>Ga0187781_10004385_pt1 | contig 10501 bp, 8 predicted proteins | sample 0715_SJ02_MP02_2_FD_132447 | JGI IMG/M metagenome (GOLD analysis project Ga0187781, IMG submission 132447) | Tropical peat soil microbial communities from peatlands in Department of Meta, Colombia - 0715_SJ02_MP02_20_MG | ecosystem: Environmental > Terrestrial > Soil > Wetlands > Peat | place...
CGTGGTGGGGAACTCCGGCTGCATACCACCACGAGCCGGATTCCTTGAAAAACTCCGCGAACTGACGGCAGGGCAGGGAACTGTGCTCATTTTCGATGAGGTGATGACGGGATTCCGTGTGGCTTACGGCGGCGCACAAGAACTGTTCCAGATTCAGCCGGACCTCACTACCCTGGGCAAAATCATTGGGGGCGGGCTGCCGGTGGGAGCCTATGGAGGCAAAGCTGCGCTGATGGATTGGGTTGCGCCGGCAGGCCCCGTCTATCAGGCCGGAACACTCTCCGGAAATCCGCTGGCGGTCGCAGCCGGACTCAAGACCCTCGAAATCCTCCGCCGCCCACGCACCTATGAGCGGCTTGAAATGATCTCGGGTAGGCTTGCCTCGGGCGTGGCCGCGGCGGCAGCGAAGACCGGCGTGCCGCTCACCTTAAACCGAGTGGGGTCGATGCTCACATGCTTCTTTACCACCGGTGCGGTGACCGATTATGCCTCTGCCAAAAGATCGGACACGGGCAAGTTCGCTCGCTTCTTCCGCGCGCTTCTCGAGCGCGGCGTCTACTTCCCCCCTTCGCAGTTCGAGGCCGCCTTCGTTTCCACGGCCCACAGCGAGGCTGACGTGGCTTCAACCGTGGAGGCAGCCGGCAGGGCCTTCGAGGAAATCACGTTGTAGGGGCGGCCCTTGTGGCCGCCCGCGGGCAATCCGTCAACTGACGGATCAGCCGACGGATTGCCCCTAAAGACGACGGCCGAGAACTGAGAACTGACAACTGACAGCTGATGACTAAGAGCGGATGATGACCTCACGCGAGCGAGTGGGCCTGGCCCTTCAACATAAAGAAGCTGACCGAGTCCCCCTGGACCTTGGCGCAACCACGGTGACCGGGATGCATATCAGTGCCGTCTACAAGCTTCGCCAGGCTCTTGCACTCGATCCCCCCGGTACCCCGGTGAAGGTCACCGAGCCTTTGCAAATGTTGGGTGAGATCAAGCTCGATCTTGTCGACGCGTTGGGAATTGACACCGTCAGGTTAGCGGGCACGGGCACCTGCTTTGGATTCGAGTTGGAAGGATGGAAGGAGTGGAGGACTTTGGATGGAACGCCGGCTCTGGTCCCCGAGGGATTCAACACCATTCCCGAGCCCAATGGAGATCTGCTGATGTACCCGCAGGGCGACCGCGCCGCCCAGCCCAGCGGAAGGATGCCCAAGGGAGGGCTCTACTTCGACCCCATTTTCCGCCAACCTCCCGTCGATGATGACAATCTCATCGTGGAGGACAACCTGGAAGAGTTCAGCCCCATATCCGATTCCGAACTGGCGCATCTCTTTCGGGAATCCGTGCGGTTGTATTCCGAAACGCCTAAAGCGCTTGTTTTAAATCTCGGCATGCTCGGCCTGGGTGACATTGCCAAGGTCCCGGGCCAGATGATAAAGCACCCAAAGGGAATTCGTAGCGCCGAGGAGTGGTACATCAGCTTGAGCACACGGCGCGCTTACGTCTATAAGATCTTCGAACGCCAAACTGAGATTAACTTGGCGAACCTGGAGAGAATTCACCAGGCGGTTGGGGAACGCCCCGCGGTTGCCTATGTCACCGGCGCCGATTTCGGCACGCAGAGCGGGCCTCTCCTGGCGCCGAAAATTTACCGAGAACTGTTTCTTCCCTTCCACAAGCAGATCAACGACTGGATACACAAGCACACGGCGTGGAAAACCTTCATCCACTCGTGCGGGTCGGTCTTCGACTTGGTTGGAGATTTCATTGCGGCGGGATTCGACATCCTGAACCCGGTTCAAACCTCGGCCGCCCGCATGGAACCCGGCGAGCTGAAGAGAAAGTTTGGTGAGCATATTACTTTCTGGGGCGGAGGAGTAGATACCCAAAGCACCCTGCCCTTTGGCTCGGCCAGCGACGTTCGCAGGCAAGTGCGTGAGCGACTTAAGCAGTTTGGTATTGGGGGCGGGTTTGTCTTCAATGCCGTGCATAATATTCAGGGCCAGGTGCCGGTGGCCAACGTGCTGGCGATGTACGACACGGCGCTCAATTGCAGCCGTTACCCGTTATAGCATGACAGGATATTCTAGCTTCTATTATGATGTTAGATATTAAGCGGCTGGTGTAAGACGTCCTTGAGGGGCGGTGGGGGGTGAGGAGTGGCCTGGCGTCACTGGAATTTGATATCCCCTCGATCCAGGCCGCCAAGTGTTCCTTCGATGTCCCTCACGGTCTCGAGTATTGCCTCGGCATCGGCATCCGGTTCGCTAAGTTCTTCGGCGAAGTCAGCTGTGGGCAGTGCGTTGCTGGGGCGCACCGGCGGGAATTCGAATACCGTTCGGGTGCCGTACGAAGAAGGTGGGATGACTTGTTGGAAGGGTTCAGACGAGCCGTTCGATGCGGTGACATGCCTCCTCCAATTCAGCGTCGTTTTTCGCGTAACAGAATCGAAGGAGATTCTTGCCGTCGCACGGACGGTGAAAGAAGGCTTCACCGGGCACAGTGGCTATGCCAGTTCTGGAAAGGAAAGCCATGGCTTTGTCCTTGCTGGTTTCGCCAGGGAGACTTGAGCCATCGGCCAGGATGTAGTATGCGCCCTGCGGCACGTAAGGCGCGAGCCCTGCTTTTTGCAGCGCGGTGCATAGGCGGTCGCGCTTCTTCGCGTAGGCGACGGAAAGCTGCCGATAGAAGGCAGGTGTCAAGTCATTCAGTCCAGCAGCGACCCCGTATTGAAGTGGGGCAGGTGCACAAACACAAACCAAATCGTTGATATAGCCAATGGCTTCCGCCCAACACGCCTGGGAGACGCTGTACCCAATCCGCCACCCAGTGATACTGAAGGTTTTGGACAGTCCGGAGATGGTAATGGTTCGCTCGGCCATACCTGGCAATGAGCCGGGGCTGACGTGGCGCCGGCCATCATAAAGGAAGTACTCGTAAATCTCGTCGGTAAAGATGAAAAGATCATGGCGAATGGCCAACTCAGCCACCCATGCCAATTCGGTAGAAGTGAAAACCTTACCGCAGGGATTCGCAGGAGTGCACACCATGATGCCTCTTGTTTTCGGGCTGACCGCGTTCTCCAAGTCCTCTGGCGCGAAGGTCCAATCCGGCGGACGCAGGGTCACATAGGAGGGAATGACTTCCACAGCCAACAAGGTATTGAGATGGTACCCATAATACGGCTCGAACAGGATGACCTCGTCACCTGGATCCAACAACGCCATGCATGCGCAATACAGCGCTCCTGTCGATCCGGCACTGACCGTAATCTCGGCCTCCGGGTCCGCGGTGATGCCGTTATACTCCCTCATCTTGCGAGCGATCGCACTCCGTAGCTCAGCCGCGCCATCGTAACGCGTGTAGCTATTCATCCCCTTCTCGATGGCTTGGCACGCCGCTTGGCGCACGGGCAAAGGGGCCTCGGTATCGCAAACCCCTTGGGCAAGATTGATACCCTTCACCTTCTCACACTCAATCGTCATTACGCGAATCTCCGATTGAATGATAGGGGCCGTTCTTTGGCTCAAGCAAAGGGCCATCGCATGGATCTCCGTTACCAATCCGCCTACGGAGTCTCATCTTAGCCTTTCTTGGCGCTTCTTGTATAGACATCGAAATCGTTTCGTCCGCCCCATCTTCGCGAATCGGGATCATCCTGCAACCGTAGTGAAGCTTGGCTCGGTCATGGTGAAAATGAAGTCACTAACGCATCAACACAAGCCTTTTGTCACCTGCGCAAGCAACCGTATTATTCGAGAAATCCATGGTAAACGTGGGTCGGCCCTATCGCTCCGCGGGGGCACGTACTGCGCGGTTCGGACTCTTGACTCGGCTCATCAGATCGCTCAGCAAATGCCGGGCTTGCGGGAAGTCAGGCTTGATGCGCAGGGCCTCGGAGTACTGTGTAGTGGCCTCGTCGATCCTTCTTTGGTCGGCTAGAGCAAGCCCCAGGCTCAAGCAGAGAGAAGGTTCCGGCTCACGTTCGAGAGCCCGAGTGTGGTACACGATATCCTTGTTCCAGTCGCGGTCGCGGATCACAATACGAGCGCCATAAAGGATTCCCACCGTCACACCGGCGCGGCGCCAGCACGACGGATTGCCGGCCGGGATCCACGCTTTTGCGGACCCGCCACACTGAGGCTCCTCCACCGAGCTGTTCGCGCGCGGGTCTCCTGCGACATGTCGGAACAATCCATCAAGTCGCCAGTAGGATAGGTGCTTAAGTGAGGCTTACGGGCCTGTGGTGGAAGGTGAGTTGGTAAGCGGGCAAGCTGGTGCTGCGCGTGGGGTTGGTAGCCACGGATGAGAGCGGACGTGGCGAATTGCCTTCGACTGCAATCGGCCCACGCCTGTTACGCAGTACGGCAGACCTGACAAGAGCAACGAGGCCAAAAAGGGGGGAGCGACGAACAAGGAGGGCGGTACCCGCCCTGGTGGGGAGGGAAGTGCCGGTCGCTGGCAGGGCAGTGCACGAAAGCGGCGTCCGGCGCCCTCGTGCGCAGTTGGAACGAAACGCTTCCCAACGTTGAACGTCTTGGTGCCGCCAAAAACTGATAGGGAAACTATTCAGAAGGCGCACTCGACACTATTACCAATCCGCGTAAGAAGTCCCGTCCAGACCTTTCTGCTCGCTTTTGGTATACACGTCGAAAACGTTCTGACCGCCCCAACTCCGCGAGTCAGGATCGTCCTGCACGGACCGGAGACCCCAATCTTTGCTGCCGGTCATCGGGTCTATGGGAATTCGGCGAAGGAATTTGTACTTCAGACTGGCCAAACCCCGATTGGGCACTCCCTCAACGAGTGTCTGGAGGTCGGGGGGATAACCCAAGGTGTCAGCCTTAACTGCGATCAAGCCACTATCCGAAAAGAATTTGTAGCGGTCAATGGCAGTCCGAATCTCGCGCAAATCACGCCGCAGTTCGGTCTCCCGCACTCGTTTGATTTGCACCTGCATTAGCGGCAGTGCGACGCTGCTTAGTAATAGAAGAATAGCTAAGGCCGCCATCAGCTCCATCAGCGTGAAGCCCTCTCCTGGCAATGGCCAAGATCCTCTCCGCCCTTCCACCTCATGAGGAAGGGCAGACTTACTGCTCAGGAAATGGGAATACTTGCGCACGACAGCATCCTTGCGCCTGGTCATTTCGACGGCCAACTGGCGGTCCCTCCTCGGTTTTTAGCATGTCTCTTACCCGGCAATCATCTGCCTCCCTCCTGTTATGCCCCCTCTTGTCAGGTGGTTGTTGCCATTGGAATACAGCCGCTTGATAGGCCAAGATCATAGTGGAGCCTGTGTTGGAACAATTGAAGGCTCTCTAAAAGCCTACACTCCCACTTCTCCTTCACGAATCAGGTCTAAGACCTTGCTGTGCTAACCGACCGACCAATGCTGTTCTAATGTACTGAATTCGAGGACGTTATGCGCCGGAGCAGTACTGCAATGCGCTGGAGACCTCACCCATCAACTGCCTGACCGGAGGAGCGGTACAAGGATGGGGCCAGCTCGCCTTCGCCAATCCCAACGTGGCAAGCCTCATGCAGACCCTCATCAACCTGGCCTATGACGACTCTCCAGCCACCACGGCTTTCAAGAATCAGCACTACTACTATGGCCCTGGCCGCCCTTACAGCGTAATCAACAACACCTATCCGTGGTTCATGGTCTGGGTGGTCGCCGACAGCGCGGAACGCTTGCCGTGACTGCAGGGCTGGTCCCGAACTAGTCTCCCCCCCCGCAAATGTCCAAGCTCAGTCGGAGGTCTTCAAAGCGGTACGCGACCAGTGTTTCTTGGGATATAAGATGAACTCGAGAGCGGCGACGTTGTTGTTCTGCGCTCCGGTAGCGAGAAATGGGAACGACCAGCGCTCGTGCTGGAAAAACGCGGAAATTTCAACCTTTTTTTGGACGAACCAGTCTGCCTTGACGCAGACCGAATCTTGCGTACCTCCTGAAGGGACAAGCGAGTTGCTCACGGTTCCCCTGCGCCATCCGACCTGCACGCGTTTTTGCGGCGAAAACCAATAAGTACTGCTCACATCGAAGGCAGCCCCCTGCCTGCCGACTGTATTGCCGATGAGAAAGCCTTTGTTCGTGTACCCCTCATGGTAAAAGAAACTCGAATACGGCGACCCATTTGTTCGCGTGTTTGCAAGTTCAAAGCGAAGGTCGAATTTCGAGAGATAAGGAATGTGTGATAGATACAGCCCCGGATTGTATGAAGCCCGTGAAGGATTCACCAAGGGATTGACATCGTCTGAGGTGATATTATCTGTGTAAAGTGTCAGCCACTTGCGCAGATAGGGGAGGCGGTATGAGAAATCGAGGCCGGCAAAACGTTTGCCAGGGAAATCTCGCGGGTTTGGACAACAGGCAATGTCAGTCACACTGAAGTAGGTCGACACCAAATTACGAAAGGTGAAGGGAATACCCTGACCGAAAGCGAGTGCTGTGCGGGCGACCCCTACTTCCAAGTTCGGGCTCGGCTTGACCATTATTTTCTCTCCGTGAATATAGGGAGCACGGGGATAATGGTAGTTCTCGAGCCTGCCGAATAAAGCTTCCACTCGCACTAGCCCTAAGTACTTCAGAAGCCACGGCAGAGTAATCGGCTCTACCTGATTAACCTGGAGCATAGGCACAGGGTCGATATTATCGCTGTAAAGCATGCCGCCCATGGTTCCAGGTCCCCACCATAGACTCTGTTTGCCGAAAGTCACGTCAAAGACCGACAAGCGCACGCCCACGTAGGTGTCCAGCAACTCGAGGTCGTTAATCGTACCCATGGCCTGGGAATAAGGGGACACCACACCGTTCTGCAACTTCAAGAAGGCTTGTTGTGTGGCCGTCAGACCGGCGTAGGCCGGTGAGTGTTGGTACTCACCTCGAAGGTAAGCAAAGAAACGTCCCCCGGAAGTCTCGGTTGAAAACCCCGCCACACTGTTGAAACCCGTATTGAATGGCCGGCCAAAATCGTTCGCGACAGTCTGGCCAAAGTGAAAGGCATCGCGCAAAGGCGTGCCGGAGATCTCCGCGGCTCTCGCATAAGTGGATTCCACCCCGGCTTGTGCCGCTGGACCGCCCTCGGAAATGTGAATCTCTTCACTGAACTCTTGCTTGAGAGTATCGTTAATTGCCATGGCCTCCGGGCTTTTGCCTTCCGCCTCGATCAGATTCTTCTCCGCTTCCAACACCAACTCGGCACACTGAATTCTTGTCCATGGCCGTAAGCCCGCAAACTGTGTGTTGATCACTCCCAAGCCGGCCAACCGATCGAAAGCTGGGTAGACCCAGCTATCCAATGGGACGTAAGCGGAGCCTGGACGTAGAGAGCCGGAACCCTGGGGGCCACTGCCGAAAGCAGCTGTGCACTGGAAAATCACCAATCCCCAGATGCAACCGAACATTCGCAGGTTGGCTTTCAAATGGCCAGGACGGCGGCTCCGCGATGCGGACAACACAGAGGACACCTCCTGGCTGTATGGATATTGCTGTAAGCGGCCTATCTGAGGACCTATCATCAACGCAACCCTCGAATTGTAGAAATCCTCTCTCTTCAAAAGGCCCAGTATCCGTTGGCGTACGATTCCACCTGACCCTGTGCATCAAGTGCGGTAGTCCCAGCGAAACCCACGAAGACATTCTGGCCCAGGAAGAAGGGCACGCCGAAATCGATATAATCCGTCGCGAGGTCCATTCCGCTGTCCCCGCCCAAGGTACTGAAAACCGAATTCCCGCTGCCCAATAAAGTGGCAGCATTGTCGGTATTCCAGTAAACGGATCGTTGCGCTTTGTTGGTGCCATACGCCTGGGCGGAGAAGCTGGTCAAGGCGGCCGGGCAGTATAAGCCGAGGGGGCTGCCGTTGGTATCCAGACACTCGGGAATGGAGAGGCTTTGCGCGTCGGAGAAGTAAATAGCGGGTGAGCCCGTATCGATGTAGCTGCCGTTTTGCGGGGAGACATAGCTGACGAAGACGGTGGGGGGGGAAGTCGAGATAGGTGCGTAGCTAAGTGTAACTTCGGGGAAATTACCGTATGCGTCAATCGCGTAGATTTGGGCGTTGCCCAAAGCATTGTCCGATTGTGTCCCGTTGCCGAAGATCAGTGAGCCGCTGATGGGGCCCGAAGCCGATGCGTCATTCGCCAGAAGGGGCAGACTCAGCAATAGTCCGTTGTTGTCATAGGCGAATGCCGCCACCGGGTTCCAGAGTTGCAAGTTCTGGGGGACCGTGGCAACCGAGCAAAGACCGGACGGGCAGGAGTAGTACTGATCGCGCGGTGGACTTGAAGCGAACGCGGAGCCACAGTCCAGCGGAAAGTTTCCGATACCGAGAATACCATTAGCGCCCAGGGTTTGCAGCGTGTCGGCGGCAATTGATACGCCTCCTGCCGGGGGCGAAGAAAGGCAATCCGCGGGGACGGCTGTCGACAGATATGCGGATGGGGTGATAATCTGGATGGGAATCCCGGTGTTGGCAATTTCATTTAATAGCGGTACTTGTGCAGCCGTTTCTCCGGCCATCTGAATGGTCGCCCGTGAGACTGGCCCCCAGACGTAAGACAAATCTGCAAACTGAACGCACTCTTGCAGAGTGTTATTCTCACTATCGGTGACTACGGGCAGCCCCAGGCCGTCCAGCGCGGGGCTCTCGAGTAGACGCAGCCCTACCGAGCCGGTATCCACGAGGATATTGGGGATGGTTTGACAGTTTACGTCCGGGGGGCCACCCAGCGGGTTCTGCCCCACCGGAAAGACAGCAGGATCACAAACCGTAACCGAGGTAAAAACTGCGTTGCCGTTCGGGTACTTACCCAGATTTGGGCCGACCGTGACTGGCACGGTATTGGCGACATTAGAGGGAGTGGGCAGGTTGTTAGGGACGTAGGAATTGACTGCGCCGCCCCCACTCCAATTACAACTGGTCAAACCCATTAGTCCCAGCGCGACCGTGAGCATAGGAATAGCAGTGCTGCGAGGGGCCAGCTTAATTTTGTGCATCATGCATCACCCCCAGTCTGAGGTTGGCTGGCACCAGGCTGGGCACATAGGCGTACCCGTGGAAGGACCTCATATGACCCCCGCTGACGAACACCAGCTTCGCCGTGCGCACGATCAAGGGCGCCCCACTGTGGCATCGCGTCCGCGCGGCGAGCGCCTGGCGTAATTCTGTCATGTTGCTATTCCCAAGCACTTGCTGCAGGTTGGGCATTTGCGGCGCTTGCCAGGTGATTCCGAAAACCAAGCCCGCCGGCGAAACGAATTCTTTCAACACAAGGCCGTTCGGTGAGGTGAGTTCGTGGACCGTATAACCTTGCCGAGCCAACTCACTTCGCTCAGCGCGCAGGATCCGTTGGTCCAGATCTACCGACGAGGCATATTCGCCAAGTACCGCCCATCCTGGCGCAGCCCCCAAAAGCACAATGAGTAAAGTACTCCAAAGGCTTCTCATATTCTTCACCCTTCGTAGAGTCTCTCTTCTTGCTATTGACCATCCAGCGCTTCCTGCTTGTATCAGTGCCGCCGGTTGATTAAAAGCTAAACTTCAATCCGAACTGCAACGTACGTGCTCGATGGGCGTCAACGGGGCGCAGGAACCCGTTGCCGGTGTTACAACTCGGCGCCCCGGCGCTAAAGGAGGTTCCGACGGTATACAGCGAGTCCCAGGCTCCGTAACAACTTATGGTATTGCTCGCGGTGTTTCCTTTGACTGGATCGTAGATGCGAAACTGGGTGTTATTGAAGATGTTGAAAGCCTCCGCGCGAAACTGGAGGGTACGTTCTCCCCAAACCTTAAAGTCCCTGAGCAGCGCCCAATCGAAATTGATGCGGCTTGGATTATACATCGAGTTACGCCCGGCACTGCCTTGGGTCAGTCCCCGGGGAGCCACAAACCTGCATCGGTTGCCAAGCACAGGTCCAAAGACACCGGCGCCATAAGTGGGGGCGTTGTTGCAAGTGGTACCTGGGGGTGCAAGGTCAGGATAGGAATCGGCACCTAAGCCGAGAGCCAAGCCGGCGTTATCTAACACCGAGATGCCTCCGGCACTGGCACCGTTGACAACGCTAAAGGGAGTCCCAGTTTGATAAACGCTGATCCCCGAGAGCACCCAGCCGTTGAACACAATTCTCCCCAGCGACGGAGATACCACGTTCGGTAGCTGCCCGGCTTCCCCAGAGTTATCCCCGCCGAGAAATGAGCTGATGTGGTTAGCCATCTCAACCAGTGGCAGCTTGTACATGTAAACGAAGTTGAGCATATGCCGCTGGTCGAAGTCAGAACTGGCGCGGTTAGCGTGCAGATCGAAGGAATCGACAAAAGTTGACGTGTAGCGATCCGAAGCCGTATCCAGCGAATGCCCATATGTATACGAAGCCGCCACCTCCAGCGGGCCGCGATGGTGGGTCAGCGTCAACTGCAGGGAATTGTAGATTGAGTTTCCCACGTTCTGGATGGAATTGATCTGCCCCACACCCTGATAAGGCCTCAGCACGTTGAGGTCAAAGGA
>Ga0187781_10004386_pt1 | contig 10500 bp, 6 predicted proteins | sample 0715_SJ02_MP02_2_FD_132447 | JGI IMG/M metagenome (GOLD analysis project Ga0187781, IMG submission 132447) | Tropical peat soil microbial communities from peatlands in Department of Meta, Colombia - 0715_SJ02_MP02_20_MG | ecosystem: Environmental > Terrestrial > Soil > Wetlands > Peat | place...
TAGCCAGCGGCGAAGGAACAATGCAATGGCGGTCAACAGCATGCCCAGCAGCATCGGATCCCAGGTATGCCGCGGCCAACCGAGATAAGGTTTGTTAGAGATGAAGGTCAAGATGGCGGCGACGGCGCCCACGCCGATGACGAAGCGATCTTTGCGGCGCAGACCGCGCGCGAGTATGACGGCGGGCAGGCACCAGATGAGCACCCACGTGATCCAGTAGAACGGCCGGGCGAATTCGTAGGAGGCCGTAGTACCGATGACCCACAACTGTGCCAACTGGTCGAACGACGAAAGCTTGAGATTGAGGGCGAGGTAGATGCCGAGCCAGAGCAAGGCTTCGACGAGCGAGTCATCCTCTTCGAGATCATTCTCTTCGACATCGTCGACGCGACGGCGGGAGCGCACCGCCATGATCCATACCAGCGCGAGTGCATAGAAGGCGGCGACGATGGAATGCTGCGCCGAGTGCGAGGCGGTCCAGTAGCCCGGAAGAAAGACGACGAAGATCATGGCGGCGAGAAATGCGTACCAGAGGCCGAAACGGCGCCATATCCAGAGAGAGGAAACGGCACCGACCGCGGGCACCAGGCACTCGAGTGCGTGGGGTGCGGGCGAATAGGGACGTCCGCTGAAAACAATGGCCCCGATTCCTGCGCAGAGAAAACCAACCGAGCAGGCAGCGAGCGCTTCCTCGATGCCATAGCGATACAGGCGGGCTTGGGAGACGGCGAATTCGGCGGCCGCGTAGCTGACGGCGGCGCAGATCAGGAGGGAAACGCCGGCGGCTTGATCCGATGACCCCATGAGAAAAATCCTGAGGAAGAGGGCGACGGCGGCGCCGACGCAGATCAGGGTGAAGAGGAACAAGACGAGGCGCAGAAAAACGTTGGTGGTGCGGAGATCGGAGACGGTTTCCTGCTCCAGCCGCTGATACTGCGAATGGGTGATGAGGCCTTGCCCGGCCCAGTCCTTGAGAAGTTTGCGGGCGTGCAGAGTCTGTTGGCTCGAGGTACTGTAGATGCTCATGCCGGTCTCCCGAAGCGGCGGGCAATTTGTATCAGTAACAGGAGCATCAAAGCGGCGGTAATGACGAAATAGAAAAGCACAGAGGTCACGTCCCTGAAGCTGTGGATGAGCACGGAGCTGACACCGACGTAGCCGTAGACGGCTGCATAAGCGACGAAAACGAACTGCCGGCGAGTGAGGCCCCAAGCGAGCGAAGCGCCACAGGCGACGAGGAGAGCGAGAAACCATACGCCGTAGGCTTGCTGCTCGAAGACGCCGGAGAGCACTGCCCAAAACAAAACGTTGGCTACGACGTTCAGATAGGTGCCGAAGAAATGAGGTTTGAGGCGGGCGCGTTGAAGAAGTGCTCCGCCGGCGCCGACCACCAGGCAGTAAACAAGCGCCCATTCACGATAGGCCTCTTCCTGGTGCGACGGCCAGTGGGAGATCTTCAGGCCGAACCATCCGGCGAGCGACGACAAAGCCAGCGACAGCACGAAGCGGTTGTCGAAGCGATAGGCGAGGAAGAAAAAGAAGACGGCGGTGGCCAGGAGATAGAGATCCCATTGTCCGGAGAGCAGGTGGAAGCGGTTCTCGAGGTAAGCAAGCTCGACGCACCAGACCAGGCTGCCGAGATAAAGCACGTAATCAAAGATGGCAGTCGGCGAAGGCGTTTCCTCGGAAGACCAGGCGGGCGCGCGGGAAAAGCAGTACCAGAAACAGGCAGCGAGGATGGCGGAGAGAACCGCGAGGATGAGGATGTCACCGAGTTGCTTCGACCAGGTTGTAACAGTCCAGCCAAGGCCAGCGACAAACGCCAGCACACCAGCATAGAGAAGAACGTTCAACTCCAGGAAAAGCGAGAATGGCTCGCCGCGGCAAAGGCTCGCCAGATAGTCGTGCTGCGCCGGGGATAATGCGCCTTGCTTCTTCCATTGCGCTAATCGAGTGAAGATCGTCATCGGTCCTGCGTTCTGCGCGCACGGGACGCAATCTGTGCATAGCCAGGCATTCAATCCTGGCACTGCTTGTTTGTCCCGCGAGTTAACCCATCGTACATTGCCACAGGTTCGCGGTGGTGGAAAATGAGGCCGGTGAACGTGCCTCTGGCGGGTTGGCGATCAGCAGCGAACGCGAGAGTCAGGGGGATGGGTGCGGTGCCTCGGGGCGGCGCCCTCCTGCTAGACTCATGCTCAGGGAACCGGGGTCAACGCTATCGCGTATTGGAGTATGCTGCGCAAAACGACGGGTGCCAGCGGGATGCAGTCCCCGGACTGATATAAGCAGGGGCTGAACCGTCGACGGTTAGCTTATGCACATCGCCGAAGCCATCAAGATCGCGGTGCAATCGCTGTGGGCGAATAAGCTGCGCTCGGCGCTGACGCTGTTGGGAGTGGTCATAGGCGTGGCGGCGGTGATTGCGGTGGTCACGTTTGTGAATGGAATCAACGGGTATGTGGGGGAGAAGATCCTCAACCTGGGAGCGGACGCGTTCATCATGTGCAAGGTTTCGCCGGCGACGACGAACATCGACCACTACCTGGAAGCCATGAAGCGCAAAGACCTGACCATGGACGATTACCGCGCGGTGCGGGAGGGGTGCAAGCTTTGCTCGTACGTGGGAGCTTACGCTTTCAAAGACACTGGCCATGTGAATTATGGGGGACATTCGCTCAGCGACACGAGGGTTTGGGGGATGACGCCGGCGGTTGCGGTGATACGGGACGTGGAAATCGATGCCGGGCGCATGTTCGGAGAAGTGGACCTGGAACATGACGCGCCGGTGGCGGTGATCGGCACCGATGTTGTGGACAACCTGTTGCCGGGCGTCGATCCGCTGGACAAGGAAATCCGCATCGACGGATGGATTTACCGGGTGGTCGGCGTCGGGAAAAAGAAGGGCTCGACGTTGGGGCAAAGCGCGGACAACTATGTGTTCCTGCCCATGACCTCGTGGATGAAACAGTATGGCGCGCACGACATGAATATGCGAATTGCCGCAAAGACCGCGGGCGAGGGAGCAGTGATGGAGGCGACCATGGACGAAGCGCGGGTGATTGTGCGGGCACGGCGACACGATGCTCCGGGCGCACCCGACTCGTTTGATATGGAAAATAACAGCAACCTGATGAGCATCTTCGCCAGCCTGACGGGGACATTTTTTGCGGCCATGGTGGGCATCGCGGCCATTTCCATGGTGGTGGGCGGAATCGTAATCATGAACATCATGCTGGTATCGGTGACGGAGAGAACGCGGGAAGTCGGGATACGGAAAGCAATGGGGGCGAGGCGGCGGGATGTGCTGCTGCAGTTTCTGATCGAGGCGGTGATTCTGGGTAAGGTTGGCGGCCTAATCGGCATTCTGCTTGGGATCGGAGTGGCGAAGGGAGTAACACTGGCAGTCGGGATGCCGTCGGTAATCAAGTTGTGGGCGGTTGCAGCTGGTTTCCTGATCGCCGTGAGCGTGGGCGTCTTCTTCGGCGTGTATCCGGCAAGGCGGGCGGCGACGCTGGACCCGATTGCGGCGTTGCGATTTGAGATGTAGAGAGCTACGAGCCACGAGCTGCGAGCTTCGAGCAAGCAAAGGCGGACTAGCTCGACCTGTGACTAGTAATGCGATGAACTTTTTTTCCGCGGATTTACACGGATAGACGCGGATTGGAAGGCGACTGTGGAGCGGTAGGGATCCAGGCTCCCTCGGCTGCGCTCGGGATTTCGGCGCGCGGCTTAAACGCCGCGCAACCGCCTCAACTTCGACTACGCAGCGCGTTCTCTTCGTGAACTCACTGCTTCGCTCAGGATGACGGTGGCAGGGTGACAAAGGAATGATGGGACGAAGCGAACTCGGTGAGATCATCACGATGGCGCTGGACACCATCCGCACCAACAAGATGCGGTCGGGGCTGACGGTGTTGGGGATCGTGATTGGGGTGGCCGTCGTTATCGGGATTTCGTCGATTGTGCGCGGCCTCAACGATAACGTCAGCAACATGATCAGCAGCATGGGATCGAACATCATTTTTGCGTTCCATATGCCGATCACGTTCGGCCCACCTACCGAGGAATTGCGGACGCGCAAGGAACTCACTTTTGAAGATGCGGAGGCGATGAAGGACCTGCCCCACATCAAGGCCGTCTCAGCCGGGGTTCAACATGCGGACCAGCGGTTTGGAACGGGCGTTTATGTAGTGAAGTACGGCAACCGCAAAGCCAAGCAGACCGTTCTGGAAGGGTGGACGGCCTCCTATAAAGACGTCTTCGACACCGTTCTTCGCTCCGGACGCTGGTTCAGCGATCTTGATGACGAACAGCGCGAATCAGTCATCATTCTCGGAGCTGACACGGCTGAGGAGCTCTTTGGCAACTCCGATGCGCTCGGGAAAGAAATCAACATCGAAGGCCAGTTGTTTACTGTGATCGGCGTGGCCGAGAAAGTGAAAAGCGCGTTCGGTGGCGGCAAGAACCCGGACGACAACAAGGTCTATTTTCCGCTGGCGACGCTGCGCAAGATGCATCCGGAGTTGAAGCAGCACTTCATCTGCGTGAAAGCCACATCGCATGCCGACATGCCAAAAGCCATCGATGAGATGCGTGAACTGCTGCGGCGACGACGGCGCGTGGCGGCCGATAAGCCCGACAATTTTGCCATCTTCACGCAGGACTCGCTGTCAGACGTGTGGAACCAGATTACGGGAGCGGTGTTTATCTTCATGTTCGCGGTTTCAAGCGTGGCGCTGATCGTGGGCGGCGTGGGCGTGATGAACATCATGCTCGTTTCGGTAACGGAGCGCACACGGGAAATCGGCGTGCGGAAGGCGATTGGCGCACGCAAGCGCGATGTGCTGCTGCAATTCACGCTGGAGGCGATTACACTCACGGCGATCGGAGGAATTTTGGGCGTGCTGCTGGGCGCCGTGATTACCTATGTGATCCGAGCGGTGTGGGAATCGCTGCCGGCCAGCATGTCGGTGTTCTGGGCCAGCTTTGGCTTTTTGTCGGCTGCGGCAGAAGGATTGCTCTTTGGAATCTATCCGGCGTGGAAAGCCGCAAATTTGGATCCGATTGAGTCGCTGCGCTACGAATAGGCAAACTTCACCTAATGCATTTTGCACCACGACTCCTGCTGGAAGCGCTGGCTGTGGCTGGAACCCTGGGCTGCCTGTTCTTCTACGGACTCGCCCTGGTGGGAATCGCCAGTTTCCTGGGCTCGCGGAGAAAAGACACCTGGCGAAAGCAAGATGCGCACGCGAGCGCAACGCTTCCGGCAGTTTCCATTCTCAAGCCGTTGAAGGGAGTCGACCCCGAAATTTGGGAGAGTTTTTGCAGCCATATTGAGCAGGAGTATCCGGAGTTTGAGTTAGTTTTTGGCGTCAGCGATGCGGCCGATCCAACGTGCGACGTTGTGCGCAGGCTGCAGGCGGAATTTCCGGCGAGGCGGATCAAGCTGGTGGTGTGCGATCGAATCCTCGGGACAAATGTCAAAGTGAGCAATCTGGCGCAAATGCTGCACGAGGCGAGCTACGATGTTTTGCTGATCGACGATAGCGACATCCGAGTGGGACCGGATTATTTGCGACAGGTCACGGTTCCGCTTAGCGACCCCGAAATTGGCCTTGTCACGTGCCTCTATCGTGGCACGGCCGCGAATACTCTCGGATCGCGGCTTGAGGCCTTGGGGATCTCGACGGATTTCGTGCCCGGAGTGCTCAGCGCCAGGTTTCTGGAGGGCGGGCTGCGCTTCGGGCTGGGATCGACACTGGTGTTTCGGCGGCAGGATCTGGCTGCGACCGGCGGGTTCGAGTCGATTCTTGACTACCTGGCCGACGATTACGAACTGGGCCGGCGTATCGCCGCGACGGGGAAACGGGTCGAGCTCAGCGGAGCGGTCGTCGATACGTTTCTTCCGGCATACACGGTGCGAGAATTCTGCCGGCATCAGTTGCGCTGGTGGCGCACAATTCGCGATGCGCGGCGCTGGGGGTATGCGGGGTTGCTATTCACTTTCGGGCTGCCCTGGGCGTTGGCAGCGCTGATTGCCTCAAGCGAAGCGGGTTGGGCGTGGTGGTTATTTAGCTTGACCGTTGCGGCGCGCATGAGCGTCGGGCTGGGAACAGCCCTGTTCGTACTTCATGATCGCCAGGTTTTGAAGCAACTCATTCTTCTGCCGCTGCGCGATCTGGTTGCGCCGGTGCTCTGGGCGGCGGGGTTAATCGGTAATCGCATTCACTGGCGGGGAGACGATTTTTATTTGAAGCAGGGACGGCTGTCGAAAATTCCTGGTTGAAGGTGTGGATGACAGAGCGTCGATTTACCCGCTGGTCACGGAATTCCCCTACAGATTCCAGGCTGTTAGCGCGAAACTGTCGTGGACGTGTCCGGGGGCTGAGGTGTCTTCTTACGCCCCTTCGGGGCTGATCCAATTCTCGCTTACCACCCACGGCTTACGCCGTGGGCTGCATTCTGTCGCCGCTTCGCGGCTAACCAGGCTGCCAGTTGTTCCCCTCCAAGTCTGAGAGAATCGAGGCGCGGCGGAGCTTCGCTCCGCTGGGCAGCCGACCACCCCAGCCGACGAAAACGCAAGGTCCCTCGACTTGCGCTGGGGATGACAATCAATAGAGGTGTCACGGTATTCATACAAACCTCGATAACAACGGCTCGGAACTCGTCACTGCGGAAGGGCATTCGGCTGGTTGGAATAAATCGTCTTTCCGCCGCGGCGGGCGAGGACGTAGCTCGTCAGCCCTTTCACCGCAGAGGGATCATCCTCGTCTGTCCACAGAAACACGCGTCGCGACCCATTCCACGCAGCGCAAAACGACTCCTCCGTTTCCCAAACCGGAGGCGCGTCGGCGAACTGCGCGCCGTACCACATGTTTCCTCCAGGCGTGCGCAGGCTGAGCAGGTGATAACCACCATAAAAGTTCAACGTGGAGGCATTTTCGTAAAGGCCCGTCGCTACCACTACATCGCCGGGACGATATTGTTCGTGGATTGCTATGGCGAGGTCTTTCGAAGAAATAATGGGAGAGAAGATTCCGAAAGCGATGCGCACACAGGCGAGAATAATGACCATCATCGCCGCCAAGGCAGCGTTGCCGGCGCCTGGCCGTCCCGCGCGGCGCAGGAACCAGTTGAGCAAGGTGCAAACTAGAAAGGCGGCGGAGAATCCGAAGAGCGGCAGGCGGAAAGCGCCCATCGCCTGCGGAGTGAGATCGAGGAAGTGGCCGAAAGATAGCGCGTAATCCTGCGGATTTTTCCTGAGCAGGTCTGAGAGATCGGTGCCCGGAGCGGGCGGCTTCGAAAACCAGAGCAGAGCGAATCCGGCGGCCGCGATCACCACGCCGAGCGCAAGCAATACGGCCGAGGAGATCCTTCCTGCCCTCCTTTCGCGACTGTCCAGGGCAGATGCCCGCTCGCGTGCCAGCCATCCGCCCACCAACAGTGCGAGACCCGGAATCGCGGGGATCGTGTAGTATTCCTGCCGCGTTGAAAAGCTGAAGAAGCCCACGATGACGAGGTTCCACAGAAAGAAGAGAAGATATGCCTTCTGGCGGCGCGACATCGATGAGCGGAATTCGCTCCACCGCCGTGGGACTTCCAGCAGCGACTGGGGCAGAAAGACTGTCCATGGAATCAGCCACAAAACCAGCAGCGCCCAGAACAACAGTAGCGGAACCGTATCGTAGTCGCGCGGCACTCGCGTGCCGAGAAAGCGCTTGAAGTGTTCATTGATAAAGTAAAACCAAAGGAATCCGCGCACGTTTCCCTGTGGAGGGTTACGCAGGGCCGCCAGGATGTGCCATGGCGCGCCGACTATCAGGAATACGAGAGTGCTTGAAAGCAAGCGCAGTTTGAGAAAGTGCCGCACATTGCCGGTCAACAGCAGGTAGAGACCGATCGCTCCTGCCGGGAACACCAGTCCGATGAGCCCTTTGGTTAGTACGTTGAGCGCACAGACGGCGGCTAGTCCCCAGCAAACGGCGCGGGACGGTTTTGGCTGCTCGAGCGATATGAGAAAGAACCAGAAGGTCAGAGTGAGCCAGAGACCTACCAGCACATCGGGGATGAGAAAGCGCGTGAATAAATAAGGACCAAGCGCAGTCGCCAGTACCAGCCCTGCATCGAATCCGCCCTCGGGGCCAAACGCCCAACGTCCCAAGCCGTAAGTTGCCAAAATCGTGGCGAGCACGCCCAGCATCAGCGGAAACCGTGTGCTCCATTCGCTGATACCGAGCATCGTGTAACTAGCTGCCACGCTCCAGTACATGAGCGGGGCCTTTTCGAGATAACGCTCGCCGTTCACATACAACGTGACCCAGTCGTGGCGCTGCAACATCTCGCGGGCAGCTTCGGCGTGAACCGTGTCGGCGTCGTCGAGGAGAGCTGGGCGCGACAAGCCGGTCACGTAGATAACAAGCCACAATCCGACAAGCAAAAGAACGCCAAATGACCAGTTCGACAAAATCGCGCTGGGACGCTGAGAGGAGTCAACCGGCGGCGTATCGGGCATAACCGGAGCGGCGGGAGTCATCAGGAAGCTATTTATTATACGAGGAGGAGAGAGTGTGGGAACGGGGCGGCAAATTTTCTCAGTCGGCTGCGACGCCGCGCGAAAGGCCGCGTTGGCCGGCCACTTCGCGGTAGATCTCGAGGATGCGCGAAACCGAAATGGTCCATGAAAACCGTTGCGCCTGCTCGGAGCCGCGCTGTTTCATGCGCATCCTCACTTCCGGGTTGAGCAGAGCCTCCTGCAGAGCCCGCCGAATCTCAAAGACATTCTCCGGATTCACCATGAGGGCGGCGTTGCCTACCACCTCCGGAAGACTCGAGGTATTCGAGGTCACAACCGGAGTGCCGTGCGCCATGGCTTCGAGCGGCGGAAGGCCGAAGCCCTCGTAGAGAGAGGGAAAGACGAACACCTTGGCGACGTCATAAAAGATGCGCAGCACCTCGATGGGAACGAAACCGAGAAAGCGCACGTCGTGCTGCACGCCGCTGCGGACCACGGTGCGCCGCAGCCGAGGATGGCTGGAGAGATCGTCGCCAATAATGATCAGTTTGAGGTCCTCCAGTTGCTGCTCCTTGGCAAGCTCGCTCTTCAGCGCCGAAAACGCCTCGATGATACGCACTACGTTTTTGTGCGGCCGGATTGCGCCCGCATACAGGACGAAGGGGTAGTGGACCTGATAGCGCTGAGCGATGAGTTCACGGTCGTTGTCGGTGGCATGTCCGTGCAGGAAGCGTTCGTCGATGGCGTTATAGACAACCTCAATGCGATCGTTGGGGATAGCGAGCAGCTTATGGACCTCATTCTTGGTGAACTGCGAGACGGCAATGACGCGAGCCGCGCCGCGCAGCACGCGGCGCGTCAGGTAATAGTGCATGCGGCGGCGCAGGCCTGAATTCCCGTGCGCGCCATACATGTGTTCAAGCAGATCGTGGACGGTGACGACATAAGGACAGTTCAGCGCACGCGGCAACCAATAGAGATGAGGAATGTGCGCAACGTCGCATCTCAGGCGGCGCACAATGGCGCGAAATTCGACGCTGCCCCTGACGGTATTGTCAGCCGCAGCCAGCGGCACCGTATGAAAGTTTCCGGGAAGGGGACCGTATTCGGCGACTTTCGCCGGTGAGCCGATCAGGAAATACTTGCTCTCCCGGTCGAGCCGTGCCAGCGTGCGCACCACGTTGCGAATATAGGTGCCAATGCCGAATTCCGAGATGCGACGGATGTCGATGGCAACTTTCACGAAAGGGATTTAATCACAGAGGGGCTTGAGCGCACAGGAAAAACGCGAGAATTCAGGAATTCTGGCCGGGCAGCTTGAAGCGCAGGAGCAGGTTCGAGTGGTAGGGTCGGAAACGCAAGGTCCCTCGACTCCGCTTCCCGCCCCAGCGGGCCAAAACCGCGCGCCGGGGACCCCGGCTGCGCTCCGCTCGGGATGACAGATCTATTGCGCGGATTTGCGGGACACGACACCAGGCGCGCAGGAGCAGGTTCGACTTATTGCACGGCAGCGTTTCCTATACCCTGACTTCTGCCTGGGCCCGGGCGCGACGCTCGGCATACAACGGGAACTGTTCGGTCAGCGCCAGCACCTGCTTGCGAATCCTGGCGAGCGCGGTTGCGTCGGTGCGATGATTGAGCGCGTCGGCAATCCAGCGCCCGATCTGGCGCATTTCGCCTTCCTTCATCCCGCGGGTGGTAACGGCGGGCGTGCCGATGCGAATGCCGCTCGGCTTAAGAGGGGGATTCGTGTCAAACGGAATGGCGTTCTTGTTGACGGTGATGGCGGCCTCGCCCAGCGCTTTTTCGGCCTCGCTACCCAGCATGCCCTTGGCGAACACGTCGACGAGCATGAGGTGAGTGTCTGTTCCGCCGGAGATGATGCGGAAACCCTCAGCCGCGAGCGTTTCCGCGAGCACTTTGGCATTCGAGACAATCTGGCGCGCATAATCGCGGAATTCGGGCTGCATGGCTTCGTGGAAGCA
>Ga0187781_10004388_pt1 | contig 10489 bp, 17 predicted proteins | sample 0715_SJ02_MP02_2_FD_132447 | JGI IMG/M metagenome (GOLD analysis project Ga0187781, IMG submission 132447) | Tropical peat soil microbial communities from peatlands in Department of Meta, Colombia - 0715_SJ02_MP02_20_MG | ecosystem: Environmental > Terrestrial > Soil > Wetlands > Peat | place...
ATTTGCCTTCGGCCTCAAACATCGCGATCAGCGTGCTGATCGCTTTTCCGATGCTCATTTGCCCGGTGGCGACGTCGGTGGCTTCGGCGACTGCCGCCGTGACGAGCGGGCCGAAATTCGATTCGATCAGCGCCTTGCCGGCCGCTTCGATTTTCGCCGCTGCGTCGCTGCCGAAAAGATCCGCGATGCCGGTTTCCACGTGTTTCGCCTCGCCTTTGATCCAGTTCCAGAGTTTGCCGAAAATGCTCACCGACGTGGACGCGCTGGGCGCGGGCGCCGGTGCGGGATTCGTGGTGCTCATGTTGGTGCCTTTCTGGCCGCTCGCGGCGGCCACTACCGCCGGCGCGGCCGGCTGCGATTTTAGAAGCCTGGAAAAGATGCTCATGTGGCGCTTTGCTAAGAAGTGGCGGCTTTACGTCGCGCGATTTCAGTCACGGCATCGTGCGCCGCATCTTTCGCCTCGTCCGCCGAAAAGCCCACGAGCTCGAGCGCATACGCCAGATTCACTTCGGCGTCTACCGGCGGCGTCTGCGGCATCGCGGCCGGCGGGACAATCGGAATCACCGGCGCGCCGGCGATTGACGGCCCAGGCGTGGCTTGCGTCGACGTCACGGGCGGCACTTCGACGATCGGCGCGCCGGCGATCGTGGCGGCCGGAGCTCCCGCTGCAGCCGCATTCGCGCCGCTGGTATCGCCGCCAGAGGAGCCGGACTGATCCCCCACGCTCGCCTTGCCGGCGACAGTGGGAGGCCCGGTTAAGGGGTGCCCGCACTGCGGGCAATTTTTCACGTCGAGGCTGGCCACCGTCACCGGGCCGCACCTCTGCCCGCATACCGCCTGGAAAGTTTGAACGTCTGTCATTGTGTTTCGCTTTCTGCGATATAAAATCCGTCGCCCCGTAATCCTGGCTTAGGGCCGCTCCCGAGCGATTTATCGTAGATCAGCCTCACGGAATCCCCATTGACCATGTAAATCGTTTCGCTGCCCTTGCGCCGCAAATCTTCGATGCACTCTTCGGTGACTATCGCAACGATGTGCTGCGGCTCGCGCTTTTTCTTTCCCCAGCTCACAGCGCCTCGTAAATCGCCATCACTGGTCGCTTTCTTCCGGCAGCGCCGGCAGCAGATTTTTAGAATCCTTCGCTGGGCCGATACGATTCTCCACGATCCGCTCAGGATTTTCGAAGCCGAGCTCTTTCAGAGCGCCGGTGAGACGCTCGCGGCGCTTGCGTTCGTTGATATAGCCGCAGATTTCATCCGCCAGGCGCGTGGCGTCCGGCGTATCAAATCCGCAAAGCTGCAGGGCCCCCATCAGGTTGCCGTGGACGTCTGTCCCACCGAATTGTTTCGTGGCGAGAGGGCGCGAAGCGTCGGGCGGGATCTCAATCGGCGCCACGCGCGCTGGCTGTTCGGAACGTTGCTCTTGCGCGATCTCGTCCTTCGCAGTGCGGCGGATCGCGTCTCCAACACGCGCAAGTAGATTTTTCTTTTTCGCTGTTGCCATCACACCTCCTCGTAGATCGCCATGCGCCGCAGGCCGTTGGCGGCGTAGTTCGGATCAAACGTGGCCGCTCCCGGCGAGCCGGCATTCCAGCAGTGAAAGTACGGCGAGAAATCCGCCGCCGGGGCCGCGGCTAGGCTGAATCGCTTTTTGAAATCATCGAGCATCTGCACGCAGTGCTTGAAGTGCCATTGCAGGTTCGGCAGCTCCGATAGCGCGTAGTGCCCGGCCAGCGCCTGATAGCCCATGATCTGCGTGGGCCCCCAGCTTGAGGCCAGATTGCGCAGCGCCAGCAGCACGGCCGCCTGCGGCGGAAGCCTGCCGCCATTGGCGGTGTCCATGCTAATCTGCCCGAGCCAATCCAGCAGATCCTGCGCGCCGATCGATCCGTAATTCGCCTTCACGCCCGTGGCCAGCAGGATCAGAGCGCCGGCCACTTTCGGCTCGAATCGCGTGGCGCCTTCGTTGAGCCCGGATTCGTTGGCCACCAGCGCCGCCACCAGCGCCGCCGGAAATGGCGTGCCTTCGATCGCTTCATCGATGAAGCTGCCGTACTTCGCTTTAATCGCTGCCATCAGCTCTTGATCTGTCACGAGAGCAACTCCGTTTCGTTAATCAGCGTCGCGATTTCGTTGGGTGTTTGCGTGACAAGAACGCTCGCCGCATCCCTGCAGCCGATGATGCAGGCGCCGCCGATTTTTGTCTCGTCGTCTCCACACGGGCCGAATCGGACGATTACTTCGGCGCGGATGAACATGCGGTGCTGCGGATCGCCCGGTTTGGCGTAGATCGCCGTCACTTCGATAAAACCCTTCGGTGCGATCCTCTCTACTCGAGGCATCACGTCTCCGCGAAAATGTAGCGGCCGCCGAAAAAGATGCCGGCGGCGATCAGCACCCACACGAACAGGCCCGAATAATCCTGCGCCGGCGCGAGCGAAGTCTGCGCCACGCTCGGCAGCAGCCCCGAATCGTCCGCCGCCGCGGCGCTCGTATCCGCCGGAGCCTGGATGCTGATCGCCGGAGAAGGTGCCGCGCCCATGTATTGCTGATAGGCGCCGGAATTGTAGGTGGTCCACGGCTGGAAAGAATTTCCCGCCGCCTGATAGATCGCGAAAGCCGCGTCCGCATTGGCCTGCGGATCCAGCAAATTCGCCGAGGCCAGCGACGGGTGCGACGGTACGTTGATCTGCCACAGGCCGAAGGAATTGCCCTGGTCGCCGATGATCGATGGGTTGCCGCTGGATTCGGCGAGCGCGATCGCCACGGCCGTGGACAAATCCGCGCCGGTAAAGCCGGCGTTGGCCGCCGCCTGCGTGATCGCGGAAATGCTCAAAGATGCCATAGTGGCTAGTGACTAGTGGCTAGACGATCCGTACTCTTCGTCGTCCGCTTCCGCGCCTTCGACGTCGATCGTTTCCTCGTCGTCCTCTTCGTCGTCGCTCATCACATCTTCCCAAGTCGGCATTTCGGAGTCGGTGATATCTTCGTACACATCCTCGGTGCGTTTGTCCGCTTCGGCCTGCGCGAAATTGCTGCAGCCGGCCAAGTGCGCGGTGCGCTTCGCGTCCACTTCCGCCGCCGTGCGGCCATAGAACACGTGCTCCACCGAAACCGGATCCGTTTCCTTTGCGCCCTTATCGCGGATGTAAACGTGCAGTGCTACGGCCATGATCTGTTTTCGTGGCTGCTCGCGGCAGCCTGCGCCTCGTCACCCCTGACGTTCAACCGAGCGCCCGATATCAGGCGGGGGCTGGCGAAGTGGGTGAGACTTCGTGGCAGCCGTGTCGCGCCGTCCTGTCGCGCGATCCCGCCACGGGCACCCTACGCCGGCCGCTCTCCGCGTGTCAAGCGGTAAAATCACGCAGGCTGCCGCGTTCAATGCGCGAGCCCTTTCGCTTTCATCTCGCCGAGCATTTGATTCACCTGATCGGTGAGCGCGGTATCGCGCTGCTCGAGCAGCGCCAGCCGGTCGGTGAGCCGCTTTTCCGTGGCCGACACATCGGATTTCGAAGCCGTGTTCATCCCGAAAATCAGAAAGGCCAAGCCATTCCCGAGGATGAAAGTAATCAGCGCGATCGCCGTGGCCCGCCACAGGCCCAGCTCGCCGTTGCGCTCGTGCTCCATCATTTCGGTATCCCCGGCGCTACAGGTGCCGGAGGAGCCGCGTCGGGGGCAGCCAGCGCGGGCGCGGCGATTGTGGCCGCGTTCCCATTGTCAGAAGATCCCGGTGGAGGGCTCGTATATTCACCCTCGTGGCCCGTCATCGTTTTGACTAGCGCGCCGGCAAACATCCCGAAAACCGTCGCCGTGGCAAAAGCGATTGACACCTGCACGACGCCGCTTTTTTCGTCCAGCTTGCCCGCGACGATCAATTCGATCAGATGGTAGAAAAGCCGCATCGCCACCCGAAACGAATACAGGGTGCACCACAGTAGCACGATGATGTTGCCGCCGCGCGAGTTGAAAAGATTCACGAACTGCCGGATCGAATCGATGCTCGGGGCGCGGCGCGTGTAGAGCAGCAGCAGCCACGCGAAGATCACCGCGGCCGCCAGCGAGTAATCGAGCCAGTTGAACGTGTAGAGAGATTCTCCGGGAGCCATCGCCTATTTCACCGCCTGGCGGATTTCTTCGATCATCTCGAGCACCTTGTTGGTGAGCTGCTCATAATGCCGGCAGCACAGCCGCTGCTTTTTCCTGCGGAACTGCGCGGTATGCGTGGCCGGTTCCGCGCATTTCTCGCAGCGGCCGGATACCGGAGCTCGCTGCGCGTCGACGAATGTCGTCACCGTCGCCATCGGATTCTAGCGCCAAGTTTCCCCACGCTCGCCTAACCGGCGACGTGGGCGGCCCCTTAACATCCATGAAACAGGCAGCACAGCCAGCGAATCCACACCGGCCACTTACTGCACGGTGTTGGTGACGGCGGTGGGGGCGGTGGCGTTGGCAGGAAACGTGGCGGGCGTCGACACCGCCAAGGTCGCGAACGCGCTCTGATTGCCCACCGTGTCCACCGTGGCTACACCGTAGCAATAGGCGGTGCTCACCGCTGGCCCGTTGGAATTCGCCGTGGCGTCGAGATAAAACAGCGACGTGACGACCGCTGGATTGATCGGCGCGGGCGATGCCGGGAAGTTGCTCGCGCCGCATGTGGAACTGGCTACGCGATAGACGTTGTATCCCGCGACGGCGTTCGTATCCGATCCCTGCGCTCCCGCTCCCCACGCGAGGCATTCGCCGTGCGGCGTGCCGGCGGAGCCTGGACTCGTGGCGCACGGCGAAGTTGACGCCGGCGCCGGAGCTGCGGCGAGGATCCGCGGAGCCTCTGGACGAACGCTGGCCAGCAACATCTCGCGCGCGATCGCGCCCTGGGCGTGCGCAGGGATCGCGCTGCACAGCAATCCTAAAACGCTAACGAGTAGGAAGTGGAATCTTCGCATCTTTTGAAACTCCTTTCGGAAGTCCGTTCACGTCATCCTTACGCCACGGCTTGATTTCGTAGCCGATGCAATGCACGGCGATCGTCTCGCCTTTCGGCGCTTTGAAGATCACGAGGCTACGCGAAACTTTCACCCATTCGAGCCGCGCGCTGCCGCCGACGGCAGGCCCGCGCTCCGGCACTTCGGAATAGATGCAGGTCGGCGCGCGATACGTGGAAATGTTCGCCGGAAACCCGAGCTGGTAATCCCCGTCGCCGGTCACGGTGAACGTATCGTCCCAAACTACTTGCCGAAACCGCGCGGGATTCTGCGCGACTTCATCTGTGGCGTAATTCTGCGCGGACGTTGCGGCCGCCATCACGAGAAAGAGGAAAAGAGCGCGCATCACAGCACCGGAGCCGTGGCCTGCCACCAGGCGTTTACGTTGGTGTTGGTGGGCGGCGTGCCGCAGGTGCCCGTGCTGGCAATCTTCATCTGAATCTGCGTGCCGGCAGTGCCGGCCGCGTTCAAAATCGTATCGGTTTTCAGATCGAAGGCGTGCGAGACGGTGTTGTTCGATGCGGTATCGCTCGCCGAAGTGGTGAGCGTCACAGTGCCGTCTGTGATGGAGATGGTGGGGAACGATCCGCCGGTGCACGCGAAGGCGTTCGATGGCGTCCAGCTCATGCTGAAAATGGAGATCGGCTGGTCCACCGTGAATCCGATCACCGTTCCGGTGGCGAGCGTGCCCGTTTGGAATCCATTCGCCTGCGCGTGCGAGAGCGAGGTCTGATTGATGAATCCGCCGGAAGGATAAACAGTGCCTCCTCCGCTCGTCGTTGCGCGGTTGGTGCCGTCGTCAACAATTCCGCCGTATGCCGCCGAAGTGTAGGCGGCTGAACCGCTATTTACTGAGTTGACGTGCAGGCCGGTGATGAAAAGTTGCCCTCCCGATGCGACGGTTGGGCCGCCGCCCGTGTTTCCTCCAAATGTTCCGCAGTAGCCGCCGAAATAATTGACCTTGCTCGTCCCGTCGACCGAGAGGCAATTCGCCCCGCCTGTCAGAGTCGTCCCGATGATCCACACGTCGATCGATGCCGTGATGGAAGTAATCGAGCCTTCGTCGATCACGCCGCCCCATATCCTGAAACCGGCGCCACTCGCCCCCGATGGCGCGTTGTTGATTTGCAGGTTTTGCGCAGTGTTGGAAAGAAACGGCGAATAGACGTCGCCTTCCGAGGCCCCGCTATCCTGAAAGCCTCCATTGACGCCGCCGCAACCGCCGCTGCTGATTACCGTCGGGTGGATGAAAATCTGATTCGTTCCACCCCCGTCGTAAATCCCGTACGAAGTGGCGGCGCTGATACATTGATCGTAGACGCCGACGTTTTCCAGGTACGCGAACGTGCCGTTGATGGCGATCTCGCCGGCGTTGACGGCCGCATTCACGGGGAGCGAGGAGGTTTCGATCGAGAAATCCCTCAGATACGCCGCGCCGCACCTGTCGTTCAACAGCCATCCTTGGTGCGTGCCTTGGCTGAATCCGGCCTGCGGGATGATCATCGATTTGCCCATCCCGTCGCCGATGATCCCCACGCATCCCTCGTTGCCCGTGACGATCAGGTTTTCGAGCACCTGGCTCAGGCCGTAGATTCCGTATGGCAGATAAATATTGCAGGCGGGCTGCTGCGCCGACGAGTCTTGCGAGAAAAAGTTGAAATTGGATTTGCAGGAGTTGAAAGCCGCGACAATCGCCGCCGAATCTTTTGGGTTGGTGGTCGAGCAGAAGTCTCCGCTGGTGGTTCCCGCATTGGCGCCGGCATAGGTCAGGGTCGTGGAATTCACGAAGCTGGCGACGGTGGTCTCTCCCGGCGTCCAGATGGCCACCGATACGGATTCGGGGAGCGTGACGCAATAGATATTCTGATTGACATCGCTTGCGGCAAACACGGCGGTCGATGTGGTGACCTGGTTGTTTGACGTGTTGGTGGCGCCATCCACCCAAAATTTGCCGTTGCCCACGGCGCCCTGCGTTTTCACGTTCACCACCGCCGTGCTGGGACTGATATTCGAGAGCGCTGGGCAAGATCCGAACGAAAGCGTGTAGCTGGCTCCGCTCACGGTGACTCCGGAAATCGTGCAGCTCTGCGGGCCGGTGCCGATCGGCGGCGGATTCCCCTGCGTAGTGACGGTGAAAGTGTACGTGCTGCCGGCGGGCAGGATGCTCGCGTTGGGATAAAGCTGCAACCCCTGGATCACGCCGCCCGGACCGAGCGTGGTGGGCGGCACGGCCTGCTGGATCGGGCAGTTATTTTGGTTGCTGGTGCAGGGCGTGAGCCGCGGCTGCGATCCGCCGGTGGTGACCAGCGTGCCCGTAAGCGTGGCGCCCGTCCACGGCGTGCCATCGCTGCCAGCCACCGTGCCCGTGATCACGCTGGGCGTCTGCGCGCCTGCGGGCAGCGCCGCCAGCATCAGCAACCAAACGAATCCGAGGAAAAGTTTTCGCATGTCCGGAAACCCCTAAGACGCGAAGGCCAGATCCTTCGGCCAGAATTGCTTCCCGTAGTAGTAGCCCTGCACGCGCGCCTCGACGAATTGCGTGGTGTTCGCGAGCGTCAGATTCGTGACGAACATCTGCACCAGATTCTGCTCGAGGATGTGAATGCCCGCGATCGGCGAAGGCGCGACCACTAGGCCCGGGCTGAAAGCAAACGAGCCGTAATCGAATACCGGCGCCTGATTCACGAACAGCGCGAAGGTGAGCCCGGGCGGCAGCACGCCCTGCGTCCAGGCCGCGCCGCCATTGGCCACGAAATCGAGCGCGATCGTCTTGATGAATCCGTTGAAACGCGCGGGCACGTACCACGGCATGTTGGACGCCGCGTTGTTGGTGATCGCATTGTTGGAGATCGTGCCGCCGATCGACGCCTGCGCGGCGGCCGCCGGCAGCGCCACCGTGCCGTATTTATCGAAATTCTGGAAATCGCCGGTGGGATAGAGCCACGGATAGGAATTGCCGAAGCTGCGTCCATTGCCTGAGACGCCGCCTGTTTCCGGCGTATTCACGTTGCCGCCGGCACCGCCCGAGCTGCTGCCGAATGGCGAGCCGCCGGGCTGGAAGAGCGAGATGCCGAGATTCGCGAGCCATTCCCGCAGCGTGCGGCGGCGCTTGCGCGAGCCCGCCACGATCGATTCCCATAGATCGTATTCGGCGGGCGAAAGCGGCGCGCCGAAGATCGGATCCACGCCCGAAACCAGAGCGCTCTGCAGGCGGCTAATCAAAGTAACCCCCCAGCACGAGCTGCTCGGGATCCGTGACGCCGCCTGTGGCCGCGGCGGCGAAGTGCAGGCGCGCCATTAGCTGCGTGCCGGCGCGCAGCAGGGTGATGCGCCGCTCGAAATAGGGCATTTTCACGGTGACGCCGCCGGCAGGGAATCCGCTTCCGGCCACGCCGCCTAGCTGCCCCGAAGCTAGGGCGGCGAAATTGACATCGAGCTCGGTGGTATTCATAAAGCGCGTTCCGCTTTTCGCGTCGTAGAGCATGAGGGTAGCCGAGCTCTGCGCGCTGTTCGGGCCGCCGGGGAGATTGAAAATCGTGTCCGTCCACCACCAATCGGCCGTCACCGTGACGCCCGCGTTTACCTGCGTGGCGTAGGCGGCGATGGGAGGGAAATTGAAAACCAGCCAAAAGCGCTGCTTGCCGGCGATTTTCTTGCGCTCGGAAACGGGCGGCACAAAGGCCAGAGACGCGAGTCTGTGCCGCGGATCCCACAATCCCAGAGCGTGGCGCTTGCCCACCGCGCCGCCCATGCGAGCGTGATCCCAAATGCTGCCGCTCATGCCGCCTGCTGCTCCTGCTGCGCCTGCTGGCCGGCCGCGAGATTGAGCAGCGAACCATCAGGCGCGTAAAGTTTGTAGCCTTTCAGCGTCACCTGGCCCACGTACTGGGCGAGCACCGTAAGACTCCAAGTGAGGGTTGCCTGCACCGTGGCGCTGGGCATCCAGATATACGGCGCCACGAGCGGCGCTGGAAAGGCCGCGCCCAGGAATGTCGGCCCGCCGGCCGATACGTTGGTCGAAGCGAAATTCGAAATCATCAGCGGGTTGTTGGAAAATTGCCAGCCCGTGGAAAGATCGGAAAGCTGGATCAGGATTCCCGTGGCCGTTCCCGCAAACGTGCCGTTGCCGCTCGTGCTGCCAAAGGAAAACGCCGTCATTTCAAACGGGGCATCATCATCGAGCTGCAGTTGCTGCGACTGCGTGGATGGATTCGCAGTGAAATTAAAAGCGGGAAGAGAGTAATCGAATTTCGCGCGCTTCACGCGCATCGGCGCGCGCCCGCTGCCGCCGCAGCGCGGGCAGATCCTCACGTCGCCTAGCCAATCCATCACGATGCCGCGCCCGCGGCAGCCAGGGCACGTGACCGTGAGTGTGGGGAACGATAGCATTGTGTTTACTTACGCCTCAACATTGTTGCTCTTTAGTGCCTTTCGCGTTACATCCCGCGCTAACTGGCGCGCTATCAACATTCGCGCCCCAAGCCTCCCCTCCCCTACGCTGAAAAAATCGCAATCGCTCTACAGGCTTCCTATTGCTACCAGAGGCCATTTCGTCCTCGGCTTTTACTGGCCTTCGAAAGTGGCCGTTTTCGCTGTTTTCCCGTCCGCTTCGTTGCTCAAGACTGCGGCACGATCACGCCCTGGCTGCCCTGCTGCTGCGCCGTGGCCGGATAGAGTTTATATCCGCGGAACACGAGCTGCACCGTATTGCCCGCGCCCGAGCGATCGTTGAAAGTGGCCAGCGCCGTGGCGCTGCGCGCCCAGATGTACGGCTCCACCAGCGGGAAAGGCAGCGCCGCCGTGCCCGCGAAGTTTTCTCCGTTCACCGGCGCATTCGATAGCTGGCGGTTGGCGCTCTTGTCCGTGATCGTGACGCTGTAGATCCCGGTGCTATTGGCCACGGTCCAGATGTGCTCGAAATCCGCGTCGTAATCGAACGTGAGCGGATCCTGCAGCCCGAGTTGATTCGCCGTGAGCACGGCGTTTGCGAACACGTAATCGAACGGCACGCGGATCACCGGCGGCGCTTTCACGCCCGTGCCGCCGCAGCCTGGGCAGAGCTGCTTGCCGCCGCGCCCCGTGGGCACCATTCCCGATCCGCCGCAATTGTTGCATCGCGTGTACATCGCGTCTCTCTTTCCCCGTGCGCACCTGGCTGCACCGGGCGAATCAAAATTTGCGGGGCGGGACTACTCTGATGCTGCACCCGCCCCGTCTTGCGCCGGTTTCCCGGCTCGTAAAAGCTACTGCACTGCGCGGAACAGCGTCCCGTCGAGGAAAACCCACGCCGAGATGCCCGTCCCGAATTGGCCGTTGACGGCCGCCGCCGTCACAGACGTGAACGCGCCACCGTTGGATTGCGTGGGATCGATGATCGCGTTGAAGTTCTGCTGCTGCTCGAGCGGGATGCCGCCGTAGGCCAGCGAGTACGTGTTGTCGCGCACCGGCCAGCCGTTGCCTGCCGCCTGCAGCGCCTGCCCGGCCCCCGCCGTGGTGGCGTTCGAGCCG
>Ga0187781_10004389_pt1 | contig 10489 bp, 6 predicted proteins | sample 0715_SJ02_MP02_2_FD_132447 | JGI IMG/M metagenome (GOLD analysis project Ga0187781, IMG submission 132447) | Tropical peat soil microbial communities from peatlands in Department of Meta, Colombia - 0715_SJ02_MP02_20_MG | ecosystem: Environmental > Terrestrial > Soil > Wetlands > Peat | place...
ACACTGGTTGTGCCGGTGCCGAGGAAGTTCTGCGCGTCACCGGTTGGCAGCCGGAGATCCCCTCCCAAAGCAAGTACAAAGTTTGGACTGTCCAGCACGGTCCCTTTGAACCGCAGCAGCAAATCTCCAAAACCTGTCTTCCCCAGGCTGGACTCTCCGACTAGCGGTTTAAATAAGCTGTTGGGGTTACTCGCCGAAGGCGCGTTCCCAGGCGTGAAGGTGTTGAGGCACCAGCAATCGCCCGGCTTGGCGAATCCATTACCGGCATAGATTTCCGCGTCCCACGTGGTGGCTGCCACTGAAGAATGCACCACGGGTAGGCCAACTGAAATATCGAAACGGTTGGTCGCGCCATAGGTAATGAAGGCCGTATTCTGCGAGAGACGGACATCCATCGACATGTTGAAGCTAGCCGGCACGGCGGTGCCGATCTGACCGGAACCCAGCGTAATGCTGGACTGGCCACCTCCCGGGTACAACCCCACAAGGCTATTGAGAGACTGCCCATTGAGAGATGTGAAATGGAAGTCTTGGTTGGTGATCCCGATATAGACCTTGTTTTTGCCAATCGTCTCTGCGCGTTCCACGAATACAGGTCCGAGCGTGGCGTCGGCCGGCAGCTCAACGCCTGTCGAGGGGTCCGTCTTGAAAATGACGCCTGACGCCGGAGATGCCAGAGGAACCACTGAAAGCGCTGTGGCGATATTCGCGCTCAGGGTACTCGAAATAGCACCCAGGCTACGCGGCACAACGGTAAAGTTGCCAGCATCCTTAACTGCAGTACTGAATGACGATGAGCCGAGCACCGTCTGGACCTGAGTCATTGAGTAGATATTGAGCAGTGAGCCGTTCTGGGTCCCAGAGGTCAGCAGCACGCTTGAAACATTCGGAGCCGTGGTGGACTGGGCGCTGGCAAACGGAGCGAGCGCTATGAGAAGCATCAATAGTAAAAGTAAGGCCATACTGGAACGGCAAGGGCGCAAGGTATCCTCCACTCAGGTTGATCGGGCAGCGCAGGCCATCGTTCACCTGATGGCTTAGCGCTCTCGGGTTCGGACAGTTTACCAATGCGGGCATGGCGGGGTCAAGGAACTTGGAGGAAATCGGGGTACGAGAAATTGTAGAGCTGGGAAGAGTTTACGTCTTTTTCTGGGGGATCACTGACAGGATGACCCAGGCATCGCCTTTACGGCCCAAGTTCACTTGAACGTAGTCCACATTCGGACGCATTGGCTTGCCTTTGTAACTGGTTACCACCTGCCGTTTGCAGTTAACGTTTGCGGTGTCCCCGTTTATCTCCGGATCCGACTGCATTTGGAGAGAAGCCTCTATTTTTAGATCCTTCTCCGTTTGCTTATATTCTTTCAGTTGCTTGTCCGTCATATTCGGGAAGACGGCTTTCATCTCATCGACGTTCTGCGCCTCAAGGGCGGCAGAAAATCGGGCCAGGGTTTTGATAATGGCCTGCCGATTGCGATCGAGCTCCTCTATTTTGGCGAGCTGAGTTTGGTCGCGCTCTCTGGCGACCCGGTTGACAGCGTCCGAATTCAGCTCGTCGATTCGCGCTTGGGCTTCGCCGCTGTGAACGCCCCTGGGGTACTTATGGGAGAAGTCTCGCAGGGCTTTTAAGTCGTCCCGATTGACGCGTTCCCAGGCCAGATCCTCGATCCTCGCTTGGGCTTCGGCGATGTGCGCGCTGGCGGGGTATTTACCCAGATACGTTTCGATGGCCGAGGCGTCCCGGCTATTCCGGACCTGCTCCCAATCCTTCTCCGCCGGATCGGGAGCCTTCGTGACTTCGATCGGTTTGGGTGGGGCCGGCGGCGCTACGCGCGGAGTGCCCTGAACGATCTGCGTGACCTGGGGGGTGAGCTGGTAAACGATGTTGGTAGTGGAACCGTCCGCTATGGTAAGAGTTTGCTGGCTGGGTGTCCGGAAGCCGGTCTTTTCCACGCGCACGGAATGTTCTTGTGCACTGAGGGGCAACTTCAAGACTCCGGCACTGTTTGTGCGCCCGGCACGTGCCCCGTCGACGAACACGTCGGCTCCGGGCTCGGTTTTGACCATAAGCGTTCCCATGGGCTTCCCCGCCGGCCGCTTGGCTTGTGTTGGCGGCTCGACAACTACCACTGGCACAGGCTCCAGAGCGATCATCACCGGCTCTGGCGGCTTGCGCGCGCCGAGTGTGACGGACGTTTCCGCGGGGCGGAAGCCGTTCATCCGCGCTTCGACGCGGTACGTGCCGGGCGGGAGGTCGAAACGGCAGGAGGGAGTATTACAACTCCGCTCGTTAATCTGGATGGTAGCGCCTGCCGGATTCGTTCGGACTTCTAACGATACCGGGCGAGTATGCAAGTATCGCGAAACCGCCACAATCGCGCCCGCCAAAACTGCCAGCACGGCGATGGCGGCCAAAACCAAGCGCCAGCGAATCGCCGGGCGGGGGATGACCTCTGCCTCCACAGCCGGCACGGGAGGAACCGGGAGCGGCGGCTCGGGGACTTGCTGCAAAGCCAGCTCCCGCAAGCGTAGCTGTTCAGCCTGGAGTTGCGCCTCAAGCTCCTGACGAGCGCGCGCAAGAAGCAGGCCGAGGCCCGAGTGGTTGGGATACTGACGTAGACTTTCTTCGAGGAGCGCAATAGCGGGTTGCTGCTGTTCCTGGTTCAGCAGCAACTGGGCCTGGTTCAGAATCTGCTCGACGGCGGCGTTACGTCTGGCGGCTTCCCACTCGGACTCGATGCGCGTCTTAGAGGCGAGCAGTTCGGGGTCGTTTGGAAATTGCGGTAACGCGGACTCGATGACGCGCAGCGCATCACTGAAACGGCTGCGTTGGTGCAGTTTGCCCACGCGATCCAGAATTTCCTGGCGCGTCTTCTCGTTGTTGTGGGCCGTGCGCGCGGCCAGGATTGCTTCGCCAGTTCGCAGAAGCCGCGGTTCATCCGGGTAAATCTTCGATGCCTTTTCGACCACTTTGAGCGCGCGATCGAACTGGAGAGCCGCGGCGAGGCTCTCGGCCTCTGCAATCCGCTGGCGCACCTCTTCGTCCCGCCGCCGGGTGATCAGCGTTTCCCGAGAGCTCGCCAGCAGAGAGCTGAGGCCAGGCTCGCCTGGATATCGCCGCAGCGCGGCCTCGAGGACGGGGATGGCGCGGTCGATGAATCCCTGGTTCAGCAGGTTTTGTGCTTCGCTGAGCGCCTGCGACACGGCCATCTGGCGCTCATGAGACTCGCGTTCCGTTTGAACCTTTTCCCGCAGAGCCAAAAGTTGTGGATCGCCGGGCTGATCTCGCAAAACAGAATCGATGGCATCCAAGGCATCGGTGAACCGGCGCTCGTGAAGTTGGGCATCGGCACGCGCCATCGCCGCGAGACGCGCCTGTTCACGCTGGTAGGCAGCTTGCGCCGCCAGGGTCTGCTCGCGAAGACGGACCAGAGGTTCCTCGCCAGGGTGAACCTGAAGGTTTTGATCAATGATGGCTAGAGCACGATCGAACTGAAGCGTCTTGACCAATTCTTCGGTTATCGCTGTGCACTGCTGGACGGCTTCCGCACGCTGTTTGGCAAGAAGCTCGGCGCGGGCTCGATCCAACAGCGAACGCAATTCGGTGTTGCTCGGATCGCTGGAAAGACGCTCTTCCAGGAGCGAAACAGCCTCGCCGGGGCGCGCTTGCTCGAGGAGCGCTCGTGCTTGCCCGAGGACTTGGCGGATCGCATCAAGGCGTTTTCGCGCCTCCCACTCGGCTTCGATGTGCTTGTGCAAAACGGCGAGATCGGCATCGCCGGGAGCAACGCGCAGGGCGTTGCGGATCTCAGCCAAGGCTTCGGCGAAACGGCCCGCGTGATGCATCTGCTTGGTTCGCTCAATAGCATCCCGCTTTTCGGTTTGCCGGAGGTGGTTGGTGCGCGCCAGCCGTGTGGCTTCCAAGCAGCGATTCAGGTCCGGATCGTCCGGGTACTTTTTCAGTCCGTCCTGGACCACTTGCAAGGCGCGATCGAATTGGAGCGTTTTCGTGAGCTCAGCAGCTTCGGTGAGCGTGCGCTGTATCGCCTCGGCCCGCTTGTGCTCCAGCAGCTTCGTTTCCGCCAACCGGAGCAGCTCGGCGATCTGCGGGTCTCCGGGAAAACGGGCGGTGGCCTCATGAAGAAGCTCGGTGGCTGAACCTGGGCGGCCCTGATCGATCAGCCCGCGCGCGTCACCGAGGATGCGGCCCATTGCATCAATGCGTTGTTGGAGCTCCCATTCGGACTGGGCCCGCTTGCGGAGGTCGGTCAGACTGCTGTCCGGGCCGTATCGGGATGCAAAGGAATCAATGCACGCGAGCGCTTCCTGATATCGCTGCTGCGCAGCCAGAGCTTGACTCAGCTGCTGCGAGTCGGCGAGCGCCTGGCGCCGGTCGGCATCCGTCTTGGTGGAAATGGCATTCTGAAGCAGAGCCGAAAGCGCCTCTTCGCCGGGAAACGACTGCAGGACGCTCCTGAGAATTTCAATGGCCCTATCGAACTGCCGGGCTTCCAGCAACCCCCGTGCTTCTTCGCTGGCCCGCGCTACGGCCTCCTCCCGCCGGTGTTTCGCCAGTTCCTCACGAGCGTAGGAGAGCAGATCGCGGACTGCGGCTAGTTCGTGAAACTCGTGATCGAGTTGCTCCAGCACCTGGACCGCGTCGGCCAGCCGGTTGTGACGCAGGAGATCTTTAGCATGCTCCATGCCGGCGTCCAAACGCTGGCGGCGCGCCTGGATCGATTTCTCTAAGCGGGCTTTGGCGAGCAGTTCGGTTGCTTCGGACGATTCCGGATATTCCCGCTGCAGATTCTGCAACAACGCAATCGCGTCGTGGAAATTCTGGAGCATGATCGCGTTCTTAGCCCGGCTGAGGCCGTCCTGCAAGCGCTTCTCGCGCTCGTGGGCCTCGGTTTCCCGCCGGATCAGCTCCAGCAGCACAGTGACGTCGTTATTGCGCGGATCCAAGCGCTGCGCTTCGCTGGCTTTGTGGAACGCACCGGTTAAGTCGCGGACACTGAGGGCGCGCCGGGCGTCATCAAGCAAGGTTTTGGCGCGCTGCAAGCTTTCCATCGCGGCGCGCGCCTGCTGGATCAGCCTTTGCACTTCCGCGTTGGAGCGGTCGAGACGCAGGGCCGACTCAAAGCACTCAATGGCGCCAGGGAAATCCTGCTGCTGCATCTTCGCGTGGCCGGTTTTGAGCAGCGCTTCGACGCGAGCCTGCGTCAACTTTGCCTGCTGCTGGTGCTGCAGTAGCTCACGCAACTCACGAGCACCAGCATTTCCGGGGTCGAGCCGCAGAATCTCTTTCACCAGAGGCTGAGCGGCATCGCCCTGGTCGCGAGAGACTAAACCCCGCGCCCGCTCCAGCAGTTCTACGGTATGCGCCTTCTGTAAATCGAGGAGAATCGGCTCGATGTCAAATTGCACTTCTTCAAGCGAGTGATAGCGCAGATCCCGATCTTTGCTCAGCAGCCGGTGGACGATCTGCTCCAGCCGCACGGGGCAGTCAGGGCAGAAGTCGCGGATGGCGGGAGGCTCGCCGCGAATGATCTTGCGCATGACCCCGGCTGGTTCCGGGGCCTCGAACGGATGCCGGCCCGTCAGGAGCTCGCAATAGATCACGCCGAAGGCGAAAATGTCGCACAAGACATCGGACGGCAAGCCCTCAAATTGCTCGGGCGCCATGTAGCGAAACGACCCCATAATGGTGCCCTGCGGGGTCAGCCGCTGGCCGGTGGCTCGCGTCACGAGCGCAATGCCGAAATCCATGATCTTCACGCCGCCGTTGGACAGCAGCATGACATTGGCCGGTTTGACGTCGCGGTGCACCACGCCGCGGCTGTGAGCGTAGTGCAGCCCGTCGGCCACCTCCGACATAATCAGCATCTTTTGGAACAGCGTCAGGGTGCGGCCGCTTCTAATCGCCCGTTCGAGATCCTCGCCGTCTAGCAGTTCCATCACGATGTACGGGGTGCGGTCTTCTTCGCCGAAATCGTAAACCGTGATGATGTTCTTGTGTTGGAGTTTACGCGCCGCGGCGGCCTCGTTGCGGAAGCGGATCAGCAGATCCGGATCGGTGTCCCCAATGAGAGTCTTGATGGCCACCAGGCTGTCCATGGCCGGGTCAAACGCACGGAACACGTGGCCGAATCCTCCTCGGCCTAATTCAGCCTGAATCTCGTATCTGCCGATGCGGTTGACCATGGCTGAAAGAGCCTAAACGGCGGGAAACGGTACGCTGCCGTGGTTTATCAGACCGCTGTTTCTCAGGGACGCAAAGACCATTGGCATGAGATTCTAGCACTTGTCTTACCAGGGTGGCCATCGGTGGATCGGCCTTGTGGTAGCGACAAGCCGCTGGGCATCACGCTGTTCGTTGAAATAGCCAGACGCCCGATGGATCGTCGGGGGAAGGCCGCGCAGTGTTGGGATCGCGAGCCCAGCCATTTCTTCTCATTCGCTCGATGGCAAAAGGGGCGCCGTCTTTCACGAAAGTCCTGGACGCAGCCGCGGTCCATCCGCTGTTACGGAGGGCTTCTAAGATTTCTGCGCCCTCCAGCCGCGTCTCATGACGGAGTTCGTTGGCTCGCCGCATCGAGTCACCCCCGAACGATAACAGGAGCGAGGTCTGTGGCGCCACGTCTAAGATCCAGCGGTGACAGACCGCCATTTCCAAAGCCAGACTGAAAACGGTCGCCTGGGGCAAGTAAAACAGAAGTCCTTCGGTCAGTAACAGCACACGGCTGCCGTTGGCCAGCGCGGTTTCGAGAACTAGCCGGCGATCGGAGCTGTCATTGATGTCAGCGATGATTCGTTCGAGGCGGCAGCGGGGAGTGACATCTTTCAGAATGCTGTGCTTGTGATCGAGGATAGGCGCAAAGTCGACTTCAATCCAGCGCAAGCTGTTGGATAACGGCAGGCGCCAGGGCCTCGCGTCCAGTCCGGCACCCAAAGAGAGAACACAGTCGACCATCCCCGCCTGCAGTTCCATGGATAGGAATTCGTCGATGAAACGCGAGCGCAGGCCGATACCGAACGAGCGCCACCGCGAAGGTGAACCACTGCGCGCAATGGCGATGCCACGCTCGCCTGCCAACTTAGCTGCATATGGGTCACGAACGAGCCCGTCTTCTAGCTCAGTCTCAGCGGCACGAGCCGCGGCCACAAGCAGGGCGGTGTCGCTGACGTGCTCCATCGGATGAGGCATCACTCGAGTCTAACTGGATTAGAAGCCGCCCGTAGCTGTGCGAAGATGGCGGGATGGATTTGCAATACCCGAACGGCCGCTTCGAGTGGCGCGGGCCGAATTCAGAGGGTGACCGGAAGCGTTACGTAGACGAGATCGAGCTAGCGCCGGCGCGACTGCGAGCGGCGGTCGCGGGTCTCGCGGCGGAGCAGCTGGACACGCCATACCGGCCGGGCGGATGGACGGTGCGGCAGGTGGTGCATCATGTACCCGACAGCCACATGAACAGCTACGTGCGGTTCCGGCTGGCGCTCACGGAACAGGAGCCGACGATCAAGCCCTACGACGAACGCCATTGGGCGGAGCTGAACGATGCACGCACCGCGCCGGTCGAGATTTCGCTTGGGCTGCTGGAAGCGCTGCATGCGCGCTGGGTGCTACTGCTGCGCAGCCTTGCGCCAAGTGATTTTGCGCGCGAGTTCCGGCATCCGGAGCTGGGAACGGTGAGTTTGGATAAGAATCTGGCGCTCTATGCGTGGCACGGGCGGCATCACGTGGCGCACATCACGTCGTTGCGAGAGCGCATGGGGTGGAAGTAAGGTCAATGGCGGACGCTGGGCTCCGCGGGAGTATACTTGCGTGGAGCCACTCAATTCGCGGGTGACGCGGCGAAGAGTGCCGCTAGCACGCGCTGATAAGGATACCCGGCCCCATCCACACCCTGAACGGCCACGCGGAACGCGCGGTGTTTCAGCACGACTGCACCCGTGAACTGGCTTTGGACGCCACTTTCAGCTACCGGCTTGAGGTCCAAAGGTTCCAGCGTCTCACCGGCGGCATCGACAAGGCGGAAGCTCTTGTCGCCGGCGGGCGCCCTCAGTTCCACCAATAGCGTGCGCTGCTCACCGACGTGTACCGGGCCTTCGATTGGGAACAGCCCTTGGTGGCCCGGCCGTCCTGCCAGCTCGACGAATTCCGCGCGATCGATAGAAATGGAACTTTTGGCCGTAACGGTCGCGAAATACATGCCGATACCAGCCATTCTTACGCGCCACGGTCCGGCGGTTGGCCTCGTGAGGATGAGAATGAGACCGGACTTGAATCGGTTTTCATCTACGTCCGGTTCACCGCCATGCACCTCGGTACCGCCGGGCCGGTAGACCGTGATGGATTGCAAGCACTGCAACGAGATCGAGACCATCAGGCTTTCGACGGTCGAATCCACGGGGAAGGAAAACTCGCGAGTTCCGGTGGAGAGCGTGCCCATGGCGCGATAGATGGTGTGTTCGTGCTTGCTCGTGTTGCGGACCAGGACCAGGGAGCGTCCGGCTTCGGAGCGATCGAACAGAAAGACCTGGCCGCCTGTTGCTTCCGACGCCTTAATGAAGGAGGGGTCGACGGCCTGGCCGGCCACGCATGGCCAGCCTGGTTTGGGTTGTGGAACCTGAGTTTGAGCGAATAGGGATGCCGAGAGCATCGAGCCCAGACACACCCATTTTGCTGTTTGCACCACTGGTGCTTTTATTCTAACTGGCTCAGGCTGCCGGGGATTTCACCTGCGTTTGGCGGACGTACTCGCCGATCTTCTTGTCCATTTGGCCGATGTGGTTGACCAGCCAGTCCCGGAGAAATTGCAAGACATCGATGGTGACCACCACACGGTTTGCTGCCAGGTCATCGCGGAATTGGGCGACCTTACGCGTAAGCGCATCGTGTTCCGCCTTGTGCTGGCGATACCCTGGATAGGAGGTCTTCTGCATCAGGTTCTCTTCCGAGGCGAAATGCTGCTTGGTGTATTCGATTAGATCCGCCAGTGTTTGCTGGAGGGCCTTCTTGCCCTGACCGCCGGTCATGGCGGCGTGGAACCGGTCGGCGAGCTGAAACAATTTCTTATGCTGCCCGTCAATTTCGCCGTTGCCCACGCTGAAACTGTCGTTCCATTGAAAGAGGCTCATGCCTTGGTTATCGGCGGGAAAGAAAAAGTACTGTAGGGGTGAAATAAGGGCGGCTACAGGCCAATCCTGCGTACTTCCAGGTAAGAATTTAACCTTTAAGTACGTTGAGAAATGCTGGGGCAGTATGGCATCGTTGCTTGTTAGCCGTTATTATACGGCGTTGTTTGCGGCGCCGGCCGAGCCGTTCGCGAACGGCGGGCATGGGAGGCTTGCATGAAAATCGGAATTCTGGGCGCAGGAAATGTGGGCAGTGCGCTGGGCAATGCGTGGGCGCGCCAGCAGCACGAGATTATGTTCGGATCGCGGGAACCCGGGGCGGAAAAAGGCGCGACCCGTTCGGGAACCATTGAGGAGGCTGCGAAGTTCGGTGATGTAGTGGCACTGGCTCTGCCGTGGCAGGCGGCGCGCGACCTTTTGCCGTCGCTGAAGCTGGCGGGAAAAACCGTCATCGATTGTACGAACCCGCTCGGCCATGCGCTGGCCTCATCCGGAGCGGAAGCTTTGCACGCGCTTGCGCCGGGAGCGAAATTCGTCAAAGCATTTAATACGACTGGCGCGAACAATATGGCGAATCCCACATATGCGGGAGGGCCGCTGGCAATGCTCTATTGCGGAGATCACGCAGATGCCAAGAAAACGGCCGCGGAGTTGATCCGGCAGATCGGATTTGAGCCTTATGACCTGGGGCCGCTCGCGAATGCGCGGCTGCTGGAGGCGCAAGCCGAGCTTTGGATATGGCTGGCGTCACGCGGCGGGTTAGGCAGAGAGTTCGGCTTTCACCTGGTCCGGCGGTAGCGCCGGAGGCCCCGTATCCTTTTATAATGGCAGGCAGTGAATTCGAGCGCTCGGTGTTGCCTGGCTGCATTGGCATTGACGCGGTTTCTTTCCGCCGCGCCCGGTGAAGCTCCGGCCAAACCGGTCGATTTCGACCGGGAAGTCCGGCCGATTCTCGCCGACAACTGTTTCGCCTGCCATGGCCCTGACGACAAACAGCGCATGGCCAAACTGCGCCTCGATACCAAGGACGGCCTGGCAGCAGTTGTCTCCGCGGGCAAATCGGCTGAAAGCAAGCTGTACCAGCGTATCAGCTCGCCGGAAAAGGCCCAGCGCATGCCGCCGCCGTTCGCCGAGCGGTTTCCGGACCAGAAGCAGATCGAGCTGATCCGGCGTTGGATCGACGAAGGCGCGAAATGGGAAACGCACTGGGCGTATGCGGCACCGAAGCGACCGGAACTGCCCGCGGTTACCAACAAGGCCTGGGCGCGGAATCCGATCGATCATTTCATTCTGGCGAAACTGGAGGCCGAAGGGCTGAAGCCGTCAGCTGAGGCGGACAAGGCCACGCTTC
>Ga0187781_10004390_pt1 | contig 10489 bp, 5 predicted proteins | sample 0715_SJ02_MP02_2_FD_132447 | JGI IMG/M metagenome (GOLD analysis project Ga0187781, IMG submission 132447) | Tropical peat soil microbial communities from peatlands in Department of Meta, Colombia - 0715_SJ02_MP02_20_MG | ecosystem: Environmental > Terrestrial > Soil > Wetlands > Peat | place...
CTCGTATCGAACCTCTACGATTCCTTCATTCTGCGCGAAGACGGGCGGCTGAACGAGCTTCTCATCGGCGAGTCCCACGAACTGGATCTGCAGCAGATTCCGGGAATCACGCACGTATCGAACGGCTTTCAGGCGCTGGACCTGGTGCGCTCGCAGCCACGTTTCAACCTGATCGTGACCAACTTGACCGTCGGCGGCATGAATGCCGCGCAGCTGGCGCGCGAAGTTGCAAAGATGGGCCGCGACATTCCGATCGTTGTGCTTGCCTATGACTATCGCGAAGTCAAGAGCTTCCTTTCGCGGAGCCCGCTGGTCGACATCGACCGCGTTTTTATGTGGCAGGGGAACGCGCGCATCCTGATTGCGATCGTGAAGTACGTGGAAGACAAGAGAAACGTCCGCCACGACGTTTCCACCCTGGGCGTTCCCGTGCTGCTCGTGGTCGAGGACAATATCCGCTACTACTCGTCGATCCTGCCCGTAATCTACACGGAGCTGATCAGCCAGTCGCGGCGCGTGATTCAGGAAGGAATCAACGTGGCCCACAAGCTGGTGCGGCAGCGCGCCCGGCCAAAGATCCTGCTCTGTTCCGACTATGAGGACGCGGCTCAGCAGGTCATGGAGTATCGGGACAATCTGCTGGCCGTGGTTTCCGACGTGCAGTTTCCGCGGGCCGGAGCGCCCAACGAAAACGCCGGATTCGAGCTCGCGCACATGATTCGGGACGCTGTGCCCGATGTCCCGATCGTGCTGCACTCCAGCCATACCGAATACCGCTCCCGCGCCCACGCCGAAGGATTTGCCTTCTTGCAAAAACGGTCCCCCACGTTCCTGAGTGATTTCCGCCGCTTGCTCACGCAGGAGTGCTCTTTCGGCGACTTCGTGTTCCGCCTGCCCGGGGGGACGGACGTGGCGCGCGCCAGCGACCTCAATGCGCTGGAGGAAAGTCTGCACACGGTTCCGGCCGAGAGCCTCGTTTTTCACAGCCAGAGAAATGACTTTTCTCGTTGGCTCACGGCACGAACCGAGTTTGCCGTGGCACAAAAGCTGCGCCCCCGAAAAGTATCTGACTTTCCTGATATGGAGGCGCTGCGGCAGGACTTGATCTGCTCCATCAAGGAATACCGCCGCGAACAGAGCGATTTTTTGATTGGGGACTTCGACGCGCAAACGTTCAAGGCCGGCGAGGCATTTTTTCTGCGGATCGGGACGGGATCGCTCGGCGGCAAGGCGCGTGGCCTGGCCTTCATCCGCCACCTGCTGTACAAGAAGCGATTCGCCTTGCGTTTTGCCGGGGTGAGGGTCAGCGTTCCTCCAGCGCTCGTCCTGACCACGGACGTGTTCGACCGCTTTCTGGCGGAGAACAATCTCCTGGATTTCGCCATCCACTGCAACGACGATGCCGAGATTCAACGCCGTTTTCTCGCTGCTTCACTCCCGGCTTCTCTGCGGGAAGACCTTCTTATCTTTCTTTCGGAGGTTACCTATCCGCTGGCGGTGCGCTCTTCCAGCCTGCTCGAGGATTCCCAGTACCAGCCCTTTACCGGCGTCTATGAAACCTTCATGCTCGGCAACCATCAGTCCGACCTCGAGACGCGGCTGGCGCGGCTCACCGAGGCAATCCAGCGGATTTATGCCTCTACCTTCAGCCAGCACGCGAAGGCGTATGTGCGCGCTACTCCATACCGGACGGAAGAAGAGAAGATGGCGGTCATTTTGCAGCAGGTGGTTGGCGGGCAGCATGGCGAGCGCTTCTATCCTGACTTTTCCGGCGTGGTCCGCTCGCGCAATTTCTATCCCGTACCTCCGATGGCGCCCGAGGACGGGGTGGCGGCGGTCGCGCTCGGCATGGGCAGGGAAGTGGTGGAGGGCGGAAAGTGTCTTACCTTTTGTCCTCGTTATCCGCAGAACCTGGTGCAGTTTTCTTCGGTGAAGGATATTCTCTCGAACTCGCAATCTGAGTTTTGGGCCTTGGAGATGAACCACGTGGACGCCGAATCCGAGGACGATGCCCGGCAGGCAGGATTGCGAGAAATCCGCTTTGACCTGCACGACGCGGAAAATGACGGCACCCTCAGAACCGTCGCCTCCACCTACAGCCGCGACAACGACGCGGTTTACGACGGCGTGAGCCGGGCGGGAGCGCGCATCGTAACCTTCGCGCCCGTGCTGAAACACGAAATCTTTCCTCTCGCTCCAATCCTCGAACAGCTCGCCGCAGTCGGTGAGGACGCACTCGGGCAGCCGGTAGAAATCGAGTTTGCCGTCAGTTTGCCGCAGGCAGAGGGTCGCTTGGCGGAATTCGGATTCCTCCAGATTCGACCTCTAGTGCTCTCGCGCGAGGGCGAAGACCTGCGCATGGACGACGTCAACCCGAGTGACCTCATTTGTCAGAGCGCGAAGGTTCTCGGCAATGGGCGTGTGCACAACTTATCCGATGTCGTGGTCGTGGATTTCCACCGCTTCGAGCGCGGCCGCAGCCGCGAGGCTGCCGAAGCAGTCTCACGCCTGAACGACAAGCTCACCCTCGACAACCGTCAATATCTGCTCATCGGTGTGGGCCGGCTGGGATCGAACGATCCGTGGCTGGGAATTCCAGTCGAGTGGGACGAAATCTCCGCTGCCCGCGTGATTGTGGAAGCGGGCTTCCGCGACTTTCGCGTGACGCCGTCGCAAGGCAGTCACTTCTTTCAGAACCTGATGGCCTTCCAGGTCGGCTATTTTACCGTGAATCCGGATGCGGGCGAGGGATCGGTGGATTGGGCCTGGCTGGCGGAGCAGCAAGCCGTTGAGGAGCTGGGATGCGTCCGTCATTTACGCTTTCCCGAACCGCTGCTCGTGGTGATGAACGGCAAGGCCCGCGAAGGATTGATCTTCAAGCCGGGGCTGGGCAAGAGTGTGCAGCCCTCCTAGCCCGGCTTGTTTCCTGCTCTTGGCTGCAAACGTTCTCGGACACAAACCCCACAGCCACTCACTCGCTGGCCGGCACATAGACCGCATTGGCGGACACGAGATCGATGTTGTGCAGTTCGGTCCGCAGCTTCACCGGGCGCAATCCTGCCTTCTTCTCGGGCTTTGCCAAAAAAGTTAGCCAATACTGGTGATCGAACCGCCGCCCCGCATCTGCGAGGTAAGGAGTGAAGTCCGGCAAGTTGCCTGTAAAGCCAATGCCGTAGGACTCGCCGCCGGTCTCCTCCGCAAGCCTCGCAAGATACATCTGCCCCCAGTAGTTAAGCCAATAGCTGTGGCCGAGATGGCCGGAGCCGGGGAAATAAATCGCGGAGGCCACAATCCCGGCGCGCTGGCAATCCTCGATGGCAGCGGATAGGTACGGATCGAGCATGTCTCCAATTCCGTAGTAGAAATCGATGCCGTCGGTGACCATCACCACTTCGTGGCGATCACGGCCGGTCTGCGGCCATTTCTTCGCCAGGTCGCTGAGAGCAAAGTACGGACTGGCGTTCGCCCCCACAACACCCAGAGGCAGCCGGATGGCTTTCGCAGCCAGTTCGTGGTCCGCCGTCGGGTTCTGCTCAATTCGTGCGATTCCGTTTTGCATGTAGGCCACGCCGACCTTGGAAGAAGCCGCCTGTTCCGAGATGAACTTCTTGACTTCCGGCATATGGACGCCAAACGAGGTGCCGGAAGAATCATCAATGAGAATGTAAAGCTCGAGTCCGGCGCGGTCGCCTTGGGCGGGAACCCATTCCGCCACTGCGTCCCGGTCCTTTCCCTCAAACACCATCACATCGTCGCGGGTGACGGCCGTGCTATCCCCTTCGTGGTGTGGTTCTACGGTGACGACCATGTGTACCGGGATGCCGTTGGCAGGCTGCTGGGCGAAAACGGCAGGGCACAATAGAGCTGCCGCGATCCACAGAATGGCAATCGGAGGTACATGTTTTGTGTTCATAAACGCCTCCTGGGCTCAAGGCTTTCACTCCAACCCGGCTCAGTTTCGCTGATATTGAAGCTATAAGTTTAGATGCGCCAGTGGCTTAGTGAGATGATATTTGGCGGTAGTGGAGCCAACATAGACTAGAAGCTATCTCACAAATGGTTTTGGGAAGGGCACGACTTCAGTCGTGCCGTCTACGGTCACAAAAGACGCGGGCTTTAGCCCCTGAGGGAGCTCGCCATTTACTGCTTCGATTCATTATGAGATGGCTTCTAGCCCGGGACTTTTCCACAGTAGCCCATTCGAGCCATTCACCTGCCGACGGCAAATCGGTACTCTGCCTTTGAGCAGACTTCGGGGGAGGGCTGTTCAACGAGCGCCTTGCGACCCATTTGGGTTGTAGGCGCTTTCGTTTTTTTTGGGGGCGACTCGTATAGTGCGGCCACAGCCAGAGCGAGGCAGAGTAGAGAAGCGACGACCGCTGGTTGGTCTCCGAAGAATCAGTCGAAACAGGAACGAGAGTCGCCGGGCTCCGAGCCTCGGTTGCGTTTCTTGGCCGGCGGAGAAGCGACCACGAGTGTGAGCAAACCGGTCCGTCGGAAAGAAAATGGCGCGCCCTGAGAGATTCGAACTCCCGACCTTCTGGTTCGTAGCCAGACGCTCTATCCAACTGAGCTAAGGGCGCATCTTGGCCGCTTCGTGCACTCGATTATAACGAAAACTCATGCTTGCCGAAAAGCGCGGTTGGGCTGTCGGCACTTGATCCTCGCGCTGCAAGCCGCTGACGATCGAACAGCTTGCTGGCGCGCAGGCACTCGTTCCGGGTTTCAAAAGCAGTGGCCATTTTTCTCATGAGACGCGTCGGGGAGTATGTTTCCCCGTGTTGGAATCGCAAGCGATTAGTACATTGCGAGTAAACTTTTCCGCCTGCACGCAAAACCTACCCGCTACCCACGTTCTATCAATACGTGTTGGCAAGAGCTTAGCAATGGCAGCCGACCTGCTCCTCTTCCAGCAGACGAAGTGGCGCGCAACGGGGCATTTGGAAAACACTTCGGCCAGAGGTTTTTCCGGGTGCCCCTTGCAATCCAACATCGCTTGCCTTCCGCCCGCGTTCTCTGACAGCCCTCCCCCGAAGGACCTAGTACCCACTGAAAGAAAACCGGGCGGATAGCAAATTTTCCCGCCAACGGCCCGCCGCGAAAGGCGCGCAGGTCTCCGCCTCGCGGCAGATACGACACTCTTGCTTGCTGTGGGGATTGCTTAAGGAGCCGCTGATTCATTGCAGCGCGGACACTCCTGCCCGCGCAAAAGCTGGCATTCTCCACGACGATGCGGCGGAAGAAGGTACTTAATCAGAGTTTCCCTAAACCTCATTTTGTTGCCTAAGGCCAAAGAACCGGAGCGGCCGCCGCGCGGTGCGCTCAGTTTTACGGGCGACAAATCTACGCCAGCGCGAGTTGCTCGCCGAGATCGATGCCGGCCTGGCGCAACATTCGAGCGACCGCGTCCGCCTTCATCCTTGAGGCGTCAAACAGCACCCGCACGACGCGCTCTTTACCATCGAACTGAATGCGCTGAATGCCATAAACCTCGCGCACGCTGTCGAGCGCTCGAAGTTCGTCCTCTCCCGGGGTATTCTGGTAGCGGAAGGCGGCTTCAAGATAGGTCATGGTTGTTCTCCGAGAAGGAAAGTCCAAACTTTACCCTCTGAGTATCTAATAATGTCGAGAATCCGCCAAGTGTGACGCAAGAAAATTTAGAACAATGGATAATACGAATCCCTCCCTAACCCAACCGGCAGCCGTGGATCCTGTCTGCGGAATGAAAGTGAATCCGGCGGCTGCGCGCTTCAAAACTCGATATGGCGAGAAGGACTACTTCTTCTGCTGCGCCGGTTGCCTTGACAAGTTTCGTGGCAACCCAGAGGAAACACTGGCCGCGCCACCGAAGCCGATGGGTTCGGGACTGGTGATGTTGGGCGCGGCTGCGGCGGTAGGGACGCCGCCAGGCTCTGAGTCTTCGGCTGCGATGGCCAAGGTTGCGATGGCTAAAGATCCGGTCTGCGGAATGGACGTCGATCCGTCGACCGCCTGCTTCAAGACGCAACACGCGGGCAAAGATTACTTCTTCTGCTGCAAGGGATGCCTCGATAAGTTTCAAGCGAACCCTGAAAAAGTTCTCGCGGGCCACTCGATACACGCGTCTTCAGGAATGGCACGACTGGGAGTGCCGCCGGCGGTGCAGACGGTCGCTTCGGGCACTAGCGCCCGCACTTATATCTGCCCGATGTGTCCCGAGGTCCGGCACGCAGGCCCTGCGGCCTGCCCGAAGTGCGGGATGGCTCTGGAGCCCGAATCGCCCGCGCTTCCTGCCACAAAAATGGAATACACGTGCCCGATGCACCCGGAAGTTGTGCGCGCCGAGCCCGGGAGTTGCCCAATCTGCGGCATGGCGCTGGAGCCGCGCTCTGTCACGGCGGAAGAAGAAAATCCCGAACTCCGCGACATGACCCGCCGCTTCTGGATCAGCCTCGCACTCACCGCTCCACTACTGGCGATTGCGATGGGAAGCATGATCTGGCCGCACGCCTTGATGGGATTTGGTCTCGACATTCAGAGAGGCAATCAAATCGTCGCCAGGCCAATGAGTGCGATTTTGTCGTGGTTTGAGCTGATTCTTGCCACTCCTGTTGTCCTCTGGTGCGGCTGGCCATTCTTTCAGCGCGGCTGGGCATCTCTCGTCAACCGCAGCACGAACATGTTCACGCTGATTGCGATGGGCACGGGCGTAGCCTATGTCTACAGCGTGATTGCGACGCTGTTCCCGCAGATCTTCCCGGCATCATTTCGAACGCAAATGGCGATGCCTCCCGGCATCGACCCTCAGCGCATGATGAGCGACCGGCCCGACGTTTACTTTGAGGCCGCGGCCGCAATCATCACGCTCGTGCTGCTCGGGCAGGTGCTCGAACTCCGCGCGCGCAGCCGAACTTCTAGCGCCATTCGCGCCCTCCTCGACCTGACCCCGAAAATGGCGCGGCTCATCGCCGCCGACGGTACCGAGCACGATGTCCCACTTGAGCAAGTGAAACCGGGCGACAAACTGCGGGTGCGGCCGGGCGAAAAGATTCCTGTGGATGGCGCGGTCCTCGATGGCGCAAGCGCGGTCGATGAGTCAATGATCACGGGTGAATCCATGCCCGCAGAGAAGGGAAGTGGTGCCCGCGTGATTGGCGGCACTGTGAACGGAACCGGCGCGCTTGTCATGCGCGCCGAGCACGTTGGTAGCGAAACGGTACTGGCGCAGATCGTGCAACTGGTCAGCCAGGCGCAGCGTACGCGCGCTCCCATTCAGCGGCTGGCCGACAAGGTCGCTGCCTGGTTCGTGCCGGCCGTCATCGCGGTCGCAGCTATCACCTTCGTTGCGTGGTCGGTGCTCGGCCCTGAGCCGCGCTTTGCCCACGCCATCGTCAATGCGGTTGCGGTTCTGATCATCGCCTGCCCCTGTGCGCTTGGCCTTGCCACCCCCATGGCCATTATGGTCGGCACTGGCCGTGGGGCTCGCGCTGGCGTGCTGATCAAGAACGCCGAAGCCCTCGAAACGATGGAGAAGGTCGACACTATCGTCTTCGACAAGACGGGGACGCTGACGGAAGGGAAGCCGAAGGTAATGAGTTGGGGAGGAGATTCTGCCGGACTTGATAAGGAAGAGGCCAGCGATAGTACGGCGAGCGTAAAACGGGCTGATGAGCTCCTCCGACTGACAGCGAGTCTCGAACGCGCCAGTGAACATCCTTTAGCGGCAGCGATCGTCAGGCTCGCAGACGAGCGGAAGGTTAGCTTGTCGGACGTGTCCGAATTTGAGTCGCTGCCGGGCAAAGGCGTGCAAGGAAGAGTTGAAGGAAAGATCGTCGCGGCAGGCAATTGGGCGATGATGAAAGATCTTGGTGTGTTCGGCAAAAACGGCCGGACGGCAATCCTCGTCGGGGGCAGCCTTGGCGCCACGCCGGTATTCGTAGCGATAGACGGGAAATATGCGGGTCACATTGCTGTCGCCGATCCTGTCCGGCCATCGACGCCGGAAACGCTCCGCCAGCTCAAATCGCAGGGCCTGCGGCTGCTCATACTCACCGGGGACAACCGAGTTACAGCGCACGAAATTGCGCGCGGCCTTGGAATTGAAGATGTGCGGGCCGAGGTGTTGCCCGCGCAGAAAGCGGAGATCATCCGAGGTTTGCAAAATGAAGGACGCGTTGTTGCCATGGCCGGCGACGGCATCAACGACGCGCCCGCGCTTGCCCAGGCCAACATCGGCATCGCCATGGCCACGGGCACTGACATCGCCATGGAAAGCGGCGGCATCACCTTGCTTAAAGGAGACCTTGAAGGAGTTCTCCGGGCGCGCAAGCTGAGCCAGGCAACCATGCGCAACATCCGCCAGAATCTGTTCTTCGCGTTTATCTATAACTCGATTGGCGTGCCCATCGCTGCGGGCGTGCTCTATCCCGTGTTCGGTATACTGCTCAGCCCAATTCTTGCAGCAGCCGCGATGAGCTTCAGCTCGGTATCGGTGATTACGAACGCTTTGCGTCTGCGGAAGCTGCAGCTGTAGGCTCTAACATTTCTGTGCGAGTAGATGTCTGGGTGCGCTCGACATCCGTAGATGTTGCTAATGGCTGATAGCTGACGGCTAAGAGCAGTTCCTTACAGCTTGCTCAAATAATCCGCAATCTCCGGGCTCGTCCAATCTACCGGCCCGATAAACTTGCGGCGGATGACGCCGGTGCGGTCGATTACATAGGTTTCCGGCCAGCCGAAGGTGCCATAGAGCGCGCTGGCCTTCCTGGCATCGTCGCGCACGGTCACCATGCTGACGCTGTAGTCCTTGAGAAATTTGTGGTAGGCAGCGTCGTCGGCGTCAATCGAGACAGCCAGCACGACCACCCCTTTATCTTTCATCCGATTCTGCATCTTGACCAATGATGGCGTTTCTTCGACGCAGGGCGGGCACCACGTGGCCCAGAAATTCAGCAATACAACCTGGCCGCGGAACTGGCTGAGCGTGACCGTGTGGTCGGAATCCCGCACAGTAAAGTCGGGCGCCGCCGATCCGATCCGGGCCGGGTGACTGCTGCTGTAGCAGCCAAAGAAACATCCGAGAAGCGCCAGCAGGAATCCAATCTTGGCAGCGGGGAATGTTTGTCTCACACCGCTATAATAGCGAAAAACCATGGGTCTTTCAGAAGCGGGGCTACAATCCGGCAGCGCGGTTCCCGAGGTCTCGATCATCGTTCCCGCGCGGAACGAAGAGGCGAGCCTGGCCGACTGCCTGCAGTCGCTGGCGGAGCAGAGTGGCGTCGCGCACGAGATTATCGTCGTCGACGACGGTTCGACCGACCGCACGGGCGAGATCGCCGCGAGCTTTGCCGGCGTACGCGTCATTGGCCCCGGCCCACTTCCCGCCGGCTGGACAGGTAAGAATAACGCGGTGGTGGCGGGCGCTGCCGTCGCTCGCGGCCAGTGGTTGCTCTTCACTGACGCCGACACCGTTCACCTGCCCGGCTCCCTGGCGCGCGCGTTAGCAGAGGCCAGGGACAACGGCGCCGATATGCTTTCGTACTCGCCCGAACAAATCGCGGTCACATTCTGGGAGATGGCAGTTCTTCCGGTGGTGTTTGCGGAACTGGCGCGCGAGTATCCGCCGAAGAAAGTTTCCGATCCCGCCTCTACGATTGCCGCCGCCAACGGCCAATACATCCTGATCCGACGCGACGCTTACGAAGCCGTTGGGGGCCACCGCGCCATCGCGAGCGAACTGCTGGAAGACGTCGCCCTGGCACGGGCGGTGAAAAACTCCGGTCGCAAGCTGCGTTTTCGCTACGCCGCCGATGCCGTGCGCACCCGCATGTATCGCAACTTCCGCCAACTACGCGAAGGCTGGACGAAAAATCTCGCGTTGTTATTCCCGCGGCCGGGTTGGCTGGCCGTTAGCTCTCTTCTTCTTTGGGGAATCCCGCTTGGAGGTTTACTCGCGGCCGTCACGCATCGCGGGTGGCCGCTGAGCGCATTTGCCGCGACCGGGCTGGTTGCCACCGGACATCGCTTAAGTCGGGCAAACTTTACCTGGGATATGGAAGTCCTCGGCGCTCTCTTCGGCTATCCCATGTTCGCGTATCTCTTGTTGAGATCGAAGGCAAGGCACGCGCATGGAGGCGTATCTTGGAAGGGCCGCACTTATGGCGTGGAGGCGTCCCGTAACGATGCTGGCAACTGGAAACCGGCAACTGGCAACTGAGCTATGGTCTACCTAACCCGCAAAGCCGAATTCGCCGCCTCGCACTACTATCACAACCCGGCCTTCACGCCCGAGGAGAACGCGCGGCTTTTCGGCAAATGCAATAACCCCAACGGACACGGACACAATTACACGCTCGAAGTCACGGTGAAAGGTGCAGTCGATCCCAGGTCGGGGTTCGTCGTCGATCTGAAGCACCTCAAGGACGTGATGAACCGGGAAGTGCTCGATGCCCTGGACCATCGCTTCCTCAACAAAGAGGTACCCGAATTTTTCACGCAGATTCCGACCACC
>Ga0187781_10004391_pt1 | contig 10488 bp, 8 predicted proteins | sample 0715_SJ02_MP02_2_FD_132447 | JGI IMG/M metagenome (GOLD analysis project Ga0187781, IMG submission 132447) | Tropical peat soil microbial communities from peatlands in Department of Meta, Colombia - 0715_SJ02_MP02_20_MG | ecosystem: Environmental > Terrestrial > Soil > Wetlands > Peat | place...
GTTCAGCCGCCCCTAAATGCCCTGAATGCCGTAAAAGTGAAATCATGTATATATTCCTATTGCAATGCAGCCCATGCGAGCCATGCTGGACAAGCAACCGTATTTCCGCTCAAACATGAGGATTGAACGGGTTATCGACGATAGTCCGAGGACGATTTAGAACGCCCAATCTGGTTAATGAAGCGCGTTTGGCGTCAGGGAGGGGTCGCTCGGGGCTAAATACGAGCTAAGTTAGAGCGGAGTCAGAGCGAAGCCGGAGCCAAGGAAGACCAAGGCAGAAAATCCTCTCTGGGGCCCTCCAGGGATAGGTTTGAGCGACTACCGCGTTATCCTGCCGAGACTTACATAACCGCAAATCGGCCGTTCGATCGGCGCCGTTGCGGCACCTGGCCGCAGCCACGCAAACCGGTGAAATGAACCGGAGGTTTTGATGAAAGTAATTCTCGCCCAACCCCGCGGTTTCTGCGCCGGCGTCGTGCGCGCCATTGAAATCGTCGAACGAGCGCTGCAGAAGTTCGGTCCGCCCGTCTACGTCCGTCATGAAATCGTGCACAACAAGCATGTGGTGGAAAGCCTGAAGGCGAAGGGCGCGCGCTTTGTCGAAGACCTTTCCGGGGTTCCACCGAACGCAGTAACCATTTTCAGCGCGCATGGCGTGGCCAAGAGCGTCGAGGAGGAAGCGGCGTTGCGCAATCTCCCGGTGCTCAATGCGACCTGCCCGCTGGTCACCAAGGTGCACAACCAGGGCAAGCGCTATGTCGGCCAGGGCCGCCGCCTCATTCTCATCGGGCATGCCGGACATCCCGAAGTCGAGGGCACGATGGGCCAGATCGCCGAGCCGGTGACCCTGGTGCAGACCGAAGGCGATGTCGCCAAGCTCGACATACCGGACGATACGCCGGTCGCCTATGTGACACAGACTACGCTGAGCGTGGACGACACGCGCGGCATCATCGCCGCGCTGCATAACCGCTTTACCAATATCGTCGGGCCAGAGACGCGGGACATCTGCTATGCGACGCAGAACCGCCAAACTGCGGTCCGCGAACTAAGTAAGCTCGTCGACGTTATCCTGGTCGTGGGGGCCAAGAACAGTTCCAACTCGAACCGCTTGCGTGAGATCGGCGAGGAAGCCGGCACGCCGAGCTACTTGATCGCCGACGGCAACGAGCTCGACGCCAGCTGGTTCCGCAATGCCAAAACGGTCGGCATCACGGCCGGCGCGTCGGCGCCGGAAGTCTTGGTCGAGGACGTTATCGAGGCACTGCGGCGGCTCAATCCGGTCGACGTCAGCCAGCTGACAGGGCGTCACGAGACCATCGAATTCCGCTTGCCGCCCGAATTGACGGACGGAGGTGCGTTGAGCCAAGCGGCCGGGAACGCCGCTGGGAACGCGGCCGAAAAGGCCGCCGAAAGCGCGTAGAGCCTTCCACAAGCAAGAGTGATGACAAAAAGGGATAAGAGCCTTGGGTGTATCTTTACGACAGAAAGCCGCCGTGGGCGCCTATGTGCTGCGCCAGCGTCTGGTAGGATGCAAACGCTACCCGCTCGTGCTGATGCTCGAACCTTTGTTTCGCTGCAATCTGGCTTGCTTCGGTTGCGGCAAGATCGATTACCCGGACGCAATCCTAAACAAGCGCCTTTCGGTGCAGGAATGCCTCGACGCCGTGGACGAATGCGGCGCTCCCATGGTGGCCATTCCCGGCGGCGAGCCTCTAATCCACAAGGAGATCGGCGAAATCGTCAATGGCATTGTCGTGCGCAAGAAGTTCGTCTCGCTGTGCACCAACGCCTTGCTATTGGAAAAGAAGCTGCACCTGTTCGAGCCGTCGCCCTATCTGTTTTTCTCCGTCCATCTCGACGGCATCAAGGAACATCACGACAAATCGGTCTGCATGGAGGGCGGCTTCGACAAAGCCGTCGCTGCGATCAATGCCGCCAAGGCCAAGGGCTTCGCCGTCAACGTCAACTGTACGATTTTCGACGGCCATCCGGCGGAAGATATCGCCAAGTTTCTCGATCTCACCGACGAGCTCGGCGTCGGGGTTTCGATCTCGCCCGGCTAAGCCTATGAGCGCGCGCCGGATCAGCAGCACTTCCTCAATCGGCGCAAGACCAAGGAGCTGTTCCGTAAAGTCTTCGCGCTCGGCAAAGGCAAGAACTGGAATCTCACCCATTCCAGCATGTTCTTGGACTTCCTTGCCGGCAATCAGGAATTTCACTGCACGCCTTGGGGCATGCCGACGCGCAATATCTTCGGCTGGCAAAAGCCGTGTTACCTGCTCGGCGAAGGCTACGCCAAGACGTTCAAGGAATTGATGGAGACGACCGATTGGGACGCGTACGGCACCGGCCGCTACGAGAAATGCGCGAACTGCATGGCGCATTGCGGCTACGAGGCGACCGCGGCCGAAGCCATGATGAAGCATCCGATCGAAGCGATAATGATCGGGCTTCGCGGCGTCCAGACGGAAGGGCCGATGGCGCCGGAAATCTCGCTCGAGAATCAACGCCCGGCGCAATACGTCTTCGACAGCCAGGTGCAATTGCGGCTATCAGAAATCCGCGCCAACGAAGCGCGCGAGAAGGCCGCCAAAGCTGCGGCGCAGGCATCCGCCTCGGCCAGCGCGGCGTAAGCACGCTCAAGATAGGCTCCTTCGTCGCCACCGGGCCGGTGGTCCATGCTGCATTCGGCCCGGCGCATCGTGGCCGACGTGGCCAAGCTGCCGGAGCTGTTGCGCCGCCATAGGGGGACGGGATTCCTTTTGCCTCCAATCAAAAAAGCTTTAGGCAAGTTTCCCTGAGAACGCGCGGCAAGCGCGCCGGCTGCCTGATTTTGTTTGCTACGAGACCTACCAAAAGAAATGGCCCCAACCGGGGGGATGGCGGAACCAGTACAAGGAAAGGCCAATGAACAAAGATGCTGGCCGACCATCGCGGAAATTGCTCGACAGCATTTCGGCCAAAATCTGCAAATGATGCGGCCGAAAAAACCCGCCACACGGGACTGCAGCGGGATGCCAAGTTGAAGGAGATTCTCAAGTTGAAGGAGATTCAAATGAAGGAACAGATTCTAGCATCAGTTAGTTCTAGTCCAGCGCCCGTTTTGTGAGCAGTGTGGATTAGTTTTGCGTCCAATCAGCAGAGACGAGCCAGATTGGTCACGTCTTAAAACATAAGTTCCAACAACCGGAATAATTTAAAGCCTAAGAAAGCGGTCCAGGCTGCAGACACGACTAAGTCACACCATAATGCCGGAAAGCATGAGAGCTTGCATACGGGCACTCCTATCTCGCAACTTGGCGCAGTTTGGGTGCCACACATGACGGAACACCCTTCGAGCAGACGATGTCCCACAGATTCGTATTTTTGGTGATGGCCAACACGTGTCCGATTGCCCGGTGGATGGCACAGTAACGCCTACGGGTCGAATTGAGCGGCACCCTAAGTGGTGGAGAGGGGCCGGGGGAGACTTCTGTGGCCACGCCAATTATCTGGAAAGATATTACGACTGCATTTGAAGGTCGCGCAATCGGCGGATCGTGGGCGGTCGTAGACGGAGTCGTAAGAGTGAAAACCGCGCTCGGCGAAAAGGCGGCCCTACTCGAGGAAGCAAACGGGATTTGGCTGGCGTGGCGGCTATTGCGCGAGTTGGCGGCCGACGGAAAAGCATAGCGACTTAGTCCTGTGGCTTCCCATAGACCATAAAAAACGCGATGCCCGCCATGCAAGCGAGGCCGACTAAGACACCGACTTGTCCCCAAGCCATCTTCCCATTGTAAGAGAGAGTGGGGATGAGTTGACTGGAGCAAATAGCCGCAAGAGTTGATTTGCGCGCGCCAAGCGATGCCGGCCAAAAGACAAAAGAAATGGTCTCGGGCCGGGAGTATCGAAAGAAAAGATTGCTTAACATCGACACCCAAAGGGAAAACGCGCGGGAACTGATGCCACCAGCAACAAAACTGTCATGGAACCTCGCCGAGGTAGCGGAGTTTAGCGATCAGCCAGGCCGGGGTGAATTTCAGTCACATCTCGGTCGCGCCAGTGGCCTGGGATCCCTCAGCTCCCCAGCCCCCGATCCTGGGCCACAACTTTCCCAAACGCGCGAGTGACAAGACTGCGGGGCCCGCAGCCCAAAACCCCACGCCCGCTAGGGCCCCCGCATATTCACAACTGCGCACGAGCTGTCCGTCTGCTAGCCAAAGAGAGAGCCCCGGGAGCCAACCGGGGCTTCAGCCGACGTCCAACGTACGAACGGCAGGCTTCTCCGGCCGGCAGGGCGAAGATACGCCACCGCATAGATGCAACGACACCACAGCGCGCAACGCAAATGGCGCTTGCAGCAATAGACCGAGGCGCCTTCTCGCGCCAACCAGTGGAAGCTTCGCCCGCCAATGACACCCAAGGACGAAAAATGCCGGGAAGTGTTAGCCTCCCGGCGAGTTGTTCCAGTAGAGAGGAGCCTCGAGACGACCCAAAGAGTCGAGGCTCGAAGCATCGTCGGCCGAAGCCGCAACGCCGTCAACGAATACTGTCGGCTGATTGTCAAATAGCCGGCGACCGTTGCTGAGAACCCACACATAATGTGACTGGCGTGCAACAGTGAATAGAATTCACACGGACTCGCCTAGTTGCCCCTCGCATGCCGCGGCAGCCGCGGTTAGATTTGGTGCTTCCGATGGGAGCCCTTTCTGCAGCGGGGTCGTCATCAGCGGCAAATGACGGCCTCGTTTTTTTGTTTCATGGCGCGACGGGCGCGTGATGACACTAATTTATCCGTCCTTCGGGCGCGCACTAAAAAATAAGCGCGAAGGTGGCATCGTGGTGCGCTCCGTTGTGCCGCGCGAGGTCGCAGACAAGTTGCGCGAAATGGCAACGAGGGAGAACCGTAGCCTCAACGCAATGATTGCGCCGTTGTTGGCAAGGGCAGTTGAGAAAGAATGACAAATTGGCTGCCGTGGGGCTGGATGCCGTCACGACCCTCCTAGCGCTCATTTTTTTAGCACGCGTTGGGCCCAGAGCTACTTACCGTTCAATTTTCGATTGCTGGCACGCCTCAGGCGCAAGGTGCCTTTTGCCACGCAAATCCCTATCGCCTGAGATCGACTGTTTAAACAATGAATATTTTTGAACGGAGATTAGGGCGCCCGCAGTCCTCAGTAATTTTCACCAGGGCAGTGCAGCCTGCGCCATAACGTTGCCTTAGAGCCCGGGGAGAACTCGCTCGGCTCTCGGAGCTCGCCTATAGCCGTCGCCAGTGACCGCGAGCGCCCATCGCACGGAGTCACGACTCAAAAATGGTCGAGCGCTCGCGGCAAGGAACCGGCGAGCGCTCGTGGCGCATTGAAGGTTATATAGAAGGGGGACTCCTTTTGCCTCCAAGCAGAAAACCCTTTAGCAAACTTCCCTAAGAATGCACCCCGAAGTCTGAGTGTTGGTTAAGATCGGCACGGCAATTTCGCTCCTGCGGGGTGATGTAGGATATCGGGATACGATCCGATTCGTGTACCGAGACATGCGTCGGCGTTGTGGCCCATTCCCGATTCGCTTTGCGCGCATTGATATGAAAGAGCCAAGGGTCCCGAGGGGGATTTACAGCGGCTATCGGGCACGCCAGCCGGTCCGAAGGTTTGCCCGCCTGCCAGCCACGGTTGCGCTTGCTATGGCGATCGCCATCACGCTGCGACCAGAGGCTAAGGCTCAGCAAGCAGACAGCGCGACGCCGCCCGCGCCGTCCACGGCACCAATGATGGCGCCGCCAACATACACCGCATCCAAATTCGACATCGACGTCACCGCGTCGATCACCAGCGACTACAATTACCGTGGCTATACGCTGTCCGATCACAAGCCGAGCGCATCGACGAATTTCGAGGCAACTTACAATATTCTTTTTGGCGAAGTTACCGCGGACTCCGTGCAGATACCGATGCTCTCGCAATTGCAGATGACCGATTATGCCGGTGTCCGCCCGGTATTCGGACCGGTCACAGTCGAGACTGGTGTTGCCTATTACAGCTATCCGGGAAGCATGATCGACATTTCCTATCCAGAATATTACGTGGCGCCGAGCTATGCACTAAGCTCCAAGTTCACGATTGGAGTGAATACATATTACGCGCCCAATTACAGTCGTACCGGCGCCTGGGAAAATTTCGACTCGATCAACGCCAAGTACACATTCGATTCAGGCTTGGCAATTTCTGGCGAACTCGGGCGCCAGAGGTTCGGAACCACCAACGCGACGGCAACGGACGCCGCACACAAGCTGCCGGACTACACGTATTGGAATTTGGGATTTTCCTACACCTATAAGGCACTGACGTTTGATCTGCGCTATTTCGCAACCACACTCTCGAAACAGAGCTGCTTTCTGATCACCGGAACCGGTCAAGCGGCCGCGGGGTCGAACGGCTGCACCCCCGCAGTTGTCGCGACGCTATCCTGGAACACAAGTCTATCCGGCCTGAAATGAACGTGAAAAGGGTCGGCTATCCTAAGGTAAACGCACCATGCAAACGAGCTTACGTCTCGGAAGGGGCAGAATCTTGCCCAGAACAAACTTCCTCACCATGCTCGACTTTGATGCCATCGCTGCGTTGGGACTTTGAGTATAAGTCTCATCGCATCGTACTTCTGGTGCACTGGCCGACGGCAAGCCGCCGGACCGAACCCAACCGGACCGCTCTTGGCCGGCCTTGTCCCGGATTCGGATGTATTACACAGGGCACTTGCCAAAGTTTTTTCAAAAGAATGACCCCGCGAAAATTCTGCGGAACACGCAATGAATAATTTGGTAGCCGCTGGCCGCCGCCCACTGCTTGATGGTTGCGAGCGATTTGGCAAAGAACCAAATCAGAAAGCCGATAACTATGCCGGTCCTGACCAAGGCATTCATAGCAAACCTCGCAAAGCCTCTCGTGAAAATCAAAGATAGGACGGTAATTGTGCTTTCTCCGTGCAGTATCCTGTCGTATTTGTGGGCTTCACAAAAGCGTTAGGGAGCGCTGATAGCTCCTCTGTGACTGGCTAATAGGGCTTCCTCCAGCAAAAAACGCTGTACTTTCGGCTCCTACGTATCCGCGGTTTTGTGAGTAGGCCGGTACGGGAGACCGCACCTTCGATCGCGGGGCCCCGCTCGTTCTTCATCCTTCTCGTGCAACGCGTTCACCGAGCTTCCCGCTTACAAGCTCCGAAATGTGAGCGCTCCATTTTCGCCAGGTCAAGGCCATTTCCTTCGCGCACTTGTGCTTATTGTACGTGCCGGCCTCGCCTTCAAATTGGGGTTAGGCATCAATTCGATTAGGAACGGCTCGATCCCGATCCTAGCACAGCCGGTCGAGAATGACCGGCGAAGATCGTGCAACGTCCAATGCGCAAGGTCCGGTGTCTCGATTGCATTGGCGCGCTGGCTGCCGTTGATCGGATGATCGTTGCCGTTCGACGCCATTCAACTCCCTCCGTTGGAGCGAGCCGATTTCATCGCGCCGGCATCCGCTCAAGATCAAGAGCTTTATCAGCGCTCCATGAGGCCGTCGGCCTTGTCGGCGGCACGCCACGCGGTTCGCAACTCATCATCGTTCAGGTACCGTTTGCGCTTTTGCATCGTCGGCCGTTTCAGGCTCGCGGCTGGATTGGCCGAGATTGCATCGCGGTCATCGGTTGCCCACCGAAAGAATGCCTTGGCGACCTTCGTGAAGGTAAGCTTGGCGCCGTCGCCACGCGGGCCGCGCGGTCCGGCAACGCGAGAAGATCGCTTTTGGTGATGCTCGCTATTGGCCGGTTTCCGAATGCATCGATCAGCGTGTCAAGCTTGCGCTCAACGTAGCGCCGAGTCCCTTGCGAAGCCCCTCGAGGTGAAGTTCTTTGTAGAGCGTTACGTGGGCAGCCAGGCTGGCGTCGTCGGGCGTTCCCCTCCGCTTGGCGGCCATTGGGTCGTTGCCGAGCGCAACGCTTTCCAGGGCCTTCTTAGCGGCGGTGCGGGCCGCCGCAAGCGTGATGACGCCCTAAATCCCCCACTCGACCCGCCGCGTGTTGCCGCGCTTGAGATTGCGGTAGCGCGCCAAGGCCCAGAGCGGAAAAAATTTCGGATAGCCGTGATAGCGCAGATAAAACACGCGGGGGAAACCGGTCGCGGTGTAACGCGGCTCGTCCCAAAATCCGTCCGCTCCCTGCCGATCGGCAAGATACGCGATACCGCGCGCCACCGCCGGATGATCAACTTCGCCCGCGGCCATCAAGCCAAGCAGCGCCCAGGCCGTTTGCGAGGCGGTCGAAGGCGCGGCTTCGTAGCCGCAGTAATCGAGCTTGTAACTTGAGGCATCTTCGCCCCAGCCGCCGTCGCTGTTCTGAATGGCGGCAAGCCAAGCGACGGCTTTGCGCATTTCCGGCGCGTCATGGGCAATGCCCGCCGCGTTGAACGCGCTTAGGACCGACCAGGTGCCGTAGATGTAATTCATGCCCCAGCGGCCGTACCAACTGCCGTCGGCAATCTGGCTGCGGCGCAGATAGTCGATGGCCCGCTGCGCCACCGTACTTTTAGTGTCGCCAAGCTGCGCCAACATCGAGACGCAACGCGCGCTCACATCCTCCGTCGGCGGATCGAGCAGCGCGCCATGGTCGGCAAACGGGATATTGTTGAGATAATAATATTCATTGTCGGCATCGAAGGCGCCCCAGGCGCCGTTACGGCTCTGCATGCCGACGATCCATTCGCGCGCGCGGTCTATCGACGCGCGATAGTCTCCCTGCCCCGTGCTCTCTTGCATGCGATTGAACGCCATCGCCACCGCCGCGGTGTCGTCGACATCCGGATAATGCGGGTTGGCATATTGAAAGGCCCAGCCGCCCGGGCGCACGTCCGGCCGCCGCGCGACCCAATCGCCGCGCACATCGAGCACTTGCATCGGCACAAGCCACTCGAGCCCGCGCTTGGCCGCGGCGACGGCGCATTCTCCGCCGGCCTCGATCAGGGCATGACAGGAAAGGCAGGTATCCCAGACCGGCGAGACGCAGGGCTGGCAGGAGACTTCAGTGTCGCGCAGCGAAAGCAATTTCTCGATCGATTTGCGCGCGATCGCCCGTTGCGGATGATCGGCCGGATAGCCGAGCGTGTCGTACATCATCACGGTGTTGGCCATGGCGGGAAAAATCGCGCCGAGGCCATCTTCTCCGTTCAGTCGCTCTGCGATCCAAGCCAGCGCGCAATCGATGGCGCGCTGACGCGTGCGTTCGGGGAAATACGGATCGAGCGCGCGCAGTGCGTCGTCGACAGCGCGAAACAACCAGAACCACGACGCCTTTTGCTGCGGCGCTTTGGGCGCCGGACCCAACTGTTGCGGCGGATCGAGAAAGAGCTCGCCGACGGTAACGTTTTTCGGGTTGCGGGCGCGCGGCTTCTTCGCCATCAGAACCAGAAGCGGCACGATCACCGTTCGGCTCCAATAGGAAACCTTGTCGAGGTGAAACGGGAACCATTTCGGCAGCAGCATGATCTCGACGGGCATCATCGGCACCGCGCGCCAGGGCACGATGCCGTAAAGCGCAAGCAGGCATCGCGTGAAGACGTTGCTGCGCTCGGCGCCGCCGCGCATCCGGATCGCCTCCCGCGCGCAGCGCATGTGTTCGGCCTGCGGCGGATCCCCGATCATCTTGAGTGCGAAGTAGGCTTTCACGGTCGCGCTCATATCAAAGGGGCCGTCCTGATACAGCGCCCAGCCGCCGTAACGGGCCTGCGTGCGGCGAAGATAAGCGGCGATTTTCGCTTCGAGCGCGGTATCGACGGGCTCGCCGAGATAGTGCCGCAGCAGCACATATTCGGCCGGTACCGTTGCATCGCCTTCGAGTTCGAAAATGAAATGCCCGTCCGCGCGCTGGCGCGCGAGCAAAGCTTCGGTTGCGGAATCGATGTGACGATCGAGATCGCGTTCGCTCATTGCGGCGTCGTTGCCGGGTGAGAGGTTCGGCGCGACTGCCGGATCGAATTGCAACCTGGACGGTTCAATCCCCGGCGAAGATTCGGTCGCTGGATCGGCGTGCCGGTCGAAATCGATTTCGCTCATGGCGGTCTCATTGGTGGACGAGAAATTCGGCGGCGCGATGGCCTGATCGAATCGCACCTTCGATGGTCGCGGGCAAGCCGGTATTCGTCCAATCACCGGCCAGAAACAGATTGTTCCACGCAGTCGGTGTGCCGGGCCGTTTTCGATCCTGCGCCGGGGTTGCGGCAAAAGTCGCGCGGCGCTCGCGCACGATTTGCCACGGCGGCAAAGCGGGCGGCAGCGCGGCGACGCTCGCTACTTCCGCCCAGATGGTTCGCGCCAGCTCCTCGCGCGGCGTATCGAGGAGCCTATCGCCGGCGCTGATGGTGACGGATAGTCGCCCCGGAAAGGCAAAAATCCACTCGATCGTGCCGTTCACAACGCCGATCATCGGTGGCTGGCCAGCGGGCGGTTCGATGCGGAAATGGGCATTGACGATGGCGCGAAA
>Ga0187781_10004392_pt1 | contig 10487 bp, 10 predicted proteins | sample 0715_SJ02_MP02_2_FD_132447 | JGI IMG/M metagenome (GOLD analysis project Ga0187781, IMG submission 132447) | Tropical peat soil microbial communities from peatlands in Department of Meta, Colombia - 0715_SJ02_MP02_20_MG | ecosystem: Environmental > Terrestrial > Soil > Wetlands > Peat | place...
GGTTTCATCCGGCACGCGATCGCGGATCGCTTGCACCTGCGCCGCGCTCCGGAGCTGTTTTTTCAGTTGGATCGTTCGCCCGTGTACGAGGCCCGAATCAACGAACTCTTGAATCGGGTGAAGAAGCGCAACCCATAACTCGAGCGGAGGCATTTCGCCAGACATGTTGAAAGAGGTCCTGAAGCAGGTCGAGCAGCGGCAGCGGTTTCTGTTGACTTCGCACGCCCGCCCGGATGGGGACGCTATCGGCAGCGCACTGGCGTGCCGTCAGATCTTGCACCTCATGGGAAAGCAGGCCGAGGTGGTGTTGCGCGACGGCGTGCCACGAATCTATCAGCCATTGCCGTTTGCCGATGCCGTCGTACGAGCCGAACGCGTGAACGAGGATTATGAAGCTGCCATTATCTTGGAATGCGACAGCATTCGGCGCACGCGCCTGGAGGGCCTGGAGAAGCAGTTTCTGATCAGCATCGATCATCACTTGAGCGGGCGCCCGTTCGCGCACGTCAACTGGATCGATCCCCAGGCTGTGGCTACGGCGGAGATGATTTACAAGCTGGCGCGTGAAGCCGGCGTGAGGATCTCTCCTGAGATTGCGACCTGCCTTTACACCGCGGTTCTCACCGATACCGGATCGTTCATGTTCGAAGGCACAAACGAGCACACGTTTGCTCTGGCGCGAGAACTGGTGCTGGCCGGCGCCGATCCTGCGCGTTGCGCTCGCAGCGTGTATTTCGGGCACTCCACGGCCAAAATGCGCCTGCTCGGAGCGGCTCTGTCCAATCTGCACCGCGAGGGTCCGCTCGCCTGGATTTGGGTCACCTGCGAACAAATGGAACGGGTGGGGGCGAAGGAGGAAGACTGCGAAGGCCTCGTGAACTATGCGCTTTCGATTCAGGATGTCGAGGTCGCGGCCTTCTTCCGCGAGTTGCCGGACGGACGGTTCCGGGTGAGTCTGCGCAGCAAGGGTCAGCTCAATGTTTCCGCCGTAGCCGAGCAATTAGGTGGGGGTGGTCACAAGTGTGCCAGCGGTTGCGCCGTGGATGGGCCTCTGCCTGTCGCCGTAGCCCGCGTGATCGCCCAGCTTCGCGTCCCTCCTTCCATACAATAGTTCTCCGGGACTGCCGTTCCTCTCGGCCTTTACAATCGGTGGTAGCGTGAATCACAGACGGCGAATCGATTGGCTTCTGCTGGTCGGCTTTTCGAGCTTTCTGTTTTTCTTCGGACTCGCGCACTTCGGCCTGGTGGGCGCTGACGAACCCCGCTACGCCGAGGTAGCACGAGAAATGCTGGCTCGGCGCGATTGGATCACGCCGGTTTTAGGCAACCAGCCCTGGCTCGAGAAGCCTCCCCTCTACTACTGGCAAGCGATGGTCGCCTACGGTGTTTTCGGAGTGAGCGATTGGGCGGCGCGATTGCCCTCGGCCGTGGATGCCACGCTGATGATCATCGCGGTCTTCGTCTTCCTGGGAAAGTTCCATCCGGGTTTCCATCTGGATGGTGCGCTGATGACCGCCTCGGCGGCGGGAGTGATCGGCTTTGCCCGCGCCGCTGGGACGGACATGCCGCTGGCGGCTTCTTTCACCATGGCACTGCTGGCCTGGTATGCCTGGTATCAAGGCGGTTTGAAACTCTACTTGGCGGGTTTTTATCTCGGCTTGGCCTTGGCCACGCTGGCCAAGGGACCGGTCGCCCCTATTCTGGCTGCCGCAATCCTCGTTGTCTTCGCCGGGCTAAGAAAAGACTACCGCCTCATTCGCCGAACCCTGTGGATTCCAGGAATCTTGCTGTTTTCCCTGATTGCCTTGCCCTGGTACGTGGTGGTCGAGATCCGGAATCCGGAGTTCTTCCGCGTATTCATTCTGGAGCACAACCTGTCGCGATTCGCTACCGATCTCTACCATCACCGGCAACCCTTCTGGTATTTCATTCCGGTCACTCTGTTAGGACTGGTGCCTTGGACGGTATTCGCGCTGGCAGCGCTTGGAGAGGACATCCGGCGAACGTCGTGGTGGGTCGGAAGCTCCGAGATGGCTTCTTCCGAGCGAGCTCTGAGCCTGTTTCTGGCGGTCTGGCTGGTTGTGCCCGTGGTCTTTTTCTCCCTGTCCCAGTCAAAGCTCCCAGGCTACATTCTTCCGGCTTTGCCGGCGGGCGCATTGCTGGTGACCGAATACGTCGCCCGCTCGCTGGCTGTCGGTCATCGTCCGGCTATGGCACTGATCATCCTGCACTCGGTGCTGGCCGGGGCCACGGTGGTTCTGGCGATTGAGTACCGCGTGGTTGAGCATCGGCTGGGATGGAGCGTCCGAACGACGGCGATCTCCTGGATGTTCGCAGTCTTGCTCGCCGTCGGGATCACGATGACGCTTCGCTCTCGAGTCGGGCTTCGGGCCCTGCGTTTTGTCACCCTGGTTCCGGTCGTGCTTACGATCGCCATTGTCGTTCGTCTGGATGCGCCGGATCTGGACAGACGGCTTTCCGCCCGGCCGGTGGCAAGCGAGATTCGACAATTCGAGGCAAAAAGCTTGCCTATCGCCGTCCTCGGGGTTTCGCGAGAGCTGGAATACGGCCTGGCGTTTTATGGTCAGCAAACCATCGAGCGTTACGAGTCGGGACAGATCCCGGCTGCCGAGCACCTGCTGGTGGCGAGGCAAGGGAGTGAGACAGAGATCGGCAAACGAGCGACGGGGCGGCGGGTTGCGTACCTGGGAACTTTCGCTCCACAGCGTCTCGAGTACTACTGGGTAGCAGGCAAACAGGACCACTGACAGTGTTGGGCGCTCGGGGTTCGGCGCCCTAGGCGGTTGCTTTCGGGCTGGCTCAAGCTAAGATGAGATGAGGCGGGGATAGGAACGCCGATCCCCGCTCAGCAACTCCGGCGAGCACGCGATTCTCGACTCTCTCCGGAGTCATCCCCAGGGGGAATCTCCCTTGCCAAGCGCTTGAGGGTTAGCTTTTCGCATCTGAACATTTGCCTCTCGCCGCTGAAGCATCTACACTCGGCTTCGCGGCTGAATGGAGCGGATCCCATGGCGACGGTAGCCCGACAGGAGCTCCGAGTGGAGATTCTTGACCTCAGACATTTTTCCTCGGTAGACCTCCGTCCCGTACTGGATGAGGAAATCCGAATCTGGTCTCGACTGCTCTCCTGGGATTACACCGGATCGGCTGACATGATCCTGCGCTATGTCGATGCCAAGATTCTTCCTGGTTACGCGGCCATCGAGCGAGGTCGGGTTTTTGGCTATGCGTTTTTCGTGTACGAAGGGAGCAAAGGCGTCATCGGGGACCTTTTCGTCGCCGACAGTGATCGCCTGCCCAACCCACCGACAGTGGAGTCGCGGCTGATCACGCATGTCATCGAGACGCTGCAGCAGTCCCCGGGCATTCATCGCGTCGAGGCGCAGTTGCTGGCTCATGAGGCGGGAGCCGTCGCCCGGCCCTTTTTGGAACAAGGCTTTTCCCGCCACGCGCGGCTGTTCATGGTGCTAGCTCTCGAGGCGGCGGGGGAACCTCGGGTTCCCCTTGCGAAGGAAGTTGAGATACGGCGTTGGTCGGAGCAGGACTATCAATCGGCAGCCGCCATCATCACCACCGCCTATCGTGGGCACGTCGATTCCAATATCAACGATCAATACCGCAGTCTCAGTGGCTCGCTGAGGTTTCTGAATAATATTGTGCGTTTCCCCGGATGTGGAGCCTTCGATCCCGAGTCCTCCTTCGTGGCTGTCGATAAGGGATCGCGAACCCTGATCGGCCTGATTCTATGTTCGCGAGTGCGCCACGACGTCGGCCACGTGACGCAAGTATGCGTGCTGCCCGACTATCGTTCGCAGGGGATCGGAGAAGCCCTGCTGGCCGCGACGACACAAAATCTTCGCCGGCGTCAGTTTTCCCTGCTTTCCTTAACCGTGACCGAGGCCAATCGGCGGGCGGTGGAGCTCTATCTCCGCCTGGGATTCGATACCAGGCGCGTCTTCGATGCGTTTGTGTGGGAAGGCTAGCCGAGGCCTCCACATGATAGCGACGGCCGGCGGGCATCCGCCTGCCAGGAAACGGCTATCTCCGCAGCAGCCACATCAGCCACCCGGCAACAAAGATCCCGCCCAGGAACATGGCGAAGCAGTACAAGCCGTAGAGCAGCTGTTCCCGCGAGGTGTTGCGCTGCGTGATGCCAAATACGACCGAAGCGAAGACGGAGAACAGGAAGGCGGCGGAGAAATGAGAAAGGGCAAGGGTCACGGCTTTTTTCCAATCGCGATATGGTAGGCATCCGCCACGCTGATGAAATTCAGCAGTCCGGCGACGATCAGGTACTTGGTTCCATAATCGGCCGTGGCATGCGAGATGGGGCTTTGTCCCCAACCCGCCGCCTGGCTCAAGATGTACAGGCCGCCGGCGCCGACGTCCCCAATGAACCCCAGGATATCGAGAATGTCCCCCCCGTTTGGTTGGTAAACGTGTCCTTGCATGAGCAGGCCGAGAACAAACATGATGCCGATCGAAGCCATCAGCAACAAGCCGCGGATCCAGCGCCGCTGAATGAGATGCCCCGCCCCGGGAACGAGCCAACCGATCGCGGGGGCCAGCACCGACATCTTAGAGATGGGTTGCGCGGGTGACTTGGCGGTGGTTTCTACGACTTCATTCTTGCCTGTAGGGTTCGCCATTCAGATCAGTACAATCTCTCTTTGAATTTTACCTGTTACTTCGGCACCGTGGTTCCCGACCAGCACGTTGACCTCGCTGCGAACCCCAAATTCCGGTAGATAGACGCCGGGTTCGATGGAAAAACAGGAATTCGGCAGGATGCGACGCTCATCGTGGATTTCCAGATCGTCCATGTTGGCCCCATTGGCATGGACCTCGGTGCCGATCGAGTGGCCGGTGCGGTGGATAAAGTAATCACCAAAGCCTGCTTTTTTAATCTGATCTCGCACCACCCGATCCACTTCCCATCCGGCGATGGCCTTCCCGCTGGCAACCGCCTCCTCGACGGTTCGGACCCCGGCATCGCGGGCATCCCGCACCACCCGGAAGACGTCTCGCATACGATCCGACGGGGTTCTCCCTACGAATCCTGTCCAGGTGATGTCGTAATAAACAGCTCCAGGCTTGTCCTGCTTGCCCCAGATATCGAGCAGGACAAAATCTCCTTCCCGGATGGGGGCGGAAGAATCCGGGCTGGGTGCGTAGTGTGGATTCGCGCTGTTCACGTTCACGGCCACGACCGGGGGATCGTCGGTGACCAGCTTCTCGCGCCGGAAAGCCTCGAGCAGCCATTGCTGCATGGCGTGCTCGCTCGTGCCCCCACGGCGCACTCGACCTCCCACTTCCGCGAAAGCCTCGGCCGTGATGGCATCAATCGCGTCGCGGGCGGCAAAATGGGAGCGGATCTGCTCTTCCGTCCAGGTAGCCTCGAACTCAGCCACCAGATCAGCGGCGCTGACCACGTTCTTACCCAGGCCGCGGATCAATTCGACCGTGCCCGCGTCCACCATGGAGACGGTGAAGACCAGGTTATTGGGTGAGTATTGCATCGCGATATCGCGATAAGGCGCCAGCAGCAGCTTGCTCTGATCGAACAGTTCCTGCCAGCCGGCGTACTGGAGCTTCTTGCCGGGAAGGCTGTCCAGATGGCCACTTTCAATTTTATGCACCAGCTTGACCGGTTCGCCCTCGGCCGGAATGAGGTAATACCAGCGCCGTGTCACCATCAAGTCCTGCGGCAAGCCCAGCACCCGGTAGGCGATTGGATCGCGATGATGGTGATCATAGAAAAGCCAGGCGTCGATATTACGCACACCAAGCGCTGACTGAATGGCCGCAAGATTCATGGATAAACCATTTTAAACAACCCTAACGATTTGAGCGAATCGAGGAACCTCCGATGGCCCGGCAACCCGAGACCGTTTCGCTTCCGACTGCCACCGTTCGAGCTCAGAGCAGCATGCCGGCAATGGAGGCAGAAATCAGATTGGCCATGGTCCCGGCGAACATGGCGCGAAATCCGAGCTGAGCCAGTTCGCCGCGCTTATTGGGCGCCAGCGCTCCGATTCCTCCGATCTGAATGCCGATCGAACTCAGGTTGGCAAAACCGCACAGTGCGAAGGTTGCGATGGTAAACGAGCGCGGGTCAAGAGAGGCTCGCTGCGGTCCCAGCATCGAAAAAGCCACCAATTCGTTCAGCGCCATGCGGGTGCCCAGCAGGTTGCCAATGGCCGGGCAGTCGTGCCAGGGAATTCCGATGACCCAGGCGATGGGGGCGAAGAGGGTCCCGAAGATCTTTTCGAGGCTGGTAGGAAAGGCCGAGAATCCGAGGTGCGCCAGCAGGGTATGAATTCCGCTCAAAATGCCGTTGGTTAATGCGATCAGCGCCAAAAACGAGATCAGCATCGCGGCAATGTTGAGCGCCAAATGCAAGCCGTCGGTGGTGCCGCGCGCGATCGCGCCCAGCAGGTTTTCTTTGTGTTCTCGCTCGACCTCCTCGGCGCTCATGACCAGCTTCCCGGCGGTCTTCGGCTGTTCGGTCTCGGGCACCAGCATCTTCGAGATCAGGATGGTGCCGGGAGCGGTCATAATCACGGCGCTCAGCAGATGTTTGGGTTCGATGCCGAAGGCGATATAGGCCGCCATGATTCCCCCGGAAACGTGGGCCATGCCGCTGGTCATGACCGTCATGAGTTCGGAACGGGTCATATCAGGCAGAAAGGGGCGTATGGTCAGAGGGGCTTCGGTTTGACCCATGAAGACGCTGGCGGCGACGTTGAGCGACTCTGCCCCGCTCGCGCCCAGGAAACGAGTCATGACGCGGGCAGCCTGGCGCACGATGAACTGCATGATTCCGTAGTGATAGAGCACGGCAAAAAAGGCCGCGATGAAAATCACCGTCGGCAGCACCTGAAAGGCGAAATAGAAGCCCAGGTGGGAGCCCTGTTTCCCTAAGTCGCCGAAGACGAAGGAGGATCCGGCAAACGCATAACTGAGCAATCGGTTGACCGCGTCGCCCGCCATTTGAAACAGGACGCGCCCAAATGCCGCCTTGAGCACAAACACGGCGAAGGCAAATTGCAAGCCCAGCCCCCACAGCACGGTCCGGAGGCGGATGGCCCGGCGGTTGGTGGAGAAAAGAAACGCCAGGCCTAACATCGAGAGAATGCCGAGAATCCCGGTGAGCCGGCCCATTCAGTTTCCTCCTGATCCTTGGATCACGCGATGCACCAGGGGCCTAGGTTCCGCGGGAGGCGCATCGGAGATTTGGTAGCTTTCCTCGATCAATTGCCGGGCGCGCGAGGCGCGCGACTCGGAATTGTAGTGCACGGTCGAAAGCGGCTCGTTACGGCTCACTCGATCCCCCAGCTTCTTATGCAGGACGATTCCGACCGACGGGTCCACGGCGTCCTCCTTCCGTTCGCGACCGCCACCCAGAACCCCACAAGCCGTGCCGATGGCTTCGCATGCAATCGCTGTGACGTAACCCTGCGCCGGACTGAGAACTTCCAGGCTGCGACTCGACCGCGGCAGTTTGCCCGGCTGATCGATGACGGAAGGGTCTCCACCTTGCAGTTCGACCATCTCGCGAAACTTCTCGAGCGCACGCCCGGAGTCGATCATTTGACCGGCGGTCTTCCTCGCCGCGGGCAAGGAATCACAGGCCCCGCCCAGCACGAACATCCAGGCAGCAAGTTCGAGGCACAGGTGGCGGAGATCGCTCGGGCCGCCGCCATTCATAACCTCGAGGGCTTCGGCAACCTCGAGCGCATTGCCAACCTTTTGTCCGAGGGGCTGGTCCATGTTCGTGATCAACGCCACCACGGTTTTCCCCATACATTCCCCGGTCTCCACCATCAGTTCGGCGAGAAGCTCCGCCTGCTCTTCGCTCTTCATGAAGGCGCCGCAGCCGGTTTTCACGTCGAGCAGCAAGGCATCGATGCCTTCCGCCAGCTTCTTGCTCATGATGGATGCGCAGATCAGGTAGGGACTTTCGACCGTTCCCGTGACATCGCGCAGGGCGTATAGCTTGCGGTCGGCGGGCGCAATCTCCTCGGTTTGCCCCATCATCGAACAACCGCAAGCGCGGAGGACTGAACGGAATTCTGCGACCGACAGGTGCACCTTGAATCCGGGGATGGATTCCAGCTTGTCGAGCGTTCCACCCGTGTGTCCCAGCCCGCGGCCGCTAATCATGGGCACGAGCAGGCCGCCGGCTGCCACCAGCGGCGCCAGCACCAGCGAAGTTTTGTCGCCCACGCCGCCAGTCGAGTGCTTGTCCACCTTCTTGGGGGAGAACTCCGAGAGATCGAGCACCTCGCCCGAGCGCAGCATCACCTCGGTCAGGGCAGCCGTCTCCTTCCGCGTGAATCCGCGCAGGACGCCAGCCATCAGCCAGGCAGAGACCTGATAATCAGGGATGTCGCCCCGGGTGTAGCCCTTAATCAACCGCTCAATTTCCGCCGGCGATAATTCGTGTCCATCGCGCTTCTTGCGTATGATGTCGACCACCCGGGCCGGAACCGCGGGGGTGCTGGCGGCGAGGTTATTCACGGAAGCGGAATCCTTCAGGAAGAAGTTGGCGAATGGAAGCCTCCTTCCAGCCCTTCTCCGTGGGGAACAGCACGACGGCTTGCGGACCGAACTCGTAGATGACTTGCCGGCAGGCACCGCAGGGGGAACAAGCGACTCCTTGATCATTCACCACGGCTATGGCCCGGATCTCGAGTCGGCCGGAATGAGCAATGGCGCTAAAGATGGCCGTCCGCTCGGCACAATTGGTGATTCCGTACGAGGCATTCTCGACGTTGCAGCCGACGAATAACTCACCCTTCGTGGTCAGCAGGGCGGCGCCCACTCGAAAGCGGGAATAGGGTGCGTAGGCGTGATCGATAACCCGGTGGGCGGCGGCGAGCAACTGCTTACGTTGCTGGCTCGTTAGCTGATTCTTGGGCATTCGGAAACCGCGCCTGATTGTAAACCTTCAGAGCGCATTTCACTAAGCCGTCCTCGCCGGGGGAAACCGGGTTTTCCCGAACCGCCTGGCCGGTTTCTAGATCCCGGCAAAGAGTGCCGCCAGTTTCTGCTCGTCGAGTTTTCCCTCGGTGCGCACTCCGGTGCAGATGTCGAGTCCGAATGGGCCGACCTCCTCGATCGCCTGGCGCGCATTGCCGGCGTGGATGCCCCCCGCCAGAAAGATCGGAACCTCCACCTGTTCGCGAATCTTTCGGCTCACCTTCCAATCGTGCTGGCGTCCGGTCCCACCCAGTTGCTTGACCGCGAGTGAGGGGTTGCCTGAGTCGAGCAGAATTGCAGCGACGGAGGGCTCGACAGCCAGGGCTTCGTCGAGCGATTCGGGGCCAGTCACGTGAATCACCTGTACAATCGCAATTCCCGGCAAGCTTCGCTTCAGATCGAGGTAAGAACCCCGGGTGAGGCGATCGCAAATCTGTAGAGTATTGGTCCCGCAACAACGTTGTTGGCGAACGATGTTGCCAACGTCCTGCTCAGAAGTCAGCAGAAACGTTGCAATCGGGGGCGGTACCTTCGCCGCGATCTGGGCGATGGCGGGCTCGGAAATTATGCCCGGCCCGCTGGGCATATGGGATACAAGCCCCAAGGCTGACGCGCCGTAACGGATTGCCGTGCGTGCCTCGTCAAGATCGCGGATACAGCAGATTTTGACGCGCGGTTTCGCTAGCGCGTGCATGGTTTCTAAACTATCCGATCGAGCAGGCAGCAACCGCACCGAGCCTGGTCAAGAAGTTTATGAGCGCAAGGGTGGCGAGCAGCCTCCCATCCGATGGCCGGTGCGCAAGTAACACGCCCGGCCGAAGAGGCGAAAGTCCTTATTCTACGGGTGGTTGGCTCAACGTCCTAGTTCTGCACCTTGACAAATGTTCGAGGTGGATGCCAAACTCGTTGCCCAGTTTTTCCTCGAAGGCTTCGATCCGCCCGCGATTTGGCGAGTTTACGAATTCGGTCTGAGCGACAAGTCCGGGTGCCACAAGTAAATCCGTGATGCTCAGGTTCCAAGAGAAGAGGATCACGGAGCCTCAAGGTTCGCTGAGAAACAGGGCGGTCATCTGGTGGATCGCTCTCGTCCATGGAGGGACAATGTCCAAAAACCCATTCAAGTTTCAGTACTTCGCCCTAAGCCTTGTGCTGGTTAGTTCCGTGCTTGGAACGGCTCCGATCGCCTATTCGGCCAGCGGCGGCCAGCTGATCAAGAACAATACGCCTCCATTCGTCCTAACCGCCCCCAAAGCCGGTGAGCCGGACAAATCCCAGACCATAGAGGTAACGCTTTGGCTGAATCTCCACAATCGGCAACAACTGGATTCGCGGGCGCAGGACCTATACGATCCCCGTTCGCTGCATTATCGCGATTGGCTGAGTTTCTCTCAAATCGCTGCCGACTACGGTCCCACGGCGGAAGAAGCCAAGACGGTGAAGGAGTTTCTGTCCGCTCACGACCTGACCATCGTGCTGGCCGA
>Ga0187781_10004393_pt1 | contig 10487 bp, 7 predicted proteins | sample 0715_SJ02_MP02_2_FD_132447 | JGI IMG/M metagenome (GOLD analysis project Ga0187781, IMG submission 132447) | Tropical peat soil microbial communities from peatlands in Department of Meta, Colombia - 0715_SJ02_MP02_20_MG | ecosystem: Environmental > Terrestrial > Soil > Wetlands > Peat | place...
AGGCTTGGCGCAACCACGCTCGGCGTAACGAACATGCCGGAGTCCACGATTGCACGCGAGGCGAGCGCGGTGTTGCTGACGCGGACAAGTCCGGAGCTGGCTGTGCCGGCAACCAAGAGCTTCACGACGCAGCTGGCGGTGCTGTTCCTGTTCGGCGTGCGGATGGCGAGCGAACGAGGCCGCATGGATGTCGAGGCCGTGAGAGGGCAGTTGGATCGGCTCCGGGCGATCCCGGAACAGTTAGGGGATGCCCTGGACTCCTGGAGCGAAGGAGCGCTCGAGGCCGCGTGGAGGTTTGAGAATTCGCACACGTTTCTGTGCATCGGCCGTGGCGTGCATTACGCCATCGCGCGCGAGAGCGCACTGAAGCTGAAAGAGATTTCCTACTCCCATGCGGAGGGCTATCCCGCGGGCGAATTGCTCCACGGGCCGAACGCCTTGGTCGGAGATAAGAGCGTAGTTGTGGCGCTCGCTACGCGCGATGAAAACGATGCCGACTCGGTGAACCGATATGAAAGGACGCTGGCGGTGCTGGAATACGTGAAGGCTCACCACGGCCACGCACTGGTAATCGCCACAGAGGGAGACCTGCGTGCGAAGATGTCTGGCGACAGCGTTTTATTTGTTCCGGCTACGACGGAACTGCTGCTTCCGCTCGTGGAGGTTGTCCCGCTGCAGCTTTTCGCATATCACTTTGCCGCGCTACACGGCTGCGATGTGGACCATCCGAGAAATCTCGTGAAAGCCGTGGTGACAAACTAGAATCAGCGCACTGGGGCGGCCGCACCGCTGACACGCCTTGGAGGTCCATCGGAGAACCATGGGAGGAGAGCCCGCAGCCGACAGCGCGAACAAGGGAAACGCTGGGCCGCATCTTCGCAGACAACTTACGTTGTGGCATTTGGTGGTGTACGGACTGATCGTGGTCCAACCCACGGCGCCGATGCCGGTGTACGGCGTAGTGAGCGAAACTGCACACGGCCATGTGGTGACCACGATTTTGATCGCCATGGTGGCGATGATGTTCACCGCGGTGAGTTACGGGCGGATGGCGCGCGCGTATCCAAGCGCGGGGTCGGCGTACACATACGTGGGCCGCGAGCTGCATCCCGCTCTGGGCTATGTGACCGGGTGGAGCATGGGCATGGACTACATGCTGAACCCGCTGATTTGCACGATCTGGTGCGGCCAAGCGGCCAGAAATTTCGCACCGCAGATCCCCTATCCGATTTGGGCCGTGTTTTTTGCGGCACTGTTTACGGCACTGAACCTGCGTGGGGTGAAGACCTCTGTGCGTATCAACGAACTGCTGGCCGGGACCATGGGGCTGGTGGTGGTGGTGCTTTTCTACTGTGTGTGGCGGTACGTGTGGGCGCTGCCGCCGCAGGGGCCTGGATTTCTCACGCATCCCTTCTACGATCCGGCCACGTTTTCCGCACAGGCGGTGTTCACCGGCACGTCGATCGCTGCGCTGACGTACATCGGATTCGACGGCATCTCGACGCTTTCGGAAGAAGTGGAGAATCCCCGGCGCAACATCCTGCTGGCCACGGTGCTGACGTGCCTGATCACGGGAATACTGGCTTCGCTCGAGGTGTACGCGGCGCAGCTCGTCTGGCCCGTCGGCCTGAAATTTCCGGAAGTGGATACGGCCTACGTGTACGTGGCGGGGCGTGCGGGCGGACCGTGGCTATTCAACCTGGTCAATGCGACGTTGCTCGTGGCCACGATCGGCTCCGGGATGGCTTCGCAAATGGGAGCGGCGCGTCTGCTCTACGGAATGGGCCGCGACGATGCCCTGCCGCGGCGATTCTTTGGGGTCATCGAGCCGCGGCACGGGATTCCGGCAAATAACGTGATGCTCGTGGGTGCTGTGTCGCTGGCAGGCGCGTTTGCGATGACCTACGAATTGGGGGCGGAGATGCTGAATTTCGGCGCCTTCATCGCGTTCATGGGAGTGAACGCGGCTGCCTTTGTCCGCTACTACCTGCGAGGCCCGGAGAGGCGTTGGACGGAGGCTGTGCCGCCCATCCTGGGCTTCGGCATCTGCCTGTTCATCTGGCTCAACCTGCACTGGCAGGCACAAGTGGCCGGGGGCGCATGGATGCTGTTCGGCATCCTGTATGGCGCATGGAGAACGGAGGGCTTCCGCCCGGATTTAGTGCGGTTCGAGATCCCGGCGGAGTAGGGATATTACTGTTCGCGCTCGAAAATATTGGTGCTGCCGGGCTTGCGGGCCAGCGCTTCCGCGACTTTCAGAAATGCGCGGGCGGCGTGCGAGAGCACAGCTTTCTTGCGGTAAACAACGCGAATCTTGCGTTCGAATTGCAGCTCCGGCACGGGCACGCGCACGAGTTCTCCACGCGCGAGATCAGCCTGAACACAGACGACGGGCACCAGAGCGACGCCGTTCCCCATAGCCACGAATTTGCGGATGGCCTCCAGCGTGGGCAGCTCGACGTCCATGTGAAGCGGAGTCTTGTGGCGCTTGAAGGCGGCAAGCACCTTGGCGCGGTAGGGCGAGGGCACATGGTGGGCAACAAAGGATTGCGCGCCCAATTCGTGAATACCCGCCTTGCGGGCGCCAGCGAGCGGGTGCCGCGGATGAACGATGAACGCCAGCTCGTCTGTGGCGACGACGACCGAGCGCAGCGCCGGGTCCCCCGGCTCGAACGACAGCATGCCCAGCTCGACACTGTGGTTCAGCACTGCTTCCGGCACGCGGCTCGCGAGCGAACGGGTGACGGCAACGCGGACCATGGGGCAGGCGCGACGGAATTCGTGCAGTAGCGGGAGCAGGTAGAGCGAAGTGAACTCGTTTGCGGCAATGGTCAGCTTGCCGCGCTCGGCGCTGCGCAGCTCGGCGAGAGCGGCGCGGACTTCGCCGCGCAAGTTCAGCAGCTTCTCGGCGTACTCGCGCAGCACGACGCCGGCATCGGTCAGATGACCGTGGCGGGAGGAGCGGTCGAACAGCGCCTCGCCCAAATCGTTCTCGAGTTTGCGGATGGTCTGGCTTACGGCAGGCTGGGTGCGGTGCAGGCGCTGAGCGGCGCGCGAGAAGCTGCCTTCTTCCACGACGGCGAGAAAGGCCTGGAGTTCCGAGAGTTCCATGCGGTCCGGCGGGGAAAGGGCCCCCCGCGCCCGAAGATTATAGGATAACGCCCGCTTATTTTCCTAGAAGAAATATAAGCTTGCGTTATCCGGCAGGCCCAGCCACACTGAGGCGGCTGGGGGCACGTTTGCGGGAAACCATCACCATTTTCGATACCACGCTCCGCGACGGGGAGCAGGCCCCGGGCTGCAGCATGTATCTGGAGGAAAAGCTGCGCATGGCCCGGCAGCTTGACCGGCTGGGAGTGGACGTGATCGAAGCCGGCTTTCCGGTGGCCTCGGACGGAGATTTTGAGGCTGTTCGGGCGGTGGCGCGCGAGGTGCGGCGGCCGAAGATTGCCGCGCTGGCGCGCGCGGGCCGGGACGATATCACGCGGGCCTGGGAAGCAGTGGAACACGCGGCGCGTCCGCGCATCCATACGTTTCTGGCCACTTCGGATATCCACCTCCAATACAAACTGAAGATTACGCGCGCACAGTGCCTGGAACAAACCGCCTCGTCGGTGGCCTACGCGAAATCGCTGTGCGACGACGTGGAGTTTTCGCCCGAGGACGCCACACGCTCGGACCCCGAATTTCTGATCGACGTGCTGCAGCAGGCCGTGGATGTGGGCGCGACGACTCTGAACATTCCGGACACGGTGGGGTACACGATTCCCAGCGAGTATGCGCAATTGATCCGGGCGATCCGCGAGCACGTTCACGGCATCGAGCGCGCGGTGATTTCGGTGCACTGCCACAACGACCTGGGGCTGGCGGTGGCGAACTCGCTGGCCGCCATCGGCGAAGGCGCGCGACAGGTGGAGTGCACGGTAAACGGCATTGGGGAACGCGCCGGCAACGCCGCGTTGGAAGAAATCGTGATGGCGTTGCGGGTGCGGGCCGACCGCCTGCCCTATGAAACGGGCGTGGTGACGCAGGAAATAGTGCCGTCCAGCCGGCTGCTCTCCGAGTTGATCGGATTCTCCGCGCAGCCGAACAAAGCCGTGGTGGGCGCAAACGCCTTCGCGCACGAAGCGGGAATCCACCAGCACGGCGTGCTGAGCAATCCGCTGTGCTACGAAATCATGACTCCGGAGTCGGTGGGCCTGGAGGCCAACCGCATTGTGCTGGGAAAGCATTCTGGGCGGCACGCGCTCGCGCGGCGCTATGCGGAACTGGGCTACGAGCTGACGCGCGAACAGCTCAACTCCGCCTACCGGAGATTTTCGACGCTCGCGGACAGAAAGAAAAACATCTACGATCTCGACCTGCTTTCGCTGCTTCCCACCGAGCTGCGCAGAAAGCGGCGAATCAGCCCCACAGACTCGACCGAGGGGCGACTTCGCACCTCGCGAGCGGCCGCGGGCGCACGCTGATCCCCGCAATTTCCCGCAGGGCATTCCGGAACCCCCGTCTTTTTCCCTGCGCGATTCCAATTCCGACAGGCGGGGGTGAAGTGTTCAGGAGAAAAACATGCCGTACCGAATTGCCGTTCTGCCAGGTGATGGAGTAGGGCCGGAGGTAACACGCGAGGCGGTACGGCTGCTGCGCGCAGTGGGAAATCTTTGCGGCCATGACTTCCGGTTCACGGAAAAACCTATCGGAGCGGCGGCGGTGCGCGAGTGTGGGAGTCCGCTGCCTCCGGAAACGCGCGAAGCAGCGCTCGATTCCGACGCGGTGCTGCTGGGAGCGGTCGGCTCGCCGGAGATGGATCGTGCGCCGGCACACCAGCGGCCGGAGGCGGGATTGCTCGCACTGCGGCAGGCGCTGGGCGGCTACGCGAACCTGCGGCCGGTGACGGCGCACGAAGAGCTGGCTGGCTGCAGCCCGCTGCGACTGGAAGTGGCGCGCGGCGCGAACGTGCTCATCGTTCGCGAGTTGCTCGGCGGGCTCTATTTCTCCGAGCCCAGGGGGCATGAGCCGGGAGTGAGTGCTCACAACACGCTGCGCTACACGGCCCCGGAGATCGAACGCGTGGCGCGCATCGCGTTCGACGCAGCACGGGGCCGCCGCGGGCGGGTGGCGTCGGTGGACAAAGCGAATGTGCTCGAAACGTCCCGCCTGTGGCGAGAAGTCGTGACGCGCGTGGGGCGCGGTTACCCTGATGTGATTCTCGAGCACCACTACGTGGATTCGTTCGCCCTACTGCTAATCGCGAACCCGCTGCGCTTCGACGTGGTGGTGACGGAAAACCTGTTCGGTGACATTCTGTCGGACGAGGCGGCTGTGCTGGCCGGCTCGTTAGGCATGCTGGCCTCGGCAACGGTGGGAGGCCGCGTGGGATTGTTCGAGCCGGTGCACGGCTCCGCGCCCGATATCGCCGGAACCGGCACGGCGAATCCGCTGGGCGCCATCGCCACGGCGGCGCTGCTGCTGCGGCATGGGCTTGCGCTGGAGAACGAGGCCGCGGACCTCGAGAGCGCGATCGACATGGTGCTGGCAGAAGGCTGGCGAACAGCCGACCTGCTGCGGGGCTCACCGAAGGGCGCGCGGCGCGTGGGCACAGTGGAGATGGGCACGCTGGTCGAACGCGCTCTCGCCGACGTGATGAACATGCGCCACGCCTACCACGCGGTGTGAAGCGCGAGTGCCGTACCAGAAGTTAGCTTTGCTTCCTCGGGAAATAGAAAATGCATCGCACTCACGTCTGATTGCGCGAGTGCTATACTCCGTCCAGTCGTCGGCCGCCCTCCGGGCCGGGTACACCTGAAAGTCCATGGCAAACCGCGCCGTGAAGGGACGCATAGCGCAGGACCTGGGCCTATGGCTTGCCGACGGATTGATCCCCAAAGATACGCATGACCTGCTCCGCCAGCGATATGCCGTCGCCAATTTTGATTTGGCCCAAACGATAAAAACGATTGGAATCGCTGGCGGGCTATTCGCCTTCTTCGGCTTGCTCGGGCTGGTGGCCTCGCTCTCGCAGTCGCTGCTATTTGGCGCGTTGCTGTTGGGCGCGGTGGGATGCGGGCTGATGGCGACGGGCCTGAAACTGGCGGCGGACAAACTGGACCGCTACGCGACTTCATCGAAAGCCTTGCTGCTGTTGGGGGTGGTGGCGGCGAGTCTGGCCGTGGGCGTGGGAGTGTACGAAATGGGCGTCCGAGACCAGACCGTGCTCCTCAGCGGAGCGGTGGTACTGATTCCGCTGTTCTATCTGGCGTATCGAAACTCGAATCAGTTCCTGCTCGTTCTTGCGCTCATCTTGTTCTTCCACTGGGTGGGATCGTGGACGTCGATGTTCGGGCGATCGGGCTACGAAGTGGACGTCCAGGATCCACGGATAATGTCGCTGTTCGCGCTGATCGCCGTGGCTGTGGGTGTGTACCACGAACGCAATCTGCGGCTCCAGACGGGACGGTTCTTCCAGGCCTACGAGGCCCTGGGGCTGGTCTATCTAAACCTTTCGCTGCTGATCCTCAGCATCGAAGGTACGTGGCGCTGGCACCAGGAGGCGACCTGGGCGTTGGTGCTGTTCATCGTGGCCATCGCGCAGATCCTAGCGGGGGCTCGGCTGCACAATTCGCTGATTACGGGATTTGGGGTCACGGCGTTCGCCGTAAACCTCTTCACGCGTTACTTCGAGAGATTCTGGAACCGTATCGAGATGGGGAATTTTTTCCTGCTTGGCGGATTCGGGCTGTTTGCAGCGGGCTATCTTTGCGAGACCGCGCTGCGAAAATACCAAGCGAGGGAGCGATGAACGGGAGCTTGAACCGCCGGATGGAAGCGGAGATCGAGCTGCTCGCGTCGCAGGGGATTCTGACACCGGCACAGGCGCGGCGCGTGGCCGAGCGCTATCCGGCGACGCAGTGGGACGTGCTGATGCTGGTGCGCTGGTTCACGATTCTGGGCGCGGTGACTGCGGGCGCGGGGCTCGTCATCCTGTCGAAAGAATACGTGAGCGCGATGCGGCTGGGTGAGATCGGGCTCGCGATTGCGACCGCGGGGTTGATTTTGCTCGGGCGCTATCTGGAGCGCTCGCGCGGTCTGGAGAAAACGGGAGCCGCGCTGGAGATGGCCGGCGGTTTCGCGCTGCAAGGGCTGACTTCGCTGCTGGCCATCGATTTCTCCACAGGATCCGAGAACTGGCCGGCACTGGTCGGTATCCAGAGTGCACTCCTGGCCGCGCTCGCCTATGCGCTGCAAAACCGGTTGATCCTGACGCACGCGAGTGTGTGCTTTTTTGTGTTCTTCGGCGCGGAAACGGGATACGTCTCCGGCTGGGGGATGTACTGGCTGGGCATGACGTACCCGGTGCGCTTCCTTTTCGCGGGAATTGGATTTCTGTGCGTGGCCTGGATTCACGCGGTTGCGATGCGCGGGGCCTACCAGTCGTTTTCCAGGGTGTACGCGCATCTGGGTCTGCTGGATATTCATCTGGCGCTGTGGTTTCTGTCGGTGTTTGGCTATTTCGAGAAGTACGTGAGCTGGAGCGAGAATAGCGGAGAGAGGCTGATCTTCAGTTTGATTTGGGCGGTGGTGAGCGTGGGATCCTTTTTCCTTGCCGCAGCAATCGGCCAGCGCATTCTGCGCAGCTACGGATTGACTTTCCTGGTGATCAACCTCTACACGTTTTACTTCCAGTTCGTGATCGCGAATTCCGTGGAGTTGTGGTGGCTCCATCTGCTGCTGGTGGGAGGAAGCCTGGTGGGGGTCGGGTTTGTGCTGGAGCGCAATTTGCGGCAGAAGCCGCCCGCCTCAGCGATGCAGTAGCGCGTACCGGCCGACTGAGCCGCGAATTTTGCCTGGCCGAATCACATAAGCAAGCGCGTCTCGCATGGCAATTTCCGCTTGCATGCATCTGGAAAGTCTGTATTCTGACTCGCAACTGCCCGCGCGGCGCCGACGCGGACGCGCTCCGGCATTTCGAAGAGGCACAGGGCGAAATTGACGGAAGAAGTCGTCCCCGCAGCAAGTTCCCAATCTGGATCTCCTGCTGCTCGACAACGCTCGAAGCTGACATTATGGCCGCTGGTGGCCGCCACGTTCTTCATGGTGTCGGGCGGCACATACGGAACGGAAGACATCATCCACGGCGCAGGCTACTCGCGTGCAATTTTGATCCTGTTGATCACGCCGCTGCTGTGGAGCCTGCCGACTGCGTACATGATCGGCGAACTTTCGAGCGCGATCCCCGCCGAAGGCGGGTTCTACGCGTGGGTGCGCCGCGGGATGGGCCGATTCTGCGGATTCCAGGAGGCATGGCTCTCCCTGATCGCCAGCATTTTCGACATGGCCATCTACCCCACGCTCTTCGTGGCCTATCTGACGCGTCTGGTGCCGTGGTTCGGGCAGAACGGCCGGGGCGTGATGGTAGGCGTGGCCGTTGTGGCAGCGTGCGCGCTGCTAAACATCGCGGGCGTCCGTGTGGTGGCCACCACTTCCTTGTGGCTCTTTGCCGCACTCTCGGCGCCTTTCGTGGTGATTTGTCTCATCGCGCCATTCCGGCACGGCGTCCTGGCCACCGCTGCGCCGCCGTCAGCCTCAACGGTGGTTATCGTGGGCGGCATTCTGATCGCCATGTGGAATTACATGGGCTGGGACAACGCGTCCACGATCGCGGCGGAAGTCGAACGGCCGCAGTGCACCTATCCGCGCGCGATGCTGCTGGCGGTGGTGGTGGTTTCCCTGACCTACATCGTACCTGCAGGCGCCGTGGCCTTCACCGGCCTGCCGGCTGCCGCGTGGGAGACGGGCTCGTGGGCGGACATCGCGGCGATGCTGGGCGGCAACTGGCTTCGTGCTGCGCTCGTGATGGGTGGCCTGTTCAGCGCATTCGGAATGTTCAACGCGCTGGTGATGAGCTATTCGCGGCTGCCGCTGGCCATGGCGCAGGATGGGATGCTGCCCGGGGTGTTCGGCAAATTGCATCCCCGCACGCGCGCGCCATGGGTTGCAATCCTCGCATGCGCAATCGGCTGGGCCATGTGCCTGGGGCTGGGGTTTGAACGGCTGGTGACGATCGACATACTGCTCTACGGCTCGAGCCTGCTGCTCGAATTTGCCGCGCTCATTGCCCTGCGCTATCGCGAGCCGGACCTGCATCGGCCGTTCCGCGTGCCTGGGGGGATGGCGGGAGCGTGGCTGGTGGGCCTGTGCCCGCTGCTGCTGCTCGGATTTGCGGCCGCACACGGTGAGCAGGAGTCGGTGCTTGGAATGTCGGCGCTGGCATTCGGCGGGCTGCTGATTCTGTCTGGCGTGGTGGCATACTGGGTGAATGGCGTGGTGAAACCGGAAGGCTGGATCGTGCCGGCGCGCGAGACCTTTCCAGGAACGGACTGAGCGGCTCCTGCGCTGGGTCGCTGTCCTTCGGCCTGCTCTGCCGCGGCGGATTCGACAGGCTCCTCGGCCATGTCGAGCTCGACGATCTCTGCCTTCTCCTGCGGCTCTCCCCACAGCGGTTTTCGCGTGCCCGCCTTGGCCAGAACGAGCTGCACGTTTCCGGTGTTGCGTTCGAGAAACGAAGCCTCACAAATGGCCAGGTAATACTCCCACATGCGGATGAAACGGTCGTCGAATCCCAGTGCGCGAACTTGCGGCTCCGCGCTGCGAAACCGCTCTCGCCAGAGAGCGATTGTCCGAGCGTAATGCTGGCCGATCTCTTCCGCGTGATGCAGCTCGAGACGCGTCGCGCGGGCGATGGAGTTCATTATTTCTCCCACCGCCGAGAGCTCCGATCCGGGGAAGATGTAGGTCTGGATCCAGTCCGCATATTCCAGGTACTCGGCAAAGCGCTGATCGGGCACGGTGATGGTCTGGAGCAACATGGAGCCATCGCGGGTGAGCAGGCGATCACAGACGGCGAAGAATTCATCGTAGTGCGTGTAATCGACGGCTTCGAACATCTCCACGCTGACGAGTTTGTCGTATTGCCCGCGAAGCTCGCGGTAGTCCTGCGAAAGCAGCTCGATGCGGTTGCCGAGCAGCCCGGAGCGGTGGAAGAGATCGCGCGCGTAGTCGTGCTGGTCGCGGCTGATCGTGGTGGTGGTCACGCGGCAGGAGTAATGTTTCGCCGCATGAAGGGCCAGGCCGCCCCAACCCGTACCGATTTCCAACAGATGGTCTTCCGGCTGGAGCATCAGTTTCCGGCAGATGCGTTCGTATTTCGCCAGTTGTGCTTTTTCCAGCGAGTCCTCGGCCGAGGTGAAATGGGCGCAGGAATAGGCCATCGTGGGGTCGAGAAAGAGTCGAAAGAATTCGTTCGAGAGGTCGTAATGATAGTGAATGTTTTTTCGGCTGCCTCGGGGCGTATTCGCGCGCAGGCTGTGTACCAGCCGCATTCGCCAGCGGTGGAGGGCGGAAGTGCAGCGGTTACGGCGATTCAACTCTCCCACATTGCGAATGGCGAACCGCGCCACGGCCACCAGGTCAGGCGACGACCAGTCGCCGTC
>Ga0187781_10004394_pt1 | contig 10487 bp, 7 predicted proteins | sample 0715_SJ02_MP02_2_FD_132447 | JGI IMG/M metagenome (GOLD analysis project Ga0187781, IMG submission 132447) | Tropical peat soil microbial communities from peatlands in Department of Meta, Colombia - 0715_SJ02_MP02_20_MG | ecosystem: Environmental > Terrestrial > Soil > Wetlands > Peat | place...
AGAAGCTAAAACAGCCGCAGTTGCGGCAGTTGCGGCAGCGGCTGAGCCTGCGCGCAAAAACCCATTCCTTTTCGCTGGCCGAGACTCAGGCCTACATCCAGCAGCGCCTGCGCATTGCCGGCGCCAGCGGGCCTCCGATGTTCGAGCCCGAATCCTTGATCGCCATCCATCGCTATTCCGGTGGCATTCCGAGGGTGATCAATCTGCTATGCGAGCACTGCCTGGTGAGCGCATTTGTGGATCAGCAAAGGGTGATTGGCCCGTCTGTGGTTGACAATGTCGCCCGCGATTTCGATTTGCTGGATGGCACGGCGGTAGCAGCAGCCATGAGTACTCCACCACCTGACGATCCCGACAGGATTGATCTGGTGGAAACGTTGCGGTCGTTCGCCAAAATGGCGAACCGGGAACACCAGGAGGAACGCGACTTCCCCAAGGGAAGAAGTTAAGGGAAGAAATCTATGAGCAGAATTCACGAGGCGCTAAAGAAGGCGGAGCAGGAGCGCGCGGCTATGGGAGCTTCGGCCGAAGCCATTGCGCCCGCAGAAGAGCAATTTAGACCCGCCGCCAACGAGTCTGCCCCACAGGCGAACCCACCTGCTGCAGCCGGTGGCAGCGTGCCTTTGATGGCGGGAATGCCGTCATTCTCCTCTCCTTTTACTGTGGAAGCGTTGCTCGCGCGTTGCTCGCCTCAGCCGTGGACTCCCGATGAGAAAACCATGCTGTTCTTCAACGCGGACGAGAGTGCCCGCGGCACCGAGGAGTTCCGCACCTTGCGTTCCCGCCTGTATCAGGCGCGCGAGAAGGCGCCCTTGAAGAAGTTGCTGATAACGAGTTCTCTGCCAAAAGAAGGCAAGTCATTCACGGCCGCGAATCTGGCCCAGGTGCTGGTGCGGCAACACGAGCGCCGCGTTCTACTGATTGACGGCGATCTGCGGAATCCCAGCCTCCACATGAAACTGGGCACTACGGCGATGCCGGGGCTGGCCGATTACCTGGAGGGACGCACCGACGAATTTTCCATTATGCAGCGCGGTCCGATGGAAAACCTGTTTTTCATCGCCAGCGGGAAACAGGCGCCGAATCCCGCCGATCTGGTTGGCAACGGGCGCGTGAAGTTGTTATTGCAGCGCGTAGAAAACCTGTTTGACTGGGTGATTTTAGATTCGCCGCCCGCTGTACCGGTTTCCGACGCCAGCGTGCTGGCCAACGCCTGCGACGGCGTTTTGTTGGTGGTTCGCTCCAGCGCCACGCCGGTGGATATGGCGCGCCGCGCGCGGCTGGAGTTTCCCCCGGAATCTGTCGTCGGCGTGGTTCTAAACGGCACCAATCACGAAGCGATTCGTTATCAGCGGTATTACTACGAGGAGTATCAGAAAAACGGTAGTCAGTCCAAGACCTAGGGAACCCCGTGATCCGGCTGTTTAAAGTCTATTACCCCCTCCGCTCGCTGGTATTGCTGGCGGGAGAAGCCCTGATTGTTTGGGCTTCTTTTGTTCTGGGAACCATGCTGCGCAATCAGGACAGCTGGTTGTTGCTCAATGTCGACGGCGGTTATATCAAAATTCTTGCCGTGACCTGCGTGGTTTTGCTCCTTTCCCACTGGCTCGATCTTTACAATTCCTCCAGCCTGGGAAAGAGCCTCGAACAAAATCTGCGGATTCTCATGGTGATTGGATCCGTGGCGATTGTTCTTTCGGCCATCGGCTTTCTGTTTCCCGGTTTTATGCCGGGCAACGGGTCTACTCTGTTCGGCGTCATTATTTTGACGGCAACTCTGTTTTGCTGGCGGGGCGCCTACTCATGGATTGCGAAGCAGCCCTTCTTGCGTGAGCGCGTTTACGTGCTGGGCACGGGAGAACGTGCGGAAAGGCTGGTGCAAGGTTTGCGGGACCGGCCCGGCCTGGGGTTTGATGTTGTCGGCTGGACGGGGAATGTCGACGGGGAACTAACGCGGGAATCGGTCGCCACAGACCTCCTTGGTTCTGCTGGGGGCAAGGGAGTGCATCGCGTGATCGTGGCCATGCTGGATCGCCGTGGCACCCTGCCCGTCGAGGAGTTGCTGCAGTTGCGTTTGGCGGGAGTAAAGGTGGAAGAGGCGACCTCTTGGCTGGAAAAGATCACGGGCCGAATCGAGGTCGAGCAACTCAACCCCAGTTGGCTGATCTTTGCCGAAGGCTTCCGCTTCAGTAGTTTTTTCCGTCTGGCGCGCCGGACGGTCAATCTCTCGGTCGCGCTTGTGGGACTGGTATTAGCCTTGCCGTTTATCCCGTTCATCGTGTTGGCCATAAAGCTGGGATCGCCCGGCCCGGTGTTTTATCGCCAGCAGCGCGTGGGACGCGGCGGAAGAATCTTCCATTGCTACAAATTCCGCACCATGCGCAAAGATGCCGAGGCCGACACCGGCGCCACCTGGGCTCTGGATAACGATCCGCGGATAACCCGAGTGGGGCGAGTTCTGCGCATGACGCGCCTGGATGAAATCCCGCAACTGTGGTGCGTTCTCAAGGGCGATATGCATTTCGTAGGTCCGCGCCCGGAACGGCCTGAGTTTGTCGAATGGCTCAGCCGGGAGATTCCATATTACGGCGTGCGCCACATGGTCCGGCCCGGAATTACGGGCTGGGCGCAAGTGCAGTACAAGTACGGAAATACCCTGGAAGACGCGCGCGAGAAGCTGCAATACGATTTGTTTTACATCAAGAATGCGTCGCTTGGCCTGGATCTTCTGATCATGTTCCAGACCATCAAGATTGTGGTCCTGGGGCACGGCGCTAAGTGAGGTCGGCCATATGCAACGGGAAAAGACGTTAGATTGACTAGTGAGCTGGCAAGAAAAGTAGACCTGGGAGGCGAACCGAGTGGACGCGTTAAAGATGCCATCTAGCGTCGTGGCGTCGAGTCGATGGGCGGCAGGGACAGGACGTTCCGCGAGTTGGAACTCACTGGTGGAAACCGTCGCTGCTCTCAAGCGGCGCCCATTCGTTTACGCCGCGCTGGTGGTGTTTTTCGGGCTCTACTATTACCGCCCCGAAGATTTCATCACACCGCTGGCGTATATTCCTATGGCGAAGGTTGCCGGGATTCTGGGATTTGTGGCTTTGCTGGTCGGTATGATGGGCGCCGACAAAGTCACAGTACCGCGAGCGATAAAGATACTCTGGCTTCTTCTGCTGCAAATGACCTTCTGCATCCCTCTTGCGATCTGGCCAGGCGGCGCGTTTGCGGCGGTTTTTGGCAAGTTCGCCAAAGGGGTGGTGGTGGCCATGCTGATCGGTATGGTCGTGGTTACGGTCGGGGAATTACGCAAGCTGCTTTGGATCCAGGCCAGCGCGATCACGGGGGTGACGTTCCTATCGATTGCGATGCGCAACTACAGGGCGGAAGGCCGCCTTCAAGGCGTTCAAAATGGCATTCTACAGAACCCCAATGACTTGGCCATTAATATCGCAATCACCTTTCCCGTGGTTTTAGCGTTCCTGCTGCGTGCCCGGGGCGTTAGAAAAGTGATATGGGGCGTGGGGCTCGGGTTTCTATGCCTCGGCGTCGTACAGACTTCTTCGCGAAGTGGGTTACTGGCCCTTATCACCAGTATTATCGTTTGCGTCTGGGAGTACGGGATCAAAGGGAAGCGCCGCCGTTTAATTCTTGTCACTACTGTGGTTTTCCTGCTCGGTTTCGGCGCTGCAATCACGAATTCGGGCTACCGCGCGCGCGTTGAAAGCATTATTAATGGAAATGTCGAAGGCCAGGGACAAAGCGGGGCGGGGTCGATAAGGGCACGCAAGGAGCTGTTGAAGTTAAGCGTTGTGACCGCGCTCACGCATCCTTTAGTCGGGGTAGGCCCGGGTTGTTTTCAACTCATGACAGAGGCGGGTTGGCATGTGGCTCACAACGCATATACGGAACTGGCCGCGGAAGCGGGCATCCCCGCCCTTATCTTGTTTCTTGCAGCATTAGCGGCCGCGTTCAAGAATATTGTTCAGATTCGCAATTCGCCACACTACTTGAACGATCCGGAGTTCCAGCTTTTCACTCAAGCTCTATGGGCAGGGCTGGCAGCATATCTCACGGGTTCGTTCTTCGCCTCAACCGAATACAACCTGTATCCGTATTACGTGATTGGCTACACCTGCGCGATGGTGAGGATCGCCAGCGTGCCTCTTCTCGCCAAACCTGAAAAGCGGAAGGGCCCAGTTCTTGGCAGGTTTGGCTATGCTGGCGCGAAGCCTTAAGTGGCGGCAAAGCCCGCTAGGCAAGTTCGATCTATGGAAGAGATGAAAAACGCCACCCGTTCACAGTTTCGGACTGAACTCGCGTCGTTGCTCCGCTGTCTCAGCTGTGGGCACAGGCTGGAGCATGGCCCGGGAGGGTACGAGTGTCCACACTGCCGAAGGAGCTATCCCATCAAAGAAGGCGTCGCCTGCTTTGTGGATTCCGGTTCCTATGCCGACAGCTTTGGCTTTCAATGGCATCTCTACAGCCAAACCCAGTTGGATAATGACCAGTGCCGCGAGTCCGAATCCGATTTCCGAAAGAGGACGGGATTTAAGCCGGAAGATCTGAAGGGGAAACTCGTGCTCGACGTTGGCTGCGGCATGGGGCGTTTTGCCGAAGTGGCAACTCGATGGGGCGCGCGCGTTATAGGGATTGACTTGAGCGCAGCCGCTCAGGTCGCGGCACGCAATCTTAGCGATCGCGACTTCGTCGCGCTTCAGGCAGACGTTTTCGACCTGCCCTTTGCGCCGGAAAGCTTCGATCTTATCTATAGCATTGGAGTGCTCCATCATACCCCCGATTGCGAGAGGGCAGTGAAGGCCCTTCCGCAATATCTGAAACGAGGAGGTAGTCTGGCGGTATGGCTCTATAGCGGCTACAACAAGTGGTATCGTTTCAGCGATTACTACCGGCGTGCGACTCGGCGCATGTCTCCTCGTGTGCTACATGGAATTCTCTGCGTGGTCGTTCCTTTGCTCAACGGTGTCGATGTAGGATTGCGTTGGATCCCTCTCGTGGGTAGGCCATTGGCTGGAGCAGTGCACCACGTTTTCCCCGTGAATCGCAATCCCAACCGCGGGATGAGGGTGTTGGATACCTTTGACTGGTATTCTCCCCGATATCAATCGAAGCACACGTATGAAGAAGTTTTTCGCTGGTTCGAGAGTTGCGGGTTGGAAGACCTGCACGTCGCGGACGTACCTATCGCCGTGCGGGGCCGCAAGCCTGCCCGCCGACCTGAGGCAAGGCCGGCTTTATCCGAATTTGCTTCGCAGGATTCGGAGGCAATTGTTTGAATAGACGTTTTCCATGCATCTGAGTCGAGCGGGTCGATATCGCATCTACGAGGCGCGGGAAGCTTGCAGAATCAAGGAAAGAGCAATTCGCTGTTGTCGGCCAAACCAACCCGTCGGTTGCCCCGAAAAGACCGAAGCCTGCGCCTGAAGCTTGCCTACGGCTTGCAGATACTCCCGGCCTGGAGTTGGCACAGGCTTACACGCCGGCTACCGTCCGGAAGAGTTCATCTCATGATCGCAGTTGCCGACCATTTCGAGCCCGCCATCGTGCCCGGGGACGGCCAGGCACGCGCGCCTTACGCAGAGCAGGAATCCCGGCTTGAGCGCTGGTGCCGGGAGTATCCCAAGGTCATTGACGGATGGCGCGACAGCGATGGCCGTCCTCTTGTCCACTCTTACTTTTATCCCGCGGAACAGTATGATCGCGGAATTGTTGCCCGGCTGGCCGACCATTGTCATGCCGGCTGGGGCGAGATTGAAGTCCACTTGCACCACGGCGTTCTGTTCCCAGATACTGCCGCGAACACGCTACAAACAATAATCGGCTTTCGAGATGCGCTGGCTTTCGAACATGGCTGCCTTGCGTATCTGGAGAGCGATCCTCGTCCGCGCTTTGCTTTCGTACACGGTAATTTTGCACTCGCCAACTCCGCAGGTGGGTTTGACTGCGGAGTCGATCAGGAAATGCAGATTCTCGCCGAAGCAGGTTGCTTTGCGGATCTGACTTTTCCCGCCAGCTCTTTCCACCCCTCACAGCCAGCAAAGATCAACTCTCTTTACGAGTGTCGCCGCCCACTCAGTGAGCGGAGTGCTCACCGTTCCGGTCCCGACCTCGCCCTTGGCCGAACTCCGCAGTTCCCAGTGATGGTCCAAGGTCCGCTGATGGTGTCCTTTCACACGGCAGCTTCGCGTCCGGTTCGGATCGAAAACGGTTCTTTCACTCGTAACAATCCTCCCAGCATTGCCCGGCTGCAATTATGGAAACGGGCCACGATCTCAGTCCAGGGCCGACCCGGCTGGTTATTTCTCAAGCTGCATTGTCACGGGATGGATCCCACTCAGGAGGATTGTGTGATGGGAAGATCATTCCAACATTTTCTACATTCGCTTGTTGAAGGCGCGGAAGAACGCGGCGAAATTCTGCACTTCGTTTCTGCCCGGGAAATGGTCAATGTGATTTTGGCCGCTTGCGACGGTAGAGAGGGCAATCCCGGCGATTATAGGAATTACTTCTTTAAACCTTGGAAGCAATCTTCCCCGTGCGCGACTGCCGGCGGTGTTTCGTCGGCAATGGAGAAGAGGTAGCGTATGTGTGGAATCGCGGGGATCGCAGATGCGGTTCCGGGCGGAGTGGATCCGCACAGCATCCACCTGATGTGCCAGGCGATCGTGCATCGCGGGCCTGACGACGAAGGAATCCTGGTCAAAGACGGCATCGGACTGGGGATGCGCCGTCTCAGCATCATTGATCTCTCGGGCGGGCACCAGCCCGTTTTTAACGAAGACCGTAGCGTTTGGATTGTTTTCAACGGCGAGATATACAACTTTCCCGAACTTCGCCGCGAACTCGAGCGGCGCGGCCACTCTTTCCGTACTCATACCGATACGGAAGTCATCGTTCATCTGTACGAAGAGCATGGAAGTGAATGCGTTAACAAACTGCGAGGCATGTTCGCCTTCGCGCTCTACGACGAACGCAAACGTAAACTGCTTCTGGCTCGCGATCGATTAGGGTTGAAGCCTCTGCATTACGCGCTGGTCAATGGAAGGCTTTTGTTCGCCTCGGAAATCAAGGCAATTCTCGCGGTGGCTCCTGGTCTGGCGCAGATTCATCCTGAAGCCGTGCTGCAGTATTTCTATTTTGGATATGTGCCTGATCCGCTGACGGCATTTTCCTCCATTAAAAAGTTACCTCCCGGTCACATTTTGGAATACGAGCAAGGCAAAATAACGATCCGGCAATATTGGAATTTTCCGAAGTATGGAACTCACTCTCCGCGCGACGAAGATGAGTGCTTGGAAGAACTGGAGCATTTGCTCGCGGAAGCGGTAAAGATTCGTTTGATTTCCGATGTGCCCCTAGGCGCACTGCTTAGTGGCGGAGCGGATTCTTCACTCGTGGTTGCGTTGATGGCGCGTGCGGCTGCCGGTCCAGTGAAGACTTTTTCCATTGGCTTCCGGCAATCCGATTTCGACGAGACTCCCTACGCGCGCAAAGTGGCGGAGCGCTTTGGCACCGAGCATCACGAACTGATTCTCGATCCCGATATTGTGCAGACGGTTGGTGATTTAACAAGTTCGCTGGAAGAGCCTTTCGGGGATTCTTCCATGCTGCCGACGTATTACGTATGCCGAATGGCGAGGCAATATGTGACCGTCGCACTATCGGGCGATGGAGGAGACGAAGGCTTTGCCGGGTACGACCGTTACCGCATGCATTTGCGGGACCGCTCTTTCTCCTGGCTCCCACAGCCCTGCCGCAATTTCTATCGTCATTGCCTGCATAAACTCACACCCTATTGGGTGCCCGGCCGCAACTATGCATACAGTGTGTCTCTACCTTGGTCCGAGCGTTATATCGAAGGTGTTTCGCTGAAGCCATTTCAGCGTGAGATGAAATTGCTCTCGCCAGATTTCGCCGCGCTCGGCCAGGTGGATGACCCCATGCAGATCATGCGCGCTTACCTGCAAGCGGCGCCCGCCGAAGAGCCTCTGGACCGCATTCTCTACCTCGACAGCAAGACTTATCTCCCAGGCGATATTCTCACCAAGGTCGATCGCATGAGCATGCTGAACTCCCTCGAAGGACGCGTGCCCATGCTCGATCACATCTTTTTGGAATGGGTGACAGGATTGACCTCAGAATGGAAGCTGCGCAATCGCGACCAGAAATACATTCTGCGCAAACTGGCCAAACGGGTCGGGGTTCCGAAAGAGGTTCTTGACCGGCCGAAACAGGGCTTCGCTTTGCCGCTTGTACATTGGATGCGTCACGAATTGAAAGATTTGATTGTTACCGCCCTTACCGAACCGCGAACCATGCAGCGTGGCTACTTCAACCCAAAGGGCGTTCGTCGTCTGCTGGACGAGCACTTTCAGCGACGCCGGGACCACTCTCCTCGCATCTGGCGGTTGTTGATGCTGGAGTTGTGGCATCGCAATTTTCTCGATCCTTTAACGCATCGACAGGCACGTCTGGAGACTTCGGCTGTGAGGGAAGTCCTCTGAGTCGGCCATCCACCAGCGATTCCGAATTGACGGTCAGGCAACTTTCCACCAGCCGTGATCGGACGTTGCAATCAACCCCAGAATTGCAAACTGCCCGTTTGTTTCTCATGATCGAGAGCTTGCAGACCGGCGGCAGTGAGCGCCAGTTTGTGGCGCTCAGTCGCGCGCTCGATGAGAGGCAATTTCAGGTAAGTCTTGGCTGTATCCGACCCAGAGGTGCATTTCTCGAAGGACTCAGCCCAGTCACGTTCCCGCTGGGAGGCAGTTTGTACGGCTTGCAATCGTGGAAGACACGGGTTAATCTCTCCCGCTTTCTGCGCAGGCAGCGAACCGCAATCGCGCATGCATTCGACTTTTACTCGAACCTGACGCTCGTGCCTGCTGCAAGATTCGCACGCGTGCCGGTGGTGATTGGTAGCCAGCGTCAACTGGGGGATCTCCTCTCGCCGCTACAGTCCCGCGCGCAGATGGCGGCTTTTCGCTGGTGCGATGCGGTCGTGTGCAATTCTCGGGCTGCGGCAAAACGGCTGATCGATGATGGGCTGGATGAAAAAAAGATCGCCGTAATTCGAAATGGACTTGGCCCAGAAGCTTTTGCGCCAGCCGCTCCTTTGTTGCCGCGGCGTTCGGGATGGCTGCGGGTGGGCATGATTGCGCGCATGAACAGCGTAGCCAAGAATCACCGGCTTTTTCTCAGGGTGGCAGCGCAGTTGAAAAACATCACCACGCAAGTGGAGTTTGTGCTGGCCGGAGACGGTCCGCTCCGTGCTTGTCTGGAGCGGGAAGCGGCTGAACTCGGTTTGGGAGACCGCGTGCTTTTTCTAGGGGATTGTCGCGATGTCCCGTCCGTACTGGCCTCGCTGGATTTGACCGTGCTGCCTTCGGCATCCGAAAGCCTCTCCAATGCCATCATCGAGTCCATGGCCGCGGGAGTTCCGGTCGTTGCGACCGATGTCGGCGGCAACTCTGAATTGTTGTCGGAAGACCGCGGCATTCTGGTTCCACTGGGAAGCGAGAGTGATTTGGCGGCCGCAATAGCGCACTTGCTACAGCAGGACGACGTGAGAATTCACATGGGCAATAACTGCCGCAGGTTTGCAAAAGACAATTTTACGCTGGAGAAGATGGGCGACAATTACTCCGAGTTATATTCGAAATTACTGAACAGTTAGCGCTAGATACTAGATATCGGAGCGGCGTTCCTTGTCGCCAAGAATTCAAATTATCCCAGCCGTTTTTTGTTCGATAGCCGGCAGATCCGCACCGACATCTTTGCCATCGCCGGCCTTGCCAACCGCAGGAGACGCTGCCTTGCATCCAGGCCCGTCGTCTTTTTTCTCGCAGAGCCGATAATCTCCGCTGTTTCCGTCATGAAAGTTCCGCAGACCGGCATCTTTTGCGTTCTTCACTTTCATATTGCCTGGCGGCCAACCTGCCGCGTCGCCAATAATCAGGTTGTCTTTAAAAATCACGCTTGCGAAGCACTCTTTCAAAATCGCCGCGGGGTCGTTCGATCCTTGCGTGCAGTTATCCCGTCCCCCTCCTGCACCCCAAATTCCTCGGTCGCCCACGGTGAAAATACTGTTGGTAAAAGAAAAGTTCTTGAGTTTTTCGCCAGTATTCATGATCGTAAATAGTCCCCGGGGAGGGAAAGCGGTGATGTGATCGAAACGAACGCTACTTATCGGAGGAGCGGCGGAGACAATTAGTGCCATCAATCCGAAGCCCTTGTAGGGTTCGGTAGCGATGTCATCAAAGACCAAGTCGTGAAAACTGTAACGCTCGCCGGCGGAAGATGGAGCCTGAGCTTTGCCCGTAACGTTGCCCAGCAACACTCCACCGGCCGCATGGCTGACCCTGTTATAGCGCATAGTTATATCTGTGACACGGCATTCCGGGCAGTGCCCGGATTGATTGGCCGGCGTGACCACGATCGCGAATCCTGCCTGAGTAAATCCGCCCCAA
>Ga0187781_10004396_pt1 | contig 10486 bp, 7 predicted proteins | sample 0715_SJ02_MP02_2_FD_132447 | JGI IMG/M metagenome (GOLD analysis project Ga0187781, IMG submission 132447) | Tropical peat soil microbial communities from peatlands in Department of Meta, Colombia - 0715_SJ02_MP02_20_MG | ecosystem: Environmental > Terrestrial > Soil > Wetlands > Peat | place...
CATGATCCACGCGACCTCGGCAAGCCGCTTACAGGCGACCGCGTTGGGCTCTGGCGCTATCGTGCAGGGCAATACCGCGTCATCTGCCAAATTCAAGACGATGTTCTCACGGTGCTGGTGCTGGTGGTGCGGATTGGGCACAGGAAAGATGTGTATCGCTGAGGTATTCCTCAACGCGCCGCAAGAAATCCGCCCAACTTGAGCCGCCCAATGTCGACAAATCGTTTTCGCGTCTTTGCCACCTGCAACATCGGGCACGACGCTCTTCAACTCCTGCGCGATCGCGGCTACGACGTCGAGGTCTACGACGAACTCGAAGCGCCGCCCAAAAGCCTGATCATTGAGAAAGTGCGTTCGGGCATCGACGGGCTGATCACCACGCTGCGCGACCAGATCGACGCCGAAGTGTTCGAGGCCGGACGCGGCACGCTGAAGGTGGTGGCGCAGGATGCAGTCGGCTTTGACAACATCAATCGCGCCGACGCCAACCGCTACAAGATCCCCTTCACGCATACGGCTGACGTACTCAACGAGGCTACAGCGGAGTTCGCCTTCCTGATCCTCGGCGCAGTGGCGCGCAAGCTCGGCCCGGCGGAGAATCTCGTGCGCGACAACCGCTGGGGCACGTGGCACCCGTTCCTGCCGTTTCTCGGCGACGAGATCACCGGCAAGACGATCTCGGTGATCGGCACGGGCCGCATCGGGCAGGCGCTGATCAAGAAAGGCGTCGGCTTCGATGCCCACTATCTGTGCTACGACGCCGCGCCGCCGCCGATGGATTTCTTCAACAAGATTCAGGAGACGATGGACGTTCGCTTCCGTAACGGATTCACCCGCGAGCGCCACACCGTGCGCTTCGTCAGCTTCGAGGAGGCGATGGCGGGCGGGGATTTTGTCACACTCCACGTCCCGCTGCTCAGGCCGGGCGAAGCCGCGGTGCCGACTTATCACCTCATCAACGAAAAGACGCTGCGACTGATGAAGCCCACGGCGTATCTCATCAACACGTCCCGTGGACCGGTGGTGGATGAGGCAGCGCTCGCGACGGCCGTCAAAGCGGGCGTGATCGCGGGCGCGGCACTCGACGTCTTCGAGACAGAGCCCTTGCCCTGGGACTCGCCGCTGCGCGATCCCGCCATAGCCGACCGCGTGCGCCTCTATCCCCACTTCGCGAGCGCCGGCCGCACCACGCGTCTTTCCACCGATCCCGACAAGGGCATGGCCGGCCGCTGCGTCCAAGGTCTGATCGACGTGCTGGAAGGCAATTACGGCGGCGACCCTGCGAATATGCCCTACGTGGTTAACAAAGAAGCCTTCCGGTAGCGCGAACCGGACCTGCTCCAGCTCAGTCGTAGACCCCGGTACTAAGTCCCGCCGCTGCGTGTACAAGACCAATCCGACCCGCCCCCAGAGGTTATGAATCCGAATTCGCGGGACCGCAATTCGGGATTGGTTCGTGAGTCTCATTCCACAACTGACTGATTTCAAAGGAGTCTTCAGCTTTGCCCCAAGGTGTTCCTGCCAGCTCATCCCTGATCCAACCCGTTCAGTGTGCATTTTTGGCTTGGCCCGCCTTGCTGCTGCTACGAACAGGCGCCGCCACACAGCCTCCGGGCGACAACTGCTCCCGAAGGGGACCAGCGCGACGATCCATTCGCCTTTCTGGAAAAAAGGCCATTTTTTGAGGCTAAAATATTGAAAATAAGGCGGATAACTGCAATGGGTTTGTCGGCGACCGTTTCGGGGATAAACCTCTGATGCTGCTGGGCTTAACCTAAATGGGTTTGCTGGCTTTGGGTCGCCGGGTGAGACATACAATCTTGCGAAAATCGGCCTTTTTTCGCGATTAAGCTGCTGAAAATAATGGAGATAACCGCGTCGGGTTCGCTCTCTCCAATTCTTCTGTATTTTGCTGAGGTGAAAGGGTTTAGCTCTGTCGGGTTCGCTGGCTTTGGCGCCCTGCATTGGGACCTTTGCCGGGCGGCAGCGCTCAGCAATCGGCAGTTGAAAGCATGTGCTGAGCGCAGCGAATGCATCGACAATCAGGTCGGGGGAGGGTCTTCCGGCCGGGATCAGTCGGGTTGAGGGGCGCAGGTATCCGCACATGGCACGCCCCCCACTTTTTCAAGGAAATCAAAGCCTAGCACGTCCGGAGGCCGTTGTCAAGTGGTTTTTGAGAGGGAGAGCCTCGAGGCCCTGAGTTCTAGGCTACATTGCCAGGAATGGGCCTGGGAGCTGCGGCGCCGGTCGGGAACGACTCCGTAAGACCGGCTTGAAAAGTCATTCGCGGGGGGCGACGAGTGCGATCGGAATCATCGCGAATCGGCATCGATCATGAAATCTGCAAGCGCGATGCTTATTCGCTGTCCGCTTAACGACTCGAAATAGGTAAATGCCGGCGATGTATTCACCTCAAAGCAGTACCAATCGCCTTGCGGGGTCCGCATGAGGTCGATGCCCGAGAAATAAAGACCGAGCATGGCGGTGAGCCGACGGCACTTCTCCGCCACTTCCAACGGCAGTTCCGCGACGGTCATTGACGATTTGCCATAACGATAATCCAGCTGATCGGATTCAATGCGAACCGCGAGGACTTCGCCGTTGATCACGTGCGCCCGGTAGTTCGTTCCTGGGATGAGTTTCTGAAATAAGGTCGGACACCAGTTCACGTCGTCGATGAAACTGCGGTGTGAATCGCCGACCTTGCGAACGATACTGCGCACGGCGCTGAGCGATTTGTAAATAGAATCCGGGTTCTCGGAGAGGAATCTCGTCGCGGCGGCCGCGTCATTCGATATCAAAGCCTCAGGAACCAAGAAACCGGCCTGTCTGATCAGCTTCATTTGGTACGGTTTGGAGTAGTTCGTGGCGGAAGGACCCGAGCGGTTGATCACGACGGCATCGGACGCATCGAGCCACGCCCTCAACTGAGCCTCGAACCAGCCGGCCTGCATCACTTGCGGGCTGTCTGTGGGCAGCTCGCGAAATTCGTCGTAGTCGCGAAAGTCTGAACCCCTCACGTAAGCAACCTTGACGCCGGCCATATCGATGGGTTCGTTCGCCATCCTCACGACACAGCGTCCGCCCGTCTGCGGACTAAAGGCGTAATCGATCTCCGACGCGGCGATCGCTCGATGATCCAAAAAGAAGAAGTCCGCGCCGCCGCGTGCGAGGGCATCGCGTGTCGCAGCCATCGGCGAGTCGTCCATCGTTCCCCACAATAAAATCATGTCGCCCGTTTCATAAAAGCTACGATTGCTTCCCGGTTTGCCGGGATTGTTATGTCCGGAACGGACCACAAACCACCAAGAAAATACTCGCCATCGCCGCGCGAGACGAAGTCAGCGCAGAGATACGGCATTGAAAACGCCCGCGACAGAGCTTGCAGGTACGCCCGAACCCTCTCCGGCGCGTCCTCCTCGACAATGGAATTGCCCACGATGGTCGCCCTGAACGATTGAACGTCTTCGCGCGCCGCAGGCTCTACGGGCACGCCGTTCTTCAAATCGGCCGGCCAGACGGGGATCCCGAAACGGTGTGCTGCCTTCATCGATTCCATGCGGTGCATTCCCAGGCCGGCCAACGCCCTCGAAGAGGGTGGATTGAGTTTCTTGCACCGCAGTTCTGAAAGGAAATAGACGAAAAAAGCGCTCACCTCCGCGCACACGTACTCTCTGTCCGCCGGCTCGATGTAATAAAACTCTTGCGGAAAAAAATGGGCAATGGTGGAGATGACACCTGAGATTTCAGCCGGAGAGACCCGCACACCGCCAATTGTCAGCTCGGAGGCTTCAAAATTGGCGACGGAGACGGCTATCTTAAAGGAAGCGTGGATATTCGAAGCAGTGACTAATGAGGCGGCCTCTGGCGGGAACATTTCCACCAGTTGATTCGCCGACTCATTAGCCACATTGCTTAATACAAGGATCAATCGTCCCCGTCGTTACCTTTGGCGTTTGACCTCGGGGCGGTCCTCAGGCTTGATAAACGCCGCCCCCTTTGCCGTGATATCGGCTTCCAGCCGACTGAGCCGCTGATTGAGCTCGCGCAGCTGTGCGGCAATTTCTGCCGGGTCGACGCCGTAGCCGTAGGCGCCGTAGCCCTCGCCAGCGTCTTTCGGCCCTTTGATGCCTTCGGCGGCGGGCGACTTGTAGGGCGAATCGGTAGACTCCTTACTGCCCGGATACTCCTTTTCCCAATCCTTAGAGATTAGCTTTTCCCGCCACGGCGGGCCTTCTTTTTCTAGTTTCGGAGTCGGAGCAACCTTATAGAATGCCAGCGCGTACACGCTGACGCCTTGACCGGGCGTCAGATTGGCGCCGCTGATGAGGCCGGGCGGCGGCATCGTCGGCGTTGCGAGGTCGACCCATTGGTCAAACAGCAAGTTTGTGGGATCCGCAAGGTAGGCGCCGATATTGGGATGATCGGCGGTGATCGTGTAACCACTGTCGGTCGTATCGACCCAACCGTCGACGTTGGCCTCGGTAGTGAGCGTGCCGCTCGGGTCAGGGCTCACGGTAACGAAGTCGTTGTCTACCAGAGTGCCAGCGGTTTCGTTGTAGGCGTCGATTACGGCGCCGCTTGCACCCCCCGGGCCGCCGCCCACTGGAAGGTAGACGTAGTTGACGAGGACAGGAACTGTTCCAACGGTCCCCACCGCCGGGGGCGTCGAGGCTACGAATGAGTTTAAGGGCCCCTGCGTTAAGCCGCAGACGTTCACAAACGCAAAGCTTAGAGTAAGCCCCGGAACCGTTACAGTTGCAGGCGCCGTGGGGGGCTGATACGGCGTTCCGGTTATCAGCGTCGCCGTTCCGGCTCCGAGACCAGGGATTGGCGTGAATCCACCATACGAAGTCGTCGATCGAGGCTGGCGCGTGTGACCATTGGTCGCGCCGAAATAAACGTATTGGATGGTCAGCGTCGGCATATGGCTTCTCCTTTTGCGCACCGGAGCGTAACAGGAAATATATGACAAAAGCAACCACTGATTTGCATGAGAGGCTATTACAGAGTAGTTGGCAGACCCACGACGAGTGACCAAGTGCCGGAGTGCCCGCTCCTGCGGTCAAGGAGTCTACGAGCTTTTCCTCCCTGCGCTGTGCCTCCGTGGCGCCGGATCACCTGGTACGACGCTTGTTTACGCCAGGCTGCTCACGCCCAGCGGATACCGGTCGCGCAGATGCAGCACGCGCTCGGCGATGTGCTCGGCGCTGAGCTTGAACGCCCGCATCAGGTCCCACGGCCTGCCGGACAGGCCGAAGCGGTCGTCGATGCCGATCATGTCAAACAGCAGGGGCTCGTCGATATTCCTGCGATGTTGCAGAATCGCGCCCGCGACGATGTTGCCGAATCCGCCTACCTGGTGCTCTTCGGCGGTCAGCACGATGCTGGTGTCCTCAGCGGCCCGCACCAGCGCTTCGACATCGAGCGGCTTCACCGTGTGAACGTTCAGCACGCGCGTGTCGACGCCATATTCCTCCTTCAACAGCCATGCCGCGCGCATGGCCTCCGCGACCATCGGTCCGCAAGCGACGATAGCCACGTCTTCGCCTTCGCTCTCGTACTTCGTGGACAGGTATGTTTCAAAAGCGTCCGCGAAGCGCGGCCGCTCGCCCCGATAGCGGATCACGTTGGCGATGCCGAATTCGTAGGGAGTGTCAGGACCGGTGACGACCGGCGTGGCCTCGCGCGCGAAGCGCAGGTAAGCGGGCCCCTGCAGGTGGAGCAGGCAGTGCAGCGTGGAGCACTCCGCTTCCGGCGAATCGCAGGGCACCGAGACGCGCATATTAGGGAGAATGCTCATGAGCGAAATCTCTTCGAGCGACTGGTGCGTGGCGCCGTCCGGCCCCACCGAGATGCCGCCGTGCGCGCCGGCGATCTTAACGTTCAGGTTCGAGTAGCAGATTGTGGTGCGGATCTGGTCCCAGCAGCGGCCGGAGGCGAACACGCCGTAGGTGCCGGTAACGGGAATCAGGCCCTCCTTCGCCATGCCCGCCGCCACCCCCATCATGTTTTGCTCAGCGATGCCCACGCTGAACACGCGATTCGCGCGCTCCGGATGTTTCGCTTCGAAATCGGTGATGCGGATCGAATTCGAGATGTCGGCGTGGATCGTCACCACCCGCTCGTCTGCGCCGGCCTGCTCGAGGCCGCGCCCGAATCCCATGCGCGTGGGGTCCATGTCCACTTTCATCGATTCGCTGGCGTTCCACCAGTAGTCGCGCTCGAACTTCGGCAAAGCACTCTTGGTCTCCTCTTCCACGTGCTCGGCGTTTGCCTCCGCGCGGGCGAGCAGCCCGTCGATTCGCAGGCGCGGCACGGCTGGCGTTGCGAGTTCGGCGATCGCGGTCTCGAACTGCTCGCGATTGGGCGCCACGCCGTGCCAGGCCACGTTGTTCTCCATGAAAGAGACGCCTTTTCCCTTCACGGTGTGCGCCAGAACCAGCGTGGGCTGGCCGCGATGCGTTTTGGTGCGCTCCAGCGCACCCACGATCTGCTCCATGTTGTGACCGTCGATCACCACCACGTTCCAGCCGAACGCGGCGTATTTGGCGGCGAGCGAGTCCACGTTCATCACCTGGCGCACCCAGCCGTCGATCTGCAGATCGTTCTTGTCGATCACGCCGCACAGGTTGTCGAGATGGTAGTGTCCGGCCGCCATAGCCGATTCCCAGATATTGCCCTCCTGCTGCTCGCCGTCGCCCATCAGGCAATAGACGCGGTAGGACTTGCCGGCGAGTTTGGCCGCCAGCGCGTTGCCCACAGCAATGCCAAGACCCTGCCCGAGCGATCCGCTGGAGATCTCTACGCCGGGCACTTTGAGCCAGTTCGGATGACCTTCGAAGCCCGAACCGAGCTGCCGCAACAAGACGGTATCATCCAGGGCGAAATAGCCGGCCTTGCCCAGCGCGATGTAGAGCGCGGGTGCTTTGTGTCCGGCCGACCAGAACACGCGATCGCGATCGGGCCACTGCGGATCGGCCGGGTCGTGATTCAGCACGCGCAGGTAGAGCGCCGCCGCGATGTCCATAATCGAAAGCGTTCCGCCAGGATGCCCCGACCCTGCCGCGAAAATGTCTATCAGGTCCATCGCGCGCATCTCTGCCGCCGCCTGGCGGAGTTCCTCGAAGCCCAGTCGCGGGCCGCGCTGCTCATGCTCAGTACTCATAGCCGCTTGCCTCCAGGCACACGACTTCGTGCCGCCAATACTCGAAGTTTCATCTTCGTCCCGGGAGGCTTATGGCTAAAGTGCGGGCGGTCACAGCGTCGCGTGACGCCCGACCGCTGGTCCCGCCTAACCTCCCTCCCGACTCGGTAGTGGGTCAGTTTCCAAACTGCTCCGACCACCCCGGCCTTCGGCCACCCCTCCTCAACGAGGAGGGGGGAGTTCGATCCTCAGTTCCGCTCCCGCCCCAACAAGCATTCGGGCCGCTCGGTCCAGCGCCCCTCCTCGACGAGGAGGGGTGGCCGAAGGCCGGGGTGGTCGACTAATTCCAAACTGACCCATTACCGCCGATTCTTTCTTCTTCCATTTCGCCTTTTATTCGCCTATAATTCGGCTTGCGGGAGGTCATTATGGCACTCACGAAGCGGCAGAAGCAGGTGCTTGATTTCCTGGTCGGATTCATCAATCAGAACGGCTATGCGCCGAGCTTCGAGGAGATCGCGCACTCGCTCGAACTGTCATCGCTGGCCACGGTGCATAAGCACGTGGCCAATCTGGAGCGGAAGGGATTTATTCGCCGCGGCTACAATCAGAGCCGGTCGATTGACGTGGTGGCGCTGCCGGGTCCGGTGCCTTTCACCAGGACCGCACACGTGTCCGGAGCGACTCCGGCCGAGTTGGGCGCACTCGAGCTTCCGCTGCTCGGCCGGATCGCCGCCGGCCAGCCGGTGGAAGCCGTCGTCAATCCCGAGACCGTGTCGCTCGGCGACTTTGCGCGCGCAGGCGGCAAGGTCTTTGTGCTGCGCGTCAAGGGCGATTCCATGATCGACGACCACATCTGCGACGGGGACTACATCCTGGTGGAAGGCGTGAATACCGCGGCCAACGGCGAGATCGTGGTCGCCCTCATCGAGGGCACGGACGCGACGTTGAAAAGGTTCTTCCGCCTGGACAAAGGCGCCGACAAGGGCAAGGTGCGCCTGCAGCCCGCGAACTCGCGCATGGACCCCATCGTAGTCGCGGCGCGCGACGTGAAAATCCAGGGGCGCGTGATCGGGGTGTTGCGAAAGTACTGAGCTTCTCCGATTTGCAAAGGCCACAGGAAGCAAGGTGCATTTGCGCCTATCTGCGGCCTAGCCCGCCCTGATTCCTTACTTCAGCAACTGCGCGAGGAAATCGCTCTGCAGCCAGCCGATCGATTGCAGCAGTAGATGCCAAGGAAAAAGCCGGCAGCCAGCAGGCCGATGAATCGCATGCTCAGGCGAACTTGACCTCCACGTCGCTGCGGTCGCTCTCAGGGACTTTGAAGAGCGTGCGCTGCTGGAGCTTCATCATGTTTGCAATGAAGACGTCGGGAAACTGCTGGATGCGGATGTTGTAGGCGTTGACTTCGTCGTTGAAGAACTCGCGGCGGTCGGCCACCTTCTCCTCGATGTCGGTGATGCGGCTCTGCAATTGGGTGAAATTCGCGTTGGCCTTGAGTTCCGGATGGTTTTCCGCCACCACGAACAGATTCTTCAAAGCGCCGGTCAGCATGTTATCGGCCTGCGCCTTGCCTTCGAACGTGGTCGCGCGCTGATAAGCGCTGCGCGCCTCGGTGATCGCCTGAAAGGTCTTCTGCTCGTACTGCATGTAGCCTTTGCAGGTCTCGATCAGCTTGGGCAGCTCATCGTGGCGCTGCTTCAGCAGCACGTCGATGTTCGACCATGCCTTGTCGATGGCGTTCTTCAGCCTTGCCAGGCTGTTGTACAGGACAATGAAGTAGAGCAGCAACCCCACCGCGATGAGACCCAGCACCAAGAGCACAAGAACGGTTCCACCCATCACCATTTTCACTCCCTTTGCAACACCAGAACGTCGCGCGGCTCACGCGCTTCCTCCGGGTTCCGGCGTTACAGCACTATAGCATCCATCGCCGTTTCGCGGCGGGCAGACGCGCTGTGCAGCCAACCCATCTGTGCCCGGCACGCATCGTGACCAGCAGTGGCAATCCGGCAGGCGCGTCCTCGACGGCACGAGGTTCGCGGTTAAGATAGAGCATGGAGGCACGAATGCAGTCGCACCGCCTTGGACACGGAGGCCCAGGCTGTTTGACGGATGGAAGTCGCCGCGGTGAGGTGCTGGGCGTCACGCTTGTCGTGGTCGCAACGCTCAGCGCCGGCTTCCTTTCCCTGACTGGCTGGCCGAAGCTCCTTCTCGCGCAGAAGTCCGGTGGTCCTGCCCCAGCTGCGGACACGGGGCCCAGGGACGACGCAGTAGCGGCCTCGGCAACAGAGATTGCGCGAGTCTACGCCGCTCTGGAAGAGAACGCCGGAGATCCGGTGGATCCCGACCACGCGATTCTTGACGGCGGCATCCGCCAGGGGCTGGCCACCCTCGACCCGTTCTCGTCGTTCTTCGACAGCGATCAATTCCGCCAGTTGCAGCAACAACAACGCGGCCAGGCGGTCGGATTCGGCTCGATCCTCTACGTACAGACCGGCAAAGTCCTGGTGATCTCGGCCGCGCCAGACTCGCCTGCAGGCCGCGCCGGACTCGGCCCCGGAGACCAAATCGCAGAGGTCAATGGCACCCGCATCGCCGGCCTGGACTTTCAATCGCTGATCGAACTGTTGCAGCAGGCGCGCGAGAAGCCCGTGCGACTGGGAGTGGTCCATCCCGGCAAAGTGGTGGCGCAGGACTACGAACTGAAGCCCGCCGAAGTCAATATGCCCACCGTCGATAAGATTTTCATGCTGCGGCCCGGCATCGGATATCTGCACCTGGCGAGCTTCGGATCGAACAGTCCGGAAGAGGTATCGGAGGCTCTCGCGCAGTTGCAAAAGGAGGCAGCCGGCGCGGATTCCGGCAGTCCACAGTCGTCTTCCGGCACGAGGGCTGCGAGTGGCGCCCGCAAGAATGCAGAGTCCGGCGCGGCCCGCGCGTTCGCATCACGGCTGCGCGGCGTGATCCTCGATTTGCGCGACAATCATGGCGGCCAGGTGCAGGCTGCCCTGGGCGTGGCGAGCATCTTTCTGCCCAAGGGTCTCTCCGTGCTCACAGTTCGTGGCCGCGCGCAGCCGCCGCAGACGCTTCGCACCGCCGAACTACCCCCGAATTTTCAGTCCTGGGGCGGGCCGCTGGTGGTCCTGGTGAACGGTGAGACCGCCAGCGCGTCGGAAGTGCTGGCGGCGGCGCTCGAGGAACATGACCGCGCTGTGATCGCGGGCGAGCCCACCTACGGCAAAGGCGTGGTGCAGAACGTGATGCCGCTCAGCGACAACATGGGCCTGGCACTGACCGTGGCGCAGTACTTCACGCCCAGCGGACGATCGATTCAGC
>Ga0187781_10004397_pt1 | contig 10486 bp, 9 predicted proteins | sample 0715_SJ02_MP02_2_FD_132447 | JGI IMG/M metagenome (GOLD analysis project Ga0187781, IMG submission 132447) | Tropical peat soil microbial communities from peatlands in Department of Meta, Colombia - 0715_SJ02_MP02_20_MG | ecosystem: Environmental > Terrestrial > Soil > Wetlands > Peat | place...
AGCGATCTCAGTTGCCTTGCTGGACCAAGGCGACGTGGTTCCCAACCGCGGAACAACAAGCAGGCGCAAATCGGCGACCCATGGGTTTGCGGCGGCCCGTTCACCGTAGGACAGCAAACGCTCGAGCCGGGCTGCGGCGCTTGCATCCAACGCGGCAGAAAGCTTCACAAAATGGCAGTAGCGCGCATCGACCGCGCGTACTGCAGGCTCGATTTCCTGCAGCCGCGTGAGCAGCCGTGCGAGCCGAAACGCCGAGCTCGCGGAAGGGCCCTCGAGAACCAGGTAAGAATCCGAAGAACTCATTGCGCAAGGCAACTCGAGGGATGGTCAATCCCGAAGACACGATGGCAACCTCAGTGCACCGGCCCTTGCATTTGCATGCCAACAAGAAGCAAGCGCACCGCAAGGCCAGCTGCCAACCCGCAGCTAACCATGCGCCGCGTATCCGAGAGTGCTCGATTATAGCTGGGCGATCCGCGAGCGATAACCGCGGGGCGTTATCGGCCGCGATGACCTGCTAGATGTCGCCATCGAGCAGTTGGGCCGACGCCAGCGATTTGAGTAGCGCCTCGTTGCATGTCGCAGTGGGGATTGCCAGTTCCTGCGTTTGCTTGCGGATGGCAATCGGGTCGCTTCGCTCAATGGCCTCGATCAAGGTCAAGTAGGCACCGTAGGGGCCGGAGCGGTTCAAAATCGCCTCAACGATCGTTTCCGACAACGAAATGAGTTCAAAAAGATGAGGAAACGGAGCTCCCGTAATCCGATCGAGCAGGGAAAACGCTCCCGTTATGAACAGCTCGTCGCGAATCTCACCTTGCGCGGCCGTTGCGCCGATCGTTTCGAGAAAAATCCCGCGGCGAATCGAGGCGTGCATGAGGGGAAAGGTATTGGAGTCTTTCGAGGCGGTCGCCAGCAGCAACGAGAGCCAGCGGATGAGCTTTTTGTACCCGAGCATCATCACCGCATGCTGAAACGAGGTGATCTGCACCGGCAAATTAAACGCGGCGGAGTTCACGAGCCGCAGCAATTTGAAAGCGAGGGCCGGGTCGCGACGCAGCGTTGCGTCTATCTTGTCCAGGTCGGCATCGTCGCGCACCAGCCGCAGCAGCTCCATCACCACCGCCTGCCCAGGTTGCAGGGGACGCGCCTTATTCGTGCTCTGATCATCCAGGGGCCAACCCACACAAGCGGCCGCATCTCGATCGAACACTTCCACGGCGTCGGAAACATTTTGCACGCCGGTGACGATGAAAGGAATGCGTCGTACGATTCCAACTGGCGCCGGGCCGCTCCAGCGACGACGATCTTCGCTCACATGGATCAGCGAGTATTCGAAGCACGAGAGCAGCGCGGGGGGAAGCGGCACTTCAGGAATGCCGCGCAAGACAAGGCGCTTACCATCGCGAAACAGCGCTTGCGCGGTGCTTTGCGTGCGCGGGTCAAGCAAGGCACTGGCCGGGATTTCGAGCAATGCATTACGCGGTGCCGTCCAGTTCAGAGCGGTTTCATCAAACGCAGCGTCCAACGGCGCAACTAAAACCGGCACGGGCGACTCGGGCCATACCGCGTTTAAGGCCTCCAACAGTGATCCGACAGCCGGGCGCACTTGGGAATTGGCTGAGAGCATGGTCAAACGCGTGCCAATGGCCTTGCGCTTTTTGTCGATCAAGGGTGCATAACAGATCCAGACCGAGCCAAGCATTTCGGCGGTCGAAATCAGTTTTTCAGGTGCATTCATGAAATCGTGCGCGGACGCGATCCCGGACTTGGTTGCGTTTGGGAGCAGTCTATTTGCCCGCCTGGCAACCGGGTCCGCCGAAGTGCCGGGTGAGAAGATCCGAATTCGCCGGTTCGTGGGCACCAGGTGAGCAATTGACAGCCATGGGCCCGCCCGGCACACAATACGGCCGGAGTTTGTCCTACGAAGAAACCACCATGCACGCACTGTACCGGATCGACGAGCTACGCGCCCTCGAATCGCGTGCGCGTGCTGCCCTGCCAGCGGGCACGCTCATGGAGCGCGCCGGGATGGCCGCTGCCCAGGCAGTGCACCGGTGGTACGGCAAGTTAAGCAGCGCACCGCCGGGTTCCGCGCTCGTGCTGTGCGGTTCGGGTGATAACGGTGGCGATGGCTTTATCTGCGCTATTGGCTTGCGCGACTTGGGTTACCAATGCACGTGCTGGGCACCATCGGCAAGCAGCAGTGCCGACGCATTGGCTGCAAGAACCAAGTGGACGCAATCGGGAGGTGTCATACGGGAGCACCTGCCAACATCGGAGTCCTTCGATTTGATCATCGATGCGCTGCTCGGAATCGGCGCACAGCGACCGCTCAGTGAGCCGCTGCTTGGGGCCCTGCGCTGGGCGGCAGAGCGAAATTCCCCGATCCTTGCGCTCGATGTCCCCAGCGGGCTAAATCCCGACACCGGGGCCTGGATCGGCGGTGTGGTCGGCGCGCCGGCGCGGCAGACAATTACTTTTATCGCGGACAAGCCCGGCCTGCATACGCTCGACGGCATACAGGCAGCCGGCAACGTCCATATCGAAACCCTAGGGCTGCAGCAGGCGATCGAGGAGTCGTTGCCGGCTGGGCAACTGACGACGCCGCAGCTGTTTGCAAATTTGCTCAACGCTAGGGCGGTTAACTGCAACAAGGGCGATTTCGGCAGTGTCGCCGTCATCGGCGGCGCCCGCGGCATGGTCGGGGCGGCGCTGCTTGCCGGGCGTGCCGCGATACGCCTGGGCGCCGGCAAGGTGTATGTCGATTGCATGGGCGCCCCGGATATGGGCTTTGACTGGTTGCAACCAGAACTTATGTGTCGCACCGAGGCACAGCTGCCGCCCGTCGAGGTGCTCGTTGTTGGATGCGGAATCGGTACCGAAGAGCCCGCGCGCGCTCGCTTGCAACGCGTGATGTCCCACCCCGGCCCTGCAGTATTTGACGCCGACGCGCTCAATTGTTTTGCGGCCGAACCCAGATTATGCGAGCGCTTGCGCAGGCGAGCGGCTCTGACGGTTCTGACGCCGCACCCGGGCGAAGCCGCTCGCCTGCTGGCAACGGATACCGCGACGGTGCAACAGGATCGAATCGCCAGCGCGCTGCGGCTTGCTCGGCAAACCGGTGCAATCGTGGTGCTAAAGGGCGCTGGCAGCATCATTGCCGAGGCCACAGGGCACTATGCGGTAAATCCCACCGGCGGGCCGGCCCTTGCGAGCGCCGGCACAGGTGATGTGCTGGCCGGCATGATCGGGGCCCTACTTGCCCAATGCGCGGATGGCCTTGCAGCCGTTCGCGCCGCGGTCTGGCTGCATGGCCGCGCAGCAGACTTGTACGGAGCCGATCTGGGTTTGACAGCTTCCGACATTGCACCCCTGGCGGCTCGCGCTTTGGTGCAATTGCGCGGCATGGGTGAGCGCGGAAAAACCGCTTAAGGGACGTCTTGCGTCAAGGTCTGGTCGGCTTCGATGCGCCCCGCGTGAAGCGAAATTTTCCGAGCGCAACGCACGGCAAGGTTTGGGTCGTGGGTCACTAAGAGAAGCGTTGACCCTGCTTCGCAATTCAGTTCAAACAGCAGATCGGCAACGACGCCACCCGTTTTCTCGTCAAGACTACCGGTCGGCTCATCGGCCATGAGAACCGCCGGCTGCGCGACAAATGCGCGCGCCAGCGCCACACGTTGCTGCTCGCCGCCGGAAAGTGTAGTCGGATAATGGGACTGACGATCTCGCAGCCCGACACGATCGAGCAGTTCGCTCGCCGTTTTTACAAAGCGCTCCGACGCAAACGCGTCCGCACCGAGCTCCAGCGGAAGCATCACGTTTTCCAGAGCCGTCAAATGAGGAAGAAGTTGAAACGACTGAAACACGAAACCAAGACTGCGCGCGCGCAATCGAGCGCGTCCGTCCTCATCGAGCGCGAAAAGCTCCTCACCCAATAATCGAACCGATCCCGAACTGGGCACGTCCAAGCCCGCGAGCAGACCTAACAAGGTCGATTTGCCCGATCCGGACGGCCCCAGTATCGCAACGCTCTGGCCACGAGCAACAGTCAGATTGATATCATCAAGAATGGTCAGACGGCCGGTGGCGTCGAACACGATTTTGCTCAGCGCGCGCGCTTCCAGTGCGGGAACTTGCACATGCGGCTGAAACGAGGTCGCAGTTTGCGTCATCGCGCTTGGAAACCTTGGATCGTGGGAAGCGTCCTTGCAGGGCATTTGTTGGCCTTGCTGCTGCTATTGGCCGCAAATCCAGTGACAGCGCAAGCGGCCAACAAAGCGTCCACTGCGGTACTCGTTCTGGGCGACAGTCTTTCAGCGGAGTACGGATTGCCCCGCGAAACGGGTTGGGTAAAGTTGCTCGGCGACCGGATTGCCCGCAAGGCGCCCCAGTATAACGTCGTAAACGCAAGCATCAGCGGAGATACTACGAGCGGCGGTCGAGCACGTCTTGCCGAGCTGTTGCAACGAGTGCATCCCGGTGTGGTCATCATCGAACTGGGTGCCAATGACGGCTTGCGCGGTCTCAGTGTTCAGGCAATGCGCGCCAACTTGCAGGCAATGATCGACGCGTGTCAGCGCGATGGCGCCCGTGTGCTGCTAGTGGGCATACGGGTACCGCCCAATTATGGATCGGACTATGGTGAACGGTTCTATGCCGTCTACGGCGATCTTGCCCGGCACAATCACATCGCGCTAGTTCCATTCCTTCTGCAAGGATTTGCCGATCGACTCGAGATGTTTCAGGCCGATCACATTCACCCCCTGCCCCAAGCGCAGGGGCTGATGCTTGACAATGTTTGGCCGCAGCTGCAGCCCCTGCTGCTTGGCGCGCCGCCCCACTCCCAGTGACGACTCAGGGTTTTGTCGGACTGTTGCCGCCCTTGCCGCCTGCGCGCAGATCGGTGCGAATCACGCGCGCGTCAAAGCGCTCGCGCAACGCCTGAACATACTCCGACTCTTCAGCGCTGGCGGTGCGCTGCGTGAGTGCTTTTTCCAGGTCGGCACGCGGCGCATCAGGGCTCGAACTGACGCTGGTTGCACCCAACACGTGGATGATCGCGTACGCGCCGTCCGGTTGCTCCAGGCCAAGATAAGTCGGCAAGTGATCAGCCGGCACCGTCATGACCGTCTTGATCGCAACCGCAGGCAAAAAATCCGTATCGCGCCGGCCCAGCTCGCGCGCCGCCTCAAAACCCTTATCGTCGGGGGCCTGGCGCAGTTGCGCCAGGCGCGCCTCACCGGCCTGCCGCGCCAGCTGCACCGCGGCCGATTGCTCCAGCTTGGTCTTGATCGCAGCGTGCACTTGATCTAAAGCGCGCACCGTTGCCGGCCTGTATTGGACCACGTGCACCGACACGAGCGAATTGTTGCCTATATCGATGGCCTTGGTGTTGTGGTGTCGTTCCAAGGCGTCAGCGGAAAAAACCGCGTCGAGCACGGCGGGCGTAAAGATTGCCGCACTCTCCGGCTGCTGCGGTAGGCCCTGACGCGTAAGATCGTCGACCGTTTTCAACGGCAGCTTGAATTTTTCTGCTGCTCCGGCCAATCCATCGGATTGCTCGTAGACGAAGTTCGTAAATTGGTCCGCCAAATCGGCATAGCTTTTTTGTGCCGCCTGCTTTCGCATCTCAGCCTCAATGACGGGTCGAACCTCTTCGAAGGGCTTTGCCTGGGCGGCCTTCACCCCTGTCACCAGGATGATGTGATAGCCAAAGTCCGATTGCACCACGTCGCTGATCTGGCCCTGCTTGAGCGCAAAGGCGGCATCCTCGAATGGTTTGGTCATCATTGCCCGACCAAACCAGCCCAGATCGCCCCCCGCCGCGGCCGACCCCGGATCCTTGGACTTCTCGCGTGCCAAGCGAGCAAAATCCCCGGGCTTGGCTCGCACTTGTTGCAGCAATTCCTCTGCCAACTTGCGGGCCGCCGCCTTATCGGGTGCCGAACCGTCTTTTCCGGCAGTGATCAAAATGTGGCTTGCGCGGCGCTGCTCCGGATTGGCCCAGCGCGATTTGTTCTTCTCGTAATACTCGTGAAGCAGCGCCTCGCTTACCGGCGTGCGCGCAGCCAGATCATCCAGGCGCAACACCAGGAACTCGGCCTTGACGCTTTCGGCCGTGCGGTACAGGTCTTTGTTGGACTCGTACTCCGACTTGATCGCATCCTCGCTAACTTTGGTCCGGGAGATATAGTCCTCGAGGCGAAATTGCAGGCGCCGCACCTGACGGCGCTCGTTTTCCAGCGCTAGCAAGCGCTCGAGCACCGTGCGTGGCGTCATCGACCCAGCGGTCACCCCTGCGTCCAGAGTCTGGCGGCCGAGGTCCGCACGCACCCGCGCTTCAAACGAAGCTTCGCTAAATCCTCGCGCCTGAAGCAGGCGCAGGTACGTGTCATAGTCAAATTTGCCGTTTTGCTGGAACTGAGGCACTGCTCCAATGAGTTCTTTTAAGCGCAGATCCGAAATCGCGATATGCAATCGCGCCGCCTCGTGCTGAATTGCCTTCTCGGAGAGCATGGTATCCAGCGTTGATGCGCGCGCCTGCGGCGCATCGAACATGCGGCTATCGGCATTGGGACCGAGCATTTGCAGCATGCGCTCGACGCGCTCGCGATGGGCGATTTCGAGCTCCTGCTGCGTAATGCTCTCCCCATCGATCTTCGCAACCGTGTTGTCGTCGTTGATAAATCGGGTAAAACCATATATCCCAGAGAAGACAAACGGCAAAAACACCGCAACCGAGAGCACCGGCATCAACCACTTGCGATGGCGTCTTACGGATTCAAACATGGATGCTCAACTGTGGAACAAGATTAGCGGATGCGAGCGCCGCTCGCGGCCAAAGGCACATACGCAATGAGCGTGTGTCTGGACTGTCGACCCGACAAATTCTACCGACCTTCGGCGGCAAGGCAGGACGGCGCGCAGTGTACCTCTTCGCAGGGCGCGCGGGGGCCGCGGTACCAGACGGCATCCCCGAACCCTGGAGGGGGTTGCCCGGCTCAATGGCGTCGTTATCTGGAGATGCCCCGCATATCCCGAATGTCCGCCGTGATGAGCATGCCTTCGTCGGTCTCGATCGGGCTGAGGCTGATGTTCACGGGAAATTCACGTCCGTCCTTCGACAGAGCCGATACGGGGCGGCCCACACCCATCTTGCGTGTTTGCGGTTGCGTGCTAAATCTGTGCAGCATGTCGGCATGGTCATTGCGAAATCGCGGCGGCACCAGCATCTCCACGCTGCGTCCAACCAGTTCTTCCCGCGAATACCCGAACATTGATTCCGTGCGCTGATTGACCATAACGATCAACCCGTTCGAGTCCGTAATCACCAAAGCGTCCGGCGCCCACTCCAGCAATTTGCGCAGTCTCGTCTCTTGCTTGGCAAGCATCGCGATCGCGGCTTCCCGGCGCGTCCAGAGTCGACGCAACTGCTCTGAGAGCACGAACGTTGCCAATGCAAAGCAACCGGCCAGTGCCAAGGTCGTCAACGATTCGCGACGCCACCCCAGCAGGTAATCATCGGTCGAAAGGCCTACGATCACGTAGTATGGATACGCAGCCAGCTTGCGATACGTGTTGGTGCGCTCGATGCCGTCAAATCCGTTTTTCGATGTGAAGGTGCCGAAATCCGCGTTGACAAATAGCGCCTGTCGAAAGGCGGCAGAGATCGTCCTGGGGTCAGAGCCCGCGTCCGCACTTGTCAGCCGCGGATGCCGAACCAACAAACCAAAGTCGAGCCCGCGTATCGCGACGAGACCGTTGGAGCCGAGGTCAAGGCCCGAAATCGATTTGTGCAACCGATCGGGCGCAAGCACAGCGAAGACCACACCAGCAAAACCGCCGGAGTGCCTTTCGATGCCCCGTGCAATCACGACGCCCGTCTCTTCCGGGGCGTTGCCGACGTCCGTCCTTGAATAAACGATCCCTGCGTGCGGACCGTTGCGCAGTTTTGTGAAGAAGTCGCGTTCCACGACACTGTCTCGCACCATTGGTGCCGGACCGATCGCTTTGACCACATTTCCGTTGCTGTCGACGACCTGCAGTGAATCAAAATCGACCTGACGCGAAAACGTTCGTTCAAAAAAATCGCCCAGCGAGCGCCGATCCGTCCCCGCTTCATCGATCTGGCGCTCGATCTCTTCTTTAATCGTCAACAACGCCAGATCGGCGCGCTGCAACGACGCGTCCAGATTCAACTCAAGCAGTTGCGCAAGATTTTGGGTGGCGACACGAGCGCGATCGCGATGTTCGCTACGATTGCGTTCAATCGAAAGGAGCGATAAACCCAAAACAACTGCATTAAGCAGCACAAAGCCCGCCACCAAAGCACCACTGAACGTGGCAAGTCGCGACAGCCGTGAGAAAAACACAAGTCTCGGATTCATCGCGAAGAGCGCCCGTCGCCTCGATGGACTTTGGAAAATCTGCGGCAATGCTACCGTCGAGCGGCACCGCGCCCCAAAGCGTGGCAGGTTTTTTTCAGTGGCAGATCGGATATGCCGATGTCCGTGCCGACTTGCATCGACCCGAGCATCTCGGTTTTGACTGCAATTTCAAGCGGTTACGAAAGTTCTCGCACAAAAGCGTCTTGCGCCTCACGAGGTCGAGGAGAGCACGGCGGCGAGCAACCGCGTATTGACTGGCCACCGCGTTGCATCAGCTCTCGGTGAATCCGAGCGTTTCGAATGCTTGGATTTGCAAAAACGCGGCCCATTTTGAACGACGCAAAGTTGCGTTCGCCGCTGGTGGCGCAACGCATCGGCCCAAGACATCACGTCAGCCGCCACCCATATTGGAAATAGCGTTTGGGCAAATGCACTCGAGCCGTGACCTACTGTCGCTACTCAAGCGCCAAGCGACGATCGAAGCTTTGCGCGTGGTTGCACACATCCTGTGCGCGTTGAGCGCAGGTAGCTTTCGCCGGCGCCGGCAAAACAAAAGAAGGCAAATTCGCCTGGGGCCGTAACCTGTCTAGCGGGGCGCGATAGGCCGCGCGCTTCGCGCGCGGCAATCCAGGGCAACCTTGTGATGCATTGCCTTGCTCTAAACGCCGGCGCACCATATAAGTGGCTGTTGCACGGCGCAACGGCCCAGCAGGAACTACAAAGATTGACGCTTCCCGAATCCGCGTCGTCGCGCGAACCCGAGATACGATCTGTCACAACCTTTACCGAAATGCGCGAAGAAAGTGGCTTTGGCAGTAGCAAAATATCCATGTCACGCCAAAAATTCTGTGAGCTCCATCCGATGCTTAGTGGCGTATGGCGTGCGTCCCAGCAGCGTCGAAAAGGAGACCGAACATGCGTCGAATCAGCCAAAATATCTTGTTTTTCATCGCAAAAAGTGCCGTAGCCGGCGTCGTCGTTTTGGTCGCCGCACTTGCCGCGTCGCCGATCCGTGCTTCGGCCGCCGAAATTGCCCGAACCGTGCCGGCGGCGTGGCATGGTGGCGGGCACTGGGGTTGGCACGACGGGCGCTGGGGTTGGTGGTGGATCGGCCCAGCGGGTGTGTGGACATGGTATGCATTTAATCCTTACTACCCCTACTACCCACCCTATGGCTACCCTTATTACCCCTACTACGGCTATCCGTACCCGCCGCAGGAGTCGAATTTGCCGCTAAGCAATATGCCCCCTCCGCCGCAGTCCTGGTACTACTGTGAATCGGGGAAGGGTTATTACCCGCACGTGGCCTCCTGTCCGGAGGGGTGGCGAGCCGTACCAGCTACGCCAGAGGGGTCCAGCGCGGCGCCACCACCTGCTGGCAGGTAGTAGTGGCCCATTAGGTGAGTACATCGTTGGACACGAACGACAGGAGTTCGAAAATGAACCCTGGAAAAATTGGTATCGGCTTGGCTTTTGGTGCAGTCGCGCTAAGTGGGTGCGCCGTGATGCCTGATAGCCCGAGCATCGCGGTGATGCCGGCACCGGGAAAACCCTTTGAAATTTTCGTCACCGAGGACCAATTTTGTCGCGGCTACGCGTTCCAGGCCGCGGGGGGCAAGCCTCAGGTCGCCGCCAGCACGAGCTCGGTCGAGTCAGCCGCCGTGGGAACTGCGCTGGGCGCGGCGGCCGGAGCTCTTATCGGAAGCAATTGGTCCGCTGCAGGCGTCGGCGCCGGCGTTGGATTGCTGATGGGGTCAGCGATCGGCATTGGTGAAGGCAACGCAAGCGGCTACCGCTTGCAGCGTCGATATGACATTGCCTATGCGCAATGCATGTACGCCAAGGGCAATTTGCTTCCGGGACAGACGCCACGCTATAGCGAACCGCCACCACCGCCGCCGCGATGATCCTGGGCCAAAGCGGTCGCGGCTGGGGGCGACCGGCTAAATTGCGTCTTAAAGCAGTTTCGCGGCAGCATGAACGGCTCGAGAGAGAGTTTACAGGTTATACCGGACACATCCTTTACAGTTTTTTGGCATATCGAGTGGAGGGACTCGCTATGCCGTGGAAGGAGTGTCAAAAAATGGACGAGAAGCTGC
>Ga0187781_10004398_pt1 | contig 10483 bp, 8 predicted proteins | sample 0715_SJ02_MP02_2_FD_132447 | JGI IMG/M metagenome (GOLD analysis project Ga0187781, IMG submission 132447) | Tropical peat soil microbial communities from peatlands in Department of Meta, Colombia - 0715_SJ02_MP02_20_MG | ecosystem: Environmental > Terrestrial > Soil > Wetlands > Peat | place...
GACGATGGTCACGAGGCGCCGCTGATCAATTCGGTAGATCATCCGAACGAACCGTGGCTCCCGCCCCTCGGCCGCTCCACGCCGCGCCGGCCATAACGCCTTTTATCTCGCACCGGACACCTTGCCCGCCGGCTCCCGGGGGAGGGACCCGGCCATCGCGTGCGGCTGGTTCCTATGCCGGGCCCGATCCTGGCCGGGAGACGGCTAGCACGCACATGTCGTCGAGTTGGGGTTCCGCGGCGAGGGATGCGATCAATTCGTCGCACAGGCTGCTGAGCGGCGCGCCGGGCTGCCACGCCTGCAATCGTTCGGCGACACGGGCTATGCCTTCCTCGAGATCCTCGCCGCGCCGCTCGATGAGCCCGTCGGTGTACATGAGCATGATGTCGCCGACGTCGAACCCCGTCTGACCCTGGGTGTACCGCGGAGGGTCCTGGTCGTCCGGGAGGCACAGGGCTGTCCCCTCGGCGGGCGGGGGGATCTCCACCGTCCCGGTCTTGGCGCGGCGGATCAGGATCGGCGGGTGGCCCGCAGTGGCGTAGGTGACCAAAGACACGTCGGGTTCGATGATCGCGGCCGCCACGGTGGCGAACTTCCCGCAGGTCGCCCAGTCGGTGACGCGCGCCAGTTCGTCAAGGATGCTGGCGGGCTGGTAGCCGGCGATGGCCAGGGTACGCCCGGCGTTACGCAGCTGTGTCATGTCCTCGGCGGCGGTCAGGCCGTGTCCGACCACGTCGCCGACGGCCAGGTAGGCGCGCTGGCCCGGCAGGGCCAGCGCGTCGTACCAGTCCCCGCCGATCTGCTGGGTCGTTCCGGCCTGCCGGTAGCTGGCTCCGATCTCCAGGCCGGGAATCACCGCGGCCGCCGCGGGCGTGATCGCGCGCTGCAGGACCGCGGCGATCGCGTGCTCGTCGGCGTAGACGCGGGCGCGGACCAGGGCCTGAGCGACGAGGTCGGCGACGGCAGCGACGAAGGCGAGCTGCCCCGGCTCGAACTGCTGGGGATGCCTCCACGTCAGGCCGATCGCGCCGACGGGTGCCGTGCCCGCCCACAGCGGCCAGGTCAGCCAGCTCGATCCGGGCGCGAGGATCGCCGGGGTTGCCGGGTCCGGGTACCGCTGTTCATACTCGGCGGGCGTCCGGATGATCACCGGCCTGCCGGTCCGGGCGGCATCGGTCGCGGCCGCGGAGACGTCTATCGGCAGGTCCGAGCACTGTTCGCCGACCTCCCCGGCGTCGCCGGGCGTGGTGATCCACACCAGCCGCCGACCGTCCTGGCTGATGACGCCAAGGCACAGCGCGTCGGCGCCGCCGGCGGCCGCGCAGAGGCAGTCGGCCACCACCTCACCGATCGCCTCGGGGGTCAGCGCCGCGGCGAGCAGCCTGGTGAGGTCGGCAAGTGTCTCGACCCGCGCGTGCTCGCGCCGCTCGGCCTCTCGGAGCCTGGCCCGCTCCAGGGCCCGGCTCGTCGTCTCGGCCATGCTCCGCAGATACTCGCGTTCGACCGCGGTCGCCTCACGCGGCCCGGCCCACCATACGCCGAGATAGCCAAGGGCGCCGACCTCGGTGAGCAACGGAAGCGCGGCCGCGGACCCGATCCCCGCGTCGGGCACTGTCAGGTCGCTGAGGTACACCGGAGCGCGGTCCCGGACCGCGCGCGGTCCCGGCGCATCGGAATCGACCATCCACTCCGCTGACGTGGCCGCCACCTGCGCGGCAGCATCGCCGCCCGCCAGCGGCTCGAACCGGCGTCCGTCGGCGGCCAGCAGGCCGATCACCACATGCGCCGCGTCCAGCCGGGCGCCGACCGCGGCAGACACCTGGTCACCGACGGAGTTGACCGTTGTGGCATCCGCGAGCACCGCGCCCAGCTCGGCGGCCTCCCTGCGAGCCTCGGCCATCGCTCGCTCCAGCCGTGCGCTGTCCCGGTCCCGTACCGCCGACATCCGGCCCGCAACTTCCTGAGCCAGCACCCAGCCGACCAGGACGACCGAGGCGATATAGGCCTGCGTCACGGCCACCGAAGCCGGGGACGACAGCCCCAGATGAGCGAACTCGCCGTACCCGGCCGCCGTCATGTAGTTGGCCACCGCCGCGAACGCCGCGCCGACCAGAACCACGCCCAGGTCACGCAGCCGGAACGCCGCCCAGGCCAGGATCGGCAAGAACAGCAGGCTGGACGGTCCGCCGAAGCGGAACGCCAGGACCGACAGCCCGGTCGCGAGCAGTACCACCAGTACCAGTTCGAGCCACCGCGAGGACACCAGCCCCTGCCGCTGCGCCCACAGCAGCACGGTGCCGCCGATCACCAGCACCGCGATTCCGTCCCCCGCCCACCACTGCAGCACCAGCCCCGGCCACCAGCCGCCCATGCTCACCCAGCTCACCGTGGCCCCGACCAGCCCGCCCACCAGCGGCCCGAGCACCGCGGCGCCCAGCACGAACCAGCCCAGACCCCGGCGGGTCGTGAGGTCCGGCCGCCGCCCTGCGCATAGCCAGAGGACGAACGACGCGCCGGCCACCGGCTCCACCGCGTTGGCCAGCGCCGATGCCAGCGCCACCGCGAGGGTCAGGTGATGATGCAGATCGACACTGACCTCGCTGACCACGATCGCGGCGATCACCACCGGCCAGCGCCGCCGCGGTATCAGCAGCAGGACCGCCACATCGACGCCGGACGGGGGGTAACCGAACGCCAGGCCCGAGCTGAAGTGGTGCCACGCCAGTTCCGCGCCGACCACGTAGGCCGCGGCGATCACCGCGAACAGAGTCACCGAGCGCCCCGTCGCTGACCGGGACCAGCGCTTCAGGTTCGCCAGGAACGCCGTTGCTCCGTAGGGCAGCCGAGCCACGGCCAGCAGGAGACGTTGACCGACCGGTTCCAGCCCCTGCAGTCCCCGGGAGACAGAGCGTGTCACCATCATCAGCCGCCGAAAAGGAAACCCCGCCGCCGCTGGCCGGTCATTACCGCCGCGGGCGTGAACGGCTCGCGCAGCAATCCCGCCTCCCCCGGTGCGCCGTCACCAGCGAACATGCGCCTTAGACCAGTCCCGCTTCTTGGCTTCCTCTCAAGCGCTTCAGTCTAGCCAAGCACTGTCTCACTTGCAGGCAGTAAGTCCAAAAAGACCCGGCCGACCAGCGATATCAGGATCCGTAAATGCCGCGCCGGAATGAACTGTGCCGTGCCGAGGCGGAACCGGAGCCACTAGCCCCGCTCATACCTGTGGTGGGCACGCCAGGCACGGGTTTTGTCGCCTTCAGCCGGCCCGGGCTCGCCCCGGGCCACCGCCTCCACCTGCTCGGTCAGCTTCTGCGGGCTGCTGGCCGCGACAAGCGTCCCCTTGCCGCGGACCGCGACCCACACGCTCTCCACCGGATCGAACAGGATGCCCCACTTGGGGAACCTGGCCCGGAGACTGCGGGTGTCGTCAGCGGCACGAGCATTGTCGTATGGCATGGCATCCCCCTAACTTGCCGAGAGCCAGCCTGTCTCCTCAGCGTAAGCCGACGGAGCCGGAACCGCCGGGGAATAGCCAGATCGCCCTTATCCTGCGGCCCGCCCAACCCACCTGGCGGGACGGCGCAGCGCCACCAGCCCCGCTCCGGGCCCATCAGATCCCAGCGCAGGGGCAGGCGATAATTCCAGGTCAGCGGCGCCGTCCGCGGGTCAGGCGGGCCGGGTCGATGGTCACGGTGAAAGGATGGCCGACCGTAAAAGGCCCTGACCCTGTCGCGGCGACAGCGTAACGCCCGTCCCGAAGCTCGAACGACGGTCAACGGTATCTGGTTCGACTCCCGCGCCTGGATCGTCACCGCGCGCCGCCGCTGAACCGGACCCGCCGCGGGTGCGCGCTCGATTCCGGCACTGGGACCCGTCGGCACGTGCTTGACTGGCGGCCAAGAACTCGCTGACGACCCCGGCCGAAGGACCTCACGTGGATGATCCCGGAGCAACCGCGGCGAAGGCCGAACTGACCGGCCAGATCCGCTCGTTCATGACTTGGCTCGGCGAGGGACGCAAGCTCACCCAGACCGGCCGGATCGGGCTGGCCGACGCCCGGCGTCTGGTGGCGGTGCTCGGCACCGGCGACAGGATCGACCCGGAAATCGGCGCCCGGATATTCAAGACCACGTCCAGCGAGCAACTCCCGCACCTCACCCGGATCGTGGAGTGGATGAAGGCGGCGCGGCTCGTCCGGGTCACGGGCACCCGGCTCGTGCCGGTGAAGAAGAACGCGGCACTGACGAGCAGGCCGCTCGACTTGGTCTTGGTGCTGCTGGAGGCCTATCCGAGGCTCGGCAAGTCGCTGTTCCCGAGGAACACCTGGCGGCAGTCGCTGGTGGGCGACGAGTTCACCTTCATCGGCCCCGAACTCCTCACCACGCTGCTGGTCAACCAGAGTCCCTGCCCGATGGGCGATCTCAAGGCCGTCGCCTTCGAGGCGATCGCGTCCGGCTACGTGCTCGGCCGGCTCAGCCAGCAGCAGATGGAGAATCTGCGCCGGACGATCGACGTGGACGTCACGATCGCCATCGCGGCACTCGGCGTCCTCGGTGTGGTTGTCGTTGACCAGGCCAGCGACACGGCCGAACTCACCGCTCTCGGCCGCTTCGCGATCCGTCGCGTGCGCGGCATGGCGGAGCCCGGCGATCCCGTGCTGCAGGTGCGGATAACGCTCAAATACGTGGATGACCCGCCGGTGTGGCGGCAGGTGCTCATCCCGGCGGCCTACCCGCTCAGCCGGGTCCACCTGGTGATCCAGGCCGCCATGGGGTGGGAGGACTGCCACCTGCACGTATTCCAGATTGGCAAGACCACCTACGGCCCCGACCCGGAAGGCGAGCTCGGCTACGCCGACGAGACGAAGGCACGCCTGGCCGACGTGGCGAGGGTTGGGACCCGGATCGGCTACGACTACGACTTCGGCGACGGCTGGGAGCACGAGCTCGTCGCAGAGGCCCGTACCGCTGCCGAGGCCGACAAGATCTACCCGGCGTGCATCGCCGGCGAAGGCGCCTGCCCGGTGGAGGACAGCGGCGGCGCCTACGGCTTCGAACAGCTCAAGGAACTCCTCGGCGGACCGCCCAGCGCGGAACGTGATGAGATGCGGGAGTGGGCAGGCGAGGACTATGATCCTGCCCGCTTCGACCTGCCGGCAGCCAACGCAGCGGTGGCGGCAGTCTGACCGCGTGCGGTGCTGAGGCTCCGTGGCCGGGTGCCCGGCGGAGGAAGATCGGCGCGCTCTGGATCCGCGGCAGGGTCCACGGGCCCGGGCGCTCGAGCAGCGCGACGATCCGGCCAGTCAGTCGGCGCCCGCCCGGCCGGGGCCGTCCGGACCGGGCCGGTCGGCCAGCCCGGCGAGCCCGTCGTCGTTGAACCGGATGATCGGCGGCGCACGGTGGCTGGGTGGCAGACCCGGCAGCTCGGCGTAGGGCCGACGCTAACCCGTGCAGCGGTAGCAGCGCCATCGCCGCCCGGGTGGCCTGCCGCCACCGGCCGTGCGGATCGCCCCTGGATCTGGCCCCTTGTCGTGACGGTATGGCCGCACGGCTCGCGAGCTTGCCATGAGATTACCGTGGACCTCTGAGGCCGGCCCCGGCAAGCGAGCCGGGCGACGATGGCCGGCCGGTCGCGGTTGTCAGGGAGGTCACATGCGTATCGGCCTTGGTGATGTGTCCTTGTGGTTCGATGTGTCCGGGCCGTCGGTCATCCCGCAGGCAGATACGACCGTAGAGCGCCCGGTCGTCGTGGCGGTCCACGGCGGTCCCGGCCTGGATCACATGACGGTGAAGTCCGCCTTGGGGCCGCTGGCTGAGGACTTCCAGGTGGTGTACTTCGATCTGCGGGGCCACGGCCGCAGCGATCACAGCAGCGCCGAGTTCTGGAATCTGCGGACCTGGGCTGATGACCTGCGGCGGCTGTGCGATGCGCTCGGGCTGGACAAGCCGGTCGTGCTCGGCAGCAGCTTCGGCGGGGATGTCGCGCTCGCCTACGCGGGGCTGTTCCCCGATCACCCCGGCGGCGTCATCCTGGCCAACACCACCGGGGGCCGCAGCGACCAGCAGCGCGTCATCGAGGCGTTCGGCCGCCTCGGCGGCCCCGAGGCAGCCGACGTCGCGCGGCGCACCTACGCTGATGAGACCGGGGACTACCAGGCTGAGTTCATCCGGGTCTGCTACCCGCTGTACAGCGCCACGCCCGGCTGGGCCGGGGAATCCCGCCAGTTCCTGGCCCGGATGATCAAGAACATGGACGTCAGCCTGCACTACGCCAGCCAGCGGGCCAGCGGCTTGGACCCCTGGAGCGTGACCGGCACCGTCCGGTGTCCCGTGCTGGTCCTCACCGGTGAAGACGACCCGATCTGCCCGCTGCCCGTCGTCGAGGATCTAGTCAGCCGGCTGCCTGCGCAGACCACCCGCCTGGTGTGTCTTCCCGGTGCTCGCCACACCATCTTCCGCGACCGCCCAGACCTTGCCTTCCCGGCCGTGAGGAGCTTTGCCTCCCAGGTCAGGGCAAGCCAGCCCGTCGGCTGACCCCGCGAGTCGGCCCGGAACCCGTTCGGCGGGCCTGGCCGGTTACCGGCTGGTTTGCCCTGCGTGGTGAAGGGACTCCCGGTAGTTCACCGGTTGCGTACGCCTGCTGTGAGTCTGTACTGATCAGCGGCATGTGGCTGTATCCATCACGAAATGAGGCCAGATCCCGGCGCGAGCCACGCTGCCGAACAGCCGCAGGTTAGTCCCGTCATTGGCGGCGGCCGCTGCCACCAGGTCCCGCCGCTTTCGCCTGACCCGCCGCCCGACCGGGCCGGACAGCCTTGCGGGCAAGGCCGTTTGCCTGTTCGTTAGCCTGAGGACGTGAGCTGGACATGAATCGGCTGGCGCGTATCGCCGGCCTGGCGGCCGACCGGATGCTCGGCCTTCCGTTGAGGGCGGTGCCGTACCTGGTCCGGCGCGATGTCGCGGTGCCGATGCCGGATGGCGTCGTGCTGCTTGGCGATCACTACCGGCCCGCCGGAGACGACCGGCCGCTTCCGGTGGTGCTGATCCGCTCGCCGTACGGGCGGGCGGGAATCGCGGGGCTTGTATACGCCGCGCCGCTGGCGCGGCGGGGGTTCCAGGTATTCATCCAGAGCACCCGGGGGACGTTCGGCTCGGGCGGGCTGTTCCGGCCGTTCACCAGCGAGCGGGAGGATGGCCTGGCCACCGTGGCGTGGCCGCGCGACCAGCCGTGGTGCGACGGGCGGGTGTCGATGGCCGGGGCCAGCTACCTGGGGCACACGCAGTGGGCGGTCGCGCCGTACGCCGAACCGCCGCTGGCCTCGGTGTCGATGAACGTCACCGCCGCGAACTTCAGCGCCGCGTTCCACCAGCACGGCGCGCCAAGCCTGAAGAACGTGCTGAACTGGATCGGGCTGATCGGCCGGCAAGAACGGGGGCCGTTCGGCGCCATCCCGGGCCCACGGCAGATGGCTCGGATGCGGCGGGCGCTGCGGAAGGTCCCGCTGCAGGCCGCCGACGTCGACGTGGCCGGCGCGGCGGTCGCGTTCTGGCGGGACTTCACCGGGCACGCCGAACCTGGCGATGAGTTCTGGGCGGGCGCCCGACCACGACCGCGCGGACCTGACCCGGCTGCCACCGGTCAGCATGGTGACCGGATGGTGGGACCTGTTCGTGCCGCTGCAGCTGCGGGACTACGCGGCGATCCGGGCGGCCGGCGCCACGGCGCGGATCACCGTCGGGCCATGGCTGCACGGCGAGCCCGCCGAGATGAGGGCCATCATCCGCCAGGACGTCGCCTGGCTGACGCACCATCTGGACGGCGGCCCGCCGCCGTCGGGCCCGCCGGTCCGGGTCTTCTTGCAGCAGGCCGACCGCTGGCTGGAGTTCGATCGGTGGCCGCCGGTCGGCGCCATGGCCACCGCCTGGTACCTGCGCGCCCGGGGGCACCTCTCGCGCGAGGCCGAGCCCGGCGACGCCCCGCCGGACATGTTCGTCTACAACCCGGCCGACCCGACGCCGTCGGCGGGCGGGCCGCTGCTGCAACCGCCAGGCAAGCAGGTCGACAACCGGGCCATCGAGGCCCGGCCCGACGTGCTCACCTATACCACCGAGCCGCTGGCGGCCGACGTGGACCTGATGGGCCCGGTCAGCGCGCGGATCTTCGTGCGCACCGGGTCCGGGCCGGGCACCGGATCCGCGTGCAGGTCAGCGGCGGCGCGTTCCCCAGGTTCGCGCGCAACTTCGGCACCGGGGAGCCGTTCGCGACCGCGACCAGGGCGGTGCGCTGCCGGTTCGAGATCTACCACGACGCCAGGCACCCCTCGTCGGTCCTGCCGCCGGTGTTGCCCGGCGCCTAAACGGCCTTACGAAACAGGCACTTTCCCCCGTGAATCATCCTCCCGGGGTGACGGCCTTCTCGTCATTCCTGCCAGACTTATCGTGGTGGTGCTCCGCGGACGCCGGGGCCCGAAGGGAGACAAGCCATGAGCATCGGCCCGGTGGAATATTTGATTCTCGGCTTCCCCGGCAACAAGTTCAGCGGTGAGATCGTGCCGGAGCTCGCCAAGCTCCTCGACAGCGGACTGGTCAGGATCATCGACCTCACCTTCATCAGCAAAGATTCCCTCGGCAACGTAGAGGTGGTCGAGTTCGACGCCCTCGAGGAGCTGGCCGCGTTCGCCGGCCTCGACGCCGAGATAGGTGGGATTCTCACCGACGAAGACATCGCTCACGCCGCTCTGAGCCTCGAGCCGAACTCCTCAGCAGCGCTGCTCATCTGGGAGGACACCTGGGCGGCCCCGTTCGCAGCAGCAGTTCGCAAGGCAAACGGAGTCATCCTCGAAGGGGCACGAATCCCGCGCGAGTTCATCGAAGAGGCGATGAGCGCCTGGGCCGACGCCATCGACTGAGATCATCAAGCCCACACATCCGCGCCGGACGGCCTCCGCCGACGGCGCCAAAGACAACAGGAGGCGATTGACATGCCGTTGCGACGTCGACCCGTGGCACGAATAGCGACCACCGCGGTCGTGGCCGGGACCGCAGCCAACATGGGAGCCAGGTCCGCGCAGCGGAGCGCCGCGGCTGCCCAGGCCCAGGCTGCCCCGCCTGACCCTGCTCCAGTGGATGAACCCGCCGCACCCGAAGCCGCCGAGAGCTCGGACATCGAACAGCTCAAGCAGTTTGCCGCCCTCAGGGATCAGGGCATCCTCACCGATGAGGAGTTCGCGGCCAAGAAGGCACAGATCCTGGGGATCTGACTAGCTGGGGGCTGGTCCGTCGCCCGCTGCCTTCCAGGCGGGCTGGCGGAGCCGGTCCATCAGCAGGGGCGGGAGGATGCCGATGGCGAGGATCCCGGCCAGGATCAGCACGGCGTAGGTGAGCGGGTTGGAGTGGCCGAACTGCGACGGAGGGATGAACCCGATCACGAGCGCGGCCACGGACGAGACGGCGCCGAGCAGGCACAGCAGGCCCAGGGCTGGGGCCCGGTAGCCGCGCGGGTGATCCGGTTGCGAACGGCGCAGCCTCATGGCCGCGATGAACATCAGCACGTACATGATCAGGTACACCTGGGTGGCCATCGCGGCGAAGATCCAGTAGGCGTGCGAGACGCTCGGGAGGAACGCGTACAGCAGGGCGATGAGCGTGATCACGGCGCCCTGCGCGGCGATGATGCGCACCTCGACGCCCTGGCCGTTGACCTTCTGGAAGTACGGCGGGAGGAACCCCTGCTCGCGCCCGATCCGCAGCAGCCCCTCGGACGGGCCGTCCAGCCAGGCGATCATCCCGGCGAGCGCCCCGACCGCCAGGGCGATCGCGATCAGCGGCACACCGAACCGGACGCCGAAGTGGGTGAACAGGCTGTCGAAGGCCTGCATGACGCCGGCCGTGAAGCTGATCTGACCGGCCGGAATCACCCAGGAGATCGCCAGCGTCGGGCCGATGAAGACGGCCATGACCAGCGCCATGGCCAGGAAGATGGACCTGGGGTACTCGCGTCCCGGGTTCCGGAGTTCGTCGACGTGCACGGCGTTGACCTCGATGCCGGCGTAGGTGAAGAAGCTGTTGACGACCAGGACGATGCTGCCCAGCCCGGTCCAGGCCGGCAGGAGGTGACCGGCGGTCATCGGCGCGGCCGAGTGGTTCGGCTGGACCAGGTAGGCGATGCCGAGCACGACGAGGATCGCGGCCGGGATCAGCGTCCCGAGCAGGGTCCCGTTCGACCCGAGCCTGGCCACCAGCGCCTGCCCGCGCGAGGTCACCAGGACGCCGCCCCAGAACAAGACGATGATGACGACGGCGTTATAGACGCCGTTATCGGCCAGGCCCGGATCGACGACGTAGGCGAGCGTGCCGGCCACATAGGCGAGCAACGCCGGGTAGTAGAAGATCGTCTGGGCGAACTGGCACCACACCGCGAGCAGCCCCATCGGGGCGGAGATGCCCTCTTCCACCCAGTCGTAGACGCCGCCCGGCCAGCCGGA
>Ga0187781_10004399_pt1 | contig 10481 bp, 8 predicted proteins | sample 0715_SJ02_MP02_2_FD_132447 | JGI IMG/M metagenome (GOLD analysis project Ga0187781, IMG submission 132447) | Tropical peat soil microbial communities from peatlands in Department of Meta, Colombia - 0715_SJ02_MP02_20_MG | ecosystem: Environmental > Terrestrial > Soil > Wetlands > Peat | place...
ACGGCAACATCCTGATTGCGGTAGAAGAAACCATCGCAGGTGGCGCAGGCGGAAACCCCCTTGCCGGCAAAGGTTTGTTCGGACGGCAGACCCAGATATTTGGCCGATGCACCGGTGGCAATGATCAGCGCGTCGCAGGTGTATTCACCAGCATCCCCGACCAGGCGAATCGGCTTTTCGTGCAGATGCGTGGTGTGAATGTGGTCAAAAATCATTTCGGTACCAAAGCGTTCTGCATGTTGCTGAAAGCGCTGCATCAACTCCGGGCCCATCACGCCACTGGCATCGGCCGGCCAGTTGTCCACTTCGGTGGTAGTCATCAATTGACCACCTTGTGCCAGGCCGGTAATCAGCACAGGCTTGAGGTTGGCACGGGCGGCATAAACGGCTGCCGTGTAGCCGGCAGGGCCGGAACCGAGAATCAGGAGGGGGCTGTGACGGGTGTTGCTCATCGTATTGTTCCTGTTTTGGGGTCGTTGAGCTGTCATTTTAGCAGTATTGCCATGACAGAATGGCACAGGCGGACTATCTTGCCTGTATAAGCCGAATATCTGCTCAAGGAGGTGGGGGCATGCCGGATATAACTCAAGTTTCCAGTCAGAATGTTTCGACACCCAATCAGATTTTTGCCCTGAAAAAATCGATGCAGGCCAGCAGCGAAATGGCCTTGTCGCTTTTGCAGGGCGCAACCGAGAATGCTGCTGCCATCGGGCAGGCTGTCCAGTCGAGCAATCCGGCGCATCTTGGCCAGAACGTGGATGTTTCTGCCTGAGCCTGTCACCGTGTAGTGGCATGGTCGATAGTGGCCGGTTGGCTGCAAGATATTCCACGCTGCTCCGACTAAGAAGCAGGAGGAATGGATATGCGACTGTTCGGAAGCTATTTGCCCCTGTTGCTTTTACTCGGCAGCCTGCCCGTGCTTGCTGCCCCGCCCAAGGCTAATGTGCCTGGCTGGGAAAGCTATCAGGCTGGTGATTATGGCGCTGCCTTTGCCTTGTTTCAGCAAGGTGCCGAGAAAGGAAACCGCGTTGCCGAATACAATCTGGCCATGCTGTATTGGCGGGGTGAGGGGGTGGCGAGGGATCGTGCCCAGGCCATGCACTGGCTAGACCGGGCCGTGGCACAGCATCTGGCAGCGGCGCAGTTTGTTCTGGGCCAGATCTACGAAAGCGGGGATGGGGTGGTGCGTGACCAGCCGCAGGCAACGGCACTGTTTCTGGCGGCGGCAAAGCAAGGGCATCGAGATGCCCAGGTCAATGTGGCCACCCAGTATTATCTGGGGCGCGGCGCAGCACAGAGCTATGCGCGTGCTGCCTATTGGTATCGTGATGCGGCTCTGCATGGAGATGTTGGCGCGCAATACTTGCTGGCCAGTCTGTATGAAAAGGGCGATGGTGTGGCACGTAACTGGCGCAAGGCAATGCATTGGTATGCACAGGCGGGTGCGCAGGGAGATGTTGCGGCAGCCATCAAGGCCAAGGCTTTGCAACAGCAGCACTCAGGTCCTTGAGATGGACCTGAGGAACTGTCCGGCTTCAGGCCTGTTCGGTAATCCTGTGGCTGCCCGCCTGGGTGGAGCTTTCCAGTAAGGACTGATTATTCTGGTATTGCGCGACAGCAATTTGCCCGCTGTTTTTCTGGTTTTCCAGCGTGGCCTGTGCCTGACTGGCTTGTTGCGCAGGTTGAGTGGCGGTGCTGTTTGTTTGCTGGCTGGTCGTGGTCGATTGATTGCCAGTGTCGTACTGCGTAAAGCCCTGTGGTGTCGATCCGACCTTGCCGATGGCGGATGTGCTGCTTGCAGACTCGGCACTATTGTTGCTCGCCTTGGCGGCGTCGCTGGTGGTCTGGGAGGCGTTTGCGGCTACGCTCTGGCCGCTGGTCAGTTGTTGGTTGAGCGTGTCAATCAGCTGCTGGCGGTTCTTGCTTTGTTGGGATTGGGATTGCGGCGGCGTGTTGTTGACGGCCTGCGTGTTTTGTACCGTGTCTTGCGCGGTGCTCACTGTTGCCGTGCTGTTTGCCTTGGCACTCTGGGTGACCTGATTCCCGCTATTGAGCTTGCGCGACTGCACCGCAGTCGCCGTGCTCGTGGTATTGGTATTGCTGCCTGCCGGATTCCGTTGCGGCAAGGCAAGGGCAGTGGCAGCCGTGCTGCTTTGCAAGCCTCTTATGCTCATGGCGCAATTCCCGCAGGGTGGCTAATACTGTGATTTTAGACCACTTTTTCAGGATTCTGCTGAAATACCGGCACAGGCCTGGCCTTGCGTGCTGCCTTATTGCAACAGAACCAGCGCCAGCATGTGGTCCGCCAGCTGATCGACGCTGAGTTCGCCAGTGGATCGATACCACTGGACGGACCAGTGCAGGCTGCCCAGCAAGGTGCGGCGTAACAGGCGGGTATCTTTTTTGACTAGCCCTTCTGCGGCGGCTGCGTCCAGTACCTCTTGCCACAGGGCTTCGTAGCGATCGCGCAGTACGATCAGGCCGGGCTTGGCGGCTTCGGATACGCTGCGCCATTCGTACAGCATGACTTCGAGTGCAGCCTGGTTGTCACCCAGCAGGGAGTTGAGGTGCACATGAAACAGCGCGGCCAGCTTTTCCCTGGTGCCATGCGCTCGGGCAATGGCCTCGCTCAGTTGCTCGGTAGTGGCGCTGATACCCAGGGCCATGACCGCGACCAGGATCTCCTCCTTGGTGCGGAAGTGATAAAACAGGCTGCCGGACTGCAGGCCGACCGCATTGCCAAGATCGCGTACGGTGGTGCGTTCGTAACCCTGGTCGCGGAACAGTTTGGCGGCGGCGCGCACCAATTCCATGCGACGGCTGTTTTCCTCGGGCTGGTTGTTTTTGTCTTGTACGCTCATGGCTCAGTCGGTATGCGGAAAGTGGAGGGGAATCGGGCTGGTCGACAGTTCTGGCAGAAAACGACAGGCAGCCTGCCAGACCATTGCCGGTGCCAGTTGTTCCAGGCAGTTGGTGTGCTGGTAGGGGCAGTTGCGCTCAAAGCACGGGCTGCAGTCCAGATTCAGGCTGACCACCCCGGCCTGATCGGATAGGGGCGGGGTGAAGTCGGGGCTGGATGAGCCATACAGGGCTACCAGCGGTTTGCCAAGTGCTGCCGCGACATGCATCAAGCCGGAATCATTGCACACCGCCAGGCGCGTCAGTCCCATCAGGTCGATGGCTTCTTCCAGCCCGGTGTGGCCGCACAGATTAATGGCTTGCCCGCCTGCCAGCTGGGCAATTTCATCGCCGATGAGCTTGTCCTTGCCGGAGCCAAACAGCCAGACGGCGTAGCCGGCGGCGGCAAATTGTCTGGCCAGCGCAGCAAAGTGGCGGGCTGGCCAGCGTTTGGCCGGGCCATACTCCGCTCCCGGGCAGAAGGCAACAACGGGTTTGCTGGTGTCCAGTTGCAGCCGTGTCGCCGTCTGTTGCTGGCTTTGCGCATTGGTGACCAGTTGCGGATGGGCAATCGGGCGCTGTACCGGCTTTTTCCGCTCCTCGGCAAGCGCGCAGAAGCGTTCTACCATCATCGGCAGTGCTTGCTCATCCAGTTCGCGGGCATCATTCAGGATCCAGTAACGGGATTCGCCAATAAAGCCTGTGCGTAAAGGAATGCCAGCCAGTAGCGGAATCAGTGCCGACTTGAGTGAGTTGGGCAGCACAATGGCCTGGTCAAACCGCTCGGCCTTGAGCTGGCGGGCAACTTTCCAGCGTTCTGCCAGGCGGAGCGCCCCATGGCCAAACGGATTGAGGTGGGCCTTGGCCACTTCGGGCATGCGTTCAAGCAGGGGCAGGGTCCAGGCCGGGGCGAAGACATGTAGCTCCAGGCCCGGGTGGCGTTCATGCAGTCGCTGGTAGAGTGGCTGCGCCATCACGCTGTCGCCTACCCAGGAAGGACCAATGACCAGTATCTTTTTCTTCATGAAGGTTTCCGCTTCCAAATCAGCGCCATCCTGTTGCTTGCTCAAGGTGGCCTTGATTTGGTGGCTGTTCAAGTAAAAAGGTGCGGACGGCCGCACCTTTTTCTTGCTGACTGCCTGATTGTAGACTCAGTGGTGGTGACCAACCGGTCCTGTCAGCTTGTATCGGGTGCCACAGTAAGGGCAGAGCGCCTCTCCTGTCTTGTGTACCGGCAGGAAAACGCGGGGATGCGAATTCCAGGCAACCATGTCGGGCATGGGGCAGTGCAGCGGCAGGTCTTTTGCGCTCACTTCGATGACGCGCTGGGTGTTTTCTTTCAGTTCAGCCATTAGTCTTTCCTTGAACAGGCCGGTTTCCCGGCCTTTGCTGCTTGAGTGCGTTTATTTGACGTAGGTCAGCCAGTGTTCGTGCTCGCTGTCCAGACCTTTCACGATCTTGAAATACTTGTCCTGGATGGCGGCGGTAATCGGGCCGCGGCTGCCTTCGCCGATCGGGCGGCGATCCAGTTCGCGAATCGGTGTCACTTCGGCGGCGGTGCCGGTGAAGAAGGCCTCATCCGCGCTATAGACTTCGTCGCGGGTGATGCGTTTTTCAATGATTTCCAGGCCTTGTTCGCGTGCGATCTGGACCACGCTGTCGCGAGTGATGCCTTCCAGTGCCGAGGTCAGGTCCGGGGTGTAGAGCTTGCCCTTGCGGACGATGAAGATGTTTTCGCCGGAGCCTTCTGCCACGAAGCCATCCACGTCCAGCAGCAAGGCTTCGTCGTAGCCATCGGCGGTGGCCTCGTTATTGGCCAGGATGGAGTTCATGTAGTTGCCATTGGCCTTGGCCTTGCACATGGTGATATTCACGTGATGGCGGGTGAAGGAAGATGTCTTCACGCGGATGCCTTTTTCCAGCCCCTCGTCGCCCAGATAGGCACCCCAGGGCCAGGCGGCCACAATCACGCGGACATCATCTTTTTTCGGCGCGACACCCAGCTTGCCGGAGCCATAGAATGCCATGGGGCGGAAATAGCAGGACTGCAGCTTGTTGGCCTTGACGACATCCAGGTGTGCCTGGTTGATCTCGTCCTTGCTGAACGGCAGGTTCATGCCCAGGATCTTGGCAGAGCGGAACAGTCGGTCAGTATGGTCCTGCAGACGGAAAATCGCCGGTCCCTTGGGGGTTTCGTAAGCACGTACGCCCTCGAATACACCCATGCCGTAGTGGAGGGTGTGTGTCAGGACGTGGGTGGTGGCATCTCGCCAGTCAACCAGTTTGCCGTCATACCAGATGAATCCGTCACGATCTGCCATCGACATCTTGGAGCTCTCCGTCATTGTGTTTTGTATCCGCGATTATACCGTCAGCAACGCGCTTGTGAACCGTCGCTGGTGAAAAACGCCATCAGTTGTCCTTGTCTGTCCGGAAAACCTGTTGCCAGAGTGCCTGCGCTTGCTGGTAGTGCATGCGCAGGGTGGCGTCGACCTCCACCTTGCTGCTTTCATTCAGTCGGGCTGCGTGTTGCAGTTTGCGGTAGTGGCGATAGGCAACTCTTGCCTGGTCGGCCAGCTCCACGCTGATCAGTCCAGCGTCGGCGGCCACCGCCAGCAGGGCGATATTGCCGGTATTGCGGGTCAATACCGGTAGCTGGTCGGCATGGGCCAAAATGAGATATTGCACGATGAATTCGATATCGATGATGCCGCCACGGGCGTGCTTGATATCGTATTCCTGTGCCGGATGGCTTTCCAGCATACGTTGCCGCATGGCCAGCACTTCGCTGCGCAGCTTGTCCTGATCGTGCGCTTGGGTCAGTACATCGTGACGAATGGATTCGAAGCCGCTGCCAATCTCGGTTGCGCCGGCTACGTAGCGTGCCCGGGTCAGTGCTTGATGCTCCCACACCCAGGCCTGCTTCTCCTGGTAGTTGCGGAAAGCATGCAGTGAGCTGACCAGCAGCCCGCTGGCACCGTTGGGGCGCAAGCGCAGGTCGATGTCGTACAGAATGCCGGCGCTGGTGGCGCTGGTCAGCCAGGTAGACATTTTGCGTGCCAGCCTGGAGTACAGTTCGGTGGCGTCGGGGTGCTCATCGTCGTACAGGAAGATGATGTCCAGGTCCGATGCATAACCCAGCTCTTTTCCGCCCAGCTTGCCATAGCCGATGATGGCAAACTGCGGGGTGTCGGTGTGACGGGCGGGAATGTCCAGCCAGGCGTGACGCAAGGTGCTGGCCAATACGGTGTCGGCCAGCAGCGATAACTGGTCGGACAAGGCTTCCACGGTCCACATGCCGGCAATGTCCTGGGCAACAAGCCGGAATGCCTGAGCATGCTGGAAGTGGCGCAGGGTGTCCATCTTGGCTTCGATATCGCCATCGCATTGCTGCATCTGCTCCTCCAGCAAAGCAGACAGGGCTGGCCAGTCCGGGGTGGCGTACAGCACCCGGGCATCCAGCAGTTCATCCAGCAGGATGGGGTGCTGTGCCAGGTAGCTCGAGACCCAGGCGCTGGCCGAGCACAGCGTGGCCAGGCGTTGCAGTGTCTGCGGATATTCGGTCAGCAGGGCAAGGTAGGAGGAGCGGCGGCTGATGGCCTCCATCAGCCCGATGATGCGCGACAAGGTTGCTGCGGGGTTGGGAAAGTGGGTGGAGACCTCTATCAGCGGGGGCATCAGGGCATCAAATTTTTTACGCCCGGTCAGGGGGATTTGCTGGTAGCGCTGGCTTTGTGCCAATGCCCTGAGTTGCGTGGCAACGCCAGCTGCATCGTCAAACCCCATTGCGGCCAGTTGTTCTTGCGGGTTTTGTTCGAGAATGTCACGCCACAGGCCGGATAATGGGTGGTCCGGGGCGCTTTCGGTGGGCAGGATGAAGACCTGCTCAAAATGCCTGGCCACCTTGCGTCTTTCCGTGTTGAGCGCATCCAGAAAATCCTGCCAGCTGGTAAAGCCCATGCTGTCGGCAATTTTTTGCTGATTCTCCACGCTGCCCGGCAGTGTCTGGGTTTGCTGGTCATCCAGGTATTGCAGACGGTGCTCCAGATTGCGCAAAAAAGTGTAAGCATCTTGCAGCTCATTCACTGCCGCTGGCTCCAGCAGGCGCAGTTCGGCCAGGCGGCTCAGCGTGGCGCGGGTGCCGCGTAATTGCAGGCTCTTGTCGCGGCCACCGCGGATTAACTGGAAGACCTGGGCGATGAACTCCACCTCGCGAATGCCGCCCGGTCCCAGCTTGATATTGTCAGCCATGTCGCGGCGGGCTACTTCGCGGCGTATCTGTGCGTGCAGTTCACGCATTGCCCCGTAGGCGGTGTAGTCCAGATACTTGCGGTAGACAAAGGGCCTGATCAGCTCGGCCAGGCTGTCGATATCGCCGGTCAGTGCCTTGGCCTTGATCCAGGCGTAGCGTTCCCATTCCCGCCCCTGAGTCAGCAGATAGTTTTCCAGCGCGGCAAAACTCATGACCAGCGGGCCGGAATCGCCATAGGGGCGCAAGCGCATGTCGACGCGGAATACCTGGCCATCCAATGTTACATCATTGATTAGACTGATGATTCTCTTGCCAATCTGGCTGAAGTATTCATGATTGCTGATCTTGCGTGGGCCGCTGGTTTCACCGCCCTCCGGGTAAATGAAGATCAGGTCGATGTCTGACGAGACATTCAGCTCCCCGCCACCCAGTTTGCCCATGCCGATGACGATGAGCTGCTGCGCTTCGCCCGTGTCTTCGCCAAGGGGGCGGCCATATTGAGGCAGGCTGCGGCAAGCGCAGTTCAGGGCCTGCTGGATGGCAAATTCGGCCAGCAGGCTGACCGTACTCACCACCTCGTCCAGACTTGCCAGGCCACTCAGGTCGCGGGTAATCAGTCTTGCCATGACGGCCTGACGCAGACTGCGCAGGCTGGCAGTCATGGTCTCGATGCTGTCCTGGGCCTCCCAGTCGGTATAGGTATGCATTTCGGCAAGATCGAAGCCTTGCTGCCAGTGCTGTTGCAAGTATTGCAGTTGCGCTGGCCGTGCATTGAGCAATCGATCCAGATAAAGTGAAAAGCGCCGACTCGCGGCAATGGCATGCTCCGGGTTTGCTGGCATAATGGCGGTGCACTCGGTTCTGGTCCTGTAACACTTCAATTGTATCGGTTTAACTCATTTGGAAAAGCCCTCTAATCTGCTGGCCCACATTCACGTCATCAGGCTGCTGCGCAAGCTGCTCAAGGTGCTCTTGGGGTTATCGCTGTTGGTCGGCCTTGCGGTGGGCGCTGCCTTTGCCGTATTCAATGGGTGGTTTCTACCCAGACTGGACCAGTTCAGGCCGCAGCTGGAACAAACGCTGTCGCAGGCGACAGGGCGGCAAGTGCGCATCGCCGTGCTGTCAGGCAACTGGCAGGGGCTGGCGCCGCGCTTGCAGCTGCAAGGTGTGCATATTGCCAATCCGCAAAATGGTGCGGCCCTGACGCTGGATCGTGTTGCGATTCAACCTTCGTGGTGGTCCCTGCTGGCGTGGGAACCGTTGTTTTCCAGTGTGATCCTGGATGGCCCTCGTGTTGAATTACTGCGTACGGCAGAGGGGCGCATCCTGTTGAACGGTTTCGATCTGACGGCACCTGCTGCGTCGGCAGCATCGAAAAATGCCGAGGCACAGGTTTCTGCCAACTGGCTGCTGCGGCAGAATCTGATCCAGATCCGCAATGCCAATATTGGTTGGCAAGACCTGGCGCTGGGTTTGCCGCGGCTGGAACTGCAGCAAGGGCAGTTGACACTGAGCCGGGGCCTGTTCGGTCACCGACTGGCCTTGTCCGGCCAGCCTGCGGCTACCCTGGGCAAAGGTTTTGATCTTGAGCTTTCATGGCGCGGTGATGATTTCCGCCACTGGATGGACTGGTCTGGCAGTGCGCATATCGGCCTGAATGGTGCTAAAGCGGGGATGCTGTCCCGTTATATGGCGCGTATAGGTCTTGTCAGCAGCGGAGAGGGAAGTGGCCGACTGGACGCCGATTTCTCAGATGGACATATCAACAGTCTGACCGCGGATGTCAGCATCCATAATGCAGCCTATACCCCCAAAGATGCCCAGACACTGGTGTTGCCTGTGATCAGCGGCAAGCTGCAGCTGGAGCGCTCGGCGCGCGGTAATTATCAGATCAATGCGTCTGATCTGACGCTGGCCAGTGCGACTGGCCTGGCGTTTGACAACTCCAGCATTCGCGGTGATTGGACGCCGGGTTTGGCAGGTCAGGGCAGGTTGACGCTGGATAATGTCAATGTGGCGCATATTACCCCGTTCATTCATGCGCTGGGCGGAGATGGCAATGTGCTGCTGTCCAGCTTTGCCCCCAGTGGCCGGCTGAAAGACCTTTCCATCAGTTGGCAGGGGCCGCTGGAATCGCCTCGCCAATACACGGTGGACAGTCGTTTCGAACAACTGGCGTGGCAGCCTTTTGGCAGTATTCCGGGGGTTGGCGGGGTCAGTGGCGGTCTGCACCTGGGGCAGCAGGGTGGGCAGTTGCTGCTGGCCAGCGATCATGCCGTGCTGAATTATCCGCTGGTATTTCCCGAACAACTGCATTTTGACAAGCTGAATGCCGCCGTGGGCTGGCAAAGCCAGGGCTCGCATTTGCAGATTGACTTCAAGGACGTTGCTTTTGCCAATGCGGATCTGAAAGGGCGTTTCGGCGGGCAATATCGCCGGGATGGCAGCGGTTCCGGCTTTGCGGATTTCACCGCCAATGTCGATAGCGTGGCAGCGATACGGGTTCCCGCCTATTTGCCGCATGCGGTGGGCGCGGATACCTTGAAATGGCTGAAGCAGGCCTTGCAGGGTGGGACGGCGCGCAATGTCAGCATGGTATTGAAAGGGGACTTGAATCAATTCCCCTTTGTTGCCGGCAAGGGCGGGGAGTTCCGCGTGGATGCCAAGGTGGATAATGGCAGTCTGCTGTATGAAAAGGGATGGCCACTGATAGACCGGATTCAGGCCGATCTGGGATTCCATAACGAAAAAATGCTGATCAGCAGCCAGTCTGCCCGTACTCTGGGTGTGCCCTTGAGCCAGGTGGCAGTGGGCATCGACAATCTTGCAGCGCATGAGCCGGTGTTGTCGGTGAAAGGGAGGGCTCAGGATACGCTGGCGCGCATGCTGAAATTTACCACCAGCAGTCCGGTGGACGGCTGGCTGGATGGCTTTACCGGCAATATCCACGCCGAAGGCAATGCTGCGCTGGATTTGCAACTGGGCATTCCACTGGCGGGCAAGGCCCCGGTCAAGGTTCGGGGGGATATCCTGCTGGCGGGCAATCAGCTGCAATTCAAAGGATTGCCGGTTCCCTTGGCCAGCAATGCTCATGGCCACCTGGTGTTTACCGAGCATGGCGTGGAGTCGTCCGGTGTGCAGTTTTCTGCCCTGGGCGGCCAGTTCCTGCTGAAGGCGGCCAGTACCCCGGCAGGACAGATGAATTTCGACATCCAGGGGGAAGCTGATTCCGCGCGGGCGCTGGATGCCTATCTGCCACTCCTCTCGCCCTATGTCAGCGGACGCTCTCCTTTTTCCATTCATTTTGCTATCCAGAAAGGGCTGGAAAGCC
>Ga0187781_10004400_pt1 | contig 10480 bp, 5 predicted proteins | sample 0715_SJ02_MP02_2_FD_132447 | JGI IMG/M metagenome (GOLD analysis project Ga0187781, IMG submission 132447) | Tropical peat soil microbial communities from peatlands in Department of Meta, Colombia - 0715_SJ02_MP02_20_MG | ecosystem: Environmental > Terrestrial > Soil > Wetlands > Peat | place...
CTTGTTCTGGATTATGGGGCTGCCGCCCGTCAGAAATGAGCCGGTAATGGTGCCTGTGAGCGTCTTTGCGGAGCTTGCGCTGGGGGCTGCCGGGCTTGCGGTGCCTTGGCCCTTAGCTTGCGACCCCCCGTTACTGCTGGAGTTCTTAGTGGTGGAGCCGGCATTCGCCGAGTCCGTAGTTCCGGCACCGGCGCTTGAAGATTCGGCACTTCCAGACGGAGCGGTTGAAGAACCCGCAGCGCTTGCCCCGCTCCCGACGATCCACAGGTTGGAATCGGTCTTTTCGTTGTCGAAAACGATCGACTCGATTTTCGCGGGAATCGCGCTCGTCTCGACGCTCATCACGCCGTCCACCACAATATAGACCCGGTTGAGGCTTACAGCGCTGAGCGTTTGGAACTCTAGGAGCAGCCCTGGGGTGAGCGTCTTACAAGATGGAGGCCCCTTATCTTCATCTCCCAATGTGCGTTGGAGTTTCTTCACCCAGTCGGGCAGCAGGTTGTCTCGCTCTTCCTTCTCTTGGTTCATTTGCCTTTCCATATTAGATCTGGCCTGTTCTGAGGGGGCAGCCGCGAGAGCCTTGGCCTTTCGCGCGGCCACCTCAAGTTCGTGCGTGTAGGCGAGATAACACGGCAAAGCTTTCGCTAGCCCGTCAAGGTCCTCGATACCTAGATTCTTAAAGAAATCGGCGGGATTGACATGCTTGTACCTCCACCGAATCGGCTCCCGAGCGTTTGGATCCACTAGCAGTTCCAGCGGTGAAATGAACAACGCCGGATCCTCCACGAAAATTCTCTTGAATCCCGCCGTCAGGAACCGATCAATGGGAAAGAAGCACACGATCACATCAGACCCCTGCCTATCAATCACCTTGTTCGTCCGATAGCCAACGTCGCTGATCCGGTTTATCTGGTCGACGGTCTGGTCAGGCGCAAAGAGGCCGACCCCAGGCACAAGGTCGCCATTGAAAGCTGCAACGGCCTCGGAATACGATTTTGCGGCGTTGCCCGTGGCGGTGAAGGTTAAGCCCGTGGCGATGCTGCCCGCCAAGACGAGCCCGCGCACAATGCCATTGCGCCAGGTCCAGATCTGGGAGTCTAGAGCGTGACCCCGAACTACCCTGTACTCCTCGCTGGCTACTTGGCTTGACTTCGTGCAGTCCGCGAACTTAGCCTTGGGATCGGTCGAGTCTTCCTCCTGACAGGGCTCGTTAGAAATTCCGCCTCCCGAAAGCGCCCACTTCCTGTCGTCCATGTAGACGCCATGCACGATCAGCGCCGCGTCAGGGCTCTTGTTGTTGATTATGATTTGTATAACCGCGTATTCGTTCGCGATCTTAATTCCGAATACCCGACTAGCAATTCTCCAAGGTATGAGAACCGCCTGGGCCGTCACGTTTCCTTGCACGGTCAAGTCCGTGTTGAGCGGGATGCCGTTGGCTTGCTGGTTGCTAGCAGTCGACTTCTGCGACGCTGCCGCCGGCGTCCCGCCCGTTGCCGCTGGTTGCTGAGCTTCTTCCGGCTTCTCAGCCGCCACAGGCGCATTTTGCGCGGTTGCAGTCGACCCCTGCCCGGACGCTTTGGGCGCCTGTGTAGCATCGGTCGTAGTCTGTGCGGCTGCGCTCTCTGAATATGAAGTCATCAGCAGGGCCGCCGCCAATCCCAAGAGAATGACTATCGTGATATTTCGCAGGTAACGCATTTTGACCTCCCGGACTTTTCTCGCCGCGCCGTCGGCTACGCTCCCGGGAAAAGTCCAGTTCCACCCGGGCGGGACGGCGGCCAATCCGATGACCATCAGGGCGTGAAACACTACTTGGCGATGAATACAGGCGTGCGATTAGAGCGAGCCACCTTGACCTTTCCCCGGGGCTCCGCACTGTGTTGGTTTGTGGGAGGTATGACTGCCGCCACCCGCCAACGGCACTATTCACTTGGCTAATCTGAGGGCAGCTAATTTTCTTCTAGTCCTCGCCAAGGACGGAGTCAAGTTTTTTTTGGACCGTTGTTACCGTATGGAATATCCTCTCGGAGTATTACTGCCCGGTTATCTCAAAGCTGGAGTCCCGCTCCGCTTTAGCGAGGCAAGGCTTCGCTGAATGACGGGTCACCGGGCCCGCGGAAGGGACCACGTCACGAGTGAGCGCGAAACCGGGGCAAGCCTGCCCCTTGCCCCTCGCCCAAGCCCACTTGACTTGAGATCACCCTGGTACCATACTCTAATTACCAGCTCAGTAAGCGACGCGCGATCCGACCCCGGCCCCGTTCGATTGCCGCTCGTTCGAGGAGCGCGGGCATCTTGCCCGCATGAGGTGCCGGTATGTCTCTGCGAGCCACCTCCGTTACTCCCAAGTCTCTGGCCGCACGCCCGTGCTGCGGGGCTGACGACAGCGCCGCGGCCCGGTGGGGGGTCAATTTGACGTGGAGGCGGTACGGTCGGGCAATTCTGATCGCGGATTGCATCGCGCCCCTGGCGGGTGTAGGCTCGGCTCTGGAGTACGTCAGTGAGTCAGCTTGTCAGGATGTCAGTTCGGTCATCCAGTCGCCGTCGGGTTTCCTCGCTTTCGAGCCGTCGAACATCAGCCCCATCGGGCTGGGAGGGCAAAAGATGTGGTCGGAAGGAAGCTGGAATGTTCTTTAGAATCAACAAATCGTTCCACAAAGCGTGGCGGGCGAAAATCGCCAGCGGGGTGTGGGCGTGGCTAGCCTGAAGATCCGCGTTAATGGCACCCAGCGCACCGTCCAGGCGGATCCTGACACCACTCTCCTGAGCGTGTTGCGCGACCAGCTTGACCTGACGGGCACCAAGTACGGCTGCGGCGAGGGACAGTGCGGCGCCTGCACGGTGCTGATTGACGGCAAGGCGCGCCGATCCTGCCTGACGGCGGCCGCGTCGGTCTCGAGCGCCGAGATCGTGACCATTGAAGGTCTGGGAACCAACGGCGACGACGGGCAAGACGCCCGCGCTCCCAGCCCGGGCGATGCGACCGAGGGTGATCCGAATGGACGGTTGCACCCCGTCCAGCAGGCTTTCCTCGACGAGGGCGCGTTCCAGTGCGCCTATTGCACGTCGGGCATGATTCTGGCGGCGGTTTCCTTCCTCCGCGAGAATCCCCATCCCACCGAAGATGAGATCGTGCGTGGCATGAACGGCAACATCTGCCGCTGCGGAACCTATCCGCGCATCGTGGCCGCCGTGCGCCGCGCCTCGCGATTCAACGGATCCCGTCATCCTGAGCGAAGCGAAGGATCTCGTCCCGAATACCGGGATTCTTCGTCGCCTTCGGCTCCTCAGAATGACATGTCGCTCGGAAGGGTAGAGGTAGTGGGAGTTTTGGAAGGAAGAGGATGAGCGGCGATCACAGCAAGTCGACAGTCGACAGTCCACAGTCGACGGTCAGCGGCCAGGAATTGGAGATCGTCGAGAACTGGCATGCAAGCCGCATGAACAAAGGGCCGAACCGAAGGGGCCTAAATTATTCTCCCAGAAGCCAGAATCCGACGACAAAGGTGCCAGGCGCCATCGAATCCGAACCCTACATCGAACCCGAGCGCTACGAGTTACGCGAGGAGCCGGCTTGGGACTTCCAACTCGGCGGATTCGCACTCGCGCGCCGCGACTTTTTCAAGTTGATGGGCTGCGGCGTGGCTGTGTGCCTCGTGGCCCGCAGTGGAGCGGCGCAAGAATCGGGCGGTCCGCGCGGCGGGCGCGGCGGATTCCGCAGCGAGGAGCTGCCCAAGGAAATCAGCGCCTGGCTGCACATCGGCGACACCGGCGCCGTGACGGTTTACACCGGCAAGGTCGAGGTGGGTCAGAACATCCGCACCTCGCTCACGCAGGCCGTGGCCGAGGAACTGCGCGTGGAGCCCGGACGCATCAGCCTGATCATGGGCGATACGGACGTGGTGCCCTGGGATATGGGCACCTTCGGCAGCCGCACCACGCCGACGATGAATCTGGAATTGCGGCGCGTGGCGTCGGTGGCGCGCGACGTAATGGTCGAGCTCGCCGCCCGAACCTGGAACGTGGACGGGAACCGCCTGGTGGCCAACGACGGCAAGGTGCGCGATCGCGATACCGGCCGCAGCCTCGAATACGCGAAACTTGCGCAGGACCAGACATTCACCAAGGCGGTAGTCGAGAACGATCCGCTGACGCCGGCCGCCGATTGGCGCATCGCGGGGCAGCCGCTGCCCAAGGTGGACGGGCGCGACTTCGTCACCGGCAGGCATCGCTACACGCCGGACATCACCATGCCAGGGCTCCGGCACGGTAAGGTGCTGCGTCCGCCGTCCTACGGCGCCGAGTTGGTTTCAGTGGATCTCACCGCAGCGCAGGCGATGCCGGGCGTGACCGCGGTCCATGACGGGAGCTTCGTCGGGGTGACGGCGCCCTCAGTGGAATTGGCGGAGCACGCGCTCGCGGCGATCAAGGCGCAGTGGAAAGAACCGGCGCGGGAGGCCGCGAAGGCGGAGTCGTCCGGAGGCGGATCGGAGACGTCGCCCCAATCGGCGCCGGCGTCGACTGCTTCGAGTGCGAACCTGTTTGATTACCTGAAAGCTCACGCGCAACCGGGTGGCAACGAGGGCTACGGCCGGTCGAGCGAAGAAAAGGGCTCGGTGGAGCAGGGGCTCGCGTCCGCCGCACATCGCCTGGAAGCAACGTATGAAATAGCCTACATCGCTCACGCTCCGCTCGAGCCCCGGTCAGCAGTTGCGGAGTGGAAAGACGGCAATGTGACCGTCCACACCGGCTCGCAGCGGCCCTTTGGAGTGCGCGACGAGCTGGCGGAGGCGTTTCATCTTTCTCCGGACCGCGTCCGCGTGCTCATTCCTGACACGGGAGCGGCTTACGGCGGCAAGCACACCGGCGAAGCGGCCGTGGAGGCGGCGCGCCTGGCGCGGGCCGCGAACGCGCCGGTAAAACTCGTCTGGACGCGCGAGGAAGAATTCACCTGGGCGTACTTCCGTCCCGCGGGCGTGATCGAAATCAAGGGCGGCGTGGCAGCGGACGGGAGGCTCACGGCCTGGGAATTCCATAACTACAACTCCGGCGGGTCCGGCATTGAGACGCCTTACGAAGTCGCCAACCAGCGCATTCAATTCCACGCCTGCGATTCACCGCTGCGTCAAGGGTCGTATCGGGCGCTCGCCGCCACCGCCAACCACTTCGCGCGCGAGTCGCACATGGACGATCTGGCGCACGCCGCCGGCATGGATCCGCTGGCGTTTCGCTACAAGAATCTCACCGATGAGCGATTGCGCGCCGTTTTTGCCGCGTCCGCGGACAAGTTCGGCTGGGGTCGCAGCACGCCCGCGTCCGGGCACGGATTCGGAATAGCGGGCGGCGTGGAAAAAGGCGGATACATTGCCACCTGCGCCGAAGTCAGCGTGGATCGATCGAGCGGCGTGGTGCGCGTAGTCCGGGTCGCGACGGCATTCGAGTGCGGCGCGGTGGTGAATCCCGATGGTCTGAGAAATCAGGTTATGGGTGCGAACGTCATGGGTTTGGGTGGAGCGCTCTTCGAGGCGATTCAGTTCGAGAACGGCCGCATTCTGAACGGCTGTTTCTCGCAATATCGCGTGCCGCGATTCAGCGACGCGCCCAGGATCGATGTGGTGTTGGTGAATCGGAAAGACCTGCCGAGCGCGGGCGCCGGCGAGACGCCCATTGTGGGCTTGGCGCCGGCTGTCGGCAACGCCATCTTCGCGGCCGCGGGAGTCCGCTTGCGGTCGTTGCCGATGCTGCCTGCAGGACGTCTGCAGTTGTAGGAGCTAAGATGCAGAGGGCGTCAGTTCGACGCCCACCGGCCTGGGCGGCGCCTCCAAGCATCGAGGACGCCGCACAGCGCTATGCCTGGGCGCCGTCAGTACCCGTAGCCGTAGTTATAGGCCGGACACGGGCCCCAGTAGGGATCGCAGTAGTACGGGTTGTAGTAGCCGTAATAGCCGGGCCAACCGTAGTAACCCCACCCCGGGTAACCCCAGCCCCAACCCCAGCCGCGACCGCCCCAACCCCAACCTCGGCCGTAGCCGTAACCGTAACCGCGTCCGTAGCCGTAACCACCGCGGCCATAACCGTAGCCGCCGCGCCCGTAGCCATAGCCTCCGCGGTATGCGCCGCCGGCGCGGAATCCACTACCGCCCCGGTAGCTGCCCCCGCCGTGGAATCCACCACCACCGCTGAAGGCATGACCGCCGCCGCCGCCGTGGAATCCACCACCGCCGCCGCCACCGTGCCCACCGCCGCGTTGAGCGAACGCGGGCACCGTCACGGCCAGACCAAGTGCCATTACCAGGATCATCAGCTTTTTCATATTTGTCCTCCGCCCCTCGGAAAGCTCTCCTCCGACGACGGCACCCTTACTGTGCAATCGTCGAGCCATTTCGCATGGCCCCAACTGATTGAAGTACTTGGGTATTGGCTGCGGCCGGGTGGGTGCCGGTGGCCGAATTCCACCACTATGGTGCATTTAGAGCGGGCTGACACACCATTTCCGTCACCAATACAACAGTTTGGCCGAACTCAGGAGCTGGCAGAACGCTCCAGCCGCCGTAGGGCCCATTCGGCGTGTTCCCGCACCAGCGCGTCTTCGTGCCGGATCATCTCACGCAGCCAGGGCACGAACTGCGCGTCACCGGAGTTCCCGATGACCACGCACAGGTTCCGCAGCCAGCCTCGATATTTCACCCGCTTGATCGGGGAACGGGCGAAGACGCGTTGGAATTGATCCTCTTTGAGCGACGAGAGATCGGCGAGGCGAGGATGAAAGAGCGAAAAGGACCGCGGCTCGCGATGGGTATCCCGCCACTCGGCCTGGGTATCAATATCCTGCGGGGCCGGTGCAGGCTCGATCGTCAACGGCTCGAATTCAGCAAGCGTCGTGGTCGCTGGCTTGCGTCGCGAACTATCAGCCGTCTGGCCCGAGGCGCGGTTCCACGGGCAGACATCCTGGCAGATGTCGCACCCCAATACGTTGGCGCCGATCGCCGCCCGGAATCGCTCCGGAATCGAGCCCTTAAGTTCGATGTTGAGGTAGGCGATGCAGCGCGACGCGTCCATAACATAAGGCTCGGTGAGCGCGCCCGTCGGACAGGCCTCGAGGCAACGCGTGCAGGATCCGCAGCGGTCGAATGCGGGCACCTCCGGATCGAGCTCGAGGCTGGTGATGATGACGCCGAGAAAAATCCAGGAACCCTTCTCTTGATTGATGAGACATGTATTCTTGCCCACCCAGCCGATTCCGGAAAGGCGCGCGAACGCGCGCTCCACGATGGGTCCGGTGTCGACATAGACGCGCGTCTCGACTTCGGGCGCGAAACGCTCGACGGCTGCGCGCAAGCGCTCCAACCGTTCGCGCATCGCCTCGTGGTAATCCCTGCTCCAGGCGTAGCGGGAAATCCATCCACGCGCGCCGTCGTCAGGCCCTGTAGTGTCCGTGCATCCACTACAAACTTCGGTCGAGTAAGGCAGCGGCGCGTTATAAACGAGTCCGACGCAGATGACCGACTGCGCCGAGGACAGGATCAGCCGCGGGTCGCGGCGCTTCGGATTCTTGAGATACGCCATCTCGCCGCCGTAGCCCTTCTCCACCCAGTCGTGCGCGAACTCCAGGTCCTGCCAAGCGCTGATCGGCGCGATTCCAGCCAGGTCAAATCCAACTTCCAGGGCGGTCCGTTTTATGGCGTCGGCGAGGCTCACGATGGAATAATAGCATCGGCCTTTGACCGCGTGAGCCGTGCAGCGATCTTGCCGAAGCTCGTCGAATATGAGAGCCTTGGCGCGCACGGATTCGCAGCTTTCAACGCCGTAAGCAACTCAACGGGGGACTCGGATGACCAGGCGCCAAACGGTACGTTGGTGGATCCGGACGCTGGGCGCGGTTTCTCTCGCCGTTTTCGCGGCGCGAACGCCCTCGCGCTCGCTGGCCTTGCCGCCCGGAGCCGAGCCTGTGAACGTGAAGATACAGTGGGACCAGGTGACCGCGGTTTCAAGGTCCACGCCGACGCTCCAGGTTGTTGTCAATCCACCGCTCGAGCGCGGCAGTTCGATTCACGACCGCGTCTTCGATGCCCTGCGCTCACTCGGCGCTGATCACGTGCGCTACGTTCCCTGGCTGCCTTATCCCAAGCTTGCCGTCGCCGAACTGGAACCGCCCCAGGCCGGCAAAACGTCCTGGGACTTCTCCCTGGTCGATCCCATGATGGACGACTTGATGCAAGCCACGCGCGGCCATTCCGTGATCATCAACTTCAGCACCATTCCACAGTGGATGTTCAAGACCCCCAAGCCCGTCGCTTATCCCTACGATCCTGATAAGGTCACGTGGGACTACGAGCAAGGCACGGAGCTGCGCGATCCCAGTATGAAGGAAGTCGCGGATTACTACGGCCGTCTGGTGAGCTGGTACACACAGGGAGGATTCACGGACGAGGCCGGCACGTTCCACTCTTCAGGCCATCGCTACAAGGTCGACTACTGGGAAGTGCTGAACGAGGTCGATTTCGAACACAACATGACTCCTGAGTTCTACACCACGCTTTATGACGCCATCACGGCGTCGATTCATCGCGCCGATCCGGCAATCAAGTTCGTTGGCCTGGCGCTGGCTGTGCCCGGGCGCAGTCCGCAGTTCTTCGAATACTTTCTCGACCCGCGGCATCACCAGCCAGGTACGCCGCTTGACATGATCTCGTATCATTTCTACGCCAGCCCCGACGAAGAGGAACCAGCGGACGCGTGGCCTTACACGTTCTTCGACCAGGCGAGCCGATTCGTGGACCTGGTACGCTACATCCAATCCATCCGCGCACGCCTCTCGCCTGCTACCGCAACCGACATTGACGAACTGGGCGCGATTCTGCCCAATGACAACACCACGCCGCGCGGGCCGATCCCGGATTCTTACTGGAATCTCTGTTCCGCGATGTACGCGTATCTTTACAGCGAGCTGGCACAACTCGGCGTCGAGGTGGTCGGCGAATCGCAACTGGTCGGATACCCATCGCAATTTCCGAGCGTGTCGATGGTCAACTGGAACACAGGGCAGCCAAACGCACGCTTCTGGACGCTCAAGCTGCTGCGCGACAACCTGGGTCCGGGCGACAAGCTTGTCCACACCGAGGCAAGCGGCAATCTTTATGCACAGGGGTTCCTGACGCCTGGCGGCAAGCGCGAGATCTTGCTGGTGAACGAGCGCGACCGCGAGCTGACGGGGAAGATTCCGGGCGGCGCGGGCGCGAGCGAGCTGTATGTCGATCAGAGCACGGGCGAGCATCCCGCAGCTTCTGCGATTCTGTCCGGCGATATGATCACGCTCGGAGGATTCGGCGTGGCGCTGGTGACTCTGAAGCAGTAGCGATCGATTGAGGGCGCCGCGCCTTTACGGCGCGGCTTGCAGAATACGCTCGACCGTCCTGCGGAGCGCGCTCGGCTCAGGCTCCACCTGCACGCGTCGGCCGGATTCGAGTGCTTCGGCGTGGCGAATCACGTAGTCAGGATCCTTGAGCTGATGCCCCGTCAGCACGGCGACGACGTCCGCGCCCGGTTCGATGCGCCCGGCGGCGCGGAGCTTGCGAACGCCGGCGAGCGTGGCCGCCGAAGCAGGTTCGCAACCGATGCCATCGGAAGCCAGCGTACATTTAGCCTCGAAGATTTCGGAATCGCTTACGGATTCGCACAGCCCCTGCGTCTCGGTGAGAGCCCGCCGCGCCTTTCGCCAATTCGCCGGACTGCCGATGCGGATGGCGGTGGCCTCCGTCTCCGGCCGTGCGACCGGCACGAGTTCCTGCGCTCCGGTCGACATCAGCCGATAGAATGCGTCTGCGCCCGCTGACTGGATCACGACCAGTCGAGGAATTTTCGTGACCAGCCCCAATTCGCGCAGCTCCCGCAGTCCCTTGGCGATCGCGGAGATGTTGCCGAGATTGCCGCCGGGCACGACGATGTAATCGGGCGCGTTCCACTCACGCTGCTCCAGCAACTCCGCCACGAGCGTCTTCTGCCCCTCGATGCGAAACGGATTCACGGAGTTGACGAGGTAGAGCCCCAGATCGATGCTTGCCTCGCGCACAAGCTCGAAGGCCTGGTCGAAATTCTCGCCGAGCTCGATGACGAAAGCCCCGAGGTCGATGGCCTGGGCAAGCTTGGCGGCGGCGATCTTTCCTGCGGGAACAAACACCAAAGCACGAAGCCCGGCGCGCGCGGCGTACGCGGCCATCGACGACGACGTATTGCCGGTGGACGCACAAGCCACCACGGACACGCCAAGCGCCACGGCACGCGTGATCGCTGCGGTCATGCCGAGGTCTTTAAAGGAACCTGTTGGATTCGCGCCTTGATGCTTCACGCTCAGACGCACCTCGCCGGCCCAGCGTCCGGCGCGCGGCGCTTCCAGCAATGGCGTGCGGCCTTCAGCCAGCGAGACGATCTTCGCGGGATCGTTAAAGAAGGTCATTAGCTCGCGGAACCGCCACACGCC
>Ga0187781_10004401_pt1 | contig 10479 bp, 6 predicted proteins | sample 0715_SJ02_MP02_2_FD_132447 | JGI IMG/M metagenome (GOLD analysis project Ga0187781, IMG submission 132447) | Tropical peat soil microbial communities from peatlands in Department of Meta, Colombia - 0715_SJ02_MP02_20_MG | ecosystem: Environmental > Terrestrial > Soil > Wetlands > Peat | place...
AACTTGCCGGTTATCGGAACGGTCTGCACGATTACGGAGCTCCCGGGTGCTTGCCCGTCCGTGAACGACGAGGTCAGTTTCTCCTACTGGTCCTGGGAGTTTTCCACGCGCTACCGCGTTACCGAGGAGCTCAATGGTTACTTTCGCACCGGCCGCGGCCAGCGCTCGGGCGGCTGGAACATACCCGTTAACAGCGTGACGGAACAACCCTTTCGTCCAGAAGAACTCACCGACTACGAGTTGGGCGCAAAGGCCGATCTGCTCAACGGCGTGTGGCTCATCAACGCCGACATCTTCATGGGCAATTACGATCAAATGCAGCGCCTGCTGCCCGAGCTGGTCAACGGTACACCATCGACCTATGTCATCAATGCCGGCAAGGCACGCGTCAGCGGTGCAGAGCTCGAGTCCGACTTGCGCCTCGCGCGCGCCTGGTCGCTGCGAGCAGCCTTCGGTTTCACCGACGCCCGCTACCGTCAATTTCTCTATAGCCCGGGCGATGGGCTGCCAACGATCGACGAGTCCCACAACCAGTTTTACCTCACACCTCGGTACAACGTGGGCCTGGGTATAGGCTATGAGGAGCCGGCCTGGGATGGCATTGTGCGCCTGCACGCCGACTACGATTGGCAGGACTCCGAGCAGTTCAGCGTCTTTAACGACTTTAACAACCAGGGAGCCTACGGAACCTTGAATGCGCGCGCAGCGTACCTTTTCGATCACCAAGGACACTGGGAGCTTGCTGCCTTCGGTACTAACCTTGGTGCTCGCCAATACGCGGTAACCGGCGGCAGCGTCGACATACCGGCCTCGCCAGTACCGGCGACCTCCTGGCAGATACCCGGCGCACCCCGTCTGTACGGTTTTGAGCTGCTCTATCGCTTCGGTCCCAGCCGTTGATGCACGGCGTTCGTGTGCGCGTTTTGCACTCGGTACGCCGCGGCACTCATCCTGGCGGCCGTGCCTTTGCTGGGTGCGCTCGCGCAGCAAGCCACGCCACCGGAGCCGAGCGCACCGACATCCAGCCCCCCAGCCTCGCAGCTGCCTGCAGGCGCGGGGTCGGGCTGGTTTGATCTGAGCAAGCTGCCCTTTATCCCCGTCCCGGAAATCGACACCGCGCCTTTTAGTGGCGTGACACTGGGCTTGATTCCGGTGTGGCTGGCAAATAACGCCAACGGCGAAATCGAAAAGATTCTCGCCCCCGACATCATTCACAGCCAATACTTCGGCTGGGGTGCGCGCTGGCGTATTTTTCGCAATCCCTCCGACGACGAGAAGTGGTCGCTCGTTGCCGGCGGCAAACAATACGTCGAGCGTGAATTTAATGCCGAGTTCGACGCGGGTCTTCGCCGCGACCAGGCGTGGTCCTGGAGTGCGCACGCCATGTACGACCGCAGTGGCACGGGCCGTTTCTTTGGTCTGGGCAACGATTCGCTCTACAGCAACCAGACCACATTCATCGACAGCCAGATGCGCCTGGAAGCAACCGCGGCACGCAACTTCTCGCACGCAGTGCAATTGGCCTATATGGCACGCGCCGATTCAGTGGAGATCGAGCAAAGTGCGTTGAACTCCTTGCCATCCATAACGGTGCGGTATCCCACTTTGATGGGAATTGGCGATGTCAGCGAGCTGCAGCAGCGGCTGGTCTTTAGCTACGACACGCGCGATTCGGTAGTCGTGCCGCGCAGCGGCCAGCGGCTGGTTGCTTTTGCGGGTTTTTCCACCCGCGCGCTTGGCAGCAACGACGCGTACACCTTGGTGGGGATCGACACTACTTTCTTTGAGCCGGCGGGGCCGGATCTGACGCTCGTAGCGCACGTTGCTTTGCGCTACATGCCAACCTACACGGATGCGCCGTTTTGGGCGCTCTCCAGTCTGGGCGGAGATCGCAGCGTGATCGCCGAAGCGCAACCACTGCGCGCGTTTGGCCCGGGGCGCTTTGTCGATCGCAATGATTTCGCGGGCAGCCTTGAGGCGCGCACTTGGGTGCAGCGCTTTCACTTCTTCGGTACGGACCTAAAGCTCGAGATTGCGCCCTTCATCGACACGGGCAAGGTGTTTGCATCGATGTCCGGCAACCCGTTTTCGCAGCTACACATTGGCACTGGCATGGGCTTTCGCCTCGTCGCCAGCCCCTTTGTCGTGGGTTATCTTGACATCGGATATGGCTCGGAGAAGGTCGCCGTCTTCAGCGGCATCGACTACCCGTTTTAGCGGGTCGCCAGATGCCGCTGAAGCCAAGCTTGCGGCGTTTTAGACGGCTGCGAGCGCCTGGTCGAGGTCCGCGAGCAGGTCATCGACGTGCTCGATACCAATGGACAGGCGAACCGCGTCCTCCGAGACGCCCGCAGCGACCAGTTCCTCTGGCGAGAGCTGGCGGTGCGTCGTCGAGGCCGGGTGTGTAGCAAGAGAGCGCACGTCCCCAATGTTGACCAGTCGCGTGAAAAGCTGCAGCGCGTCGAGAAAACGCGCCCCACGCTCGCGACCCTGGCCAGTTGCTCCTTTGAGCCCAAAGGTCAGCAAACCCGAGGCCTTGCCCGATAGGTATTTTTTCACCAGCCTGTGGTCGGGGTGCTCTTCGAGCCCTGCATAGTTGACCCAACTGACCTTGGAATGGCGCTGCAGATGTTGCGCAACCTTGATCGCATTGTCGCTGATGCGATCAATACGCAGTGCCAGAGTCTCGATGCCTTGCAGTATCAAAAACGAATTAAAGGGCGAAATTGCGGCTCCTGTATTGCGCAGCGGCACCACACGCGCGCGGCCGATGTAGGCCGCAGGCCCCAGCGCCTCGGTGTAGACCACACCGTGGTAGCTGACGTCGGGTTCGTTTAGCCGCGGATAGCGCGCCTTGTGCTGCGCCCACGGGAACTTGCCCGAGTCGACAATGGCTCCGCCCAAGCTCGTCCCGTGACCACCGAGGTATTTGGTGAGCGAGTGCACCACGATGTCGGCGCCGTGCTGAAAGGGCCGGCACAAAAACGGCGTTGGCACCGTGTTGTCCACGATTAACGGCACACCGTGGCGGTGCGCGATCTGCGCGATGCGCTCGATGTCCGTTACGTTGCCCTGCGGGTTACCCAGTGACTCGACAAAGACTGCCTTGGTTCTGGCGTCGATCAGCGGCTCGAATGCCTCCGGTTTGCGATAGTCGGCAAAGCGCGTGGAGACGCCAAACTGCGGCAGCGTGTGGGCAAATAGATTGTAGGTGCCGCCGTACAAGGCACTGGAGGCCACGATGTTATCGCCCGCCTCGCTAATTGTTTGGATTGCATAAGTCACCGCGGCCTGGCCCGATGCCAGCGCAAGTGCGGCGATGCCGCCTTCGAGCGACGCTAGGCGCTGCTCGAGCACATCTTGCGTCGGATTCATGATGCGCGTGTAGATGTTGCCCGGCACCTTCAGGTCGAATAAATCGGCACCATGCTGTGTATTGTCGAAAGCGTAGGCAACGGTCTGATAAATCGGCACTGCCACAGACTTGGTCGTGGGATCGGGCGTATAGCCACCGTGCACCGAGAGTGTTTCAAAGTGCCACTTTTCGCGGCCACCAGATTGCGCCATGGTCTCCTCCCAAACGATCAGAAACGGTAAGCCTACGGGATCCTCGTGCCCTCGGCAAACGACGCAATCCGAATGAGCTCATAGCCAATGGGCATGAGAGCGCATCACGTGCCGACGCCGCGGCGTTGTTATCAGGGCCGCACGTCGCGCGTGGCGTTGCTGCCAAAGTAGCGCAGTAGCTCCGAACTTGGCGACAGGACCAACGTAGGGTTGGAGTCGGCCAGCGCCTGGCGGTAGGTCTGCATTGCGCGATAAAACTCGAAGAATTTCGGATCCCGCCCAAAGGCCTGCGCATAGATGCGGTTTGCCTCGGCATCGCCTTGTCCTCGTGTGGTCAAGGCTTGGCGCTGCGCCTGCGACAAAATGACTGTGCGCTCGCGATCGGCGCGCGACTGGATCTGCTGGGCCCACTCAAAACCCTGGGCGCGCAACTCCTTGGCCTGACGCTGGCGCTCGGACTTCATTCGATCGTAAATTGCCTGGCTGGTTTCGGCTGGCAGGTCCGCACGCCGTATCCGCACGTCGGCAACCGTGATGCCAAGTGGTTTGGCCCTATCGATCACTTCCTGCAGAACTATGTCCGTGATGCTGCGCCGCTCTTCGCCCAGCAGTGCCGTTAGCTTTACTTGCCCCAAGGCGCGCCGCACTGCGGAGCTCACGATCTGGGTTAATTGGGAGCGCCCTTGCTCAACCGTTCGTATCGCTTGGTAATACAGCAGCGGGTCGGTAATCTGATAGCGAGCGTAGACCTGGACCTCGAGGCGCTTTTGGTCGCCCAAAATGATCTGCTCGCTCGGCGGCTCTAGTGGGAGCAGACGCGTGTCGTAATACACGACCGAATCGGTCAGGGGAAGCTTCAGGTGCAGTCCTGGCGCACGTACAACGTCGACGGGTTTACCCAGGCGCACTACCAGCGCCTGCTCGGTTTGTTGTACCGTGAAAAGCGAGAGCAGCCCCAGCAAAGCCAGCGCCAGGACGGCCACCAGAGCGATGCGGCGCCGGTTCATCGCGCAGCTCCTTGCGCCGCAGCGGCAGGTGGTGCTGCTTTTTCCTTGCCTTCGCTCAAGGGCATGTAGGGCACGACGCCCGACAGTCCCTTGCCTGAGGAGTCGATGATGACCTTGCCCGACTTCTTAAGCAGTTGGTCCATGCTGTCAAGATACATGCGCCAGGAGATCACGTCCTTGGCCTGGCGGTAGGTCTCGTACACCGAGAGAAAGCTCTGAATTTCGCCGCGCGCGATGTTTACCACCTGCTCCTTATAGGCGTTCGCCTCCTCGTTCATGCGATCGGCTTCCCCACGCGCGCGCGGCAGTATGTCGTTTGCATAGGCCTCGGCCTCGTTGCGAGCACGCTCCTGGTCGGCGCGGGCGCGTTGCACATCGTTAAATGCGTCGATCACCGCAGCGGGCGGGTCGACCCGTTGCAACTGCACCTGGGTGATCAGTATGCCGGCCTGGTACCGATCGAGGATGCGTTGCAGCATGTCCTTTGCTTGGTCCGCGATTTCCTGGCGTTTGTCGGACAACGCCGCCTGGATCGGGTGCTGGCCGATGATCGCGTGCATGGAACTTTCCGCGGCCATTCGCAAGGTCGCCGCGGGATCTAGAACGTGGAAGAGATAGGCTCCCGCATCTTTTATACGCCAGAACACCACGTATTCGGCGATCACCACGTTTTCGTCGCCGGTGAGCATCTGGTTGGCGATGTCCCCGCGAACCGGCCCACCAGCAGCAAGCGGAGCGCCGATGAATTCGCCGGCACCGCCAAGCTGCAGCTGGTTAACCTGCGTTACTTTGGGCAGCAGTACCCGGTCAAAAGGGTAAGGCAGGTGGTAGTGCAGGCCCGGATCGACCGTGTCAACCCATTTGCCAAAGCGCAGCACGACGCCCTGTTCGTCGGGCTCCACGCGATAGATACCCGATAGCAACCAGGCCACAATAACGAAAGCTACCGCTACCAACCGCCCCCTGCCTTGAAGGCCCAGCGATTGCAAGACGTTTTGCAGCGCCTCGGCGTACCGGCGCAAGGTCCCTGGGCGTTGCGCGGGCGTAGCGGCCGTAAGCTCCTCGGCCTGCGGTTCGTATCGTTCATCCATCACGGCATTGTCCTACGAATGACACTCAAAATGGGGCGGGTCGGACCGGGGCGTCAATGCGATGCGAACGCATGGAAAATCACGTACACCAACGTCCCCAGCAAACCCAGCAAGGGCGCTGCGACGCCAGCCATGATCGCCAGATCCATGGTCGAAAATTTCTTGGGAAGTGCTTCATCGCTTTCGGCAACCAGGGCCGCTTCGGGCGAGGCGCTAAAGCGCGGCGGCGCCGCGGCCGCCAGAGCCTGGGCCACCGCCCGGCCGCTGCCAGGAGCTTGCGACCGCATGGCGCGCTGCTCGTCTTGCGCCGTGCGTTGTGCGCGTAGCAAGCGCCCTTGCAGCAGCACGTACGCGGCGCCTAGAACCGGGGCCATCGCCGCCAGGCCAAAAGACTGCGCATCGAGCGTAGTGGCGATTGCCGGGTCGCTCACTGCCGTCTTGCCGGCGATCCAGCCCAGCAGCCCCGCCCCAGCCTCGATCAGTATCGGATGTGCATCGAGCAGCCGGACAACCAGCAGACTGGAGAAAATCAAAATGGGGACGCTAAGCAGCAGACCGAGGAACAAAAAGAGCAGGTTATCTTGCGCGGCGGCGGCTACTGCAACGACGTTGTCCAGGCTCATGACAGCGTCAGCCACAACAATGAGCAAGATCGCTTTCCAGATCCCTTCACTCGGGTCATGCGGGGGCGCCGCCTTGCGCTTGCTCGTGTCACTGCCGAGCAGTTCGATCGCGATCAGTAGCAGCAACACGGCGCCAATGAGCTTTAAGTAGGGCAAGCGCAGCGCCAGCGTAGCGGCAAAAGTCAGCAAGACGCGAAACAGCACCGCGGCGCCGGTACCCATGAGCACGGCCTTTTGCCGCACACCCTCCGGCAGGTGCTGGCATGCCATGGCGATGAGAATCGCGTTGTCCCCGCTCAGCAGCAGATCGATAAGGCAGATCTGCAATATCGGGCCGATGACGTCGAGGCTGTAGCTGAACTCCACGCAAGCTGTCCTAAGGGGGTGGCGCGCACGCCAGATCGCAAACGCAGCCGCGATGGTATATCAGCGCGGTCCACAGAACTTTTCGCAGGTTCACTAAAATTGGCGCCTATGGCTACCGAATTTGTCCACCTTCGCCTGCATTCCGAGTACTCGGTCGTCGATGGCCTGACGCGTATCGAGGAGGCGGTGCGGCGCGCCGCCGCGGATGGACAAGGCGCCATTGCCTTGACCGACAGCGCAAACCTCTTTGGTGCCGTGCGCTTTTACGTGGCCGCCCGACGCGCGGGGGTAAAACCAATCATCGGATGCGATGCCTGGATCACCAACGAGGTCGACCGCGAGCAGCCGCATCGGCTGACGCTGCTTGCGCAAAACCGCACGGGCTACCGCAACCTTTGCCGCCTGATTTCGCGCGCGTGGCTCGAAAACCAGCACAACGAGCGCGCCGAGATGCGCTCGCAGTGGTTTGCGCCCGATGCCACCGACGGGCTGATCGCCCTGTCGGGGGGCCCGGCGGGTGCGGTTGGCCAGCTGTTGGCCGCGTCGCAGGCGCAGGCGGCGCACACTGCCGCAAGGCACCTGGCCGACCAGTTTCCGGGCCGTTTTTACATCGAGATCCAGCGCGCGGGCCGAAGCGGCGACGAAGCATGCTGCCGCGCTTCGATTGCGCTGGCCGCGCAGCTGGCCCTGCCGCTTGTGGCCACCCACCCTATACAGTTTCTTGAGCCCGAGGACTTTCGCACGCACGAGGCGCGCGTGTGTATCGCCCAAGGACGCACGCTGACTGACCCTCGGCGCCTGCGAACATTCACTGCCGAGCAATACTTCAAGTCCACGGCGCAGATGCGCGAGCTTTTTGCCGACGTTCCCTCGGCTTTGCGCAATTCCGTTGAGATCGCCCGTCGCTGCAACCTGCAGCTGGAGTTGGGCAAAGCACGGCTGCCCGACTATCCTACGCCCGAAGGCGTGTCCCTCGATCAGCACTGCCGCGACCTGGCGCAGGCAGGGCTGGAGCGCCGCATGCAGTCCTTGTTTGCCGACCCGGCGGTACGTGAGGCGAAGCGGCCCCGCTACAGCGCACGCCTGGACACCGAGCTGCTGACCATCGCCCGCATGGGTTTTTCGGGGTACTTTCTTATCGTTGCCGACTTCATCAACTGGGCCAAGACCAATGGTGTCCCAGTCGGACCGGGGCGTGGATCGGGCGCCGGGTCGTTGGTTGCGTATGCGCTGGGAATCACGGATTTGGATCCGATCCGTTACGACCTGCTGTTTGAACGGTTTTTGAACCCGGAACGGGTTTCGATGCCCGACTTTGACATCGACTTTTGCCAGGACGGCCGTGACCGGGTAATCGAATACGTCAAGAAAAAGTACGGCGCCCAGGCGGTGGCGCAGATCGCAACTTTCGGCACTTTGGGCGCCAAGGCCGTCGTGCGCGACGCCGGGCGGGTGCTGGATCTGCCGTATACGAAGTGCGATCAGCTCTCCAAGCTCATACCGCACAACCCCACCGATCCGTGGACATTGGAGCGGGCACTGCAGGAGGAGCCGGCTTTTGCGGCCGCGGTCAATGGCGATGAGGAAGCCGGCGCCCTCATTGCCTTGGCGCGCCCGCTCGAGGGTCTGGTGCGAAATGTCGGTATGCACGCGGGCGGCGTGCTTATCGCGCCGGGCCAACTCACGGATTTTTGCCCGCTGTACTGCGCGCAGGGCACCGATGCGGTCGTGAGCCAGTTTGATAAGGACGATGTCGAGGCAATCGGCCTGGTGAAGTTTGATTTTCTCGGGCTTACGACGCTCACCATTTTGGACCTGGCGCTGCGCTATGTGCGTGCGCTCGAGCCCGCCGACACCCTCACGTTGGAAACGATCCCGCTTGATGATGCGGACACGTTTGCGCTATTTCGCCAGGCCAATACCACAGCCGTATTCCAATTTGAATCGCGCGGCATGCGCGATCTGCTCAAGCGCGCACGCCCCGATCGCTTTGACGATCTCATCGCCCTCGTATCGCTGTTTCGGCCAGGGCCGATGGAGCTCATCCCGGAATTTTGTGACCGCAAGCATGGCAAGCGCGCCCATTACGTGGACTCGCGCCTGGAGCCGATTCTGGGGCCCACCTACGGGATCATGGTCTATCAGGAGCAGGTAATGCAGATCGCGCAGACGATCGGCGGCTATTCGCTTGGGGCCGCGGACTTGCTGCGCCGGGCGATGGGCAAGAAAAAACCCGAGGAGATGGCCAAGCAGCGATCGATCTTCATCGCAGGGGCCGCCAAAAATGGTGTGCCAGAGCGCGCTGCAAGCGAACTGTTCGACCAGATGGAGAAGTTTGCCGGGTACGGGTTTAACAAGTCGCACGCGGCTGCCTACGCGCTCGTTGCCTATCAGACTGCGTACCTCAAAGTACACCATGCTGCCGCGTTTGCCGCCGCCAACTTATCGGTCGTGATGGACGTTACCGAGAAGGTGCAAGATCTCGTAGCCGACGCGCGCGCTAGCGGGCTCACAATTTGCGCCCCCGACATCAACGTTGGCGTCTATCGTTTTGTCCCTATCGACGAGAAGACCGTGCAGTACGGACTCGGTGCAATCAAAGGCACGGGTGCCGCGGCGATCGAATCGGTGCTCGACGCCCGTCGTGCCAGCCCTTTTGCGAGCTTGGCGGACTTTTGTATGCGCGTTGACAAGCAAAAGGTCAACCGGCGCGTGATCGAGGCCCTGATTCGCGCGGGCGCTTTCGATCGGCTCGACGCCGATCGATCGCGCTTGATGGCCGCACTGGGCCACTTGCTGCAAGATGCCGAACGCGCGCAGGCGCATGCGGGCCAGGAGAGTTTGTTTGGCGACGGGCAGACTATGTTGCCCGAGCCGGTGCAGGTTGCCTTTACCCCTTGGAGCCAGCGCGAGCAGCTGGCCAACGAGCGCATCGCGCTAGGATTTTGCTTCAGCGGACACCTGTTCACCGAATTTGAAGCGGAGGCCCGTCGCATAGCCCCCACGCGCCTGGCCGATTTAAAGCAAGCACGCGAGACGGTACGTATCGCGGGCATCATCGTCTCGGTGCGGCAACAAAACACGCGTCGCGGTCGCATGTGCGCGGTGCTGCTTGACGATGCGAGCGCACAGCTTGAAGTGGCGGTGTTCTCCGAGCTCTTTGATCGCCGGCGCGCCTTGTTAAAGGAGGACCAACTCGTGTTTGTCACTGGGCGCGCGCGCTACGACGAGTTCTCCCAGCGCCTGGCTGTGAGCGCCGACGATCTTATGGACTTGCCCGAGGCACGAGCGCTGTCGCAGGCGGCACTCACGATACAGGTTGCGGAGGAAACCGACCCCGGCTGCCTGAGCGAGATCTTGGCCGCATATCGCGTCAGTGGCGCCGAGCCACCCGGCGGCGCGGGCTGTCGCGTGGTCATGAGCTACCGCAACCAGCAGGCCGCCGCCGATATCATGCTCCCGGATCTGTGGCGCGTCCGTGGCGAGGAGCGACTGATCGAGGACCTGCGTACGCAGGCCAAGGTCAGCGCCCATTTTCAGTACATTTGAGCTGGCCGGCGAGGTGAGGATCGAACGCGCAAACCCTCCCGTACCGCTGCAGCGCAAAACGCCTGCGGCTTTGGCCGCCGCCCAAACGGTTCGCACGCTTTTGGTGAGTCTGGTCAGCGCTTTGGCTGCGAGTTCCCATCTTGACGCCAGGGCATCAAGCGACGAGTCACACGCTGCCGCACCCGCCGCGACTTCCCAGTCGATTGCGACCTGGCGTTTTGGGGATCTGGAATTTAAAGCCTGCGAAGTGGGCGCGCAGCGTGCCAGCGCAGTGCC
>Ga0187781_10004402_pt1 | contig 10479 bp, 6 predicted proteins | sample 0715_SJ02_MP02_2_FD_132447 | JGI IMG/M metagenome (GOLD analysis project Ga0187781, IMG submission 132447) | Tropical peat soil microbial communities from peatlands in Department of Meta, Colombia - 0715_SJ02_MP02_20_MG | ecosystem: Environmental > Terrestrial > Soil > Wetlands > Peat | place...
CCGCAGGGTCTCACTGACCGCCTGGTTGCACGCCACGATGATGGCTCCGATTGGCTCCGCGGTCCGGTCCCCGATGCGGTCGAGGGCCGACGCCACCGAACCGAACGATAGAACGCGAAAGCCCACCGTCTCGAGGAGGATCTGGACCGAGGCCGCGAGGCTCGGGGTCTCCCGTACCACCAGCACCAGGGGACGTACCATTGCGTAGGGTATCGACGAGGGACTATTTCGCCCGCCGTGGAACCGGCTTGACATCCTGTCTCATGGGGCAGGGAAACCCCATAGGCGCCTGTGCCCCTCGGCGCGTTGCCGATGCCCGACTACGGCTGGTTCGAATCGACGTTCGAACGAGGACCGATGGGCGCGGTGCTCGTCGGGGCGGACGGGCGAATCCGGCGGAGTAACCCGGCGTTCCGCGAGCTCCTCGGCGTGACAGAAGCGATCGCCGGCCAGACGCTCGCCCAACTCCTCGCCGCCGGGGCCGAACGGCTCGAAGAAGCCCGGCAGCGAGCCCAGAGCGACGAGCGGTCCCGATCGCTCCCCGGCTTCACGCTCGAGGCGCCAGGACGGAAGCGGCGGCATCTCGTCGACATCGACTTCTATCCCCAATCCGACGCCGTGGGGAAGGTGAGCGGGGTCCTCCTGGTCTTCCACGACCGCACGGGAGTCCATCAGGACCCGGCGGCGACCGCGCGCCTGTTCCACCAGGCTTTCCTCCACTCGACCAACGCGATGGAGCTCACCGACCGGGACGGCTTTATCATCGACGTCAACCCGGCGTTCGAGCGCATCTACGGGTACCGCCGAGACGAGGTGATCGGACGGCGGCCGAATATCGTGGCGAGCGGGCGGACCGACCCCGCGACCTACACCGCCATGTGGCAGGCGCTCCTCGACCCGGCGGTCGGTTCGTGGTCGGGAGAGCTCATCAACCGCGACCGCAGCGGGGTCGAGCACCCGGTCCTGATCACCATCACGGCGGTCCGAGGGGCGGATGGGGTGATCACGCACTTCCTCGGCGTAGCGGTCGACCTGACCGACCTGCGCCGTCTGGAGCGCGTGGCGTTGCACTCCGACCGTCTCGTGTCCCTCGGCCAGCTCGCCGCCGGCGTCGCCCACGAGATCAACACCCCCCTCGCCAACATCACGCTCATTGCCGAGTCCGTCCGGCGTCGCACGAACGACGCGTGGACGAGGGACCGGGTCGATTCGCTCCTCAACCAGACCGAATCCGCGGCGAGGATCGTCCGTGGTCTGCTCGATTTCGCCCGGCGTCCCGAACCCCAGACCGGGGAGGTCAACCTCCGGGACTCGGTCCACACCGTGGTCGGGTTCCTCAAGGGCAAGCAATCGACCGGCGTCGAGGTCCGTGTCTCGCTACCCGACGAACCGGTGGTCATCCGGGGCGACCGCGAGCAGATCAACCAGGTGCTCACGAACCTTCTCAACAACGCGTACGACGCGGTCAACGGCGATGGCCGCATCGAGGTCACGCTCACCGCGGACGCCGCCTCGGCCCACGTGAGCGTGGCCGACAACGGGGTCGGGATTCCGACCGACGTGCGCCCTCACCTCTTCGAGCCGTTCTTCACCACGAAGACCGAAGGCAAAGGCACCGGCCTCGGCCTTGCGATCTGTCTCGGGATCGTCGAGGCGCACGGAGGTTCCATCGAGGTCGAGTCCGAGGTCGGTCGGGGGGCCAAGTTCACCGTGAACCTGCCGCGGGCCCTTCCCCGAGACTCGGAGTGACGGTGCCCCCGCCCGTCGGAACGCGACGATCTTCGTCCCCTGCGTTCCCTGGGGCCCTAGGGCAGGGTTATTTCGGAGCGTGAGAATTCCGTGGGCATGCGACTGCTCGTGGTCGACGACGACGCGGTCTTCCGGGAGGAGCTTTCGACGCTCCTCTCCGACTGGGGTCACCAGGTGGAGGCGGTGTCGTCCGGCGCTCGGGCGGTCGAGGCGCTCGAGAACGCCGAGTTCGACGTGATCTTTTCCGACGTGCGGATGCCACGGATGAGCGGCATCGAGCTGTTGCGCCAAGTGCGGGAGCGCTGGCCGCGCGTTTACGTGGTCATGATCACCGGGTTCGGGACCGTGGAGGCTGCGGTCGAGGCGATGAAGCTCGGCGCGATCGATTACGTCCGCAAGCCGTTCCGGTCGGAGGCGGTGCAGCGGATCCTCGCGCTCATCCAGGACCAGCGCGCGTTCGCCGCCCCCGCCGGCGGAGAGAAGGACCCGGTCCGTCTCGCCGACCGGTGGGCGAAAGCCGGTCACGAAGTTCTGCTCCTGGGGGCGGTCCCACGCAAGGCGATGCCGGGCGTCACCGTGGTCGACCTTCCCGTCGTTGACTCGCCGGCGGGCCTTCACGAGACGGTCCTTAGGTTTGTCGAGGAACATCCTCGTCCCGCGGTCGTCATCGCCGGGGTCGAGCGATTGTTCGCGACCCACCGGACCGAGGACGTAGCGCAGGTACTGAGCGACATTGTCCAGCATACGGAAGGACGGGGATCGATCGCGGTCGGATTCGACCCCGACGTCCTCCCCGATGCCGCGGTGCTGCAGGTCCGCGCCGCCATCTCCGCGGTGCGGGTGCAAGGGACGCTCGGGGCGCTCGCGAACCCGCTGCGTCGTCATATCCTCCGTCGCCTGTCGGAAGGACCGACGTCGTTCACCGAGGTGATGCGGGCGGCGGGGATCGACGACTCGCCGAAGCTCTCCTTCCACCTGCGAACCCTTCAGGAAGAAGGGCTCATCTCGCACTCCTCCGAGTCGTATCACCTGACGCCGACCGGGAAGGAGGCCGTCCGCGTGCTTCACGAGGTCGACGAGCTCGGTTCGGCCGAGGAGGAACGCGTTCTCGTCTTCCCGACCCGGAAAACGGGGCTCGCCCACTGAAGCCGGCTCGCCCTCGCCGACCCGTCCGCGCGAGGAACAATTGGTGGCCCCCGTCGCCCTCGGGGATGAATCCCTCCCGAACGATCCGGTACCCTTCCTCTCGAAGCCATCGGCGGTACGTTCCGGCGTCATGGTGGCTCCACCGCATCGGGGCGTCCGACCCGAGCCAGCCGGTGGCCCGTCCTTCGTACCGCGAGGCGCCGACGATGCTGAGGAACCACTCGCCGGGCACCAGCCAGCGTGCCACCTTGTGGAACATGGACCGGTGCCGTTCGCGCGGCACGTGGATGAGGGAATAGAGAGCGATCACCGCCGCGAAGCTGCCCGCCGGGAAATCCACGTCGGCAAGGTCGGCGCGCAGGAACCGGGCTTCGGGCACCAGTCGGCGGGCTCGGCGGACCTGCACATCGGAGATGTCCACACCGGTGACGTGAAACCGATGGGCGAGCGACCGTGCGGCCGGGACCCCCGTGCCGCACCCGAGGTCGAGGACCGTCGATCCGCGGGGTAGGTTCCGAACGAGCGGGCGGAGCCAAGTTCGGTATTCCTCCCATCGATGTCCGAAGATGTCCGTGTCGCTCCGTCGCGGACGATAGAGGTACGAGGTCCCGTTCCATCCCTCTCGGACGACGGTGGACCACCGCGACCGGCGCAGGGTCGGAAGTCGAACGCGCGAACGCGCCACTCGTCGCCCACGGGCGGACATTAGAAGTCGTCTCGCCGCACCGATCTCCGGCGGCCCGGGTGCGGGTCCGGGACCGGGCGAAAACCCTTTCGCGCTCCTGGTGGGAGCCCGAGCGTATTCAAGAACCCGTACGTGTTGGCCGCCGGTCGAGGCGAAGTTCCGTGCCCGCACGTAGACCTCGAACGCCCAAGGCGCCCCCCGCACCTCCCCCCTCGAACGGATTCCTGAACGTCCTGGACGAGCGGACCGGGTCGAACTACCGGATCGCGATCGAGGACGGGGCCGTCCGAGCGACCGATCTCCATCAGATTCGGGGGAGCCCCGAGGAACCGGGGTTGCTTAGCTACGACCCGTCCTTCACGGCCACCGCCTCGTGCCGAAGCGCGATCACGTTCATCGACGGCGACCGCGGAATCCTGCGGTATCGGGGGTATCCGATCGAGGAGCTGGCCGCCTCGAAGTCGTATCTCGAGGTTGCCTACCTGCTGATCCACGGGAGCTTGCCCACGAAGAGCCAGCTCTCGGACTGGCTCTACAACATCACCCATCACACGATGCTCCATGAGAATGTCCAGAAATTCATGGACGGGTTCCACCACGACGCCCATCCGATGGCCATGATGGTGAGCACTCTCGCCGCCCTTTCGACGTTCTACCCGGACGCGAAGAACATCTCGGACGAGCATATCCGTTACCAGCAAGCGTTTCGGCTGATCGCGAAGGTTCCGACCGTCGCCGCCTTCGCCCATCGTCACTCCACCGGCATGCCCTACATTCACCCCAGCAACGACCTCTCCTACACCGAGAACTTCCTCGCGATGATGTACCGTCCCTCGTGGACGACCCAGTACACACCGGACCCGGTCCTGGCGAAGGCGCTCGACACGCTGTTCGTACTGCACGCCGACCACGAGCAGAACTGCAGCAGCAACGCGATGCGAGCGGTAGGGAGCTCCCACGCCGACCCGTACAGTTGCGCGGCCGCCGCGGCAGCGGCGCTCTACGGCCCTCTCCACGGCGGGGCGAACGAGCAGGTCGTCCGCATGCTGCAGGAGGTTGGCTCGAAGGAACGCGTGCCCCAGTTGATCCGCCAGGTGAAGGAGGGCCGTCGCCTACTAATGGGCTTCGGTCACCGCATCTACCGGAGCTACGACCCGAGGGCCCGCTTGATCCAACAGATCGCGGAAGAGGTGTTCGCGGTGACGGGGCGGAACCCGCTCATCGACGTGGCGCTGGCGCTCGAGAACATCGCGCTCTCGGACGACTATTTCATCTCGCGCCGGCTCTACCCGAACGTCGACTTCTATTCGGGGATCATCTACCAGGCGATGGGCTTCCCGACCGACATGTTTCCCGTCCTGTTCGCCATCCCTCGGATGTCCGGGTGGATCGCGCAGTGGATCGAGATGCTCCAGGACCCCGAACAGAAGATCGCCCGACCCCGCCAGGTCTACATCGGCCCGGCCGAGCGTCACCTCGAGGTGACCGGGGTGAGGGTGCCGGTCCGCCGGCCCGCGCGTACCGTCGACACCCGCCCGCGGCCCCGGGCCCCCCGGCCCGCCCCGGCGAGCTAAGCTAGACGTCGAGCGTCGCGGACAGCCGTCCTTTCTGGACGGCCCTCCGAAACGCCTGGTGGTCGAGCTCGGTCTGGTCCGCGTACGCCTCCGCGAAGGAAGCTACGGCACGGTCGAACACGGTCCCGCTTCCCAAGTACCCGGCGATCGCGGCGGGGTCGCCGGTCCGGGCATGGGCACGCGCGAGAGCTGCCCCGCAAAGTTCGGCCTGTCCGGCGAACTCGCGGGGCCCGAGCGTCGAGATCTCGTACGCGTACTTCATGTCGCGCAATTGACGCACGTAGAAATCCCGGTCTTCGAGCCGGCTCCATCCCAGAAAGACGTCGCTCGCCTCCTGGATCAGATGCTGCCCGGTCACCACGCGCTCGGCGTGATTCGGGTACGGACTCGGGCCGAGGAACGGCTCGAGGGCCGAGGCGGTCGCCTGCTTCGTCTGAAGGAACAGCGGGTCTTCGAGGTCGCTATCCGCCAGCAGCAACACGACCGAGCAGACGAGGCCCACGCTGCCGACCCCGACCACCTTCTGGGCGACGTCGGCGACGTGGTAGCGGTCGAGCAGCATGCGGCGCTCATCCGGCAGGGTCTCGAGGTAGCGTTCGAAGAACGACCGTGACATCCGTTCGGCGCTCGCGTCCCGGGAATGCACGATGAGCGGGGGATTGTCTCGGATGCGCGGTTCCCCCCGAACGGACTCGGTGAGCCGGGGGAAGGCGTGGAGACCGGTGCGTCGCCGGGACCGAGTGGCGGCGCGGGACATCAGGGTGCGAAGCACTCGGTCCTCGGGAAGAGGAGGGCTGCGAAGGTCGAGGTGGGCATACCAGATGTCGAGGTACCGCATCGAAGAGAAGGTGAGCATCATCTGCCGGTAGGAGCGCAGGGCGGACCGTGTCGCACGTCGGATGTCGGACCGGCCGTACCGATTCACCCGGCCCGCGACCACCACGCTGGTGGCGAGCCGTTTCACGTCCCACTCCCAGGGCCCGGGCAGGGTCTCGTCAAAGTCGTTGAGGTCGAACGTCTGTTGTCGCTCCGGGGTTCCGAACACCCCGAAGTTCGACAGGTGGGCATCCCCGCAGAGCTGCACCCGAAGGCCGGTGGCCGGCGTCGTCGCGAGGTCCCGAGCCATCACGGACGCCGCACCGCGTAGGAATCCAAAGGGCGAGTCGGCCATCCGGCCGTACCGAATCGGCAAAAGTTCCGGCAGCCGACCCCGGCAGGCCTCCTCGATTTGGCCGACCACGTCCGGACGGTCTCGGTGAGGCCGCCAACTGGCGTGACTCGAACGCGGGACCCGTTTCCGAAGCGCCTTTCCCGCGGCGAGGCGGTCCGCGCGAGAGCCCGCCCGCTGCGGCTCCGTCTCTTTCCGACCGAGGTCTGGCATCGACATTCCCGCGGCTCGCTTGCCCGGCACGATAGAGCGGTTCGCGTTCCTCCGCGGTTTTGCTGGCCATCGTACCGAATCGCCGCAATCTAACACTTTCCGCCCGGCACCGGGATTGCGGAATTCGCCGGGCACAAGAGATAAGGAGGGGAACCGGCCAAGTAGAAGGCGACGTCGACGGAGTCGACGCGAGACGACCTCCGGAGTCGCGGGAACCGGGTCTGGGTACCGGTAACCGCCCGGAAGGCACCGCGCCGTGCCTCCCTCGATCGAGCGACGATGAACCAGTGGCGGGAGAAGTTCCGACAGTCCCGTTGGGCGATCCTCGGGGCCGTCGCACTGGCGCTCATCGTGGTCGTGCCGGGGGGTCCCTCGTACTTCACGAGCGGTTCTCCGCGAGCGGCGGGCCCGCAACCCATGGCGCCCCAGGAGGGGACTCCCGTGTCGGTGGTGGCGGGCGAAGGGAGCACCGTCGGCATTTCTCCCAGCCTCGAGGGAATGACCTACTACGTCGACTACGACTCGGGAAGCGACCGTAACGCCGGGACCTCGCCGGGCACCGCGTGGAGACACGTTCCGGGCGACCCCTCGGCCACCGGAGTTCCGGCCAACATTACCCTCGCTGCGGGCGACACGGTCGTGTTCCGGGGAGGAGTGGTCTACAACGGGACCATCGTCGTTCCGTGGAGCGGCGAGCCCGGTCGACCGATCACGTACGACGGGAACACGGCGGGTTCGTTCGGCACCGGTCGCGCGATCGTCGACGGTCAAGGCACGGCGCGGGGGCCGCTCGCGTACCAGTACGGTTTCCTCGGGGGCGAGCAATGGAACGGATTCGAGGACGTCGGCGTCTCGTACGTGGTCATCGAAGGCTTCGAGATCCGCGACCAGAGGTACATCTGGAACGACACGGGCGGAGGTTGGAACAACGGGCCCCAGGGCGTCGCGATCGGAGGGGTCGGGTCGAACGTCACCGTAGAAAACTGCTTTATCCACGACGTTCAGCCGATCGCCCTGGCGGTCAACAACAATAGCGAGGTGATGGGCTCGTTGAATGCCTGGACCTCGGTCCACGTCACCAACCTGACGTTCACGGACTCGAACGTCAGTCTGGCAAGGTACGCCGGTACGTCCGGATCCCTCGCGCGATTCAAGATCTACGTCGGATGGGGGGCCGACGACTACACCATCGCCTCCGCGTACCTCGGGCCATACTGGGCGAGCAACAACACGCTCCAGGTCTATCAGGACCTCAACCTCACGATGCCCGGCTGGAACACGGCCTACAGTGATCCCGTCGGGCAAGCAGAGGCGTACGGGTACTCGATCTTCAACATGACCGAGGGGCCGATGTACGGCAAGCAGAGCGCCGACATCGCCGTCGCGACACATGCGCATGTCTCGCTCCTCAACAACACGCTCTCCGACGCCGGCACGGGCATCGACCTCAGCCAGGACAATAATTCCCTCGTCGAGGGAAACGACATCTCGAGTGTTTCGTGGGGAATCGCGGGGGGCAGCGGCGAAATTCCGGCCGCCCAGCTCGTGGACGTGACGATCGCCTTCAACCGGCTTCACGACTTCTATCCGTACGTCCGGAACGGCTACTGGTCGGGTTGGCACGGCGATGGAGTCTACCTGTTCGCCGGGTCGAACAGCTACGCGACCATCCGAAATCTTTTGGTCGAGGGGAACGATTACTACGGCTACATTCCCGAATCGACGGCCCTCGTCTACTGCGAGGACGCCGACTACGTGAACGTGACGATCTTCGACAACATTTTCGCGGCGAGCGGCTCGTGGATGATCCGGATTTCGGCCGACCCCGGTTCGATTCTCAACGACGTCCGCGTCTTCAACAACGACTTTGTCATCGCGCCGCTCGACGAGAGCCCGGCGATTCTGTTCCAGGGAGAAGTGACCAACATCAGCCTGCGGAACAACATCGTATGGATACCGTCCGGCTGGGGCGCCGTCTTCTCGTTCGACCCGGTCGGCCTGAACCCGCTCGGCAGCGACGATAACCTGCTCGGAAGCGACTACGCCTACGCGGGCGACATCGGTTACAACGGGACCGAGTACACGCTGGCCCAGTGGGTCGCATCGAACTACGCTTTCCCGCACGACCAGCAGAGCCGGATCGACGAGAACCCGCGCTTTGCCAACTATCCCGACTTCGAGCGGTACGTGATCGGCGGCGGGTTGAGAAACGTGACGCTCCAGGTCGAGGACCCGGCGGTGAACCCGCACGTGAACGCGACGATCCACATCGGCGACCATGTCGAGTACGATTTCGACGGCGTGATGCGCACCGTGACCGCCGTGGGCCGCGGTTCGCCCCAACCCTGGGTCGAGTTCTCGCCGGCGCTCACCGCTCTGCCCACGGCGGGGGACTTCGTGACCGACTGGGGGAACGACACGAACCTCACCGTCGACCTCCACCTTGAAGCGAATTCTCCGGCGATCGGTGCCGGCGAGAATCTCGCGGGACAGGTCCCCGCGGTCGACGCCGGCGGGAACGCTCGGCCCGAGACGGGTCCGTGGGACATCGGGGCGTACCAATACACGCCCACCCCTCCCCCCACGGCCTCGACCCACTCGTCCGGAAGCTTCCCGTACGGAACGGTTGCGATTATCCTCGGGGGGATAGGGGTGGTCCTCGTGCTGACCGGAGTGATGCTCTTCCGGCGACGCCGACGACCAACCATATCGAAGGTAGAGGCGGATTCCGCGGTGGGTCCATAACGGGGTTTCCGCCCTCCCTGAGTATGGTGTGCTACGGTGTAGCACGCCGTCCAACGAATGGCGGTTGCCGCGAGCCCCTCCCTTAAGTGATGGTTCCGGCTCGACGCCGCTGCGGAAGGCGTTCCGTCAGAGGGTGGATATGACAAAAGTCGGCAGAAAGAGCACCTGGGCCGCCATCGGGATGGTCCTTCTACTCGCCATCGCCATCGTTCCCGCGATCTCGGGTGCCGCAAGCCCGGCCACCGCCTCGAGCGCAGCCGTCACGTCGGCTCCCGCGGGTTGCGCCGCGTCGACCAGCTCATCGGGAGGCCACTCGTCCGGACCCTCCGACACCCAGTGGTCCTACGGCGGCGAAGGATGGTCCAACTGGAGTGTCAGCTACCATCACTTCACGTTCTCCTACAACAGCACCTTCGGCTGGACCGTCGTCTTCACGGTGATCACCAATTCGACCACCGGAGTCACCCTGCTCGAGGAGCAGCGAACCCTCGGGATGACCGTCTGGGCGAACCTCACGAGCCCGAACGTTACCGCGAACTATCTCTACCATGCCTTCGAGGATGATGCGGCGTTCGCGAACGTCACGAACCACTCCACTGTCTACGTGAACGGTTCGCCGGTCGCGGCGCTCGGTCTCCTGAACGCCTCGGTCGCGGCGTGCAGCACCATTCACCAGGCGATCAGCATCGCCAACAAGACGGCTACCCGCACCGGCTTTCTCAACGTGACCGGGATCGCCGAGGCCTCGATCTCGTTCAGCCCATCGCTCGGCTTGATCCCGTTGAACCTGAGCGGCATCGAGATGTGGAACTCTTCGTCGACCGCGACGGCGGCCGCGAGCTGGAACGTCTCCTACGCCTACATGGAGCTCAACGGATTGAGCGGTTCGGGCTCGAAAACCGGATCGCTCAGCGGCACCTGGCCGGTCAACCTGACGGGCTACAAGTTCGAGGCTCGCCATGCGTTCTCGGACCGCAAGCCCCGGGTCGGTGTGGTCCTGATCCTCCAGGGACCGTTCAACTGCTACGACGGGTTCATCCTGCTGCCGCGTAACTTCGACTTCTTCGGCACGGCGGTCCACGGATACGACCCCTACGGATTCGGTTCGGCGAGAATCTCCTCGGAGAGTCTCTACCTGAGCCCCGGACCGGGCGGCTTCGCCGTGACCGCGGCGGACCAGTCGTTCGCGGCCGTCAACA
>Ga0187781_10004405_pt1 | contig 10473 bp, 7 predicted proteins | sample 0715_SJ02_MP02_2_FD_132447 | JGI IMG/M metagenome (GOLD analysis project Ga0187781, IMG submission 132447) | Tropical peat soil microbial communities from peatlands in Department of Meta, Colombia - 0715_SJ02_MP02_20_MG | ecosystem: Environmental > Terrestrial > Soil > Wetlands > Peat | place...
CACCCCGGCCGGGCCGCCGAGCACCGAGCTCCCGCCCCAGGTGTAGCCGACCTCTTCCACGTCCTCACCCCTTCACGCTCACCCCCCAGCCCCAGCCCCCAGCTCCAGCCTCGGCCTCGGTCTCGACGTAGGGGAGGGGCCGAGTGCTCCGTGGCCGTATACGCGCGGGTCAAGCCGCGTATACGGCGCGACCAGCAGTCCGGACTACCCGAAGCGGGCGAAGCACGCGACGGCTGTCAGCTGCCGCTGCGGTGGTGAGGCTCACCTGTTCCGCCCTTGGCCTCCGTGGCGGGCCCGAGCCCTTGGGCTCGCCGGCCAGGAGATCCCCCGAAGGGCACTTCGACGGGATGGTGGTCCCCCGCGAGCGCCAGGACTTCCTCGAATCCTTGGCGAAAGCATTCCATGAGCAGGTCAAAGTCGGGGACGGCGGCAGCGTCGATGTTGAAGCCCACACAACAGGTTCTGCAATAGGTCACCAGCGTCACGTTCAACGCCGAGCCTGTCGTCGGCCCGAAGACGAAGTAACCCGATACGGGTGCCCCCGCCAGGTAGATCGGCACGTTGACGCCCGGCACGTTGCTGGCCAAGAAGTCGACGTGCTTGAGCATGCTGCCGACCACATTCGACGGCAGGAGGTTCAGCGTGCCGGCGATCGCATCGCTCAGAGGTAATGCCCGGTCGCCTCGTGCCGCCCGACACCGTTCACCGGTGCGCCGTATGCGTTCCGCAGAATCCGCGAGCCCGACCGGCACGGCAAATCGTTCGAGGGTGATCCGATTGCCACCCGGAGGGTCGTCCTCCTTTCGGATCGAGATGGGCAAGGTGAGGCGAAGGTCCTCGACGTGCGCGTCATGACGCTCGTGGTAGCGCCGCAACCCGCCGGTGACGGCGGCCACGAAGGCGTCGTTCAGGGTGCCGCCGGCCGAGTTGGCCGCCTGCTTCAGGTCCTGGAGGTCGACAGCAAGCATGGCCAAGCGCCTGTTGAGGCTGCGGTCGGTCATCATGGGTGACAGCGTCTCGGTGACCGGCGCGACGAACTGAGCAACCGAGCGTGCTGTCGCCACGGCGTCGGATGTTGCCTGCAATGGATCCCGGGCGACATGGAGCGCGGTGGGGATCGCTCCGGAGATTCCATGGCGAAGGGTCTCGAAGACCCGGTGCCAGTCATGCGCGAGAGACTCCCGGACCAACTCGGCGGCGCCCGGGACTCGTTCGTGCGTCTCGGGCAGTGGCTGGTCGTCGGTCGCTTGGGACTCGGGGGTGGTCTCGAAGAGCAGTAGCGCCAGTTGCATCCCCCCGATGCCGTCGGTCAACGAGTGGTGGACCTTCATGACGAAGGCGGCCCCGCCGCCCCTCAGGTGCTCGATGAGGGTGAACTGCCACAAAGCCCGCGACCGATCGAAGCCGGTCATCGCTTCGCGTCGAGCGAAGTCGAGCACGGTGGCGGGCGTGTACGGGCTAGGGGCATTGAGGCGCCGAAGGTGCAAGGAGAGGTCGAAGTCAGTGTCGATCCAGCGCGGGTTAGCCAAGCGAATTGGTGGGTCCATCGGGCGCTGGCGGAAGCGTGGGGCCAGTCGGGTCGCTCGGTCCAGCCGCGCCGCGAGCGCTTCGAAGTCCGGGGACCGGTCGAGCCAGGTGACGGCAACAATCGTTGCGCGAAGACCCGGGTCCTTCTCGAGGTACCACGAGAAGGCGTCGGTGTCCCGCATGAACACGTCGAGCCGCTCGCTCACCGATGTCTCCCCTGAATCTGCTGTGCACCGACGCTACCCTGCTCATTCGGCCTCGATTAGGGCCGAAAGTCACCCACTGTCGGCGAGCGGAGAACGAGGTCCGCTCTTCCGCATCGCCCTGGCCTCGACGGGCCCGGCCCCGGCAGAGAGCCCGACACTCCTGCCCAAAGACCCTTTTTGCCAGCGGCGACTCGACCTATCGTGCGGTCAGCAGGCCGATGGAACGAAGGTGGTGGTCCAAGTGGAGCGGCTCAGCGCACTCGATGCCGAGTTCCTTCATCTGGAGGACGGGGCTGTCCACATGCACATTGCCGGGGCCTGCGTCTTCAGCAATCCACCGCCGGCGCTGTCCGAGCTCGAGGGGCTGATCGCGTCGAAGCTCCACCTGATTCAACGTTATCGCCAGCGCGTTCGGACCGTGCCTCTCGAACTCGGGCGACCCGTGTGGGCCGACGACCCTCACTTCGACCTCGGATATCACGTGCGGCACGTAGCGCTGCCCGCCCCTGGCGACGACGCCGCCTTTTGCCGGCTGATGGGTCGGATCATGTCCCAGCCTCTGGATCGCGAGCGCCCCCTGTGGGAGACCTGGCTGGTCGAAGGTCTCGAGGGCGGTCAGTGGGCACTCATATTCAAGGTTCACCACTGCATGGTCGACGGCATCGCCGGGGTCGGATTGCTCACTGTCCTCTTGGACCTCGAAGCGGACACTGCCGTTGGCGAACCGCAGGCCTGGGAGCCGCGTCAGGAACCAACGACCTTGCTGAAGGTGCTCGACGCCTGGGGAGGGTTGATGTCCGACATCGTCTCGGTGGCAATGGAGATTCCGGCATCGGTCGCCCACCCCCTCGCCGCGGTTCGCTCTGCATGGGGAGCGTCCGAGGGACTGGTCCGATTGGCGGAGCGCCTCCTCCCCACCCGGCGGCTGTCCATCGAGGGGCCGATCGGACCCCATCGGGTCTGGGCCCATTCCTCAACGAGCCTTGACGCGGTGAAATCGATCCGTTCTGCGTTTGGCGGCACGGTCAACGACGTGGTGCTGGCGGCAGTCGCCGGCGGCTATCGTGCCCTGCTCATCGAGCGCGGTGACGATGCTGACCGCGCGGTTGTGCGCTCGCTCGTGCCGGTGTCAACGCGGCACGACGACGGTCGGGGAGTGCTCGACAACCGCGTCTCAGCGCTGCTCTATGAGCTTCCAGTGCAGTTGGCCAGTCCGATTGAACGTCTCGAAGCCGTTCAGGCCCAGATGTCCGACTTGAAGGCATCGCATATCGCTGAGGCGGGGGAGCTGCTCACGTCGGTGGGCAACCTGGCACCGCCGGTGATGGTGGGGACCTTCAGCCGTGCTGCCATCCGCTACATGCACCGCTTCGGGCAGCAGTCACTCAACACGGTGACGACGAACATTCCCGGCCCACAGGTCTCCTTGTTCTGCCTCGGCCGCGAGATGTCCGAGTATCGACCGTTCGTTCCGATTAGTCACGGACTGCGCGTCGGCACCGCGATTCTCTCGTACAACGGGAGACTCTTCTTCGGTGTGACCGGTGACTACGAGACGATGCCCGATATCGGCCTGCTGGCCAGGGAGACGGTGTCGGACATCAACGATCTTTTCGATCTCGCCGTCACTCGACTTGGTGATCAGGCGTGTTCGTCTGGCCAGCAGAGCTCTCCGGCACCGTCCACTCCGCAGGTCCCGGCGCCAGACTCATGACCTTGACCGGCGGGATCGTCGTGACAACAAGGATCGTCGCAGGCCCTGCCATCAGCCGACCTCGAGCAAGCGTCGGCACTCCTTCACGACACCTGGTGCCCCGTTCCGGTCGGGGGTAAGGAGCTAGCTGGGCTCCGCGGGTGGCACTCTCAGGATGATCCGGAACACGGGAATGTGGGGTGCCAACGCCTGACACTCCTCGAGCGATGCGTGACGAGGTAGTCCCAAGTGCGGGCGTCCTCCGGGAGCGACCGCCGCGTAACGGCGGATGATCCGGGCCCGGTCCGCGATCGCGACCTCTTCGAGGGTCACGCTTTGTCGACGGCCCCGGCGCAGGACGGCGGCACCACCGGCGGCCCGCACATTCTTGACCCAGTTCGCCCGTTCACCCAGCATCGACACCAGGTATTCGTCGCCCTGCCACTCAGCGATGACCACCGGGAAGGTGATGCGTCGCCCGCTGCGTCGGCCCATAACCTCCAAGCTCGCCGCCCGTCGAGGCAAGAGCCCGGCCCCGAAGGCAAGGCTTGACAAGCGGTTCTGAGGCCGGGCCACCCAGTTAGGCCGACCGGAGCGATACATCCACTTGCTGTACTGGTCGAACAACTTGCCGATTAGCGCCACGAGACGACTTTTGCGTCCCGTCCGCTCAACTGGACAGAGTCGTTGGTCACCTGCGTATTTCGATGTGCAGTGTCGACACCCGGGCTGAGGAATCGTCTCTCGAGGCATTGGCTTCCGCGAGCCGCGACCGCCTCCGCTTCTCGACCGCTTCGAACTCCTCGAGGTCGCGTTTGGAGCTGATCCACTGGGCCAATGGCCACGGCGCCATTGGAACAACGCTGACTGCCCGGTGACGATCGGGGATGGTTCGGGGAGGCCGCGTAACTTGGGTCGCTACTTGCTGGTCTTGCGTCGGAGCGGCATCATCGTTTCGGGGAACGGGTTATCCGTGAAATCGAGCACGAGCCGAGTGAAGAGATCCGGCTTCTCCATCGGGACAAGGTGAGATGCGCCTGGCACAACGGCCAGCTGCCCGTTCTGGACTTTGCGGGAGAATTCCTGTGCGTGTTCCAGGCTGATGTAGTCGTCATCGCCGACGATGACGAGGGTCGGTGCAGAGATCCGTTGCACCTTGGCCGTCCAGTCGAAGGGCTCGGCCCACATCGTGCGCATCTTCTCCCATACCTCAGGGAAGTGTTCCGGACCATCCGGGGAGGCTTGGGCGTACATGGCGGCGAACATCATCATGTCCTCGTCGTCGGGCGAGAGGGCCACGAGGGCCTCCATCGCTCCGGGGACGTATCCGGCACTGGAGAAGCCTGATCCCGTGACACTAAGTGTCCGGACGAGTTCGGGGTGCTCTGCGGCAATGAGGGTGCCCACCATGCCCCCGTCGCTCCATCCAAGCAGGTCGACCGGCCCGAGGTCGAGAGCGACGAGGAAGCCGACGGTCTGGTCGGTCATTGACCGATACGTCAAAGGACCAGGCCGGTCAGGAGTGTGACCCTGCGCCTGGCGCTCAGGCGCCACCACTCGGCGGTATGGTGACAACCCCGAGAACTGCGCAGCCCACGTGGAGTTGTCCGCCAACCCGCCATGCAGGAGCACGATGGGCTCGCCGTCGCCCTCGGTCTCGTAGAACACGGCCAGACCGTCGATGTCAACGGTCGCATGCGTGCGGGGCGTGACCATCGAATGAGCCTACGTCGCCGAGTTCGGCGTCGTTCCTCAGTCGAGAGATCCCCGACATGTCGCACGGCGCCACTCCGAGGGTGGGCAGTGATCCGCGGGTGGGCAGTGATCCGAGGGTAGGCAGTGATCCGAGGGTGGGCAGTGCGCAGTGATACGACGAGGCCAGTCTCGTCGACGAGTCAGATGTGTGTTCTCGGGTGTGCGAGCTTCATCACGACCCGCAGACGTCCCGATGGAGGCGCTCCTAGCCGACGGTGATCGGAGACGGGATCCAACGCCCGAGCGGCCGACCGTTCACCAGGTGTGCTTGCATCTGTCGCCTCGGCCACGCTGCACGGAGCCGTCGGAACTCTGGTCTCGGTCGAGGTCCACGTGTCCAACGGCCTCCCAGGCTTCACCATCGTCGGACTCCCGGACGCCTCCGTGCGAGAGGCCCGAGACCGGGTCCGTGCCGCCATGCTGTCCAGCGGTTTTGCCTGGCCGCTCCGCCGGACGGTGGTGAATCTTGCCCCCTCCGGCCTGCGCAAGGGTGGCGCCGGCTTGGACCTGCCCATCGCTGTTGGGCTGCTCGTGGCAACCGGGGAGCTCGACCCCGCCTGTTGCCGGGGCTACGCCTTTTGTGGCGAGCTCGGCCTGAACGGCTCTCTGCGCCATGTGCCGGGCATGATCGCCCTCGCGGACGCCACGGGACCAGGTGGCCTCGTCGTGCCCTTGTGCGACGTGCGCGAGGCCGGGTTGGTGCGCGGCGCCGACGTGCGGGGCGCAGCAACGTTGGCCGAGCTGGTGCCGATGTTGCGCGGTGAGGTCCCGTGGCCGGACCCGCCCCCACCCGAGGTCCGAGTCGAGCTGTCGCCACCTCCCGACCTCTGCGACGTGCGCGGCCAGGCCGTAGGGCGCCGAGCCCTCGAGGTCGCAGCCGCCGGCAGCCATCACCTGCTCATGGTCGGACCACCGGGTTCGGGCAAGACGATGCTGGCCGAGCGCCTGGTCGGACTGCTCTCTCCGCTGACGCTCGAAGAAGCCCTGGCGGTGACCCGGATCCATTCGGCGGCCGGTCGTGCGCTTCCCGACGGAGCGCTGGTCGACCAGCCGCCGTTTCGGGCGCCGCACCACCGGGCGTCGATCGTCTCGTTGGTCGGTGGAGGGAGCTGGACCCTGCGTCCAGGTGAAGTGAGCCTCGCCACGCACGGCGTCCTGTTCCTCGATGAACTCGGGGAGTTCCCGGTCGCCGCGCTCGAGGCGCTGCGCCAACCCCTCGAGGAGGGGGTGATCCGGGTGAGCCGAGCCGGAGGAACGGTGACGTTCCCAGCCGCGTTCCAACTGGTCGCTGCCATGAACCCGTGTCCGTGCGGCGAGGGCGTGTACCAGGGAGCGTGCGACTGCTCACCCGTCGAGCGCGCCCGGTACCGTCGACGCGTCTCGGCGCCGTTGCTGGACCGCTTCGACCTCGTGGTCCCGGTCACTCGTCCCGATCCCGACGAGTTGCTCGGGGCCCCTCCCGGAGAGCCGTCGGCGGCGGTGGCTGCCCGTGTCGCCGCCGCCCGCGCGCGCCGGCCCACCGAGCGCGCTCCACTCTCTCCCGACGCCTCGGCGCTGTTGGCCTCGAAGCTCCGGGAGGGACAGCTCAGCCCGCGCGGTCTCGAGAAGGTGGAGCGGGTGGCACGGACGATCGCCGCGCTGGCGGACGAGCCGCTTGTGTCGTTCGGACACGTGTCCGAGGCGCTTTCGCTGCGCGCTGGGCGGACGGTGGTGGCGCCGTGAGTAGCGGGACGCGCCCGCAGCGACCCGGCTCCGGTGCCGGAGGTGAGGTCCCGCCGCTCCCCGAGGAGGCCTATGCGGTGGCGTTGGCCGCCACCCCGTCGCTCGGGCCGGCCCGACTGCGGGATCTCCTGGCGTCACAGCCGCCGTCGGCCGCTTGGGCCGCTGTGACGGCGGAGCCCCGCGACTCCTCCGTGAACGTGGACATGGACGTCGCCGGGATCTGGCGACGTCACGTCGAGCTGGGCATCCGCGTCCTGGTGCGCGGTCTTCCGTCCTACCCCTCGCGCCTAGCCGCGGACCCTCGAGCGCCTGCAGTCCTGCTCTGCATCGGGGATCCGGCCGTGCTCGACGCCGGCCCGACAGCGGCCCTGGTCGGGACCCGCGCCCCGACCCGTTACGGGATCGGCGTGGCAGCGCAGTTCGGGGCGGAGCTCGCCGCGGCCGGGGTCAGCGTGGTGTCCGGTCTCGCCCTGGGCATCGACGGTGCGGCGCACGAGGGCGCCTGCGGGGCGGGCGCCCCGCCGATCGGCGTCGTCGCCGGCGGGCTCGACGAGCCCTATCCGCGTCACCATGCGCGACTGTGGGAGCGCGTTGCGGCGGAGGGGGTGATCGTCTCGGAGTGGCCGGCCGGGGTACGAACGGAGAAGTGGCGGTTCCCCGTGCGCAACAAGGTGCTGGCCGCGTTGAGCGACGTCGTCGTGGTGGTGGAGAGCCGGCACCGCGGCGGGTCGCGCCACACCGTCGAGGCAGCGCTCGAACGGGGCATCCCGGTCGGAGCCGTGCCCGGCTCCGTCCGCAGCGCCACCTCGGAGGGCACCAACGCGCTGCTGGCTGACGGGGCATTCCCCGTGTGCTCGTCGAGCGACGTGCTCGTGGCGCTGTCGTTGCGCGGGGCGGTCCTGCCCGCACCGGCTCCGCCAGGAGCCGCTGAACAGCCATTGCACCCACGCGCACCGGCAAGCGCACCGGTAGGAGTCGAACGAGCGGTCTACGAGGCGCTCTCGCAGGACCCCGCACCGCTCGACATGCTGGCGCGGACGACTGGGCTGGACCTACCGGTGCTGTGCGGTTGCTTGGAGCGACTGGCCCAGCAGGGCCTGGCCCGTGACGTGGGGGGTTGGTGGGAGCGGGGATGACCCCGATACCGCCAGGTCGGGGCCGTAAATTGCATCGTCGTGGATGGGCGCTTCCTTCAGGCCGAAGACGTGGCCGGGCTGTGGGACGAAGCGGTGGAAGCCGAGGCGGACGGCGCCGACGCCGTGTTCGTCAGTGACGGACCCCTGGGCGACCCGGTCGTCCTGGCCGCGGCTCTGAGCTCCACGGTCCGCCGGGCGCTGCTCGGAGTGAGGACGTCGCTCACGGCTGGTCGCCACCCTGCAGTGCTGGCTCGCGAGCTGACCACCTTGGACCTGGTCTGTGGAGCCCGCAGCGTGCTCTGCGTGGCGCCGCCGTTCAGCGAGCCCGACCCGCTCACCGAGGCGATCGAACTGTGCCGGGCCCTCTGGCGAGAGGGCGAGGCGGACGGGGGGACGTACTTCCCCGTGGCGGGAGCCGTGAACCGACCGCGCCCGGCCACGGGGACGAGCCCGTTGCTGGCCCTGGACCTGACCGCTCGAGACGAGCCGGCCCCCGAGCTGGTGGGCGCCGTCGACCTGCTCCTGCGCCCCACCGACGATCCGGCCGTCTGCCGGTTGGAGCGCACGTGACCGACGCGACCGTGGTGCGCGAGCAGCACCACGCTGCGACAACAGGGACCGCCGTGACGGGACGGCACCTGCCCGCCCTCAACGGGCTCCGGGGCGTGGCCGTGCTCGGCGTTGTCGCCTACCACCTGCAACTCGGCTGGGCTTCGGGTGGGTACCTCGGCGTCGACCTCTTCTTCGTCCTGTCGGGCTTCCTCATCTCCTCGCTGTTGCTCGAGGAGTGGGCGGGCTCGGGCCGCATCAGGCTGGGAGCCTTCTGGGGACGGCGGGCGAAGCGGCTCCTGCCGGCACTCTTCCTCGTCCTGGCCGCCCTCGCGCTCTACCTGATCCTCAACGGGCGCTTCGGCGGGCCCGGAGCAAATGGGCACGTCGACCTCTCCGGCCTGCGTGGTGAGGCCATCGCCACCTTGCTCTACGTGAACAACTGGCACCTGATTTACGCCCACCAGTCCTACTTCGCCCAGTTCTCGACACCCTCGCCGCTCCAGCACACCTGGTCCTTGGCGATCGAGGAGCAGTTCTACTTGGTCTGGCCGCTCGTGCTGCTGCTCCTTTTGCGCATGGCCCCTCGTCACTGGCGGCGGGCTGGTGTGTTCGTCACGGTCGGCCTCGGTGCCCTCTCGGCCGTGCTGATGGCCTTGATGTTCCACCCGGGGACGGACCCTTCGCGGGTGTACTTCGGCACCGACACCCGGCTGTTCGACCTCATGGCGGGTGCCACCTTGGCCTTCGTCGTGGCGTCGCGGCCGCAGCCCGGGGAGGGGGCGCGCCGGACGTTCCACGTGCTGGGCCCCCTCGCCGCGGGCGTGCTCGCCGTCTTCTGGGTGACGGCGGGTACGCCGGCTGGGCTACCGACCAACTTCATGTTCCAAGGTGGGTTCGTTCTCTGCGCGGCACTGGCCGGGCTGGTCGTCGCCGATGCCCGACTGGTCGAGCCCGGATGGTTCTCCCGGGCGCTGGCCTGGGGGCCGCTGCACTTCCTCGGGACCATCTCCTACGGCGTGTACCTCTGGCACTGGCCCGTGATCGTCTACCTCAACGGCGCCCGCACCGGGCTGTCGGGGTGGTCGCTCGACCTGGCGCGCATCGGCCTCACCCTCGCCCTGTCGACGGCCAGCTACTACCTGGTCGAGAGGCCGGTGCGCCTGGCCCATCTGCACGGGTGGACCCGCGTCTGGGCTGCCCCGGTGACGGGTGTGGCGACCGCAGTGATCATCGTGGTGGCCACCACGCCGGCCGTGGCCGACCCCGGCAAGGTCGTCGGCGCGACCCGAGTGGCCACGGCCAGCCCGTCGGTGACCGTGCCGGGCCAGGGCGGGTACCAGGGCCAGGTCCCCATCCGGCTCAGCGCACCCCCGACGGTCGCCAACCCGTTACGCGTCATGATCATCGGCGACTCAGTGATGCACGACGCCTCCTACGGCGTCACCGCCGCACTGGAGTCGACGGGCGAGGCCACCGTGAGCACGAGGACCATCGCCGGGTTCGGCCTGACCACGGCGACGAATTGGCCCACCTCCCTCCCGAACCTGGTCCGCCAGACGCAGGCCCAGCTGGTGGTGGCTTCGTGGAGCTGGGACCAGATCGGCCCGACCACGCCCAACGCTCTGCACCAGCCGGTGCGGTACACGGCGCTGCTGCGCAGAGCGGTGGCCACGTTGCTCACACCCGGCGATGGCGTCGAGGGCGTGATCTTCACCGAGTTCCCGCAGTCCGGGCCCCTGCCGACGTCGCCGGCTGGGATGTCCCTCGCTGCCTACAACCGCGAGCGATACGAGGGCGTGGTGGCGTGGAACAACATCGCCGAGAAGATGACGCGGTACTTCCCCGGGCGGGTGATGTACCTCCCGCTCGCCAGCTCGCTGAC
>Ga0187781_10004406_pt1 | contig 10471 bp, 10 predicted proteins | sample 0715_SJ02_MP02_2_FD_132447 | JGI IMG/M metagenome (GOLD analysis project Ga0187781, IMG submission 132447) | Tropical peat soil microbial communities from peatlands in Department of Meta, Colombia - 0715_SJ02_MP02_20_MG | ecosystem: Environmental > Terrestrial > Soil > Wetlands > Peat | place...
AAGCATGCCTTATCATTTGCAGAGATATGAAACTTATTTATCCATAACGCGGACGATCGCTGTTATAACGCCGTTATGTCTCGGGATTGGCTTGCCGGCGGGGCATGCGGTCGCCCAACAGGTTTCCTTCAAGACGCCTTCAGAAAACAGCAAATACACGCAGCAGCTCAATTTGGAGGTAGGAGACGAACCTAAACACATAGTGCGCATTTTCGAGATTCACCGAGTCTACCCCAATAGTCCGGTTATCGATGGGCTTAAACTTGTCGAAGAGTGGGGTCGAGGAGCGGCTGACTATTTAAACGGTAACGGAAATGCGTACGTCTATGACGAGTACGTAATGGAGAACGGAGACAGGTTCTTTGCTCGGTCCGTGTTTGTTACGGAGCACACGGCAGAGAGCATCAAGGCAACGCAGGTTGGATACATAACGAGCGCTACAGGAAAGTTGGCTGGAATGCACGGTATCATTAGGGTCACTGTCAACTTTGATCCAAAAACCGGTTTCAACGAAATTGAGACAAATATTGAGTACGCGAAGTGATGTCTGGAGCGCTGATAAACGCTGTCAAGGTAGGAGTGCCATGGGCAGATCTTGACCGTTTCATGAGCACGCAAGCTCTGAGTGGCGATCAGCGACCGAGTTTTAGCGGCGTAAGTTGTAAATCTCGTAAGTGGTTACTCCTAGATCAGTTGCGGCGCGATGATCGCTCGCCAGATATTCGATAAGCTCCCGGCGCTGCCTGCGACGATCACGTGCGACCCGGAGCTGGCCGGCGACCCGGTTAAAAACCGTGCGAAGCGACAAAGTCTGGTGTGGAGCGAATGCAGCGCGCGTTTCAATCTGCCAATGACAAGACATGAGGACCTCCAAAGGTGATCCGGGCGATCTTTCCTTTTTAATCCCATTGCCGCCACCCGATTACTGTGCCTCGCCTCCCATTGCCGAATGACCAGTCCGCCCTAGGGACTTCCGAATGGTTGAGGAAAGCGTTTTGCTGTCCTTACTGTTACTGAGCCGCTCGACCATCTAACAATGTGATGAGTATCAGATCGTCGACGGCTACACGACGGGCCTGAGAGCCTACTAGGTTCCGAACATCGGATCGCTTCAAGCGTATTGCGCGAGGCCGCAGCCGAGGGACCAGTTCTCTTTCGCGACCTCGACAAGGTTCACGAACACGTCCTCCGGGCGGATGCCGGGGCTTTCGCCGAGCAGCTCGGCGATCCGCCGGAACAGCGCCTTTTTTTGCTCCACGGTGCGGGTGTTGTTCGCGGTGATCTGGATCAGCACGAGATCATCGCTTCGAGCAACGTCAAGATAAGACGCGCCGTAGCGAAAATCCGCAGAGTCATGCTCCTTGATGGTCATAAATTGGTCATCTTCGGGCACGTTGAACGTTTCGCGCATCGCAAGGTAAACGCCATCAAAAATTGCCTGTCGGTAAGCTTCCGGCTTTCCGGCGCGCAGTGAGATATGGGTGAGCGGCATCTCGGACTCCTTTACGTTTTGTCCAGGCTTAAGAATTAATGCCACTCGATTATTTTGGTATGCTATGCATATTGATATCAGCAATAATGTTTGGAAATGATAGAACGTCCGCTCGACCTAGATGCCGTGCAGGCTTTCATCCGCATTGCCGAGCTTCGCAGCTTTACGCGTGCGGCCGAAGCCATGCGAACGACGCAAGCCGCGATCAGCTTGAAGCTGAAGCGGCTTGAACAGAGGCTTGGCTGCCGGCTTCTCGAGCGGACGCCTCGGCGTGTGCAGCTTTCCGCGCGGGGCGCAGACTTTCTCGAAGACGCCCGCGAACTCTTGGAGGTACACGATCGCGCGCTCGCCGAATTTGCCGGCGCCCGGCAGCGTTTCACTATCGGCATCAGCGACCATGTTGCGGGACCCGAGCTCCCCGCGCTAATCGCGCGCATGAACGCGCAAGACCCGCAACTGTTGATCGAAATCCGGATCGGATCGTCGGGCGACCTGCTGCAAAGCTTCGACCGGCGGGAACTCGACACGGTGATCGTCCGCCTGCATGTCGGGCGCAGCGACGGGGAAATTCTTGCCGAAGAAAAATTCGGCTGGTTCGCAGCGCCAAGCTGGCAGCATCGCGCGGGCGCACCCCTGCCGCTTGCCACACTTGCCGAGCCCTGCGGCGTGCGTGCGATGGCCGGGCAGCTTCTCGATGCGGCTGGCGTGCCTTGGACAGAAATTTTCGTCGGCGGCGGCGTTGCGGCGGTCGCTGCGGCCGTCATGGCCGGGCTCGGCGTCGCTGCGTTGGCTCCGCGCATGCTGCCATTCGGCGCGGTTGACGTCGGCCCCAAGCTCGGCCTTCCCGACTTGCCGCGCTTGCCGGTTCTGCTTCACTCAAGGGTCAAGGACGGCCGACCGCGCGATGCGCTTGCCGCGCTTGCGGCGGCCTTCAGGAGCGCGGTGCGAGGCTAGCCAACGCTCCCAGTGAAGGCGTTCAGAGCCAGTTCCGCAGTTTTCCGACAGGATCATGCTCCATTGAGGAAAACTGGCATGCAATCGATTCATGTTGAAGCGATTGCGCTCTAAAGGGCGCGCACGGGGACCTCGGCGCCGGCGCGCATGCGCGTCCTTGACGTTGACTGTCTAGCGCATACCGAGCGCCGGATTGTTCTTAATTCAACACAAAAAACTCGCATGATTGATACAAATCAATGCGCTTTTTGCAAAACGCGTTCTGTTTTTTGCGAAAGCCGAGGGAGGGACCTAAAATGACGACAGTCTCATCGCTTCGACGATCCTGCGCTTGTCTTCGATGCGAACAGGAGCTTGTTGCCCCTGACCGATCGCTCTACGTAACGGAGGAGCAAGCCCACCACTTTTGGGTTTGTTCGAAGTGCGGTTATCAATTCGAAACATTCAGTAATTTAAAGGCGTCGCTACTGCCCGCAGTGATGGAGGCGCACCTCCCGACCCTTTTGGTGGCGTGACCATAGCTGTGGGGCGAAGATCGGCTTGTGGCATTAAGCGCCGCACCAATTGCTATGGCAGGCGCAGCGAAACGTTACACGCTCCTTCCTGCGGTCTTTCGACGCCAATTTTGAATCAGGGTCTTGAGCCGCGCAGTGCCAACGAGCCTGCGAGCGCCATGTAAACATGGCCCATCGCGGTCATCTCGCGGCAACGCGCATGTCCGGCGCGTTCGGACCAGCGGACTTTGAACCCGATTTATGGGTACACGGGCCGGAGCATGATCCGGAAAAGCGGAAAGCCGGTCTTCCGAAAAGATGATGCTCTACTAAGGAAAACCAGCGCGCAGTCGACGCAAGCTGAATCGGTTGAGCGCTAAAGGGCGCGCACGGAGACCGTGGCGCCGGCGCGCACCTTCGCCAGCGCCTTGACGTCGGAAAGCGCCCTCGCCCAGATGTTGCAGGGGCTCGCGAGCCGCGTCTCCTCGCCTTTCGAGATCGGCGTGCGGCCGAAGCCAATAGCGATGGCGTGGCCTTCCGGCCAGTAGGCGATCTCGCCAGGCGTAATCACGGCGCGCGCATCCTTCTCGCGAGCCGCTTCGACCGGAATGTCGAAATACACCTCCTCGCCCCAGGTCAGCGCCGAGCCGGTGATCGGCAGCGCCGCGGCGATCGCTTTGCCGGTCGGCGTGTCGAGGATCTCGGCGTCGAGCGTGACTGGGCCGAAATTGAAGCGAATGCGCATCGGCAACTCCGGTAAAGTCCTCTGAATTTGCCTCAGTCCGTCTCAGTGCGTGAGGTTGACCGTGACGTTCTTCCTCTGCGTATAGCTGTCGAGCATGCCTTCGAGCGAGAACTCGCGGCCGATGCCGCTCTCCTTGTAGCCGCCATAGGACTGACCGGGGGTCTGGCCCAGGCCCTGATTGACCTGGATCCAGCCGGCCCCGATCGCGTGCGCGGCGCGCAGCGCCCGGCCGATGTCGTGCGACCAGACATAGGCGGCAAGCCCGTAGTGGCTGTCATTGGCCATGCGGATGGCGTCGGCCTCGTCGGTCCAGGGGATCGCGACGAGCACCGGGCCGAAAATCTCCTCGCGCGCCAGGCGCCAGTCGTTCGCCACATTCGCGAAGATGGTGGGGATCGCGTAATAGCCTTCGCTGAGCGGTCCCTCCTTGGGCGGCAGGCCGCCGATCACGACGCGCGCCTCGCGCCGCTTAAGCCCTTCCTCGACGTAGCCGCATACTTTGCGGAACTGCTTCTCGTTGATGATGGTGCCGATGTCGCTCTCCTCGTCGAGTGGATCGCCGAGCTTGAGCGCCTTGACCTTCTGCCCGAGCGCATCGAGGAACTGATCGAAGATGTCGCGGTGAAGGAAGAGGCGCGAGCCGGCGGTGCAGGACTGGCTCTGCCGCGTGAAGCGCATCGCGGCGATGATGCCGTCGACGACCCAATCCTCGTTCGCGTCGGGGAAGACGATCGAGGGGCTCTTGCCGCCGAGCTCGAGCGAGACCGGCACGATGCGCTCGGAGGCCGCGCGCATGATGAGCTTGCCCACCTCGGTCGAGCCGGTGAAGGAGAGCTTGCGCACCGTCGAATGGCTGGCGAGCGGGGCGCCGCATTCCTCGCCGAGCCCGGTCAGAACGTTGAGCACGCCGGGCGGCAGGAACTCCTGGCACACTTCGGCAAGCATGAGCACGCCGAGCGGCGCATCCTCGGCGGCCTTCAAGACGAGCGTGTTGCCGGCGCAGAGCGCCGGCCCGATCTTGAGGGCGGCGAGCAGCACCGGCGCGTTCCACGGGATGATGCCACCGACCACGCCGAGCGGCTCGCGCCGCGTGTAGCTCAGCACATGCTCGCCCAGGGGGATCGTCTCGCCCTTGAGCTCGCCGCCGAGGCCGCCGAAGTAGCGGATGATGTCGACAGTGATCTTTGCCTCGGGCCGCGCCTGGGTGCGCAGCGCGTTGCCGGTCTCGAGCGCGATCGTGCGCGCAAGCTCCTCGACCCGCGGCTCGAGCGCGTCCGCAATCCGCGCCAGAAGCCGCCCGCGCTCGCGCGGGATCGTGCGCGACCAGGCGGGAAAGGCCTCGGCCGCGGCCTGGACCGCACGCGCGACATCTTCGGCGCGGCCACGTGGGATTTCCGCGATCGGCCTGCGGTGCGCCGGATCCTCGACCTCGAGCACCTCGCCGGAAGCGCTTTCGACCCATTTGCCGCCGATCAACATGAGCGTCTTGGTGAGCGCCGCCCCGTCGCCGCGCGTTTTCTTCACAGCCGTCGTCATGATCACCTCCATCGCCGTTCACCGCCTCGGCACCCGAAGCGCGATGCTACGCGTCGGCGCGCGCAAATCAAATCGCGAGGGAGGACCCTCGCCGTCCCGCAATTTCTGTGCGAGACGATATGCCGCGGCCACAAAATGCTCTATTGGGGCGCCAGCCGTACGCTTCAACAACCCTATCTTTATCCAGCGCACCGCCCATGACCAAAGCCAAGGCCATCATCATCCCGGTAACGCCCTTCCAACAGAACTGCACGCTGCTATGGTGCGACGCCACCAAGCGTGCCGCAGTCATCGATCCCGGCGGCGATCTGCCGGACATCAATCGGGCGATCGCCAAGGCCGGCGTCGCGGTCGACAAAATTTGGCTGACCCACGGCCACGTCGATCACGTGGGCGCTGCCGCTGACTTGAAGGCGAGCCGCAAAGTACCAATCGAAGGGCCGCAGCAGGACGATCTGTTCCTGTTGCAGCACGTCGTCGAAAGTGCCCGCTCCCTCGGCCTTGGCGACGCCGCAAACGTGACGCCCGACCGATGGCTGAAAGACGGCGATCAGGTCCAGGTCGGGGAGCTGACATTCTACGTTCTGCATTGTCCCGGGCACTCCCCGGGAAGCGTGGTCTTTTTCAGTCCGTCCGAGCGCCTGGCATTCGTCGGCGACGTGCTGTTCGCCGGCTCGGTCGGCCGCACCGATCTGCCCGGAGGCGATCAGCGGCAATTGTTCAAATCGATCAGGGACAAGCTTTTGCCGCTCGGGGACGATGTCGTAATCATCAGCGGGCACGGGCCGACCAGCACCATCGGTCGGGAAAAAGAGACCAATCCGTTTCTTCAATGGGCGGAATAGGCGGCGACTTCTTGTTTGAGCGCGCCGGCCGGCCGGAGCGCTTGCCTTGGGCTGAGCAGGTCAATGCAGCCGGAATTCCCCATCGACGGCGCGGATTTCCGCGGGCTTGATCAGCCGCGCATGCGCCACCGTCACCGAGTGCAGCGGGCCCTCCAGCGTCTGCAGCCAAAAATTGAGGAATTTGTTCAACTGCGGAAATATCGGGCAGAGGTCGTAGTCCTGCCAGACATAGGTTTGCAGCAGCCAGGGATGATCGGGGCGTCGATAAAGGATGTTCGCCGTGGTCAGTCCGTAGCCTTCGAGCTGCCGGCGAAAGTCGTGCGAAACCATAGTGCCCTCCGTCCCTCGAGGATTGTTCCGAGACTTGCCCCTCCATTGCAAGCCTCAAAAGTGAAGAAGTTGTTTATTTTCAAGGCACTAGCAGCATACAAATGCCTCTGCTAACAGCCGGCGCGCAGCGGTTTACCGTCACCAAGTTGGCAATTATAACCTTGACAAAGCAGACCGCAACCTATAGATTATCAAGGTAAACGGGGCCACGGATGGCCAAGCTGCGACGAGTCGAGCCGGGTAAGTGGTACTTGGTGGTGGTCTGCCAGAAGTGCCGGACTGACATCCCCTTTACGGAAGCGCCTTCTCCAGAAGAGGAGCCAAATCCCCGGTCTCGATCGGTAAGGCTGACATGTCCGCGGTGTGGGATGACAGCCACGTTTGCGCCGGCCCTAATGACGCGCCGTCAGGGACCTGAAAAATCGTCACAGGAACATCGTAACGGCGACCGTCCGAAGTCCAATAGGTGAAAGTGGAATCCGTCATGACTGCCAACCTCCAAAACCCGATCTTCACCGATGAAACCAAGGCCCGTGAGTGGCTAGAGGCACGGGTTTGGCCGAATGGCCCCGTATGCCCTCACTGTGGCTCGATAGGCGATGACGTGACCAAGCTGGCCGGTAAGGCCCACCGCCCCGGCCTTTACCAGTGCGCGGCCTGCCGCGAGCAATTCACGGTTACGGTCAAGACGGTTTTCGAGCGCAGCAAGATTCCGCTGTCGAAATGGCTTGCCGCGCTCTTTCTCATGACCGCATCGAAGAAAGGCGTGAGCGCGCATCAGGTTCATCGCTCGCTTGGCATCTCGTACAAGTCGAGCTGGTTCATGTGCCACCGCCTCCGCGAGGCGATGCGTTCTGGTGGCCTTGCCCCACCAATGGGTGGCGCTGGAAAGGTGGTCGAGGCCGACGAAACCTATTTCGGCAAGACCGAAGAAACCGCAACCGTCACCACACGCGAAGGCCGCCCGTTCAAATCACGCCAGATCGGCGGCGTGAACAAGCGCGCCGTGCTGGCGTTGGTGGAGCGCGGCGGCAATGCCCGCACGTTCCACATTGCCCGCGCTGATCTCAATACGGTGCATGGGATTATGCGCGAGAACATCGCCAAAGAGACCGCTTTGCATACCGACGAAAGCCGCCTCTATAACATCGCCAAATGGCGCTTTGCGAAGCATGAGACGGTGAAGCACTCAGCCGACGAATATGTGCGCGGTGACGTGCATACCAACACGGTTGAAGGCTACTTCTCGATCTTTAAGCGCGGCATGAAGGGCGTCTATCAGCACTGCGGCGAGAAGCACTTGCACCGTTATCTTGCCGAATTTGACTTTCGCTACAATACGCGCACGGCGCTTGGCTTTAACGATCTCATGCGCGCCGAAGCATTGGCGGGCGAGATCAAAGGGAAGCGCCTTACCTATCGACGGCCTCGTTCAATCGCTCAATCGAGCGCGCATTAAGCGCGAGGCGATGCGCTTCATGCTTTGGAGGAAGAGGAAACGCCGCGCTTAGTCGATTTCTTTCGGCGGGTTTTCGTCTTTTTGCTCTGCGCAGTTCGATGCTGCGGGGGGCTTTTGGCCACGATGTTCACTGCCCGCTCAAATCGCTCCCAAGCATCGGGCTCGAATTGTTGCGTAGAGGACTTAGCCATGCCACAGCCGATCCATCATTCGCACCTGATCCACTTCGAGTTTACCCCAAAATCTCTTTTGGAGCGACCTCAATTAGCGGCGCACATGGCCGTGATCTCAGCGATGTGGAACGAAATTGAAGCGCGAGTCGGCGCACTCTTAGCGGCTCTCGTCGGCGCGGGAGAAGCTGAGACCGTCATTTCAATTTTTCTGGCCGTCAGAAACGACGCCGCTAAGCGCGCCACTATTGACACCGTGGTTCGCCTGAAAATGTCAGAGGCCGACCAAACCCGCTTCCAAGCGATCATGAAAGAAGTTGGCAGGCGGTACGACGAGCGCAATATCGTCGTTCACGGGGCATGGGGAATAAGTCGAGAATTCCCCGACGCCATACTGTGGTGCGATATACGCGAAACGACGATGCTGCATGTCGAGATGATGACTGTGACTGAAGACCGCCGCACGGCAACGCTTCTCGCCAGTCAGCGCAAAATAATGGTCTATCGGGCCGCCGATTTTCAGGCGATCGAGGACCGGATCACTGCGACCTACGATCGATTGCGCGAATTCTCCAAGCCAATCATGGAGCGCGGTTTTGGAACACGTGCCAAAATCGATTTGCCACCAACTCTGCTTCGGCCTCAGTGACGCGAGCCCCTTGGCCCCATCGCTCGTTAAAGTGCTCTAGGACTACCGCGCGCGCTGCGCGCACGATCTCATCCTTGCAAATCGTTACGGGCGCGCCATCCCCTTGTGAGGGAAGCGCATTTACCACGGATTGGGGTTGCTTTGTCAAGGTTACAATCACCACCAGATTTTTGTTGGCAATCGTGATCAGCGAGTGCTAAAAAATTTCCAGGCGCCCCTTGCGGGCCAAAAAATACGCCCCTATGTCGCCGCTAAGCGATCAGCCGAGAACGATCGCACGGAAGATCGCCCTTACCGCAACTCGCGTTAATTCAATACCTTAGGAGGACATCATGAAGTTTCGTCCGCTTCACGACCGCGTTGTCGTTAAGCGTATCGATGCCGAGGAGAAGAGTGCCGGCGGCATCATCATTCCCGACACCGCCAAGGAAAAGCCCTCGCAGGGCGAGGTGATCGCCGTCGGCCCGGGCGGCCGCGACGAGGCCGGCAAGCTCATCCCCATCGACATCAAAGTCGGCGACCGCGTGCTGTTCGGCAAATGGTCGGGCACCGAGGTCAAGATCGACGGCCAGGAACTCCTGATCATGAAGGAGTCCGACATCATGGGCGTGCTCGAGGAGCCGGTGGCCAAGAAAAAGGCCGCGTAACTACTCGTTCGTCACCGAGGCGGCCGCTTAGCGGCCGGCGAAGGGCGACGGTCCATACCAAGCATCCTTCCAGGCTCGCGGCCTTGCCGCTCCAGCTCAAGGATGCCGTCAACAGATCAGGAGTGAATTCACATGGCTGCCAAGGAAGTCAGATTTTCGGTCGACGCGCGCGACAGGATGCTGCGCGGCGTCGAGATTCTCAACAATGCGGTGAAGGTGACGCTCGGCCCCAAAGGCCGCAACGTCGTGCTCGATAAGTCGTTCGGCGCTCCCCGCATCACCAAGGACGGCGTCACCGTCGCCAAGGAGATCGAGCTCGAAGACAAGTTCGAGAATATGGGCGCGCAGATGGTGCGCGAGGTGGCGTCGAAGACCTCCGACATCGCCGGCGACGGCACCACGACCGCAACCGTGCTCGCGGCCGCGATCGTCAAGGAAGGCTCGAAGGCCGTTGCCGCCGGCATGAACCCGATGGACCTCAAGCGCGGCATCGACATTGCGGTCGAGAACGTGGTCGACGAGCTGAGGAAAAACTCGAAGAAGGTCACCTCGAACGACGAAATCGCCCAGGTCGGCACGATCTCGGCCAATGGCGACCAGGAGATCGGCCGCTTCCTCGCCGAGGCGATGAAGAAGGTCGGCAACGAGGGCGTGATCACCGTCGAAGAGGCGAAATCGCTCGAGACCGAGCTCGACGTAGTCGAGGGCATGCAGTTCGACCGCGGCTACATCTCGCCCTACTTCATCACCAACGCCGACAAAATGCGGGTGGAGATGGAGGACCCTTACATCCTCATCAACGAGAAGAAGCTGTCCGGGCTCAACGAGCTGCTGCCGCTGCTCGAGGCGGTGGTGCAGACCGGCAAGCCGCTGCTCATCGTCGCCGAGGACGTCGAAGGCGAGGCGCTGGCGACGCTTGTGGTCAACAAGCTGCGCGGCGGCCTCAAGGTCGCGGCCGTGAAAGCGCCGGGCTTCGGTGATCGCCGCAAGGCCATGCTGCAGGACATCGCCGTCCTCACCGGCGGCCAGGCGATCAGCGAGGACCTCGGCATCAAGCTCGAGAACGTCACGCTCGCCATGCTCGGCAAGGCCAAGAAGGTGATGATCGACAAGGAGAACACCACGATCGTCAACGGCGCCGGCAAGAAGA
>Ga0187781_10004407_pt1 | contig 10471 bp, 6 predicted proteins | sample 0715_SJ02_MP02_2_FD_132447 | JGI IMG/M metagenome (GOLD analysis project Ga0187781, IMG submission 132447) | Tropical peat soil microbial communities from peatlands in Department of Meta, Colombia - 0715_SJ02_MP02_20_MG | ecosystem: Environmental > Terrestrial > Soil > Wetlands > Peat | place...
CGACCGGATCGACGGGCGGCACAGCGATCGCGGCGGACGGCACGATCTACGTTAGCAACACCGACTCCTGCCGCATCTCGGCCGTCAGTCCCGACGGGCGCTTGCGCACCGTCGTCGAGGACGGACGGCAGTCGTGGGTGGATGCCATGTGGATCGACTCCGGCGGCAGGCTCTGGATGCCCGCGGCCCAGCTGCACCGTATGTCGAACTTCCGAGGAGGCCAGGACCAGGTGCAGCCGCCCATCCAGGTCTTCACGCTGCAGCTCCATGGCGCAGGCCCGCCTGAGAATGACCATGCTTGAGAATGCTCACCGTGGCCGACGTTGGCTTTCCGGTGCGGGGTTCCGGCTGGACGCTCCTGCCCAGGCCTGTCGCCATGGGGCGTTGCAGTCATGAACACTCACGCCCTTTCTTCCTTCGCTAATCGCCGCACGGTCACGGACCCGGGCCGCCGCCCTAAACGGATGATCTGGGTGCCCGCCCCGCATTCGTAATACCTGGTCAGAAGCGCTCCGAGTCGGCGGTTTGAAGCATTTCCCGGCGCGGCGCCTGGCTCTGTGGGGTTCAGAAAATAGCGGGCACCCGGCAACACCCGCCGTAAGCCGGCCCGTTCGGCCGGATGGCCTTGCCTGGGCGGTTGTATCACGCGGACCGCTGCTCGCTCTGCTCGGTCAGGTAGGCAGGAACGGAGAACCAGATGACCACAATTGTCGCACCGCAGGCCAGCATGCCGGCAGCCAAGGCCGCCGATGGGAAACGCGGTCGCGGCAGGCCGGGGGTGCGCAAGCAGCCGGGGCCCGGGCAGGTGCGGTACACCGCCCTCGGGCTCTTGATTCCGGCGCTGTCCTTCGGTGTCGCCTGGTGGCTGCACGGCAGCACCCCCAGCACCTACCGTATCGGTAGCCAGTGGGGCGCCTTCACGGGCCTGTTCATCCTGGCGCTGGCCATCGAGCGCGCGCTCGAGCCGTTCAGCAGCAAGATCGGCCCGGATAAGGCCACGCGCACGTCCCCAAGCCAGGTTGAGACGTGCCGGCGACTGACGGCGGTGGTCACCTGGGGCGTGGCGACCGGCCTTGGTTTCCTTCTCTGCGCCCAGCTGAATATCACGCTTCTGCAGGCAGTCCGCGCCAACAACTCCGGGCAGCCGCCGTTCTGGGCCGACCTGCTGGTCACCGGCCTTGTCGTCGGCGCGGGCACCAAGCCACTGCACGACCTCGTCTGCAGCATCGAGCACGGCAAGCAAGCCAGGAAGAACCCGCCAGCCGGCGGACCCGCACAGTAAGGATCCTTCACGGGCATGGCGTCGGCCCCATCACCGGCAACCCCGCCAGGCACGGGTTGTCCGGACCGCCAGTCCTCAAGCCCCGGGCGCGGTGACGTCGCAGGGCGGTGTGATCGCGGGTGCAGCCGGATTACCCACACGGAGGCAAGAGTGAGGCTTCGGCTATCACGGACGGTGAGCGGCGTCACGTGTCTAGGCGCGCTGGGAACCGCCTGACTGGACGGATCGTGATGGCGGCATCTTGGTGTTCGTGGCCGAACGTAACTGGCGGTTCTGTGGGCGCCGGGTGCGGCAGAGGCCCCCTTTGACATGCGATAGCCGCCAGATTTAGCTGAACCAGCGGTGTCGCCGCCGGCGGCCCCGATATGTTCCCGTAGTACGGCAACCGAAATCTCACGGTCTGCTTCGGGAGCGGATGGGCGGGGCTGGTCGGCCGATGGAGGGTCTTCAACGCGGTGATCCTGCCAGCGTGGGCGGCTACCAACTGCTGGGCAGGCTGGGGGCCGGCGGGATGGGCCAGGTGTTCCTGGGGGTCTCGCCGGGCGGCCGCCGGGTCGCGGTCAAGCTGATCCACCCGGTGCACGCCGGGACCGAGCACTTCCGTGAGCGGTTCGCCCGGGAGATCGAGGCGGCGCGCCGGGTCGGAGGTTTTCACACGGCCCCGGTCGTCGATGCCGACCCGCACGCCGAAACGCCGTGGATGGTCACCGCCTACATCGACGGCCCTTCGCTAGAGGAGGCGATCGGCCGGTACGGACCGCTGCCGCCCGGGCAGGTGCGCGCGCTGGGCGCCGGGCTGGCCGAGGGGCTGACCGCGATCCACGCGCATGGCCTGGTACACCGGGACCTGAAGCCCGGCAACGTGATCATGGCCAATGACGGCCCGCGGATCATCGACTTCGGGATCGCCCGGGCGATCGGCGCGTCCACGCTGACCACGGCTGGGTCGGTGGTAGGCACCGTCGCGTACATGTCTCCCGAGCAGGTCCGGGGCGATCCGGTCCTGCCCGCCAGCGACGTGTTCTCCCTCGGTTCCGTGCTGGCGTTCGCCGCGACCGGTCGGCAGCCGTTCGGCAGCGACACCGCCGCCACGGTCATGTTCCGTATCGTCAGCCAGCCGCCGGACCTGGCCGGCCTGGACGACGAGAGGTTGCGTTCGTTGATCGAGGCCTGCCTGGCCAAGCCTCCCGGGGGTCGGCCCGAGGTCCGCGCCATCCTCGCCGCGCTGACCGGCCGCGGCCCGCTGCCCGCCCCCGTGGTTCCCCGCACGATTCCCGTCGCCGACGGCCGCGATGCCCAGACCCGGACGCACCAAGCGAACCCGCCCGCGACCGTCCCGCCGGTCCACGCCCGGCCGGCCGGCCGCATGCCTCGCCGCCGGACCGTCATGCTCATCGCCGCCGTAGCGGTCCTCGCCGTGCTGGGAGCCCTGGTCCCGATCCTGCTGACCAACAGCGCGAGAACGGCTGCCGGTCACGGTCCGAGTACGGGATCCAACCTGGGTCGCGCCATCGCGGCGCGGGACTTTACCGTGCAACTCCCGACCAACGCGGAGGCCAACGACCTCGCGTTCAGCCCGGACAGCAAGCTGCTGGCCATCGGTGCAGAAAACACCGGGGCTACTTACCTGTGGGATGTCGCCACCGACAAGCAAGCCGCCATCCTTAAGGTGCGCGGCAGCAACAGCATTACCAGCGTGGCGTTCAGCCCTGACGGCAAACTCCTGGCCAGCGCCAACGATGATGGCCGTGTCTTTCTGTGGGACGTCCCCGCCGGGACGTTGGTTGCCACCCTGACCAGTCCGAGCAGCGGCTGGGCGGACGGGGTAGCGTTCAGCCCGGACGGCAAGCTCCTGGCCATCGGCCAGGGCAACAGGCAGGTCTACGTATGGAGTGTGGCTACCCGCCGGATTGCTCACACCTTCAGCGCCGCGAGCATCATTAACGGGGTGGCGTTCAGCCCGGACGGCCAGTTCCTGGCCGGTGCCGGTGCCACCACCTTCATCTGGAACGTCGCGACCGGCCAGCGCTATGCCGCCTTCTACGACCCACGCGACCAGAACGACGGGAACGTCGCGTTCAGCCGGGACGGCAAGGTGCTCGCCGTGGCCGGGGATGGCAAGACCTACCTGTGGAACGTGGCTAGCGGCAATATCATCGCCACCCTCGTTACCGCGATCCACCAGTTGGTCCTGGCCGCCTACAACCTCTCGGTGGCGTTCAGTCCCGATGGCAAGCTCTTGGCCACCGGCGACTCCTTCTCCCACGTCTACCTCTGGAACGTCGCCACCGGTAAGGTCGCCGGCACCATAACCGACCCGAGGCAATCTGGCTTCTGGGGGGTGGCGTTCAGCCCAGACGGTCGTCTGGTAGCCGCGGCCAACGGGAACGGCACCGTCTGGGTCCGGGTTGCCAGCCAGCTCGTGGGACCGGGTGAGTAATGGAGGGTCTTCAGCGGTGATTCTGGCACCGCAGGAGGCGCACGCTCTGGCTGGCCTGGCCCGCTGCGCCGCCATTGCCAGTCATATCCGGCGAGCCGGAGCGCTGCTGCGGCAGCCATCCAGTGCGAATAACCGGCGCAGTCAGTTCAGTAGACGATGTTGGTTGCGCTCATGACCTGCGGTCACAACCCGGTGTAGGTGCCGTTGCGGCGGCTGGCGCCTTCGCCCTAGTCAGCGCTGGTCATAACAGGAGCATCAGCTTGGAGATCCTCCCGTCGGTGACCTGGTAGACGCTGAGGGCCGTCATCTCGGTCGGCATGTCACCGAAGCGGAAGACTGAAATTCCTCCTGATCGATCACGAACGCCCCGGCGGTCATGCGGTTGGCGATGGTGACGCGCAGGTCGGGGCTGTCGGCGAACAGCTTCCGGTACTGCTCTCGCATCACCTGCTTGTCCGCGAACATCGGCGTGCCGTCGAAGAGCACCACGGAAATGTCGTCGGCGTAGTGCGACAAGAACCGCTCGACGTCCTTGGCCCGATAGGCCTCGATCTGGGCGTCGATGACGTCGGTGACTGTGGACATGTGCCCATCCTCCCAGCTCGCGGCCCGGCGCCGGGCTAGCCGGTGCGGTCTCACGAGGCCGCAGTACGGGGCCTGGCGGGCTGGGTGGTTTCCGCGCGGTCCAGCAGCGGCTGACAGCCCAGCCGCTGGGCGATACCGCGGGCTTCGCCGGTCGCGGCCGCTGCGGCCTCGGTGTCGCCGCGGGCGGCCAGGTGGGCGGCGTGGTCGAGCAGGCCGTGGGCCAGGTGGTAGGGGGTGGAGTGCTGGCGCAGGCCGACGATCGCGGCGGTGAACGCGGCGCCGACGGCGTCCGGATCGCAATCGGCTGCGGCCAGGCGGGCGCGGACCAGGTCACGTTCAGCGCGCTGCATAGGGGCCAGCTGCCCTGGCTGGTAGCTGTCGAGTATGGCCAGCAGCTCGCGGGTGGTAGCGGTGTCGGCCAGGTCGTGGGCAGCGCGGGCGGCCAGCGGCCAGGCCCACCGAAGGTACTCGTCGCTGATCCCCAGGGCGTCGGCCTGGTCGAGGGCGGCGCGGGCGTGGCGCTGCGCGGCGGCGGGCTGGCCGCGGGCGGCGGCGGTGAACGCCTCGGTGACCGCGATGAGCGCCTTGTCCAGGAGGTCTTCGCTGGCTCGCAGGTCGCCCAGCTCGGCCAGGGCCGCCTGGGCGGCGGGGGCCTCGCCGCGCAGCGCCGCGACCCACGCCCGGTAGCAGGCCAGGAGTTCGATGTCGCCGAGGCCGTCGGCGTCGATGGCCTGGACCAGTTCGGCGTCGGCGGCGTCCCAGTCACCGGTCATCAGCAGCGCCTGGGCCAGGTTCGTGGTCGCGATCGCGAGCAGGTTGCGGGCGCCGGACCGGCGCCCCTGGGCGGCGGCAGCCCGGGCCGCCTCGGCGCCCGCGGCGGGGTCGCTGCCGGTGACCGCGTCGGCTAGGTTGTTCAGCGCGCGGCCCAAAGAGAGGCTGTCGCCGGCCTGAGTGGCCAGCCGGGCGGACTCCCGGTGGTAGGACGCCGCCTCCGGCCTCCGCCCGGAATGGCGGTGGCAGACCCCTCGGGTGCTGAACAGCCCGGCGAGGGTGGCGTCATCCACGGCCAGGTCCTGGCCCAGGGCGAGAGCCTCGGCGGACAGCCGATCAGCGGCGGGTGCGGCGGCGAACACCTCCAGCCTCGCCAGTTCGCCCAGGGCGCGGACGGTGTCCGCGTCGGGGTCTTTTCGCAGTACCGCCACGGCGGCGGTGAGCTGCTCCCGCGCCTCGCCATACCGGCCCCATTGGCGCAGCGCCCGCCCGGCGATGGCCTGGGCGCGGGCGGCCGAGCGGCTGTCGCCGCACTTCCGGTGCAACTCCTCGGCGTGGCCGGCCTGCTCGATGGCTCCAGCCCAGTCGGCACTGGTGTCGGCGGCCTCGGCGGCGTGCTCCCACAACACCGCGGCGGCGGCCGACTCCCCGTCTCCGTCATCGGCCTGGATAAGCCGGGCCGCGGCGGTGTAGCTGGCGGCAGCCCCGGCCGAGGCGCCGGTGCGGCCGGCCCGCTCGGCCGCCCGGATCAGCGTGGCGATCGCCTGGCCGCGGATCTGCCCGGCGTCGCCGTCATCGGGTACCGCGTCCAGCGCGTCCAGGTAGTGCCGGGCGATCACGTCGGCGACTTCCTCGCCGTCGCCGGGGAAGGCGGCGCGCAGGTGCGCGGCCACCGTCAGGTGCCGGGCCTTGCGGTCCCGCCGCGACAGCGTGTCGTAAGCGACCTGGCGCAGCATGTTCTGGGCAAAGCCGTAGCTGCCCCGCTCCGGGGACAGCGGGTCGGCCGACACCGACAGCACCTCCCGGCGGACCAGCTCGGCCAAAGCGGCCCGCACCACGGCCTCGTTCTGCCCGGACACCGCGACCAGCGCCTCGGCCGGGAACGTGGTGCCCAGCACCGCGGCATCAGCGACCAGCCGCCGCACCCCGGGATCCAGGGCATCCAGCCGGGCGGCCAGCAGGGCGTGCAGGCTGTCCGGCACCGCCAGCTCCCCGACGTCCCTGACCAGCCGGTAGACCCCCTCAATAGGCTGGACGATGTCCTGGTCGATCAGCGACCGCACCGTTTCCACCGCGAACAGCGGGATCCCTTGCGCCTGGTCGGTGATCTTGGCCCGCGCCGCGGCCGGCATGCCGGGCACCAGCGCGTCCACCACCTGGGCCATCGACGCCGCATCCAGCGGGTCCAGGGTCAGCGCGGTCCGGTTCCGGCCGGTGCCGAACCCCGGCCGGGCCTGGCCCAGCTCCGGGCGGGCAAACACCAGCACGTACACCGGCAGGTCCCGGGTCCAGTCGACCAGGTAGTCCAGGAAATCCAGCAGCCCCGCATCGGCGTACTGCGCATCCTCCACCACTAGCACCACCGGATGCACCGCCGCCAGCCGCTCGAAGAACAGCCGCCACCCCGCGAACAGCTCCTCCCGCCCCACCGCGCCCGCCACATCCCCCGGCACCGGCACCCCGATCAGCCGGCCCAGCCGCACCCCGACATAGGCCCGCTCACCCGGGTCAGGGAAATGCTCGTCCAGCCCGGCGGCCAGCTTGCCCGCCGCAGTTTCTGCCGGGTCTTCCTCGGCGATGCCCAGGCGCTGCCGCACCATCTCGGCCAGCGCCCAGTACGCCACCCCGTCACCGTAGGACAAGCACCGGCCCCGGTGCCACCACGCCAGCCCGGCCAGCCCGTCCAGGTACTTGCGGAACTCCCAGCCCAGCCGCGACTTGCCCACCCCGGCCGGCCCGGACACCAGCACCAGCCGCGGCACCCGCCGCCCCGCCGCCGCATGGAACAGCTCCTTGATGGTGCGCAGCTCGGCGTCCCGGCCGGTCAGCGGCGCCTCCAGCCCATCCACCCGCGCCATGCCGCCCGCCCCGCCCGACAGCACCCAGGTCGCCCGCCACAACGGCTCCGGCTCGGCCTTGCCCTTCAGCGCACGCGCCCCCGCGTCCGCGAACCCGATCGCGCGCTCCGCCAGCCGCCGGGTCGCCCCGTCGGCCAGCACCTGCCCCGGCTCGGCCGCCGCCTGCACCCGGGCCGCGGTGTTCACCGCATCACCCGCGACCATGCCCTCACCGGCCGCGCCGAGGGTCACCGCGACCTCGCCGGTCACCACCCCGGCCCGCGCCGCCAGCCCCGGCACCCCCGCCCCGGCGCCCAGCTCGGCCACCGCGGCCACCAGGTCCAAGGCGGCCCGCACCGCCCGCTCCGCGTCCCCCTCCGCCGCCACCGGGGTCCCCCACACCGCCATCACCGCATCCCCGATGAACTTCTCCACCACCCCCCCGTACCGGCCGACCACCGTCCGCGCCACCTCGAAATAGCGCGACAGCAGCTCCCGGACCGCCTCCGGATCCCGCGCCTCCGACAACGGGGTGAACCCCACCAGGTCACAGAACAACACCGAGCACACCCGCCGCTCCGCCACCCGCCCCGGCCCGGCAGCCAGCGCCGACGAGACGGTCACCGGTGACGCCCGGGCCAGATCAGACAGCTGCTGCCCGCAGGCACGGCAGAACCGGTCGCCCGGCGAGACCGGCTCACCGCACGACGGGCAGCCCCCCAAGGGGGCACCACACGCCGCGCAGAACCGGTCGCCATCCCCCCCGGACGCACCGCACCGCGGACACGTCACCATGAGGCATTTATACCCCCTGGCCAACCCGCCGGTACATCGCCCCGCGGCCGGCGCAGCGGCGGCCCGCCCACGCGGCCGGGGTCACGCGGGGCAATAACGCCGACCGGCCTGGCCCTCCAGACACCCAGAACCGGCGCATATGGCCGCCCGAAACCAGCAGATCAGCTGCCTGATCACCCGTATATCATTCGCTCGGTTCGTCGACGCTCTGGAACGCCAGCCGCGCTCCGCAATAATCGCTGGTTTCCCCGGCCGTCACGCGAGATCCGCCCTACCTGGTCGACAAGCCGGGTTGCCAGGACGGGTGTCGTTGTCGTGCCCGAAACCGCGTGCTGAAACTGGGGTTGCCCCCGGTAAGCGTCCTGGCGTGCCGTCCTGTGCCTCTGGACCGGTGCGGCCCTAGCCCTGGCGCTGGTCATGCTCCGGCGGCGGGACGCAGAGCGCCGCCGTGCCGGCTCAGCCAGCGGCGGCCCTCGCAACGGCGGCAGCGCGCGGCGAGCCTGCGCTACGCGCTGCACGCCGAGTGGACCAAGCTGCGCACCGTGTCGGGGCCCGCCTGGCTGCTGCTCGCGGTCGTGGCCCTGATCATTGCGGTCAGCACCGTAGCCGTCGGGGCCACCCACTGCCCGCAGGATCTGGCCTGCCCGGTCGACACCACCAAGCTCAGCCTGACCGGTGTCCGGTTCGGCCAGGCCGTGGTCGCGATCCTGGCCGTGCTGATGATCAGCAACGAGTACAGCTCGGGCATGATCCACACCACGCTGGCGGCGATGCCGAACCGGCCAGCGGTGCTGGCGGCCAAGGCGATCCTGCTGGCCGCGCTGGTGCTGGCGGCCAGCGCGGCGGCGGTGTTCGGCTCCGTGCTGGCCGGGCACCTGATCCTGCCCGGCCACGGCTTTACCGCCGCGCGCGGCTTCCACCCGGTGTGGCTGAGCTACGGGCCGACACTGCGCGCCGCCTGCGGTTCGGTCCTGTACCTGGGACTGATCGCGCTGATGAGCCTCGGCGTCGCCGTGATCGTGCGGGACTCGGCCGCGTCCATCGGCGTCGTGCTCGCATTGCTGTACATGCTCCCGATCGTCCTCGCGTTCGTCGGAAACGCGCGCTGGCAGCACCGGCTCGAGCGGTGGACTCCCATGATCGCCGGGCTGGCCATCCAGGCCACCACCGGGCTGCGCAGCCTGGCGATCAGCGCGTGGGGCGGGCTCGGCGTGCTGGGCCTCTGGGCAGCAGCGGCCCTGGTCCTCGGCGCACTCGCGCTCCGCCTGCGTGATGCCTAAAGGCTCGGCGCGCAGGAGTCCCCCACCGGGTAATCCGAGATTCGTGGCCCGCGCGTCAGCCGCCTGACGGGCCGAATCCGCCGATCTAGCGGCAAGTCTCAGTCAGCCGACATGCCGTCCGAGCCGCACCCGAACCAACGTTATGTGGTCTGGCGCGCAGGGTGATCGCCGGGCACCCATCCGATTCCGCTGGCGGTGGGTGTCGTGCGGTCATGCCGCAAGCAGCAGAACCGAAAGCCGGTGGCGTCAGTGCATGCAGCGGCTCGCACGTACGTGCTTGTCGCTGGCAGTCGCGACGTCCGGCGCCATCACGTCTCAATCATGAATCAAGGCCACCCTGGCAGGCTCCGCCCTAGAGAGGACATCAGGCCCGCTCTGAGGAGGGAAGGACATGAACTGGTTCGCACACCTTACCCGCCAGGGACCTCACCCGTCGGCCGGCCCGGCCCTGGGACCCGGGTCATTCCAGCGGATCGTCGACGTCCCGTTCGAGACGTGCGTGGCCGCGCTGGGCAGCTGGCAGCACACAGAGCAGGGCGGCGAAGTCCGGTCCGGCGACAGCCCGCTGTGCTGGCCGGTCGAGCGTGATCCCGGCTCGACGACGTGCCGGATCCAGGTCCGCCTGGCCCGGGGCGCGTGGCGCCCGCCGCTGCGCATGAGAATGGACATCGACCGCTGGTCCTCATCGTCGACCGCCGTTGAGCTCATCCCCGACGGGCGCGTCCGGCCCACCGCGGCCTATTTCCGTGCTGGCCATCTTCTGCTCGACTCGCTGACCCGCCATCTGCTGCGGCCGTTGCCTTCAGCGCAGGCCCGGGATACTGCGAGCCAGCCACCCGTGCCTGTCGGTGCCGGGCGTCCTTGATCCCGCCGCGCTCCCGCGTCGCGCCGGCCTGTAACCGCCTTCCGGCGGCGGTCATCATGCCTCCGGGACCACCCGGTGATGGTCGCACTTGCCCTCCACCACCAGCCGCCGGCCGACGACCTGCCAACGGGGAACCACCCCCGGTACGGCCAGGGCCGTGCAGCGCGGCAGGAGCGCCCGACCGCGGCAAGACCGCCCCGCCAAGCTGATCCGGCGGAGCGGTCCAGGAACGATCAGTCCTGCTGACCGGTCAGACCCCGGCCGGCACCTTGCCGACCGAAGCCCGGTGGACGGGCTTGGCCTCGGCCAGGTCTGCCTGCGGGCCGGGCTGCCGGAAACGGCTGGCGGGGGAAACGGCCTCGCCCAGGCCGGTCGGATCCCAGTTGAGGTACCGGA
>Ga0187781_10004408_pt1 | contig 10470 bp, 10 predicted proteins | sample 0715_SJ02_MP02_2_FD_132447 | JGI IMG/M metagenome (GOLD analysis project Ga0187781, IMG submission 132447) | Tropical peat soil microbial communities from peatlands in Department of Meta, Colombia - 0715_SJ02_MP02_20_MG | ecosystem: Environmental > Terrestrial > Soil > Wetlands > Peat | place...
ATCGAGACGAGGATAGGCGAGATGACCCGTGAGGAGGAGAAGGCGTTCTCTCATGCCGCCTGCAAATCGCTGTGGCGCTGCGTGATAACCGCGTTGGCTTCACTCACACGCGATTTTGATTCCCGGGAGAGCCCCACGGCGGAACTCATCGGCGGCGGCGGTAAGTGAGTGAGGCCCCGCAAGCCAAACCTCCGCCGAACTCGCCGCCGCAAAGCGTGGGAATAAAGGATCAATGATTTTTTTTGCCACAAGGTCGCTTATCGGCGCCGGCGCCGCCACGTTGCATGACTTGATGAGCAGAAGATGGCATGCGCCCATGACGCGGGCAAGCCAGGCGGCGAGGGTGTCGGATGTCACGTCCCAAGTTTGCGGCACTTCGGGAGCGCCGAGCACCATTCGCGCTGGGCGCCAAATAGGGATTTTTCCGGCACCCGAGGCGCCTTCGAACTCTACGCGGCTATCGGCGAGGACGAATTTTTTGGAGTGCGCCGCAAGAACAACGCCAAATTGCTCCATGGCGAGAAGTGCCAAGTGGTGCGCTGTCGCGTCGCCGAACTTCATGGCCGCTTGCGCCATCCGCGCGCAATCGGCGAAAGGACCGCCCCCCGGAACGAGGATGAGCGGCTTTCGGCATTCGCTCAGGACATCGAGCCAAGGGGCAAACCCGAGCGAAAGGGCAAGGCTTCCTCCGAGTTTTACGACGATAAGTCCGCGAGAATTTGTCTTCACGCGAAGGCGCGATTGCCAGGACGGCCACGCGTCTTCTCGCGCGCCCGCTCTCGTTTTATCTCGACACCGACCGCCCCTTCCACGACCTCCAATTTTTCGATCCTTACGCAAACCCTGGCGACGCAAGCATAGCGAAGAATTTCATCAGCGATATCGCTGGCAAGTGTTTCGATCAAATCAACATGACCGCGGCCAAGCATGATTTTGATCGAGTCAATGAGGACGTCGTAGGAAAAAATATCGCGCATGTCGTCAAAGCGGCGATCGTGGCGCCGCACATCTGCGTCGATGTTGAAGCGCACTTTTTGGTAATGGCCGCGCTCAAAATCATAGGCGCCGATCGCGCAGGGCAGCACGAGGTCGTGGACGAAGATGAGATCCGTCTCAACAACGTTCTCTGGCGCCGGGATGTAGCCGCGCCCGAGCCAAAGACGCCAATCGGGCGCGACGTTCTCCCCCGTGGGTTCCTGCATAAGTTCGCGAGGGATAAGATCGCGTATCATCTTCACCGACGCGGGATCGACTTCATCTTGGCGGCTGTGTCCACGGCATAAGCTTCCCCGGAAACCGAGAAAATCCGGCTCCAAAGGAAGCAGCCTCGGGACATCAGGCGACTCAAGAGAGCCAGCAAGACCTGTCAATAGTTTGTGGGCCCGGCAGCAGGTGACAAAACGATCGAGCGCGGCGACATCCATATGATCGAGCAGCCGGCCCGCATGTTTTTTTGCGGTGTCAAGCATGACCCCGACAAAGCCGCACTCCGCTAGGATCCGCAGCAGGCTTAAATCTGGGCCGCAATCAGCGAAAAACACGCCTATGAGCTTGGTCTTCTTAGGAAAAGCGGCGAAAGCGCGCGCGTATTCGCCGAGATCGCGCTGGGACAAAAATCCGATTTTTACGTAATCAATCCCCGTCGCGGCGATCCTCGTGGCCTCAATGATGCCAGCTCCGGGGATCGTGCCCGCCGCAGCGCTCAACTTTGCATTTGTGCCCATCGAGTGAGCGATTTCGGCAACCAGGGTAGCGCTCAGCGCGCCAAGCGGGCCGTTGGCGGGGTCTTTCAGGTCAATAATATCGGCGCCGCCGGCGCGAACCGTTTCGGCTTCGGCGAGGCTCGTGACGCTAGCGAGCATTAAAGTCAAAACACGAAAACCTTATTGCGAGCGGTTGTTGGAATAAGCTTTGCCCGCATAGCATTACCTGCGGGCATCCGGAAAACTTCAAAGCGGGAGCCTGAAGCAGAGGATATAGCTGCTAAGCTGAATAATGCAATTTCGAGAATGGAAATCGAGATCATTGAGTTGCGGACATCAAGAGAGACCGCAAGCGGTCGATTGCCGAAGCCGCCCGGCGGTTGAGCGACCGGCCCTCGCAGTCCCTGGCCTCCTGGACGAGGCTGACACTATTGGTCAAAAAAACATGGTCCGCGCCGGCAACCGCTTGCGGGCTAAGGGAAACCTCACGCGGCGCCAAGCCGGCCTCGCCCGCCCATGATAGGATCCGCGCGCGCGTCGTTCCTGGCAGCGCGCCATCTTCAATAGGTGGAGTTTCAAGGCAGCCATCTCGAATAACAAAAATATTTGCCGCGGAGGCGCAGGCGATGGCGCCCCGCGTGTTCAGCAGAAGCGCCTCATCGGCGCCGCTTGCCCGCGCCTGCAAGAGCGCCAGGACATTATCGAGGTAAGGGAGAGCCTTTATGCGAGAAAGCGGGGAATGCTCATTCCGGCGGGTCACTGTTACTATACGAAGAGAAATTGCCTCTCGCCGCGGCGGCATCGGCGATAGGGTCATGAGCAAAGTCGGACTTACCTCGGCGGGCGGGGCAAGGCCGCGCGGCCCCGTGCCCCGCGTCACGGTAAGGCGCAGAACGCCACAGGTTGCTTTCTGAGAGCAAATATACTGTTTGATAGCAGGACCGAGCTCATCTGTATCAACAGCTTCGCCGAAGCGAAGAACTCCAAGACCTGATTTGAGCCGTTCGAGATGGCCGTGAAGGTCGCAGACTTCGCCGTTGCGCACTGCCATCGTCTCAAAAAGCCCATCCCCTAGCAAAAGGCCTCGATCCGTAACAGGAACATGAGCATCCTCTCGAGCCAGCAAGCGCCCATTCATCCAGACGTGCATCAGTGCCGCCCGACATGGCCAAGAAAATTGCGGAGCATCCGGTGCCCATGCTCAGTCAAAATGGATTCTGGATGAAACTGCACGCCAAAAGTCGGGTGCAGCCGATGCTGCACGGCCATGATTTCGCCTTCTTCCGACCACGCCGTGGGAATGAGCGGGCCACCATTGTCGTCAAGCTCGACGATAAGGGAGTGATAGCGTCCGGCAGTCAGCGGGCTAGGCAGACCCTCGAAAATTGCCGAGGCTTCGTGCCGCACAAAGCTGGCCTCGCCATGCATGGGCCGCCTTGCGCGGGTCACCCGGCCGCCGAAGACCTGGCCTATGCATTGATGGCCGAGGCAGATTCCGAAAATGGGAACGTGGCCAGAGAATTCCGAAATAAGGCGCATCGAGACCCCTGCCTCATCCGGTGTGCAGGGGCCAGGCGATATAATGATCGCTTCTGGGTTCTCTTGTGGCAGCGCCGCATCATTACGCACGACCTCTGGCCGGACGCCGAGTTCCCGCAGATAATTGGCGACCGTGTGCACAAATGAGTCGTAGTTGTCGATGACGAGGATCAATCGACGAATTCCTTCGCCTCGAAGGCAGTGAATATAGCGCGCGCCTTATCCAGCGTTTCGTCATATTCCGAAGCGGGATCGGAGGCGGTCGTAATGCCTCCTCCGGCTTGCACGACGCAGAAACCGCCCCGGAAGGCAGCGGTGCGAATGATGATATTGGTATCCATCGTTCCATCAAAGCCTATGTAGCCGATGGCGCCGCAATAGGGGCCGCGGGCATGGCCCTCGAATTCGGTGATGATTTCCATGGCGCGCACCTTCGGCGCGCCGGTCACGGATCCGCCCGGAAAAGATGCGGCCAGAACATCGACGGCGCCTCGCCCTTCTTGCAAGCGAGCCGTGACAGCCGAGACCAGGTGGTGAACGGAGGCAAAGGTTTCCAAGCCGCAGAGCTGCGGGACTTTGACAGAACCCGGCACGCAGACTTTCGATAAGTCGTTACGCAAGAGATCGACAATCATCACGTTCTCGGCGCGATCCTTTCGGCTCTCCGTCAAGGCCCTCGCCTGCAGAGCATCGAGAATGGCATCCGCGAAGCGGCGGCGCGTGCCCTTGATTGGCCTTGTTTCAACACGGTCGCCTTCGACTTTCAGGAATCGCTCGGGCGATGCCGAGGCAATGGCGAACGAAGGGTGCGCGAGATAAGCCGAAAATGGCGCGGGGTTGGATTGCCGCAAGCGGCAATAAAATCCATAGGTGTCGAAATCAGGCGCCAGCGGCGCCTCAAACCGCTGGGCCACATTGGCCTGGAAAATATCGCCGGCGAGAATGCGTTCGATGACTTCCCGAACCATCTTCTCGTAGCTTTCTCGCGTAAAATTACTGGACCACCCGCCAAGCGCGGTGGCCGCTAAGCGCGGCGCGGGGAGAGGCCGCTTGAGCTGCGCTTCGAACCAGTCAGCCCGTTCAACGGCGCGCCGCCGCCGCTTCGGCTTATCGAGTTCGGGAAAGCCAGTTGAAAGGATGAAAGCACGTCTTTCAATGAGGTCAAATGCGACGGTCACGTCATAAAGGCCGAGCGAAAGATCGGGGAAGGCGAGCTTATCGGCGGCAGGCTCTGGAAGACGTTCGAGACTGCGGCCAAGCTCATAGGAGAATAGCCCGGCGGCGCCCCCTTGAAACGGCGGCAATCCAGGCATCGAGAAAGCGCCGAAAGGAGCAAGGCGAGACTTCAGCTGCTCCGCCCAATGGGTCGAGGCAACCCCCACGGTAATTTGCTCGAAAGGGTCCGCGGCAATGAAGCTATACCGGCCGAGCTTGCGGTCGCTCATCGCGCTATCGAGAAAAGTTAGAAAGGGAAGCTCGAGAAGCGCACTCGCCGCTTCGGCGGGATCACAAAAATCGATTTCGACGACTCGCATCGCAATGCTTGTCCATTAATGGTTTAACCTGAGCAAAGGTGCTTTTTTACCTAAGGTTAGAGAATGACCTTTGCATCGCTCATTCGAAAAATCAAAGCAAGCACACTGCTTGCCAGGAGGCGGCTTCCGCCGCGCTTACAGCGCATATAGGGAACAATGGGAGGGTCGCCACGTTCGCAGGGCAGGGCATCAAGGCCTGCAAGAGGAACGGAAAGGAAAATGGTATGGCAGCTCACGAGTCTAGCAAAAGCTCGAGCCAAGGGCACACGCCAGGCGCAGTGCGTGACCCCGAACACGATCGCCGTCTCAAGGAGAACCGCGACGCGGGCATGCGTAAAGAGAGCCGCTCCCAGGAGCATGGGAATACCCCAGGCGCGGTGCGTGACCCTGAGCATGACGGCCGCCTCAAGGGCAACCGTGACAGGGGTATCCACAAGAGCGACGCCGAAAAGTAAGGCAACTCCGGAATTTACTTTCAGATGCGCCCCCTAACAAAGGGCGCGTCTGCCCGTTATCATGTTTTACTTTTTATCGGGGCTGGCGGGCTTGGGCGCCGCAGTACCGGGAGCGCCTGGTTTCGGCTGCGACGGCTGCTGAGGAGGCGGCCCTTTCGGCGGCTCTGGAGCTTTCGCGGGACGGCCCTTGTACGTGAACAACGCTTTCCCCATTTCGCCTTTCCCAAAAGGCGGGGTATCCCGCGCTTTTGATAATTCCTCGGATATTCCATAACTGATCATCGAGTCCTCACCACGAGCATGTGCTTCCCCCCACGACGGCCCGCGCCATTGAGCCCGCATCGCTTTCAGCGCTTCTTATAAAAAATCTGTCTTGCAACCTTTTAATGCATGCCGTAGCCGTGAGCCAAGTGAGAAGGCGCGGGCATTGGAAAAAAGGGCGCGCCTGCCTGGCAGGGAGGAATAATGAGCGAAGCCGAGATCAATGGCAAGCCTGCTTCGCTTGCGGCGGCGGCCGAGCGCAGCGCGGAGATATTAACACAAGCTCGGATGCCTCTCTTCGCGGGCCTCGGCACGGATGTGGCAGGCGCGCGCGCATCGATTCTTCTCGCCGAACGGCTGCGCGGCGCTTATGACCATATGTATTCCAGCCAGATTTTTGCTGACCTCGACGTCGTGCGGCAAGCCGGGCTGATGATTACGACGCCCAGTGAAGCGCGCCTTCGCGCCGATGTTCTCCTCTTTGTTGGCAAAACCCCGCCCGATGTTTGGCCCGCAATGATCGAATGGCTCGCGCCATACAACAATCCGCCTCTCGACATTGCTTCGACGCCACGCAAGCTTCTCTCTATCGCACCCACCCGTGGCGCGCCGAAGATTGACGGGCTGGCGATCGAGACCCTCGATGCTCCCGACCTGCACACGACGCTTGCCGCTTTGCGCGCCCGCCTCACTGGGAAAAGCTTGCGTTCAACAAAGAACGCACTCCGCAAACTCGATGAGTTTGTGGAGATTCTGAAAAACACCCATTTTGGGGTCGCCGTTTGGTGCAGTGAAAGTGAAGGGCTTGATAGCCTTGCCATCGAAATGCTGCATGGCTTACTCCTCGATCTCAATAAGACCACGCGCTTTTCCGGGCTGCCACTGGGTCCGCCACGCGCGGGCGCTAATGCGAGCGGTGTCCTCCAGACCTCGGGGTGGATGACGGGATTTCCCATGCGGACGTCGTTTGGCCGCGGTTTTCCCGAGCACGATAGCTGGCAGTTCGATGCGGAACGTTTGGTTGACTCCGGCGAGGCGGACGCCGCTTTATGGATCTCTGCCTATGATAGTTCGGCGCCGCCATGGAAAAGAAATATTCCTCTCATTGCGCTTATGGCCAGCTCCATAACTTTCCATCGGGAGCCGCAGGTCCGCATTCATGTCGGCCGCCCGGGAGTCGATCACGACTGCGTTGAATTCATGCGCGAGGTCGGTTCGCTTACCGGCCGGCGCGCTTCGCATCAAAGCGAAAAACCCTCGGTTGCGAGGGTACTTGACGAAATAACGAAATATCTTGGCGAGGATTCCTGATGCTCATTCATTTGAAAGGCGGCCGCATCGTCGATCCGGTGAATGGGCGCGACGAAGCGGGCGATCTATGGATCGAAAATGACCGCATCGTCACGGAGCCGAGCGGTAAGCTGCCCGATGATGTCTATGATCTTTCCGGAAAAATCGTCATGGCGGGGGCCATTGATATTCACTCGCACATCGCCGGCGGTAACGTTAACAGCGCGCGATTGCTACTGCCTGAGATGCATACAAATTGGCTGCCCAATATCCCCACCTTGCCCTTGAGCACCGCAAAATGGTCGACATTCGAAACTGGCACCATCTATGCTGCGATGGGCTTCACCACCGTGATCGAGCCCGCGATCGTGCCTCACGGAGCATTGCAAGCGCATCTGGAGCTCTCTGACATCCCAATCATTGATAAAGGGATACTCACCGTACTCGGCAATGATGATTTTTTGTTATCCTTGCTGCGGGACGGCGAAGGGCCGGCGGCGGTTGCCGATTATGTTGCCTCGACTCTCGCGACGAGCCACGGTGTCGGCGTCAAATGTATCAACGCAGGCGGCGCCGCCGCATTCAAGTACAACCTTCGCGCATTCAACCTCGACGATGTTGTGCCATTCTATGGCCTGAGCTCGCGACAGATCGTCGAGGCGCTGCAGCGGGCGGTCGAAGATCTCCGCATCCCCCACCCTCTGCATCTGCATGCCAACAATCTTGGTATTCCCGGAAATGTGGCAACGGCTCTCGCGACGATCGAAGCTGCGCGCGGCGAGCGCCTCCACCTCGCCCATTTGCAGTTCTATTCCTATGGCACGGAAGGCGACCACGGCTTTTCATCCGCGGCGGCGGAGCTTGCCGAGGCGGTCAACCGCGCCCCGAACGTTACCGTCGATGTCGGCCAGATCATGTTCCGCCAAACGGTGACAGTTTCATGCGATACACTACGGCAGTATAATGGTTCGGCGATGGCGCGGCCGAAAAAATCGATCATTTATGATGGCGACAGCAATGGCGGCGGCATCGTTCCCTATCTCTACCGCGAAAATGATTTCGCCAATGCCGTGCAATGGGCTTGCGGGCTTGAATTGTTTCTTTTGATCGATGACCCGTGGCGGGTTTTCTTCACGACCGATCACCCGAATGGCGCGCCGTTTACCACCTACCCTGAGATTTTTGCGCTCATCATGAGCCGGGAGGCGCGTGCCGAGGCGATCGCGCGGCTGCCACAAGAAGCCGCCGCCGTAACCACCCTGCCCTCGATTGGGCGCGAATACAACTACAACGAAGTTGCAGTCATGACTCGCGCGGCGCCCGCCAAATTGCTTGGCCTCAAGGATCGTGGCCACCTCGGCGAAGGCGCTCTCGCCGATATCGCCGTCTACTCGCCGGATAAGGATCTGGCGAAGATGTTCCGCTTCGCCCATCTCGTTTTCAAGGACGGCGAGCTTGTCGTGCGCGATGGACGCGTCTCGCATTATCGCTGGGGCCGCGCGTTGAAAGTCCATCCGGGCTACGACAGCGCGATCGACCGCCGCCTCTCCGGTTACTATGAAAAGCACTTCGGCCATTCGCGTGATTGTTATGCTGTGAAGGAGCACTTTCTTCCACGCGCGGAAGCGTTCGCGGAGGTTGCATGCGCCCGATAAAGAAAAACGGCGTTCGAATCGACGACAGCTTTGCCGAAGCATTCCCGATGCGGGGAACGGCCATCCTCATCACCGCGCCAACCCGCCGCTGGTCCAGGCAAGCAGCCACCACCATGACCGGATTTGCCACCTCCGTCATCGGCTGTGGCTGCGAGGCTGGCATCGATTGCGAGCGGCCCTCCAATAGCACGCCCGACGGCCGCCCCGGCGTTCGGGTGTTAATATTTGCGATGTCAAGTGATGGTTTGCAGGCGCAGCTTATCAACCGGGCTGGCCAATGCGTGCTGACGTCGCCAGGGTCAGCGTGCTTTGCCGATCTTGACGGCGCGGACCGTTTACCGATCGGCAATGACCTTCGCTATTTCGGCGACGGCTGGCAGGTCTCGAAAAAATTCGGCGATCGCCATTTTTGGCGAATTCCCGTCATGGACGGCGAGTTTCTTTGCGAGGCGACGACAGGCCTCACCAAGAAAGCCGTGGGTGGCGGCAATCTGCTCATCATGGGCGCCAACCAGGAAACGACGATGCGGGCGGCCGAGCAGGCGGTTGCCGCCATGAACGAGGTCGAAGATGTTATTCTACCCTTTCCCGGCGGCATCGTCCGTTCGGGATCGAAAGTTGGCTCCAAATACAAAACGATGATGGCATCGACAAATGACGCTTACTGCCCAACCTTGCGGGGCGCGGTCGCCACTAGTCTTGATGCCGACATCGGCTGCGTCCTGGAAATCGTCATCGATGGATTAACGGAAGAGTCCGTCGGCGAAGCCATGCGTGCTGGACTTGCCGCCATCATAAAACTCGGCCCGGAGCATGGCGCGGTCCGCGTTGGCGCCGGCAATTACGGCGGCAAGCTTGGGCCATTTCACTACCACCTGAAGGATCTGCTGCCGTGAAACCCTTCGCCTTCGTTTTAAGAGAGGAGCCGGAACAAAGACTCGACCTCGCGCCTCTTGTTCCCCATTTACTCAACGGCAAAGCGGCAAAGGACATCGCCCTCATCGAATTGCAGACGACGCGCGAAAGGGTGACGGTCGGCGATATTTTTAAAATCCGTTCGGGAAGCACGGATGCGATCTATTTCGAGGGCGGATCCGAGCGCTTCGATAATATCGGCCGGGAGCTGAAGGGTGGAGAGATCGTCGTTGACGGTGATTGCGGGAAATCGCCTGGCCGTAAGATGGCCGCCGGCAGCCTCATCGTCAGCGGCAGCTGCGGGCCGTATGCAGGCTCGGCAATGTCGGGAGGCAGACTTGAGATTGGCGGCCACGCTGGCAGCTTTTTGGGCGCGCCCGCCGATGGCGAGATGGAAGGAATGACGGGTGGCGTAATCATCGTTCGGGGCGATGCAGGCGACCGGGCGGGTGACCGGCTGCGCCGTGGCACGATCGTCATCGAAGGGTCGGCAGGCAATTATCCCGGCAGCCGGATGATCGCCGGAACCTTGGTCGTCATCAAGAATTGCGGGGCGCTGCCGGGTTATCTCATGCGGCGCGGCACCATTGCTCTCGCAAATCCGCCGGACATCCCGCCGACCTTCATCGAATGCGGCATCCATGAGCTGGTTTTTGCAAATCTATTCGCAAGACTGCTGAGCCCGGAAAGCCGCGCGGCGGCGAAACTCTTTTCACGCCCGCTCGCGCGCTATGCCGGAGACATGGCGGCGCTCGGCAAGGGTGAGATCCTGCTGCCTGCATGACCATGAACCGCCGGGACCGGTTTCTCGCTCTCCTCGGCACACGGGCGGTCATCATGGGGATTTTGAACGTCACGCCCGACTCTTTTTCGGATGGCGGGAAGTTTTTCGGCAAAGATTCAGCCCTAAAGCAGGCGCGAAAACTTGCAAGCGAAGGCGCCGACATCATCGATGTGGGCGCCGAGTCGACAAGGCCTGGCCATACGTCCGTGCCTGCCCATGAGGAACTGAGCCGACTCGAGCCTATCCTTGGCGAGCTGGCTTCATCAGTTGATGTTGCGATCTCGGTCGATACATCGAAGGCAAGTGTCGCACGCCGCGCCTTAGAACTAGGCG
>Ga0187781_10004409_pt1 | contig 10470 bp, 7 predicted proteins | sample 0715_SJ02_MP02_2_FD_132447 | JGI IMG/M metagenome (GOLD analysis project Ga0187781, IMG submission 132447) | Tropical peat soil microbial communities from peatlands in Department of Meta, Colombia - 0715_SJ02_MP02_20_MG | ecosystem: Environmental > Terrestrial > Soil > Wetlands > Peat | place...
CCCGCGATGCGCCCGCAGGTCACACCGGACACCACGTTCTTCTGGGCCGGAACCGCCGTCGGCGAGCTGCGCATCCAGCGCTGTGCCAGCTGCGGCGCGCTGCGCCACCCGCCCGGCCCGATGTGCCCGGCCTGCGGAACGCCCGGCGACGGCGGCTACGTCGTCGCGGCCGGCACCGGCGAGGTGTTCAGCTATGTGGTGCACCATCACCCGCCGGTGCCGGGCAAGAAGCTGCCGCTGGTCATCGCGCTGGTTCAGCTGCCCGAGGGCGTGCGGATGGTCGGCGAGATGCCCGGTGTCGCCCCGGACCAGGTGCACATCGGGATGCCGGTCCGGACCACCTTCCTCCGCGTCAACGACCTTGACCCCGTGGTCCTGCCCGCCTGGCGGCCGGACGACGGGGCGCTCCCGGACCGGGTGATCGACGTGACGCCCACCTTCGTCGTCGCCGCGGCGCTGGCCACCCGCGACTTCTACGACGTGCACCACGACCGGGACCGCGCGCAGGCGCAGGGCGCGAAGGACATCTTCGTCAACATCCTGACCACGATCGGGCTGGTCCAGCGCTACGTCTGCGACTGGGCCCCCGGTGCCGTGGTCCGGGCCATCTCGATCCGGCTGGGCGCGCCCTGCCACGCCGGCGACACGCTCACCCTGTCCGGCCAGGTCACCTCGACGCAGGGAGCCGAGCAGGTGGTCTCGGTGACCGGCCGGTGCGGCCTCGGCGACCACGTCACCGGCACGGTCCGGATCGAGCGGCCCCGATGATGAACACCGCCATCGCCGGCATCGGGGCGACCGAGTTCTCCAAGGATTCCGGCCGCAGCGAGCTGCGGCTCGCGGCCGAGGCGGTCCAGGCCGCGCTGGCCGACGCCGCGTTGCGCCCGGCCGACGTGGACGGCCTGGTCACCTTCACCATGGACAGCAACGCCGAGATCGCGGTCGCGCGCGAGCTGGGCATGCCCGGGCTGCGCTACTTCGGCACGATCGGCTACGGCGGCGGCGCCGCCTGCGCGACCGTGCAGCACGCGGCGATGGCGGTCGCGACCCGGGTCGCCGACGTGGTGGTGTGCTACCGCGCGCTGAACGAGCGCTCCGGACGCCGCTTCGGCCGCGTCGCCGCCGCCGCGGTCACCACGCCGACCACCTCCGGCGTCGACAACGGCTGGCACTACCCCATGGGCATCGCCACCCCGGCCGCGACCGTGGCCATGGCCGCCCGCCGCTACATGCATGCCTACGGCGCGACCAGCGAGGACTTCGGCCGGGTGACGGTCGCGGACCGCCGCCACGCCGCGACCAACCCGAACGCCTGGTTCTACCAGCGCCCGGTCACGCTGGCCGAGCACCAGGCCTCCCGCTGGATCGTCGAGCCGCTCCGGCTGCTGGACTGCTGCCAGGAGAGCGACGGCGCCGTCGCGGTCGTGGTCACCAGCCTGGACCGGGCCGGCGACCTGCCGCACCGGCCCGCCGTGATCCGCGCCGCCGCCCAGGGCGCCGGGCCCGATCAGTTCCTCATGACCAGCTACTACCGCGACGACCTGACCGGCCTGCCGGAGCTGGGCGTGGTCGCCGGGCAGCTGTGGAAGCAGGCCGGGAGCGGCCCGGCCGAGGTGCGGACCGCCGTGCTGTACGACCACTTCACCCCGTACGTGCTCATGCAGCTGGAGGAACTCGGCTTCTGCGCCCGGGGCGAGGCCAGGGACTTCATCGCCGGCGGCGCGATCGAGCTGGGCGGCCGCCTGCCGGTCAACCCAAACGGCGGCCAGCTCGGCGAGGCCTACATCCACGGCATGAACGGCATCGCCGAGGCGGTCCGCCAGGTCCGCGGCACCGCAGTCAACCAGGTCCCCGGCGACGGCCCCGTACTGGTCACCGCCGGCACCGGCGTCCCCACCAGCGGCCTGATCCTCTCTGCGCCCCGTACCTAGTGCCGCGACCGTCGGCCGTGGCGAGCGGTCTGGATTGTCAGCCTTCCGTGGACCTGGGCTGCTTGACCAGCACCACCGGGCACTCGGCGGCGGCCGCGCAGACCTGGCTGACCGAGCCGAGCAGCAGGCCGGCCAACCGTGACCGGCCGCGGGTACCGAGCACCAGCAGGTTGGCGTCCTTCGAGGCGATGATCAGCGCCTCGGCCGCGTCGCCCTCGGCCACCAGCGGCAGCAGCGGAACCGCAGGCGTTCGCGCGACCGCGCTGACCCTGTCGATGAGGAACTCCTTGCCGGCCTGCTCGAGCGCCTCCCGATCGTAGAGGCCGGGGAAGGAGCTGAAGGGGACCTGCCAGACGAACACGGCGGTCACCTCACCCCCGTGCTTGCCGGCGTCCGCGAGCGCCCAGCGGAGCGCGGCCTCGCTGTGCGGTGATCCGTCGACGCCGACGACGACCTTGTATGTCATCAGATTCACGGCCCGGCGACCGCCGAGGGCGGAGCCGGCGCCGCTTCACCTCCTCTGGATGTCCGTGGGCCGAGGCCGTAGGCGGTTAGGGATTATCAACCTAGACCAGGACGCAGCGGATGGCCCTGGCCTGGCCAAGGGTGATCAGGCGGGCTGCACCCCGGCGCGAGCCGTCACGGGCACCTCGGCGTACGCCTCCTCCTCCAGCTGTTCCAGGCTCTTCCCCCGGGTCTCGGGCAGCGTCGCCAGGGTCAGCAGCAAGCCAACCAGTGCCACGATGCCGGCGATGGTCATCGCGCGGTTGAGGCCGTGGGTGACGGCCAGGAAATCGGGGAACAGGAACGCGCCGGCGAACGCCCCCAGCTTGCCGGCCCCGGCGGAGATGCCGTGGCTGGTAGTTCGCACGTCGGTGGGGAACAGCTCGGCTGGGTAGATGAACGTCGTCATGTTCGGTCCGAACTCGGTGAAGAAGTAGCTGATGCCGTACAGGAGGAGGAACCACCAGACGTGGTGCGTGACCGCCGTAACGAGGCCGATGATCAGGAACATCAGCGCCATCATGAAGAAGCCGAGCATCTGGATGCTCTTCCGTCCGGTCCTGTCCATCAGCAGGACGGCCACGATGTAACCGGGCACCGCGAAGACCGAGACGATGGCCAGCTGGACCAGCGTGTTGTGCAGCAGGCTGGCGTGCGGGTTCAGCGCCTTGAGGATCTCCGGCTGGGAGATGGTGTTGCCGTAGTAGCAGAAGTCCAGCAGCAGCCACGCACCCGCGGTGCCGATGAGCCAGATCAGGATACGCCGGTTGCGGAAGATCTTCATGTAGCCGTCGAGCGCGCTCTGCTGGTTCCGCGCCGTGGATTCGCCCTTGGGGGCCACCCCGGAACTGGCGCCGGTAGCGTCCGCGATCGCCGCCGCGGCCTCCTCGTGGGCGCCGCCGGCCATGGCGAAGCGCGGCGTCTCGTGGATCTGGCGGCGCAGATAGTACACGGCCAAGCCGGGGATCGCGCCGAAGCCGAGCAGCAGGCGCCAGGTGAGGTTGGTGGATATGCCCGAGGCCAGCAGGATCGAGGCGATCAGCGGGCCGACGACCAGGCCGGCGGCCTGCATGGAGAACACCAGCCCGACCATCTTGCCGCGGCTCGACTTGCTGGAGTACTCGCTCATGATCGTCGCCGAGACGGGGTAGTCGCCGCCGATGCCGATGCCGAGGATGATCCGGCAGACGAGCAGGAACGTGTAGTTCGGCGCGAACGCCGACGCGATCGCGCCGGCCGCGAGGATCAGCACCTCGTAGCCGTAGATCCGTTTGCGCCCCAGGATGTCGGCCACCCGGCCGAAGATGATCGCGCCAACGGCTGAGGCCAGCAGGGTGGCGGAGTTCAGCCACGACACCTGGTGGGTCGACAGCTTCCACTGAGTCTCGATCAGCGCCACGACGATGCCGATGACGAACAAGTCGTAGGCGTCGGTGAAGAAGCCCATGCCCGAGACGAACATGATCTTGAGCTGGAAGCGGCTGATCTTGGAGTCGTCGAGCGCCTGGAAGGGATCGGCGCTGGCCGCGGATGCTGCTGGTGTGCTCATGCTCCGAGGGTCACAAAGGAACCTGGCCACTGTGTTACCCGTAGGTGAACAGAAGGTGTTCTGTGAGCACTGAATGATGATCATCCGGGCGCGGTCGCCGCCGCGCGGGTCCTTACCGCGATCAACACGCGGCAGCGAGGTCCAGCGCGGCGAGGTAGCCGAACGTCATGGCCGGCCCGATCGTCGCGCCGGCCCCGGCGTAGCTGTGGCCCATCACCGACGCGCTCGCGTTCCCCGCGGCGTACAGCCCGGGAATCGGGGTGCCGTCCTCACGCAGCACCCGCGCGTGGGCGTCGGTGTGCAGGCCGCCCTTGGTGCCCAGGTCGCCGGGCACGATCCTGGCCGCGTAGAACGGCGGCCGGGCCAGCGGGGCCAGGTTGGGGTTGGGCTTGCGGCGCGGGTCGCCGTAGTAGCGGTCGTAGGCCGAGTCGCCGCGGCCGAACTCCTCGTCCCGCCCGGCCGCGGCGAACTCGTTGAACCTGGTCACGGTCTTGACCAGGCCGTCGGCGTCGACGCTCATCTCGCGGGCCAGCCCGGCCAGGTCATCCGCGCGGACCACCGCCCCGGCGGCGTACCAGCGGCGGGGCAGCGACCGGCCCGGCGGCAGCCCGGCGAACACGTACCGGTCGCGGTACCGCTGGTCGAAGACCAGCCAGGCCGGGATGTGCGGGTTCTCCGGGGTGTTCCCGTCGTACATGGCGTGCACGGCGTCGACGTACGGGGCCGACTCGTTGACGAACCGCTGGCCCGCGCCGTTGACCAGGAGGCAGCCGGGCAGGCTGCGCTCGGCCAGGCAGAAGTAGGGCCCGCCGGACAGCGGGATCGACGGCCCCCACCAGGCGTCGTCCATCAGCCCGACCGCCGCACCCAGGTCCAGGCCGGCCAGGATCCCGTCGCCGGTGTTTCCCGGCGCGCCGGTTGTCCACTGGACGCCGACCGGCTCGCGCTGGTACCGGCGGCGCATCTCCTCGTTGCGCTCGAAGCCGCCGGTGGCGACCAGCACCCCGCGGCGGGCCCGGATGAGCAGCGGTTCGCCGCCGCGCGTCGCGTGCACCCCGGTCACCCGGCCCTCTCGTACCTCCAGACCGGTCATCGGGGTCTCCAGCCAGACCGGCACGCCGCCGGCCAGCAATCCGGCCCGCAGGCTCGCGGCCAGCGCCTGCCCCAGGCTCAGCACCCGGCGCCCCCGCAGCCGTCCGCGCGCGGCCCGCCCCGCGACCCGGGCTCCGGCCATGACCGCGCGCGGGTGGCGCGGTCCCAGGCTCAGCCAGCGGTACTCGGCCTGGGTGATGGCCACCGGAGTGGGCAGGTAGGGCCGGGCCAGGTGAGCCAGCTCGGCACCGAGCCGGCGGCTGTCCATCGGCACCGGCTCGACGCTGCGCCCGCGGGCCAGCCCGCCGGGCGCCTCAGGGTAGTAATCAGCGTAGCCGGGCACCCACGCCAGCCGCAGCGGCGTCCTGGCCAGGACCAGGTCGAGCATGGCCGGGCCATGCTCCAGGAACGCCTCCCGCAGCGACGCCGGGACGTCGGCGCCCGCCACATGGGCCAGGTAGGCCCGGGCCTGACCGGGCGTGTCGCTGACCCCCGCGGCTCGCAGCACCGCGTTGCCCGGGGCCCAGATCCCGCCCCCCGACCGCGCCGTCGACCCGCCGAACGCCCCGGCCTTCTCGATGACCACGACGCTCAGCCCGAGGTCAGCCGCGGTCAGCGCGGCCGTCATCCCCGCCGCCCCGCTGCCCGCCACGACCACGTCGAATTCGGCGGGCTCTGTCGTCATGCGGCCTCCTGTCTGATACTAGAACAGGTTATAGTTTCGCGCCGATCCGCGGGAGGCCCCGTGCCGCGGGACTGGGACGTCGAGGCCGACGTGGTGGTGGTCGGTTTCGGCGCCGCGGGCGCCTGCGCCGCCCTGGAGGCGGCCGCGGCCGGGGCCTCAGTGCTGATCCTGGACCGGTTCGGCGGCGGCGGGGCCACGGCGCTGTCCGGCGGCGTCGTCTACGCCGGCGGCGGGACCCCACAGCAGCGCGCGGCCGGCGTGACCGACACGCCCGAGGCGATGTTCGGCTACCTGCACACCGAGGTCGGGGACGCGGTGCCGGCCGATACGCTCCGGGAGTTCTGCGACGGCAGCGTGGCCATGCTGGCCTGGCTGGAGGGCCACGGCGTGCCGTTCGAGGGGAGCCTGTGCCCGGACAAGACCTCGTACCCGACCAACCGCCACTACCTGTACTACTCCGGCAGTGAGTTGTCCGCCGCCGCCGCGCCCGAGGCGGACACTGCACCGCCCGCGCCGCGCGGCCACCGGGCCCGGGGCCGTGGCGCCTCGGGCGGCCTGCTGTACGCCAGGCTGGCCGCCGCCGTCCGGGGCGCTGGCGTCCGCGTGCTCACCCAGACCACCGCCCGCCAGCTGGTCACCGATCCCGACGGCCGGGTCACCGGCGTAGAGTGCCGGTTCCTACGCGGCGCCCCGGCCTGGGTCCACCACACCTTGCACCACTGGTCGGTCAAGCCCTACCTCTACGTGCCCAAGCTCGGCCGGGTCCTGCACCGCCCGGTCGGCTGGCTGGAGCACCGCTACGCCCGGCGGCTCCGGATCGGGGCTGCGCACGGTGTCATCCTGGCGGCTGGCGGGTTCGCCGCCAACCGCGCGATGATGCGCGCGCACGCGCCCACCGCCCGCGGCGGCCTGCCGCTGGCCACCCCCGGCGACGACGGCAGCGGCCTCAGGCTCGGCGCCGACGCCGGCGCCGCGACGGCCCGCCTGGACCGGGTGTCCGTCTGGCGGTTCCTCAGCCCGCCCCCGGCCCTGCTCACCGGTGTGCTGGTCGATCGCGCGGGCGAGCGGATCTGCGACGAGTCCCGCTACGGCGCCGCGATCGGCAACGCGATCCTCCGGCACGGCGGCCGCGCCTGGCTCCTCATCGACCAGACCACCCGGGCGCAGGCTCGCCGCCAGGTACGCGGGTCCACGCTGTGGTTCCAGCGGCTGCAGGCCTGGTACCTGCTGGGCCTGGGCGCCGTGCGCGCGCCCACCGTGGCCGGCGTCGCGGCCCGGGCCGGCGTCGACCCGGACGGGCTGGCCGCCACGCTGGCCGCCTACAACGCGGCGGCCCGCGACCCGGGCCAGCCCGATCCGGTCGGCAAGCCCGCCGCGGCTCGCCAGGCTCAGGACCAGCCGCCCTACTACCTGATCGACTGCTCGGTGCGGCCCCGGCTGTTCTACCCGGCCCCGGTCCTCACCCTCGGCGGGCTCGTCGTGGCGCCCGAGTCCGGCCAGGTCCTGCGGCCCGACGGCCACCCGATCCCCGGCCTGTACGCGGCCGGCCGCAGCGCGGCCGGCCTGTGCTCACGCTCCTACGTCAGTGGCCTGTCCCTGGCCGACTGCGTCTTCTCCGGCCGCCGGGCCGGCCGCAACGCCGCAGCCGCAGCCGCAGCTCCGGCTGGCCCGGCGAGCTCGCCGGCGGCCACTCCCGGCCACAGCTGAGGCCACTCCCGGCCACAGCTGAGGCCACTCCCGGCCACAGCTGAGGTCACTCCCGGGCCAGCATGGCGGCGGCTTCGCGGGCCATGTCGACATAGGGTTCGCCGCTGACGTCGACCGCGACGCGCTTGATCGTGCCGCCGGTGAACCGGAAGGGCGGCTCGCCTGCGTAATCGTCGGTGACCGCGGCGCCGCTGTCCCGGCCGACGCACAGGCCCTCTCCGGCCAGCTCGAAGTTGCCGGGCTGGGTCTTGATGCGGCCCTCGCCGACCTTGCGGTCCCCGTGATAGAGCGACAGCGTGCCGGTGGCAACCCCGGGCGGATCCTCGCCGTCCTTGTCGAAGGACGCGGACAGGATCAGGTTCTCACCGGTCGGCAGGTCCTCGGTGGCATCGACCTTCTGCTCGAATATCCCGACGAAGTTGTAGGCGTAGTGCAGCCGGTTGTCCTTGACGTACAGCGTGTGTCCGCCGAACCACGACCCGTGGGCGAACAGGACTCCCTGTGCGCCTGGGGCCGGGATGTCCACCAGCGCTCCGATGCTGTAGGAGCGGTTGCGGATGCTCACCGCCTGGACCTCGGGAACGTCGGCCACGTCGGGGTAGTAGACGTAGCGGTCGCGCGGGCTGGCCAGTTGCGGCCGCGGCGTCAGCAGGATCTCCAGCGGGGACCGGTCGTCGAGCGGGAAGGCGCCGTTGGCGCCCGCTTCGGCGAACCACAAGTTGATCAGCTCGCGCAGCTTGTCCGGATGCTCGGCGGCCAGGTCGTGCAGCTCGGACCGGTCCACGTCGGTGTGGTAGAGCTCCCAGGTGTCGTCGTTGAAGTGGCTCCAGCCGCTGATGGTCGGGTGGGTGGTGATCGCCTTCCAGCCGTCATGCCAGATTCCCCGGGAGCCGAGCATGGAGTAGAACTGGGTCGGGCGGGCCGAGGGGGCGGACGGGTCCTCGAAGGCGTACCGCATGCTCACCCCGTCGAACCGGGACTGGACATATCCCTTGATCGTCTGCGGCGGCGTGACCGCGAGCAGGTCCAGGATCGTGGGCACGAGGTCGATGGCGTGATGGTACTGGTGGCGGATCTCGCCGTCGTGGCCCAGCATCGAGGGCCAGGAGATGATGCACGGGTCACTGGTACCGCCGTTGAACTCATACCGCTTCCACATCTTGAACGGCGTGTTGAACGCCATCGCCCACCCGGTGCAGTAGTGGTTGTAGGTCTTCGGCCCGCCCAGCTCGTCGATCATGGCCAGGTTCTGCTGCAGGTCATCGGGCAGGCCGTTGAAGAACTTGTTCTCGTTGACCGACCCGTCCGGGCCGCCCTCGCCGGACGCGCCGTTGTCGGAGACCAGGATCACCAGCGTGTTCTCCCGCTGCCCGGTCTCTTCCAGGTAGTCAAGCAGCCGCCCGATGTGGTGGTCGGCATGGGACAGGAACCCGGCGTACACCTCGGCCATCCGGGCGAACAGGCGCTTCTCGTCCGCCGACAGCGAATCCCACGGCTTGGTGTAATCCAGCGCGGGGAACGGCAGGCCGTCCGGACCGGTGCGGGTCTGCGGCGTGCCGATCGGGTTGACCGGCGGCAGCTCGGTATCGGCCGGGACGATGCCCATCTCCTTCTGCCGGGCCAGGATCTGCTCCCGCATCGCCTCGTAGCCCATGTCGAACCGGCCCCGGTACTTCTCGATCCACTCCCGGGGCGCGTGGTGCGGCGCGTGGGCCGCACCCGGCGCGTAGTACAGGAAGAACGGCTTGTCCGGCGCGACCGCCTTGGCGTCCTTGATGAACTCGATCGCCTTGTCGGTGATGTCCGCGGTGAAGTGATAGCCCTCCTCGGGCGGCTTCGGCTGGTCAACCGGATGGTTGTCGTAGACGATCTCCGGGTACCACTGGTTGGTCTCCGCACCCAGGAACCCGTAGAACCGCTCGAACCCGCGGCCGGTGGGCCAGTTCCGCCTGGTCGAGGCCAGGTTCATCTCGACCGTGGGGCACAGGTGCCACTTCCCGACGATGTAGGTGTTCCAGCCGAGTTCGCTCAAGATCTCCGAGACCATGCCGTTCTCGGGCGGGATCGTGCCGCTGGCGTTCGGGAACCCGACCGCCGCCTCGGTGATGCACGCCATCGAGTTGCGGGTGTGGTTGCGCCCGGTCAGCAGGCACGACCGGGTCGGCGAGCACAGGGCGGTCGTGTGCCACTGGGTGAAGCGGACGCCGGAAGCCGCGATCCGGTCGATGTTCGGCGTCTCGATCGGCCCGCCGTAGCAGCTCATCGCGGCGAAGCCCACGTCGTCCAGCACGATGTAGACCACGCTGGGTGCCCCCGGCGGCGCCTGGGGCGGCTCGAACGGCGTCCAGTCCGGCACCGAGTCCCTGATGTCGGTCTTGATCGTGCCCTTGAACGGCTCGCTCATCGCGCACCCCTTCCAGCCGGGACAGCCTCCGCGAGGGAAAGCGTCACAGACATCCCGATACGCCACATCACCCGTCCGGGATGAAGGCGAGGACCAGTTCACACCTCGGCGCACACCGCCGCGCGGATCTACATCACTCGCAGGAGGAGATCCTCGGCTTTTTCGGCGGCCTGGAACTCGTGCCTCCCGGCGTAGTCGCGGTGCGGCTCTGGAATGGCGACGGGCCGGCCCTGGACGTCCAGGCGCCCACCGCGACCTTCATCGGCGGCGTGGCCCGGAAGCCGTAAAGGGCCGGCCCGTAAGGCTCTGTTACTGAGGCTGGGGCACGATCCGGATGTACGGCTTGGGCTCCTCCCACTCCCCGAAGAGCTCCCTGGCCTGCTCGTTGGACACCGAGCCCGCGATGATGACGTCCTCGCCCTGCTTCCAGTTCACCGGCGTGCCCACCTTGTGCTTGGCGGTCAGCTGCAGCGAATCGACCACCCGCAGCACCTCGTCGAAGTTGCGCCCGGTCGTCATCGGGTAGACCAGGACCAGCTTGATCTTCTTGTCCGGGCCGATCACGAACACGTTCCGCACGGTCTGGTTGTCGGCCGGC
>Ga0187781_10004410_pt1 | contig 10467 bp, 7 predicted proteins | sample 0715_SJ02_MP02_2_FD_132447 | JGI IMG/M metagenome (GOLD analysis project Ga0187781, IMG submission 132447) | Tropical peat soil microbial communities from peatlands in Department of Meta, Colombia - 0715_SJ02_MP02_20_MG | ecosystem: Environmental > Terrestrial > Soil > Wetlands > Peat | place...
CGGTCCAGCAGCGGACCGTTGGGTATGCGCCCGACAACGAGGCGGTAGGCGGCGATATGTTCGACCGGAACGACTTGCGTTTTCTGCCCGCGGTGTCGCCGAGGGGCTCGACGCCTGCCGGCGCGCATGCGAGCGCGGTCAATCAAACCGCGGTCGCGCGGCGGATCGATACGTTCGAACGCGCGCTCGTCCTCTTCGTTGGCCTCGCCATTGCTTGCTTACTCCCAGCCTGTGCGACGACGTCGATGCCGTCGGTGGAGCAGGGGGAGAATGAGGGGATGAGCGGCTACATCGCCTGTCTGGAGACCGCGGCGCGGCGCATGGATGACGGCCGGTCGGACGTCGCGACGCTCGCCGCAGCAGTAAAGGGCGTCTGTGCTGCGCGGTTCCCCGAGCCGGCCACGAAGCCGGGTAGCACGATGAATGCGGCGGCGCGCCAGAAATATGAGCAGCGCATTCAAGCGCGCCAAATGGAACTGAGCACGATGGTCGTTCAGGATGTGCGCGGGCAACCCTAGAGCATGATCCGGAAAAGTGGAAACCGGTTTTCCGAAAAGATCATGCTCAAACAAAATGCCAGAGCGGAATGACGATTCGAGGAGAAGTCATTCCGCTCTGGACGCTCGCGATCTTATCAGTAGCGCTCGCGTTCGGGACTAGGACTTAACGTGCGTGCAAATGACGTCCGTGCAAATGCACGTCATCATCTTAGCAATTGAGAAGCCACATGACAGGCGAGAGACGTCGCTCAATATGCGAGGTCGGATCGTCCTCGCATCGCCGGGAATGATACACCTTCATGACAGTCTTGACCGCACGCGGCGATACTCGTGCCAACGTGCAAATAGACCGCTTTCATCAAAAAAAGTACGGAACGCGGTCACACTGCCTTTAATGGGTCTGCAGTAGGCGGGAGAGGTCGGCGGAATCCCTTCGCAGCGGCCTGAGGTCCCCATGGATTCTATTCTCGTCAAAATATTTGCAACCGCATTCACTCTCAGCGAAGTCTTGACCCATCCCGAAGCCGTGAGAACGCATCTCGATCCGATCACCGATCAGGAACAGGTCGTGCAGGTGCTGCGCGCCGGCTGTGACCATATGCGTCGGGCTTTTGACATCGAAACGATCAATCTTGACGACCTCATTTCCACCGCCCTCGACGATCCGGCGGGTTTCGGCGCAAACGCCAAGGCCTTTCACGGCATCAATTTCGCGGACCTCAACATTGCGTATCATCGCTTTTGCAAGCACGAGGTGGTCAATCAGCCGACGGTCGATCTTGCGGACGTGATTGAGTTTTATAACAACGCGGCATCCGATTTGCCGGACCCGACGGCGCTCAAGGACAGAAAGCTGCCGAGCATGAGCACCGTGCTCGATGGCGATGGTCAGCCTTTCGCGGAAGTATTCGAGCCGGGCAATCGGCGTATCTGGGTGTCGCTATCCGAGATTCCTGATTACCTGCAGAAGGCGGCGGTCGCCGCCGAGGACCGCCGTTTCTTCGAGCATCACGGCGTCGATGCGCGCGGCATCATTCGCGCCTTCCTCGGCAATTTAGCCGCCTCGGGCCGGCCGCAAGGCGGGTCCTCCATCACTCAACAAGTGGTGAAGAACCTGCTCGTCGGCGAGGACGTGAGCTATGAACGCAAAATCCGTGAAATGATCGTCGCGTCGCGCCTCGAAGCCACTTTGAGCAAAGATGAGATTCTCGAGCTGTATCTGAATTCAGCCTATCTCGGTCGCGGCTCGTGGGGCGTTGAAATGGGCGCGCGCAGCTACTTCGGCAAATCGGCAAAGGACCTCACGCTGGCGGAAGCGGCGATGTTGGCGGGCCTTCTTAAGGGCCCGAACCTTTTCGATCCGGATCGCCATCCCGATCGCGCCAAGGAACGCCTCGCGTACGTGCTCGGCCGCATGCAGGAGGACGGCGTGATCGAGGCGCAGCAGAAGCAGTCCGCGCTCGCCGGCGGCTTGAAGGTGGCGCCGTCTGCCCGATCGCACCGCGACAGCGGCTTTCAGTTTGTCGACTTTCTCGCCCGCGAGGCGCGGATGGCCGGCGTCGAAAGTCTGACGGCCGGGTCGTACATCGTGCACTCGACGATCAATGCCCAGCTACAACGGGACACCGAAGCGGCGTTGCAGGAAGGCCTGGCGCTATACGAAATCTCCGCCGACCGTGTCGTCTGGCGCGGGCCGGAGGCGAATGTTGCTGATGCCGTGCAAAAGCTTGCGGGATCCGACCCTGCGGAACGCGCCGGACCTAACCGTCCGGGCACGCCGGCCTGGCAGCTTGCGCTGAAGGCCGTCCACTTGCCGCTTTACGATGTGCATTGGACACCGGCCGTTGTCGTGCAGAAGGGTCCGGGCAATATCCGTGTCGGCCTGCCGGATGGGCGCAGCGCATCGCTGTCAACTTTGACAAGCGACATTGCGCGCAACTTGAACGTTTATGATGTCGTGTATGTTCGTGTTACCGGGTCGAACAAGAGCAGTGTTCAGGCCCGGCTGCGGGCGCGGCCGACAGTGCAGGGAGCGGCCCTTGTGCTGGAAAATAAAACTGGCCGCATCCTGGCAATGGCCGGAAGCTTTTCATATCCCCTGAGCCAGCTTAACCGAACCTGGCAAACCGAGCGTCAGCCCGGCTCGACGATCAAACCAGTCACATACCTGACGGCGCTGCAAAAGGGACTACAGCCCAACACTTTGGTGCGGGATGACCCGATGACGTTGCCGCCAATCGGCGGCGTTCACCGCGGCACGACACGCGCGGAATATTTTTGGACGCCCCGCAACGCCGACCGCCGCTCCGGAGGCTCGTTCACGCTGCGGCGCGGACTTGAATATTCGCGCAATCTCATCACCGCGCATCTGCTTGACGGCGGCATCGAAAGCGATCCCGCCAAAAGCCTCGACGACGTCTGCGCGACAGCGCTCAAAGAAAAGATCTACGCCCATTGCCTTCGTTACTATCCGTTCGTGCTGGGTGCACAGCCGGTGCAGATGATCAATCTGGCCGCCTTCTATGCCGCGATCGCCGAGGAGGGCGTTCGGCTCCAGCCGCATGCTATTGATTCGATCGAGGCAAACGATCGCACGATCTATCAATATCCCAAGGAAGAGATGTCCGTTTCGGTCGAGCCGGCCGACCGCGCCTCGTTCTATCAGCTCAAGACCATCCTGCAGGGCGTCGTCGCGCGCGGCACCGCACGTGCGATCGCCTCGCTTTCGCCCTATGTCGCCGGCAAGACGGGCACGACCGAAGACGCGGTGGACGGCTGGTTCATCGGATTCACCAACGATGTCACCGTGGCCGTCTGGGTTGGCTACGACAATGCCGACCGCAAGCGCCGTAGTCTTGGCTCGAGCGAGACCGGGGCGAGTGTTGCGCTGCCGATTTTCGAACCCATCGTCGAGGCGATATGGGCGCGCAAAATTGCGCCCAAGGCAGCGCTCAGCGGCCCCTCTTCTGAGGCACGGCGCCTGCTCGTCGACGTGGCGATCGATTACGGCAGCGGCGACCGCATGCGCGGCAGCCGAGGCTTCATCGAACACTTTCGGCTTGGCCAGGATAACCAGGTTCACGACACGCAGTATCAGATCATCTCCGGCAAATCGTCGGATGACGAGCGAAGCCGCAAGCGCGATGAAAGCAGCGCCCGCAGCGTCAAGACCGCACGCAGGAGCAGCAGCCAGCAAGCCGACAGTTGGGGTTCGCGGACCAGGTTCCAGGATCGCAGCTACTACGACTATTGGCATCCCTCAGCCCGCGGTCAGGACACGGGTCTTTCCGGCGATCACTATCCATGACAGGTGCGAGCCTTTTCGCCGGTCCCGCCAGGAACGGCCGTCGGCAATTCTCCCGATCTTGCTTGTCGATGTTCCGACATGCTGTCCGGGAACTTTGCGTTCCGGTGGTTCCGGTTGCGGAACCGCCGGCGATCGTGTGTCGCTGAACTCTCTTTCAGTTTGTTGGGATGTTCAGCCGAAACGAGCCAAAACTGTAGCTTAAATTTCCGGGGCGAATTTACAGCGCCGAAATGCTGCATCCCTTAGACCGGCCCTGCGCAGCTTGCTCGCGACGTCCCGCCGCACGCAGCAAATCGGCACGCCGGTCTGTCTCGTCGTCAGACGATAAAGGAGATCAGCAACATGGCCACGAACCTCGTCTCATCCATCATGCAGGTCCTGACACCCGATATGGTCGCGAAAATTGCGCGGATGCTCGGGATCGACCCTGAAGTCGCGCAGAAGGTGGTCGGCGCCGCCGTTCCCGCGATCCTCGCAAGCTTCGCCGGCTTGGCCTCCAAGCCTGCCGGGGCGGAGCAATTGTCCGACACCCTGCAACAGCAGCGTCCCGACATGCTCTCGCAACTGACCAACGCGATCGGCGGGCCGGATCAGAAGGCGATGGCCGATACCGGCTCGGGCCTGCTTTCGGGCCTCCTCGGAAACAGCGGGCTGAATACGATCGTGTCCGCCATCAGCACCTATTCGGGCATCAATCAAAACGCCAGCAAGTCGATGCTCGGGTTGCTCGCTCCCGCTGTCGTCGGCATGCTGGGGCAGCAGCAACGAAGCGGCGGGCTCGACGCAAGCGGCGTTGCCAATCTTCTCTCCTCGCAGAAGGATCAGATTGCTGCCGCCATGCCGTCAGGCGTCGCCAATGTGTTGGGCGCGCGCGGCCTTTTCGATGCGGTTGAGGGCGGCATGCGCCGCGGTGCCGACAGCGCTTCGGCCGCAGCGGGCAGGATGGCAGGGAGGATGAGCGACACGGCGACGGGCGCAGGCCAGATCGCCAATGCAGCGGCCCGCAGGCCGCTGGCCGGTTCTTTGCCCTATTGGCTCATCGCTCTTGTCGTGCTCGCGGGCGCTGCCTGGTATTTTCTTGGTGGTCACGAACAGCAACTGGCCGAGCAAACCCGCGGGCTCATGAACAAAGCTACCGAGGACGTCGCGGTCAGGCCAAGCGTGTCAGAGCTCTCCACCGATCTGACGTCGTCGGTTAACTCTGTGCGCACCACGCTTCAGAGCATGACCGATGCGGCCTCGGCGCGCGCCGCCTTGCCTAAACTGCAGCAAGCGACCGAGCAATTGAACAGGATCAACGTCCTTGCCGCGCAACTTCCCGAGAACTCGCGCAAGGACCTTGCCTCCGTGGTCGGAGCTTCGATGCCGGCGCTCAATCGGCTCTGCGATCAGGCGCTGTCGAACCCGCAAATTGCCGGGCTGGCCAAGCCGACGATCGATGCGTTGCGCGCAAAGCTGCAAACGCTCGCACAAGCACAAGGCTGACGCGGCAAACGAGCGGAACGCGCCAAGCGCCAAGCCAAGCTTGGGGCGCGGTCCGCTTCATTGCTAAGAATTAAGCCTGCGGCCACGTGGCGGTAATGCCGCCACCTCATATGACCCTCCTGCCTCGTTTCCTGCTGGAACGCCGATTGGCGAGTTGGAGGGTTTTCGTGTTGCGCGAGCGCGTTGATAAGACCGCATTAAAGCGGCCGCGGTGCGTTGGCTGTGCTCAACCGATGCGGCTCATTCGGAAAACGCTGCGGTTTGGCGGACTGCCCGATTTGTATACCTTCGAGTGCGAAGCATGTGGCGAAACGCACGTCGAGGAAGCAACAACGCCCGACGCCAGGGACGAATGAATTAACCGCCGGGCGGCGGCTACCGGTGACATCAGCGGTAGCATTTTACCGGTTGCCGGCGCAGATTTTCCAAAGTGTCCGGTGAGGAGAAGGCGCGGGGGAGGGGGTACCCAGTTCCGCGGCGGCAACACATTGCGCGGCCACAGCTCAGCACCCAACGCGAGACCGCCGGTGCGCAGTGACACACGGCGGCTTGCGCTTCGGATCAGGACATTCGGATCAGGACAATGTTCCAGCCGATGAGACCTGACTTGCTTGCGGTCAAAACTCGGCCGGCAGGTATCCGTTTATCTCGAGACCGATGCAGACCTCGACGAGCGTTGGGGTGGTCCAGACCATGTGACGTCCTCCTCTTATATGATGATGTTGGCGTTGGTTGGTTCTCGTGCGGCTGATTTAAGCGGTATCCAAGCTTAAGCTGTATGCAAGACCGAACGCCCCGAAACTTTTAGCATAACTAGAGGAGGGCGAAAATGTTCCATCAGGATTTCTCTTCCTCGGCTTGCCGCGTCGGATAAGAATAGCAGGCCATCTGACGAGACGAGCAGAATGTGGATCGGGGAGGACCATAGCGGCGTGGCGGCCGGACGCTTTTGCGCCCGCCTGTGCGCCGTGATGATCGGATTGGCGGCCATTGGCTCGTCCAGTGCCGGCGCCGCAGATCACATCCGCGTTGCCACCTTGAAGACCGGCACGCTTGCTTGGGAGCTCGAAGTCGTCCGCGCCCACGGCCTCGACGCACAGGCCAATCTCGCCATCGACGCCATCGAGCTCGCAAGTACCGAAAGCGGAAAAATCGCTCTAAAGGGCGGCGCAGCGGACGTGATCGTCTCCGATTGGCTATGGGTCGCGCGCGAGCGCGCTCTGGGCGACAATCTCGTGTTCTATCCGTATTCGAGCGCGCTCGGCGCCGTTATGGTCTTCACGAATTTGCCGATCGACAGCATCGCCGATCTGAAAGGCAAAAAGCTTGGCGTTGCCGGCGGGCCGCTCGACAAGAGTTGGCTCCTGCTGCAGGCATTGGCGCTGCGATCAGGCATTGACCTCAAATCCGAGGCGTCAATTGTCTACGGAGCGCCTCCGCTTCTTGCGCAGAAGGCGTTGCAGAGTGAGATTGATGCGACGCTGACTTTTTGGAACTTTTGCGCCGCGCTTGAGGCGAAGGGCATGCGTCCAGCCATTCCCATGCAAGGCGTCGTGAAAAGCCTCGGCGCTGCCGGCGATGTTGCGATGGTGGGCTACGTATTTGATGGCAACTGGGCTATGCAAAACCGCGCATTGCTCGACCGCTTTTTGGCGGTGATGCGCAAGGCCGAATGGATACTTGCTGACACGCCTGCAGAGTGGGAACGTGTCGCACCACGGATCGGGGTGAGCGAGCCCGACGCGCTTGAGGTTTATCGCCGGCGCTTTCGCGAAGGCATACCGAAGCGGCCGTTGCCCGACGAATTCGCCGATGCGCGCCATCTTTATCGCCTGCTGGCATCAATTGGCGGGACGGATCTTGTTGGCCCGTCGTCCGATCTCGATCCCGGTGCATTTTATTTTCCGGGATCCGGCGAATGAACCTGCCGCTGCGGCTTGTGTCGATTGCGCTGCTGCTGGCGGTCTGGCTGGCCGGGTCGCATTTCGCCGGTACACGGCTTTTACCCGAGCCGCAAACGGTTTGGCTCGCCATTGTTCACGAGGCGCGTTCCGGCGCGCTCGCTTTCAATCTTGGCGTCACGCTTGCGCGCGTCGCCATCGCCTTTGCGATCGCAATGACCCTTGGCACGGTCATCGGTCTCGCCATGGGCCGTATTCCGGCATTTGATCAGCTTGCCGATCCCTGGCTCCTGGTATTGCTCAACTTGCCGGCGCTGGTCATCATCGTGCTTGCCTATGTGTGGGCGGGGCTGACCGAAACCGCCGCGATCGTGGCGGTTGCGCTTAACAAGCTGCCGATCGCAACAGTGACCGTGCGGGAAGGCGCACGCGCACTCGACCCGACACTGAGCGAGATGGCGACCGTATTCCGCATGAGCAAGTGGCTGCAATTGCGTCACCTCGTCTTGCCGCAGCTTGCGCCTTATCTCGCGGCGGCCGCTCGCTCGGGCCTTTCGCTGGTTTGGAAGATCGCGCTGATCGTGGAATTGCTCGGCCGGCCGAACGGCGTGGGCTTCGAGATCGGCGTGGCATTTCAGCTATTCGACGTCACACGCATTCTGGCTTATGCTTTGGTGTTCATCGCCGTAATGCTGACCATCGAAACATTTCTGGTGCAGCCGATTGAGCGACGCGTCTCGCGCTGGCGCCTCAAGCCAGCTTGATGTGAGCATCAAGAACAAGTGCTATCGCGCCGCTTCCGGCGCCCGTCTGCACGTTCTCGGCGAGATTTCGCTGGCGCTGAGGAACGGAGAGGTCGCCGCGTTAGTCGGCCCTTCAGGCTGCGGCAAGACAACACTGCTGCGCATTGTTGTCGGATTGGACAACGATTTCGAGGGCAGCGTGCGATTGCCCGCGCACGGTAAGCTCGGCGTCGTCTTCCAGGAGCCGCGCCTGCTGCCTTGGCGCTCCGTTGAAGAAAACGTCAGGCTCACGGCGCCGCATGTCGCTGAGACGGAACTCAGCGAGCTGTTCGCTACGCTTGAACTGTCCGAGCATCGCCGCCACTATCCCGGCGAGCTCTCGCTCGGTCTTGCCCGCCGCGTAGCGCTCGCGCGCGCCTTTGCCGTCAAACCGGATCTGTTGGTGCTTGACGAGCCTTTCGTCTCGCTCGATGCGAAACTCGCAGCGCGGTTACGCGCCGAGCTCGTCGAATTGGTGTCCCGCGAGCCGGTGACGACCCTTCTTGTTACTCACAGTATCGAGGAGGCGATCGGATTGGCTGACCGGGTCGTGCTGCTCTCTGCGTCGCCCGCGCACGTACGCGCCGATGTGCGGATCGAACATCCACGCAGTATGCGTTCGCCGGAACAGATTGCCGCCATCCGCCGCGAAATCGCACAGAAATTGGACATTGCCGAGGGCTGATTACTGAGCTAAAGGCCGCACCTGGCGCGACCGTCGTAACCCGCGCATAGCCTACGATCGTCTGTCTGCGCATTTTGATGTGGCATTTGCGCAGCGAAAGCCGCTGCGGATCAATCCGTCAGCGTTTGTCCGAACGTTCGACTGATGCACAGAGAAACGAGTCGTTGTACGGGAAAGGGTTATCAGATCGATTTCGCGTGACGAGGTGTAATCAAAACAAACATTCGCGTATTTGTTTGTTTTATTGTGGCTCAGTGCAAGCATCGCGCTTCGCCGCCGAGGTCCGCTCCGGGCGCGGCACCTCCAAAAATCGCTCGCCATCGGGGGCGCAGAGGTCCTTCGCAAAATTATGCAGGAATTTGATGGGTATGGGTGCTTTGTAAATCCATCGGCCTTAGCGATAGCGAGAGCCAAAGTTTGTTGTAAGCTATTGCGATGATCCAACGCGCGTTCTGGGGAGGACGTCATGAGCATCCGGCTTTACCTGTCGATAGCAGCAGTCGTGGCGATACTTTATGCGTTGGCCTTTCTAGTGATACCCGTGCAAGCGTCACTGTTCTTCAGTGACTTCGCGGAAGCTCGCGCCGTGTTGTACCTGCGGTTTTGCGGCGCGGCGGTCTTGGCGTGGGGGCTGATCGTGTGGTCCGCGAGGGACTTTCGCGATTGGCACTCGATCCGCTCGGTTCTGATCGCCAGCCTTGTGGGTCTAGCGGTCAATATCATCATAACTTTCGTGGCGACTATGCAGGGCTGGTTGAACGTTAACGCCTGGGGATCAACTGTCGTGCTTTTTTTGCTCTGGCTTGGGGGCGTTTATCAGCTCTCGGTCGGGGCAGCGGACATGCGCTGAGCGGCCAAGCTCGCCGAAGATGAAAGGGCAGGTTCTGTGATGATGGTCACTTCGGCCCAAGATGCCGGCCGGTAAGAAGGGCATGCCTGGCGCGGGGAGATAAGACCATGCTTCGGTTTTTTGCCAACGCTATTCGAATGATCTCAGCAGTAGCGCTCGTCGTGTTGGCCATCGCCGTAACGCCGACGGTGGCGACGGCCTTGGCGCATTCACGCCCGACTATCAATGACGCGGTGAACTCCAACCAATCGCCCGCGGACGAGTCATGCGCGGCTTTTGAGGCTTGGTTCCTTGATCCCGCTTGCAGCAACGTGCACGTCAAGAAAGCTGCACGGACGAAGCGTCATCTGACCCACAATGCAGGCCGGTAGAGGTGCGCGCGCACCTAACGGTCAATATGTGATCGTTGTTTGATCGCGTCTTACGTCGACCAGAGGCCACGACTGACGCAGGAGTTGTCGGCACTCTGGTGCCTTCCGCTCCGTTTTATGCCCTGGCGTCGCAAGGCATTCAGGTTGCATGAGTCGGTATCCAGATGGCTGAATTTCCATCGCCGTAGGGTACCGCTCGTCCTTCCAGATAACATATTGCCACCCATGCACACACGATGGCGTCCAGCTGATCTTCGTACGCCTTGAGCTTGAAGCTATTTGCATCGGGAGCCAAAGGTGGAAGCGCAGCTTTGATGCCCGCTATGTGCTTTTCTAGCAGCGCGATAATCTCAGCCCATTGTCGATACAGGTTGCCACGTCGTTCGAACGATGTGGCGCTTGGCCAATAACTTCGAACCTTCGCAGCTTTATAAGGTAGTCGCTTCGCCGCATCAGCAAGTTCGACTAGGTTCTGTACTCAATTAATTTGTAGCGCAAATCCGCGAACAGTGATTCAAGCCCTCGGCGGGGGGAGCTTGATCATGCGGTACGACCTAACGGATTTCGAGTGGAGTATCATTGAGTC
>Ga0187781_10004411_pt1 | contig 10465 bp, 7 predicted proteins | sample 0715_SJ02_MP02_2_FD_132447 | JGI IMG/M metagenome (GOLD analysis project Ga0187781, IMG submission 132447) | Tropical peat soil microbial communities from peatlands in Department of Meta, Colombia - 0715_SJ02_MP02_20_MG | ecosystem: Environmental > Terrestrial > Soil > Wetlands > Peat | place...
CTCGACACGGATCTCTATCTGCCTTCGGCGCCGCCGAATTTTCCCGCCAACGCCGAGACCCTGTACCGCGCCATGTTCGACCATGTGCTGGCCAGCGCCAGCACTCACGGCTATCTCTCCAGCGTCGACTAGGCACGGTCGTAATCGCCGCGTCCTCTCCATCAACGGCAAGATGGGAGGCCGCGGCTTTCCAGGACTCAGGTCTGACTCGCAGGAATTGGACCGTCGGGCAGATCCCTGTTCACAGGGTTTTAGTTTTGGCCCCGGCTGAGCTAACATCGCTTTGCAGCCAGAAGGGAGCAACCATGCGCTGGTACCACTATGTGTCATATTTCTTCGGGGGTGCATTTCTTGCGAACACCCTGCCCCATCTCGTCAATGGAATCTCGGGGAACGCCTTCCAGAGCCCCTTTGCATCACCGCCAGGCGTGGGCTTGTCTTCCTCAATGGTCAACGTCCTGTGGGGCTTCTTCAACCTTGCTATCGGTTACCTGCTCGTCTGTCGCGTCGGCAGCTTTGATCTGCGCAAGACCCAGCACGTGCGCGTCCTCGGCACGGGCATCCTGATCATGTCGCTCATGCTGGCGCACGCGTTCGGCCGGCTCCACGGCGGGCTTTGAGCCTGCCTTTTCCAGTACGCCCCCACACCAATAGCTGACATCGTCCCGCTGCCGCCGCCTGGCATCTCGGGTACACTAGTAAGTCCGTCCCTTGGATTCTCCCATGATGAACGGCAAGCGCATCGCGGTCGTCATGCCCGCCTACAACGCGGAGAAAACCCTTCGCGCTACGGTGGAGGAGATGCCTGACCTGGTAGACATTCGTATTCTTGTCGACGACCACAGCCACGACAAAACGGTGGCGCTGGCGCGCGAGCTCGGCCTGCAAATCTTTCAGCACGACCGTAACTACGGCTACGGGCGCAACCAGATGACCTGCTACCGCGAGGCTTTGGCGGCGGGCGCTGACGTCGTGATTATGGTGCATCCCGATTACCAGTACACCCCGCTACTCATTACGGCGATGGCCAGCATGGTCGCGTACGGGGTGTATGACGTCGTGCTGGGATCGCGCATCATCGGAGGCCGGTCGTTGCGTGGCGGCATGCCGCGGTACAAGTACATCGCCAACCGCCTGCTCACCGCATTCGAGAATCTGTTGCTGCGAGTGAGGCTTTCCGAATACCACACGGGATACCGCGCCTTCAGCCGCAAAGTGCTCACCGAACTGCCGCTGCTGGAAAATTCCGACGACTTTGTCTTTGACAACCAGATGCTGGCCCAGTGCGTGTACTTCGGCTTCCTCATCGGAGAAGTGTCGTGCCCGACCAAGTATTTCGGAGAAGCTTCGTCCATCAACTTCCGCCGCAGCGTGATCTACGGCTTCGGCGTGCTGGCCACAGCCTTGCAGGTTTTCGCGCAGCGAGCCGGGCTGGTGAGTCTGGCCCGCTACAGCGTCCAGGGCCGTAAACTCGAAGCTGGCTACGGCGATTATTACGTACGCGATGGCGAGAGCGCCCGACCAGCGTGAGGCGGTGCCTGAACCGGTTTTTCAGCAATGAATGAATCCCGATAAAGACTTTGCCTTTGTTTAAGTTGCTTCTAGGCTGCGACCGACACCACTTATGCATCCTGTCAACCGCGAAACCGTCCTTCAGGGCACTAAGAACTTTGCCGGCTTGGTCATATTGACTGTGCTGGCCCTATTGGTGCAGGGATATCATCCGGGGCTGGAAGATGACGCCTACTATTTGGCGGCGATCAAGCGTGATTTGAACCCCGCCTTGTTTCCCCACGACGCCGACTTCTTCCGCGTACTGTTTCAGGCGACGTTATTTGACAAGCTGATTGCGCTTTCGGTGCGCTGGACCCACCTCCCCTTGGAATGGGCACTCTTCCTTTGGCAGTGCGCTGCTACATTTCTGGTGCTATGGGGATGCTGGCGGATCGCCCGGCGATGCTTCAGCGAGGAGCACGCGCAGTGGGCGGCGGTGGCCCTGGTGGCGGCGCTATTGACCCTCCCGGTCGCGGGATCAGCGTTGAGCCTGTCCGACCAGCATCTCCATCCGCGCACTCTCGCTACAGCGCTGATCCTGGCGGCCATCGTTGCGGTACTCGATGGGCGGCGAGTGCTGGCGGGCGCACTGTTGCTCGCGGCATTTCCGCTGCACCTCAACATGACGCCGTTCGGAGTGTCCTTCTGTTTGTTCCTCATGTGGAAGCCGCAACCAGCAGAACGCAGCTCCGTTGTGGCAGCCGCCGGGCTGGTTCTGCCCCTGCAGTGGATGTTTGAGCCGGCGTCCGATACCTGGCGGCGGGCGGAAGCCACGCGGTCGTTCTATTTCCTGTTGCAGTGGCATTGGTATGAGTGGCTGGGGGTGGTAGGGCCGCTGCTGTTGCTCTGGTGGTTTCGCTGGCTGGCGCTGGGTCGTGGCTCGATGGTCATGGCGCGGGTGGCGGAGCGAACCGTCTACTTTGGCGTGTTTCAGTTGGCAGTCGCGCTGATTCTCATGCTGCCTCCGCGGCTCGAGCGTTTTCGTTCCTTGGAGCCGATGCGCTATTTGCATCTTGTGTACCTCTTGTTCGTGCTGCTCTCGGGGGGATTGCTGGGCCGGTATGTGCTTAAGAGGCATGCCCTACGCTGGCTGTTGCTATTCGTGCCATTGGGCGCGGGCATGTTCTATGCGCAGCGCCAGTTGTACCCGGCGACTGTCCACCTGGAACTGCCGGGCGTGCCTTCCGGCAACGTCTGGATAGAAGCGTTCCGCTGGATCAGCGCGAACACGCCGGTGGATAGCCAGTTCGCGCTCGATCCGCAATATATGGAAATGGATGGCGAGGACTATCACGGGTTTCGCGCTCTGGCGGAGCGCAGCGTGTTGGCGGATGCGGTGAAGGATCCCTGCATCGTGGTGCGAGTGCCAAGCCTGGGGCCACGCTGGGTCAGGGAAGTCGACGCGCAGCAGGGATGGCGCGACTTTCGCGAAGCGGATTTCCGCCGTCTGAAGGCGCAGTTCGGAGTCAACTGGGTGGTGCTGACGCAGCCAGTCGCTGCAGGGATGGCGTGTCCCTATCGCAGTCAACGCCTGGCTGTATGCCGCGTGGAGTGAAAGCTGCGCCGGGACATCCCTGCGCGTGCGCGGAAGAACAGGTCAGGCGTCTACCCGCAAGGTGGAGGCGACCGGGCTGGGCTGCTCCCCCGTGAGCACCGATTCTGCGACCCGCGCAAGAGGCTGGTCGAAGCCCAGGGTTTCCCGCACGAAGTAAAGCGGCCGACGCTTGCCCTCGGCGTAGGCTCGGCCCAGATACTCTCCCAGAATCCCGAGACACAAAAGCTGCGCTCCGCCCAGGAGCAGAACAACGATCAAAGCCCATGCCCACGGAGCCATCCATCGTCCGCCTGCCAGCCCAACACCAAGCCCGGTCAAGCCCACAAGCAACGCTATGGCAAAAACCGCCACGCTCATGACCGTAGCCAGGCGCAGGGGTGCGATGGAGAATGACAAGACGCCATCAGCGGCAAAGCGTGCCATTCGCCATAGCGTGTATTTCGAATCGCCCGCGTGACGCGGAGCGCGATCGTAAGGCACAGACACTTGCCGAAATCCCACCCAGCTCACCATCCCCCGCGTAAAGCGGTCGCGCTCAGGCATGGCCACGAGCGCATCCACGACCTTGCGATCCAGAAGGCGAAAATCACCGGAATCCAGCGGAATAGGGATTTCTGAAATCCGGTTTATGGCGCGGTAAAACCATTTCGCGGTCAGCGTTTTGAAAGCAGTCTCTCCATCCCGGTTTCGGCGCGTCCCGTACACAACATCATGACCCAGCTTCCAAAGTGTCACCATTTCGGAAATCACCTCGGGTGGATCCTGCAGGTCGGCATCGATCAGAACCACAGCCGCCCCAGCCGCGTACTCCAATCCAGCACTGATCGCCGTTTGATGGCCGAAATTTCTGGACAGCCTGACCACGCGGATTCGGGGGTCAGAGGCAGAGAGAGATGCGAGGACATGGGGGGTGTTGTCTTTGCTCCCGTCGTCAACGTAAATGATTTCGAACGGCAGGTTGATCTGTTCGAGGGTGGCAATCAAACGCCGCGTAGTTTCAGGCAGTACCGCCTCTTCGTTATAGCAAGAAACTACTGCCGAGATTTCGGGCTTCAGCCCGAAGGGTACAAGGCTCATTCGTCAAGGGGCTCCCGAGGAAATAACTTCCGAGCGAATCATTATGATACGCTAGGTGCGGTGTGTTGTCCGAAAAACCGGGCCTACGCGCCCTCCGCCATGCACTGAGCTGGTCCTTTTTCTTCGCCTTCGATTCCAGACACTAATGGCAACTGTTCGAGCCTTCCAAACGCGGATTTCGCCTTACATCGCCATGGGCGCCGTGGCCTTGGCTGTCCGGCTGGCTGTCATACCTTTCCTTTACCACGAATGGATGGACCCATTCATTCTGGGGCACTGGGGATTCGGATTGCTGGCGCGGTCGCTAGCTGCAGGGCACGGATTCGGAAACGTGTTTGCCGAAACCGGACCGACGGCAGTTCTGCCGCCGGTCTATGCCTATCTCCTGGCTGGGATTTTCAAGGTTCTCGGAATCGAGACGAAAGCATCGGTGATTGCCGCACTAGCGCTGAACAGCCTGTTTTCGGCTCTGATCTGCGTGCCGGTGTTCCTGGTTGCTAGACAGGCTTTCGGTCAGCGGGTCGCAAAGTGGGCAGGATGGGGATGGGCGTTCTCGCCTTACGGCGTTTACTACGGGGCCGACTGGGCGTGGTCGACCTGCCTGGTCACGCTCGAACTGGCCTGCCTGTTTTTGTGGGCCTGGCGGCTGGAGAATTCCTCGCGGCCGCGCGACTGGCTGCTGTTCGGCTTGTTCGGCGGGATTGCGGCGCTGACCGAACCGGTCGTGCTGTCGGTCGTCCCCCTGCTCGGGCTGTGGACGATCTATCGGCTCTATCGTCAGCAGCGGCCGTGGAAAGAGCCCATGGCGGCGGCAGCTCTGGCTGCGATCATTGTTCTTTCGCCATGGTTCGCGCGCAATTACGAGGTCTTTCACCGCTTCATTCCCGTGCGCTGCGGCTTCGGGCTGGAGTTCTACATGGGCAACAACGGATATTCCACGCGCTGGGTGAACAGCAGCCTGCATCCGAATCACAACGACGTCGAACTCGCCGAATACGAGCGCGTGGGCGAGATTGCCTACATGGATCACAAGATGCAGCAGGGGAAAGAGTTCGTGCGCAGCCATCCCGGGTGGTATGCATGGATGACGTTCCGCCGCATCGTCTATATGTGGACGGGTTACTGGAGTTTCGCTAGCGATTACTTGAAAGACGAACCGCTCGATCCGCCCAACATCTTCGTGAATACGACTTTGACCGTTCTCGGGCTGCTCGGCCTGCGGCAGGTTTTTCGCCGCGATCGAGCCATGGGAATCCGCTTTGCCATCGTGCTGTTTTTCTTCCCCCTGGCTTATTACTTCACCCACTGCGAGACGTATTATTTTCGCCCGGTGGACCCGTTGATTGTAGTGCTGGCCGCGGTGACTGTCGCTGGGGCCGCCAGAAGCGGAACTGAACTGCCCGGATCAGCTTGCGAGTCTGCTTCTTGACCGGTGGGTGCCTGTCTTTGCGTTCTTTGCGGCCTTTCTTTGCGACCTTCGCGGTAGAACCAGCCTTACCGCCAAGATCGCAAAGTACTCGCGAAGTCCGCAAAGCGAAGGCCAACAGTGGCAATAAGCCTCTCTGTCCATTGCCGTTCCTCGCCAGCGCGGTTTAACATCTAACCAGCGATGGCGAACGCGACATCGGTAACGCTCACAACCCAGCGCCGTCTCATCGGGCTGAAAGAAGTCCTCAGCTTTGCCTACGACTCGTTTTCGAGCAGCAAGTTGCAATTCTTGCTGACGGCTCTGGCCATGGCCGTGGGCACGGCCTCGGTGATCCTGGTCGCTACCATCGGCCTCACCGGCAAACAGTACATGCTGCGCCAACTGCAATCTCTGGGCACGAACATGATCTATGCCGATTACCAGGGCGGCGGGCAGCGCCTGGACTCAACACTCGATCCCATGAAGGTAGAGGATGTCCTCGCAATCCGGGAGCAGGTTTCGAGCATCGTGGCCGCCTCGCCGACGGTAGCTTTAGGCGACCGCATCAACGTTGGAGGAGGCAAACAGCGCGACATTGCAGTTCTGGGCGTGGACCCCGATTACCTGCGCCTGCGCAATCTGGTGCTGCTGGCTGGGCGCTTCTTCGATGCCGGGGACTCGGCCAGCCGCAACAAGGTGGGCTTGATCACCGAGAAGCTGGCACAAAAACTCTACCGCGCGCCCCAGGAATCGGTGGGGCAGATCATCAAACTCAGCGGCGGCCTTCCCTTCACCGTGGTCGGGGTTTTCCGGGAAAGCGTGGATACCTTTGGACAGTCGGATATCCAGGAAGACACCATGCTGATCCCCTACTCGGTCAGCCGTTTCTTTACCCCCACCGGAGATATTCGCCAGATCTACTTTTCCGTAGCCAGCGCGCAGGACGTCGTCCCGGCCACGGCTGCGATCAAGCGCGTGCTGCAATCACGGCATCGCCCCGAGTCGGTCTACAGCGTCGAGAACCTGACCCATCTGCTCGAAGTGGCCGCGCGCATTGCCGATGCGTCCACCGCAGTGGGCGTGCTGGTCGCCTTCGTAACGCTGCTGGTGAGCGGCATCGGCATCATGAACATCATGCTGGCGACCGTGACCTCGCGTATCCGGGAAATCGGCATCCGCAAGGCGGTCGGCGCCACCAACCGCGAAATCCGCTTTCAGTTTCTCGCCGAGGCGGTTGTGATCTCGCTTTCGGGAGGCATCGTGGGCATTGTGGTCGGCCTGGCCATCCCTTGGTCGGTCCGTTTCCTCACCGACTACCGCATTCCCATCTCCGGCCTGTCGGCAATCATTGCCATCTTCGTGGCTTCGATTGTGGGCATCATCTTCGGAACCGTCCCCGCTGCTCGCGCCTCGCAACTCGATCCGGTGGAGAGCCTGCGGTACGAATAGTTGAGGGTTGAGCGTTCGAACATCACGGCTGCTTCGGCAACCCGACTTTGCGGACCAACTCGGCAAACCTGGGATCCGAGCGCAGAGAATCGACCTGGAAGGCGGTGTTTAATTCTCTCAGCAGAAAGTCGTGCTCGCGATCGGCGACGTCGAGCCACTCGAACGCTTCCTCTTTGTCTCCCAGGTCGGCGTAGAGGCGGGCAATCTGGTATGGAGAAGCGTAGCCTCTTTTTCGATGGGCTTCCATGACAGCAATGCCTTCGGCGAGAGCACCTTTCCATCCCCCGGCGCGGAATCCTCGATCCAGAGCGTCGCCGAACTCAGCGTCATTGGGATTGCCGGAGAGTTGCCCAAAAGTCTTCCATTCTTTCACGACCTGCGCGTACATTTGTTTTCCCCAATACGCGTAGCCGAGGCAATCGTGGGCGAGCGGGTATGTCGCGTACTCCTGCTCCAGTTGTTTGCAGGCGAAAATGGCGTCGTCGTACCGGCGTGCCGCGACCAGAACACTCCCGATGACCCGGCGGATGATGAGTGACTGCGGATCCAGTTCATGAGCGAGATTGATTTCCGCCAGCGCCTCCTGCTCCCTGCCGCCAATCATGCCCAGGCTCTCGGCGTACCATTGATGAGCCGTGGCATCGTAAGGATCAAGTGCGATGGCCTTTCTAAACTCGTCCTCTCCTCCAGCAAAATCCCAGTCATAACTCATCTCGTTGCTGCCCAGAACGGCGTGCGGGTGAGCAAGACTCGGATCCAGTTCCAGGGCCTTGCGTGCGGCCGCACTGGATTTCGGAGAGTCTTCGCTGGGGTTGCCTCCAAAGAAAGGCAACACAGAATAGGCGTCTGCCAGACCCGAATAGGCCAGAGCGTATTCAGGGTCTTTTGCGAGGGCTTGGTTGAAATACGAGATGGCGCCCTGGACGTCAGCCAGAGAGCGCTTGTTAAAGGCGTAGCGGCCCTTTAAATACGACGAGAAGGCCTCGGTGTCCTGGGTGCCCTGCCTGGCGACCTGCTGCCGATCGGCGCTGCTCAGGGTGGAACGCAGCCGGTCGGCAACGTCTTCAGTCATCTGCTGCTGCAGAGCAATGATGTCCGCCCTCCTGCCTGCGTAGCGATGACCCCAGATTTCCGTGTTGTCCCGAACGTTGGTTAGCTCGGCGCTGATGTCGACGCTGTCGCCCCGCAATAGCACTCGTCCGCTCACCACGACCGACACGCCGAGCTCGCTGCCGATCGTCCGCACCTCAACGTCCTTGCCCTTGTAACGAAAAACCGAATCCCTGGACCGGACCTTGAGTTGCGGCAAGCGGGCGAGGTTGCCGATCAATGACTCGGTAATGCCGTCGCTGAGATAGTCGGCGTTGGTCTCTCTACTGACGTTCGTGAAAGGAAGCACGGCGACCGAGTCTGGGCCCAAGGAGAGATTCTGGCCTGTGGGCGTCGCGGGTTGACGGCTGGCCAGAGCCTTCGCACGGCGTCCGCTGCCGATCGAGAAGTAAGCTACCAGCCCGGCGACGAACAACAGGGGAAGAATCCAGGCCGCGAGGCGCGCCACAGGAATTCCTCTTCTCGTTGACGCCGTCGCAGGCGGATATTTCACATCCGGAAAAGCAGTCGGGCCCGAACGGGTCCCGACCCGTGCTGCGTCGGTTTCTCCTGACGACGAGTCGCCAGCTTCGAGTTCGTCACTTCGTCCCTTCAGCCAGTCGGTGAGTTCATTGCGGTACGCGAAGACCGCGCTCCGGCCGCCCCCTGGCACCCGGTGAACGGGAAGTCCCCTCTCTATCTCCCAGCGCTTTACCGTTCGCTCGGCGCGACCGAGAAAAGCTGCGATTTCTTTCCAGGAATCGAGCCGTTTGCCGGTGAGCGGGTCGGGATTGGCTGCCATGAAGGAAATGACCTGTTTTGGCCCGAACAGACACGACGTGTCTCTTGCCGCGGTGCCTCAGGGCGGTCGATAGTATAGCGCGGTTTTGAACGTGCGTTCCCCCACCAAAGGGCCTCTGGAACGGCACGCATGGGGAGCAAGCCAGGCAACCGAATAGTTTGAAATCAACAATTTAGGAGGAGCTCCAATGTCCGCAAGCCGATTCAGCCACTTCGTGTTGGCCTCAATCTTCAGCACGGCGTTCGTTGCCGGCGCGTTCAATGGCCTCCCAGCCCAAGCCCAGACTCCTGGAACCGTCCACGATTTCACCGGTACTCCGGGACCGGTAAATCCGAACGACCAATTTCTCACCCAGGGACGCGACGGCGAAATCTATTTCTGGGCCGCGGGCGGAGATGGCCACGCCGTGAGCTGCAGCACCACCTACTGCGGCGGGTTATTCAAGATTTCAACCACCGGAACTGTTACCGACTTGTTTGACATGGGCGGCAGCGGCTACAACGCTTACGGCGGCCTGACCCTCGGCACCGACGGAAACTATTACGGTGCAACCTATAACGGCGGCACGTCGGGCTACGGCACCGTTTTCAAGATGACGCCGGCCGGCGTGGTGACCGTGCTTCACAACTTCACCGGCACGAGCGACGGCGCCAATCCCTACGCGGCGCCGATTGAGGCCGCCGATGGGGTTTTCTACGGCACCACGACCTCGGCAAACGTCACTGACAGCACCGCATACACGGTCACTTCCACGGGAACTTTCGCCACCATCCACACTTTTACCGGCAGCGACGGGCAGAACATCTACGCTCCCCTGCTCCAGGGGACCGACGGAAATTTCTACGGAAATACTGCCGCCGGGGGATCGCACAGCGACGGAGTGATCTTCAAGATGACTCCCGCCGGCACGGTCACCGTGCTCCACAACTTCGACGGTTCCGACGGTCAGAACGCCTCCTATCCTCTGATCCAAGCCACGGATGGGAACTTCTACGGCTCCGCATACTACGGGGGCAGCGACAGCGCTGGGGTGATCTTCCGCATCACTCCCAGCGGCACTTACACGCTGCTGCACAGCATCAACGGAACTACCGACGGCACCGGTCCAGCCTACGCGCTGGTACAGGCAACGAACGGAAAGATGTATGGCATAACGTCCGATCAGAATGCGGGCAACGCCGGGACGATCTTCAGCATTACGACCGGCGGCACGTTCACAGTCCTCTACAGCTTTACCGGCGGCACCGACGGTGGCGAACCGTTGTCGCCCCTGATGCAGCACACCGATGGCCTGCTCTACGGCACTACCTTTTACGGTGGCGACACCAGCGCCTGCTCCAGCCTCATCTACTCCGGGGGCCAGGCTTTCATCGTCCTGGGTTGCGGCAACGTCTACAGCCTCGACATTGACGCAAAACCGTTCATCCGGCTCTCGGCCACCAGCGGCAGAGCGGGATCGACGGTCGGGATTTTCGGCCAGGAATTCTCCTCGGCCTCGGTCGTGCAGTCCAACGGAGCGGCGGCGACGAAG
>Ga0187781_10004412_pt1 | contig 10464 bp, 7 predicted proteins | sample 0715_SJ02_MP02_2_FD_132447 | JGI IMG/M metagenome (GOLD analysis project Ga0187781, IMG submission 132447) | Tropical peat soil microbial communities from peatlands in Department of Meta, Colombia - 0715_SJ02_MP02_20_MG | ecosystem: Environmental > Terrestrial > Soil > Wetlands > Peat | place...
ACTTGTGATCGTTGCAGCGCGCGCAACTAACGGTAAGCGCCAGAATCGAGCGGCTGACGGTATCGATCTGCTCGTCGACGTTGTCCATCCGGTAGCGCTCTTTGAACCTTTGGTTCACATCTTTGGGTCCAAGGGCGAGGAAGCCCGTGGCCGTTACCAGCCGGTCGCGTTCCTGAGGAGTTGCTGCGGGCAACAGATCGCCGGCAACCTGCTCCTGAATGAACCGATCAAAAGGAACGTCGCGGTTCACCGCATCGATCACGTAATCGCGATATCGCCAGGCGTGAGGATACGGAACGTTGCGCGACGGCCCCGTGGACTCTCCATATCGGGCGACATCCAGCCAATGCCGCCCCCATCGCTCTCCGAACCTTGGCGACGACAGCAGACTGTCTACTAAGTGCGTGTAAGCGTCTTTGGAATTGTCCTGAATGAAGGAGCTGATCGCGGCCGGTGTGGGCGGCAGTCCTGTCAGATCAAACGTGATTCGCCGAATCAGCGTCACCCGATTCGCGTCCGCTACGGGCCTCAGCTTTTTCTCTTTCAGTTCCGCCAGGATGAAACGATCGATGTCTCCGTACGGCCAGGAAGCGCCCCCCCGCTTCGGCACTTGCGGGTCCGTTAGCGGTTGCCAGGCCCAATGTTTGGCCCGAAGACGTTCGTAGACCGCCGCAGAGTGGCCAAGCCTCGCTGGAAACTCCTCCGACGGCCAGGCAACCCCATCCTTAATCCACGTGGTCAGATCGGCGACCTCCGCATCCGTGAGCGGCCCACTTTCCCGCGGCATCCGCCGTTTGGGATCTGCGCTGCGTACACGCTGCAAGAGAAGACTCTGCTCCGGATGCCCTGGGACGACGGCCGGACCGGAGTTGCCGCCGGCGATGAGCCCGGCGCGATCATCTACGCGTAGCTCCCCGTGAGGCTGGGTGTCCGCCGAATGGCAGGTGTAACAGCGGTTGACCAGGATCGGCCGAACCTTCTTCTCAAAAAACTCGATTTGTTCCGGCGCCGGCTTGGAATCCGGGGCCACGGCCAGCGTGGCCGCCGTCACAATCAGGATGAGCGTTGTTTCTCGCACGTTATCTCTGCCCCAGATATGGCGTCAGGCGGCCCCGGGCCTGCGCCTGCAAGACTTCTTCGGCCAGTTCCGTCAGAGGGATGCGCCGCCTCCGGCTCGTACGCCGCAGATGCTCGTAAGCCTGCTCTTCGCTCAGCCCTCGTTCCGCCTGAAGAACACCCTTGGCTCGTTCTACGAGCTTTCTGCTCGCAAGGCGGCGGCTCACGACCTTCAGATTCGCCCGAAGCCGTGCAATCTCTCGAAACGACCACGCGGCGATTCCGACGAGATTGAGCCTTTCAGCAACGATCTCAGGCATCTCGTGATGGGGAACCACTGGCTCAGCAAAGCCGAACAGTGTCGTCACTAGATGCCCCTCGATGCGGCAGTGGAATGGCAGAAAGGAACGCGCATCGTAGGTGATCCACTCGTGAAGGAGTCGCGCCAGCGGACTCCCCGCGTCGATCGGACCCGACCAGCTTTCAAGAGCCTTCGGAGAATTCCGTTGCCCACCGGAAGTGCGGTGTTTGCCGGATTGGCTCCAGAAGTGCGTCACTTCGGTATGCGACCCCTCGGTCAATAGCACGGCCGCAGCAATCGCGCCCAGCTTTTCGGCCGCGCGGTCCAGCCCCAGGGAAGCGACCAGTTCGCGTTCCAGTGTGGAAACTGATTCAATCAACTGGGCCGACGGAGATCCCATTACGTTCACGCCTTCACTTACCCTTACCCTCGCGGGCCAAATTCATCCTGAGTGCTTGAACCGTGACGCCTTTGTCAACGGATGTGGGTTGGAATTGCGGAAGAGCCCGGGAGTGGTGCTGAAACGGCCAACTCAACGTCTACCGCAAGCAAAGAAATCAGAGGCGGTTTAGCGGCAACAACACATTGCGAATCTCATTTCTCAATGTGAACTAATTCGATGGAGTATGTCATGATTGTGCCAATTAGTCAAGCGTAATCTTGCTTGGCTTATAACCATCTGATACGAAACACATTCCAGTCGACGCGCTTGACTTTTGGAACCCGACCCATAATCTAGACAATATCGATAGACATTATAGTGTTCCAGGGTGTTTCAGGAGGCGGACATCATGAAGAGGCTAGTGCTTACGTTGCTGTTTTTTCTCGGAATGCACCATATGTGGGGCCAGGTGGTGGGTGCTTCCATCTTCGGAACCGTCAAGGACGACACTGGCGCCGGACTGCCGGAAGCTTCAGTCACGATCAAGAACATCGAGACCGGATCTGAGCGCAAATTGATCACTGACGACGCCGGCCGCCATGCGGCGCCCTCGATCTCGCCCAATCGAGCATCATACTCACGAGCGCCTCTTTGTCCTCGCCCTTGAGGATCTTCCCAGCGTCTGCCAGCGTGACCTCTTGGGTCTTGTGCCTCGACGCCGGCTTCGCCGCTCCTGCGTCGCGATTCAGCCAGGCGAGCGCGGCCGCGACGCAGTGCTTGCAGAAAGCGCCATCGCTTCCAACCGGGCAATCGCAGGAATAGTCGAGCACACCGTCGTCGGCCGTCAGCGATACCGTGTGTCCTGATTGCCGCGCACGAGCGCGCGGACGCCATCAGCAGTCTCTTCCAAGGATTCGACTTGACCGTGAGAGAAGTAGTCCAGCCCCCCTGGTAGTACTGCGCGCCAGCGAGGCGGCGCAACACCGCATCGTTCATGGATCGAGAGAGGGAACTGGACATTTTTCGATTATTGCCGAGGAAAGTACTTCGAGTTGCGGCCTTCCGGCTTAAGAAATCACGAGCGGCACGAACTTAATGAGCCCCAACACTGCTTCGAAGGGTCGCTGACGATATGCGAGAAGCTCCTTGGCCCGGATATCAACCAGAAGTGGCGTTCCTTTCAGATGCGGTTCTGAGGCTCGCGATCCGGGTGAAGCTCAGCCTGGATCGGGCCACGGTTATAAGGGCGCTTCTTGCTTTTTGTTCAGCTTGCGTTCTTGGCTCCCGAGAGCGGCCAGTTCAACACGTAGTAACAACGTGACGGAGTGCCAAGCGAAAACGGGATTTGCTACCGAATTGTTACCATGGCTGGGTCAAATCGGGTGCAGTGAAATGAAGAGCAGTGAAAGTGCCGGGTCCTGCCCATCCGCTCCGCTGGCAACGGATTTGATTTGTTTTGTGTGGATTGCAAGGCCTTGGTGCCCGTTGCTGCTGTGCTGTCAATCACTGATTCTCTCTCGCGACCGGATGCGCACTAGAGCCGTTCCCGGGCCGGTGCCTGTGACAACTTTCTATCAGGGCGAGAGGGGTTAGATGATTTGAAGGAGCAAGCTTGCTTTTCGGTGGGATTTGGTAGAGCTCGCCCTGAAAAGGCTGGCGTCGGCGGTTCGATTCCGTCCCTGGCCACCACATTTTCAACAACTTACAGCGGTCCTCAACACCGAGTTTGTTCCGTTTTGTTCCAATTCCAAATTCAGGCTTGTCGGAGTTGTCTCCAAACGGAATGGGACAATTGGTTCCGGCCCGCAAGTAATTGCCCAAGAGGGGATCGTGAAGAACACGTGATCGCCCAGAATGCAAGCTTCCAGCGCTGCTGCTGTGATGGATTCGTCACGGTCCTGATTCAAGGGGCGGAACTCATTGGAACAGTCACCGCAAACGAAATTAGCGAGGGTGATGCATTCAGGCGGACTGAAAGCATGCAATCGAGCGCACCGTGTTCACACAGCGACTATTCGATCTCAATTCCGCTCACCAGAGCCTGATTAGTCACCGATCTCAGGGTAACTATATAGTCTCCCGTGGAACTCGCGGGCTCCGTGAACTGCTCGATGACTGCGACATTCTTGCCGCCCGCGGCGGCCAGGATATCGAAGTTGCTGAGCACCCGTGCGCCGTTGATGCTTACATTAAAGGTGCGGGAGCCGGTGGTGCTGAAATAGGTTTCCGCAAAGTGCAGCCGCACAGTGTGGATCGACCCAGGATTGAACCCCGAAATAGTGTAGGTGGAATTGCCGACGCGCGCCGTTTGATACACGGCCATCGGCGCAGGGTTGGCGACCCGGCTCAAGTCGATGACGTTGTCATGGTCGATGGTTCCGCCGCCAGCGAAATCCGCATCGGCAGCGAACGGGCTGACTGCCGGACCGCCACAATTGATTTTCACGCCGCTGGTCAGGAGACAGGCATCAGTGGTAGCGGTCGCTTGAGCCGAGGGGACGGAGGCACCAGCGGAATCGACGGCCTCAACGAGGTAGAAGTACGTCGTACCGCACGACGCGGTCGTATCCTCGAAAGCTGGCATGGAAAGCCCACTAGCGATTTGATTGGCGCCGGAGCGTGTAAATCCGGCCGTAGTACTGCGAAACACCGTGTAGGCAAGCGAGCAGCCAGGGGGTGGGGTGCTCGCGGTCCAGTTGAGGTTGACCTGGCTGGTGGTAGCGGCTTGCGCCATCAAACCGGCTGGCGCGCTGGGCGCACTCTCGCATGGACTGCTACCCGCCGGGGTCACTGTCATCGCATCGGCTCTCGAAATACTGGCGCTGGCGATATTGAACATCTGAACCGTGTTCCTGCCCGCACTTAAGTGAACCGTCAGGCTCGAGTTTTCGAATTTTTCGAAGTCGCCGGTAATCGGAAAGGGCAGATCATCCGTGACAACTGCGCCATTAACCTTGATTCCTTCCGGCCGATCGGTTACTCCGGGGAAAAGACCGGAGGCAAAGGCGTATCGGAAGGTCAACGTGTAAGTGCCGGTCACCGGCACTACCACGTTGAGGAACGTGGCGGTGCCCTCCTCGGCAGATACCATGTCAACAACGTCTTTATCCGGACTGATCGAGTTTGAAGAATGAAAATACGACGGGAACCAAGCGCCCAACTCCTCGAAGCAATAGAACCCGGCCAGCAACGCGTCTTTGAAGTAGTACTGGGTTCCACCCGCCACCGGCACACCAGCGATTGTGCCATCACCGCGCGAAGCCGGTGGACCTGCGGGGCACCATCCTGCAACCGTCGAATCACTCGCGAAGAATATCGCCATTAGAACAAATGGAAACAGCGAAGGTTTCATTCTATTTCCTCCCGTTTGGCCGGAAATGTGTCCTCCTCGGTCATTCGCTCCAGTCGAGCGCACCACAGGGTTACTCGAAGTCAACGGTCAACTGTTTGTTCGGCCCATGGGACAACCACAGTGTACCTCTTCTGCTCTTTGTTACGACGTACCTGCGGCAACGGACATTTGTAAGGGCAAAACGTGCCTCGGCTACCAAATCTAATGCCACGGCCAGCCCACTCATTGGTCAGAAGCGTGAGCCGATGGGCGTCCACAGGAACACCGCGCGGCGCGCCGTAAACAAATCTTTCCGGCACACTTCCCAGACGAGGAAGCTGACCAACTTCCTCCAAGCCGGGGAGTTTGGGTTCGCGGGCTCCACCCACGCAATCAGTATTTCCCCTGCCAGGGACTTTGCATGGGGGTTCGTGAGGACAATCCCTAAATGCGGCGGCTCAAGCAGATTTCCCAGCCCCGGATCAACCAAAGCAATTGCCTCCCGCCGTTACTCCTCTCATGGCTTGGGCAGCAGGACTGTCGATCAGATCGGTGGTGCTTGCAATCTTGCGTATTCCACCCTGGTTTTCTTGAGTAGCGCAATATCGGGATCGGCGTCTTTCCAGAGTGCGAAGAAGTCTTCGTAGGCGCTCTTGGACTTCGCCTGATCGTCCGTTACCGCGTATGCTCTGCCGAGCTGCAAGTGCGCCAGCACGCCCACAGGGTCTGCAAAGACTATCCCGGGGTGGTCAATAACCTTCTGAAACTCGGCGGCCGCTGCGGTGCCCCGCTTGGCCGCCAAATACGCCTCGCCCCGCACATAGGCGGGATACAAACCTCCGAAGAAGCCATAGAACGTCACCCCCGGCGGTGCCATCTCATAAGGAAGCGCGGTTTGCAAAAGCTCGATGGCGCTGGAGCTGTCCCCATGGGCCAGCGCGAAAAGCGCGCGCAGAGTGGGAAGGTAACTGAATCGAACGCAGGTATCTTCCGGAAACCGTTTTTCCAGGTCATCTGCAAGCGTTTGAGAACCCTTCAAATCCCCGGATAGCGCCAGCGCAACTGCGGCGCCATACTCGATATCGCGCCCCTTAGAGAGTTCCAGCGCCGCCTTCGCCGACTGCCGCGCGGCAGGCGCATTCCCGAAAAATGCTTCATAGACGGCCTCCCCCGTCTGGTATAAGGCTGCCCTCTCCCGATCTCCCATTTGCCGTGCCAAGTCTATCGCCCGCTGTGACATCGCCCGTGCGCGTTGCAAGCGGCCAGAGTGCGCCAGGACCAGGGCCTCGCTGTGGGTGACCCAATCTTCTGCGCCCGGTTCGCTCCGCGCCCGAATGAACTCTCGCTCCATTCCCGCCTGGTCACCCTTGAGGAAAGCCACGTGGTAACGCAGAACCAGGTAGTCCGGAATTTCCAGTTTTCGCGCGGCGGCCTGGCGCATAGTGATTTCGGCCTCGACGGTACGGCCGGAATAAAGATAGGCGTCGGCGAGATTGTTGTAACTCGGAACGTTGTCCGGATCGATCGCCGTCCCCTTCTTGGCTTCCTCAATCGATTTTTCATACCTCCCCGTACCCTGGGTTGAAAACCCTGAATACAAGGAATGGGCGTCAACGTCACGCGGATACGTTTGTGCCCATATGTCCAGAGTCTGCTGCGCTTTTTCCAGGTTCCCTGTGACCTGGCGGTCGTAAGAAAATGTGATAAAGAACTTCTCCCTGTCGCTCGTGCGGTTCCGCAGTTGATAAGCCCTTGTTGTCTCTTCGGCGGACAGAACGGATTCCCCGATGTCGGCATACGTTCGCCCCAGGTAAGCGTGGGCCATGGCGAATTGCGGGTCCAACTCAATCGCGCGCTTTAGGTGAGGGACTGCGGAGGTGTAACCGGTGGCAAAAGCGACCTTGCGGCCGTTGCTATAAGCTTTCAACGCTTCGAGTGATGGCGTAGTTGCCTCGGCAAGCGGAATCGAGTGTTTCTCGATCGCGGCGAATGATTCGCCGGCCCGGGTTCTGAATTTGGTCGCGACCTGGCTGAGCGCATTCAGAACGTCTTCTTTCTTCACTGCCTGGAGCTGTTCCTCATCGAGGATCTCTCCATTTGCGCAATTCCTTGCGCTAAGCCCCAAAACGTATTGGCTTCCGAGACTCGCGATCGAGCCGACCAGTACGGCCGTCCCTCCGGTCCGTTCGCAGACTTCCCGGCCGAGTTCGGGATTGAGCGGCACATCCGCCGGCCGGCCCATCAGGCGGAGGGTCTGGTGTATCCGCTCGTCGGAAACCAGGCTCAGGAAAGGCGATTGCTCCAGTTGCACCGCCAAGCCCTGGCGGAGTGTTCCGTCGAACACGGGATCGCCTGTTTTATTTATGAAGTCGGCGAGCACAAGGGTGTCTTTCGCAGTCAGCGCCGGCTTGCGATGAAAATACAAAGACAGCCCGACAGCCAATACCAAAGCCGTCAGGCAGGCGGCGAGAGAAATCAACCGCTTTCTTCGCGCTTGCCAGGCTTTTGACTGCTGCTTTTCCTGTTCGACAACACCACTTCCCGAGATAACCCGAAGCCCGGTGCTCGACGTGCCAGAGACTCCCAGGTTCTGAACCGAACCAATGAATCGATATCCGCGCCCCGGCACCGTTTCGATGTAGCGTGGGCTTTCGGCTGAATCGCTTAGCGCTCGCCGGAGCTTGTTCATCGCCACGTTCAGACCGTGCTCGAAATCCACGAAGGTTCCATCGCTCCAGATCTCGTCCCGCAATTGCTCGCGGGTCACCACCTCGCCGGGATGCCGAAGCAGGAGGAGGAGAATCTGGAAGGGTTGGCCGGGAAGCCGGATGCGAACCCCGCTTTTGACCAGCTCGCCAGCCGCAACATTCACTTCGAACGGCCCAAAGGCCAGACGAGCTGCGGACTGAGGCTGACTCGCCATGGTCGAAAAGTGCAGGACACAAGTTTACTACAAGCTCAGGGATAGGTGAAACTGCCGGGCCTTCAATGACTTAGCCAATGAGGTGAACTTTGACCGCCAAATGACGCGTTGGTTATGAGATCTGAGATTTCCGAGCCGTAATGTTGACCCGTGGAATTTGAAGTTCACTCAAGGAGGAGTGTTAAAAAATGTTTACCGGAAAGAAGTTGATCGTTTCTCTCGCCCTGAGCGCGTTGGCAGCTTCCGCGGGCGAAAACAAAGCAGTCTATGTGATTACCGCTGCGCAACAGTTCGGTATCGTGGACCTCGAAACCGGGGGGTTTCAAGCGATCGGTCCGGGCACACCTGAAGTCGATTCAGATCTGGTACACGGGCCGAACGGAACGTTGTACAGTCTGGGCAGCTTTACTGGCAGCCTGGTATCGATTGACCCGGAAACCGGTGCGACCACTGTCATAGGCCCGACGGGGTTAGGCACCAACGCCTTCAGCCTTGCCGAGGCCAGCGGCAGGTTGTATCTGACGGATTTCCAGAACAATCTGTATTCCGTCGATGCTTCGACCGGCCATGCGACCCTAATTGGGCCCACTGGCATGCCGCCGGATCCGCATGTCCCATTTACGTTTAATGCGGATGGCACCTTCAATCTCTGCGACGAGATCCTCTTGGGCGTGGGGGACAAGCTGTATGCAACGTTTGATTCTTTCACGCTGAACACGACGACGCTGGCGATGGACTTCCTGGTGGCTCCGGACCTCTGGGAGATCGATCCCCGGACCGGCGCCGCAACCCTTGTGGCCTCGACTAGCCCAAACATGGAAACATTGGTCCGCGTAGATGGCAGGTTCTATGCGTTCCGCCTTCAGATAACTGGGTTTTCTTCCACGGTGGGCCCGGAAGCCATCAATCAGCTTCTCACTCTCGACCTGGAGAACGGCGGCACCGACTTTGTTCGAGACATTGATCCGGCGGCCGGGCCGATTTTTGGAGCCGTGCCAGTTCACGCCCGGCCTCAATTGCGCTGGCGAGTTCCGGAATAGGCATTAACCGTTTCACACGGTGTGTTTGGGCGTTGCACTCGGCGTCTGAGGGCGGAATTGCCAGTTCTCCACTGGTCTAAGTGGCTAGCTAGGTTTCTCCTGGACGCCGACTGTTCATTGGTCGCAGTCCAGTTTGACCAAAGTGAAGCGTCGAACTGGCCAGTCCGACCGGCACACTCCTCGGAGAAGGCAATGTGGGAAGTGTGGCGAAAGGGTCTTCGATCGCTCGCTCGAAACGTGCTGACTGCATTCGGATTTTGCTTGCCGTTGCACGCCGTGCGGAAACCACAACTTTTCGCACCAATTTTTGCCTTTGGTTGCGCATGTAGAGGGTAGGAGGGTATAGCAATGGAAGATTAGGGGGTGGCTCCGGTGGCGAATGAGAGGTAAGATGCTTTTTGTGACTTTGGTCGTACCTGAGTGTGCTCGCCCTGCGCTTAGTCCGTCGGCGGTCAGTGCCGTTCCGCCGCTCGTTTCCAGCGGGTGGGCTGTCCCCGACAACGGCTGCGATGGTTGCTAGGATTACTGAGAAGACAGGTCAAGAAAGGAGCACCCCCATGACAATGCGATTTCGCGTCACGATTCTTTTTTGCCTGCTCTCAATTTTGGTTGCGGCGCCGCTTAGGTGCTCAAGCGACCACCTATTATTTCGCGCACATCGCAGACGGCGATGCGAAGCCAGGCGTCTGAACCGCCGGCTTCAGTAAGCCGGTTAAACGAATGGTTTAATACGAACTGCTTCGTTCAGCCTTCGGCGTTTACGTTTGGCGATGTGAGCCGGACGCTGCCATTGGCCGTCCAGTTTAGGGGTGAGATTTTTAACTTATTCAACACACCTCAATTTGGCTACCCAGGAATGACCGTTGGCACACCGCAGTTCGGCGTTGTCAGCTCACAGCTCAACCAGCCGCGGCTTGTGCAATTTGGGCTCAAGTTCATGTTCTGACGGGGCAGCCAGAAAAGACCGAAGCCTTTCCATGCCAACGGATGAGAGTGTCGGGCTTTACGATCGCCAAAGCGGCGCGCCAGTCGCACCACTAACTCAATGCCTCCAGATGAGGGCTGACCTGACGTTCCTGGAACAAGACGACTCTCCGATCACGTGGCTCCTTGGCGGCTGAGAATCTCTTCCTTCGCAAACAGTAAGCAACACCACGCGATGAACAGAACATGAAGGCTCAGGATCGCAGGATCGCATGCTGAAAACCCAGAAGATCTAACCGATTCACCGATTCCGCTTCGGATGGAATTTTCGGGGACTACAGGGATGCCTTCCAGACTCACCAGAAGTGGGTATCGATCACTTCAGGGGATCCGACGGTGGTGTTGACCACATCCACACGCACGAGAATCTGAATATTCTTCCTCTGCCAGTCAGGCGGGGCGTGACGAACGGCTGCCGCGAAACGGCTCGGATCAGTGAGAACGTCC
>Ga0187781_10004413_pt1 | contig 10464 bp, 12 predicted proteins | sample 0715_SJ02_MP02_2_FD_132447 | JGI IMG/M metagenome (GOLD analysis project Ga0187781, IMG submission 132447) | Tropical peat soil microbial communities from peatlands in Department of Meta, Colombia - 0715_SJ02_MP02_20_MG | ecosystem: Environmental > Terrestrial > Soil > Wetlands > Peat | place...
CTTGTTCTGCCAAGGAAGTCGCGCCAAAAGCTCCGCGCATATCGCCGAGGCGATCTTCTCTATCCCACCCATCCAAGTCTCTCCGCCGAATCAAGGCGGACTCTTGGAATCACATCAGGATTCGAGGAGACAAGCATTTTTTGATGGGTGGCAAGGTCGGTTGACCCCCAGTTCTTCCCAGAGCAAATCACCCGGTTCATGGCCGTTGTCGGTTTCAGGGAAGGGCTGCGCGCCATCAGGTCCGCAACCTGGGCGAGGGCGTTGGTATTGTCGATTCCAGTGCCGCATGGCCGGCCGCGTGGGCGTTTGGTGGAGCTCATTGGCGTGATTCCCAAGTTGGTGATGAATGGAAGCTACACGATCAAAGGCACGCCTCAAGCGAGAAGAAAGCAGGCTCCAAGGTTTTTGACGGGGAAAATTTCTGAGGCGCAACAGAGAAGCGAGAAAAATTCGAGTTGAGCCGAATTTTCCTCGTTGGGCGAGATTAGTCCGGATTTTTTATCGGCTCTGCCTTAAGCGTTGCAGATCGCCTTTGCGGACGAGATGTCCCTCGCCAAGGGACGAACCGTGCGGCGCTTTCGTGCTCAGTTAGGGCTAAGGCGTTAGCCGCCGTCGTCAACAGCGCGCAGCACAACGCCGACCGGTCAGCCGGGTGACGATCAACGATGCTACTTCCATGAGGTTCTGAAATGACATCTTCGCCCGACTACGAATTTCGCCTCGGCAAAGACCGAATGCTGAAGGGAACTGGTTGGCGAGGGATCCTGGCCCTGGCCTTGTTGACGATGCCCTTCGTCCTTATGGCTTGGCAGAGCCCCACCTTGCTGAAGCGGGTTCTCCATGCACTCGAATTCTGACGAAAAGGCGTTGCGTTCAAAAGTAGCAGAATCATGAAAGCCCGTTCCTTTCCAGAAACCGCTGCGCAATTTCGGAACCTGTTCTCGCCGTTCACTTCGCAAAGCGCGCGACGAGCCGCGGCGCGACGAGGCTGCGCAGGCCCGCGAGGTCGAGCGCCGCCGCCGTCGCGACACAGGCGCCGCCGCCGAGGGCCATCTCCATCAGCATTGTCGCCAAGCCCGGCGTGAGGCCGCGCAACGGCAGGTCGACGGCGACCATCGCCGCGCAGGCGGCCAGCGTCACGATGAGATCGCGGGGCTTCGGCCAGCTCGGCTCGAGCCAGGGAAGCATCGCAAGGAGCGCGACGAGCCCGGCGAGCGCCCCCGCCGATTGCGCAAGAGCGAAGACGCTGGCGTCGGGACCGGAGGGAAGGAAAGTGATCGTCGCGAGATTGGCGACGACGGCGACCAGCGCGCTGATCATGAGCGGCGCCAGGCGATGCGCAAGCTGGAAGGCCGGATTGACCGCGTAGTTGATCAGAGCCCAGGCGAAGAGGCCCGGCGCGACGAGCGTGAAATAATGCTGGAACGGCCCGCGGAAGCTCTCGGGCACGAGGAGCTGCTCGAAGCTCGGGATGACGAGCCAGCTTCCGAGCACGGCCGGCGCGATGAGCGCGAGGACGACGCCCATGTTTCTCGAGATCCGCTCGCGCCCATGCGATGCGCCGAGCGTCTTCTCGTCGAAGACGGCGAGCTGGAACAGGACCGCGTCGAGCGCCGAGCCGAGCGTGTTGACGATGCGCGTTCCGATGTCGAAGGCGAGCGAGAACTGGCCCGCCTCGGCGAAGCCGAAGAGGCGCGAGACCAGAATGCGGTTGAGCAGCGGGATGGACTGGTAAAGGACGTTCGCCGCGACAATCGGCATGCCATAGGCCAGGAATTTCGAGACGAGCCAGCGCTCCGCGCGACCGCCGCGCGCGGCCTCGTCGACAAGGCCGTTCTTCGCGGCGGCGAGCGCCCCGACGACGCTGAGCATCAGCCCGACGAGCGCGATGCGGGCGGAGCCGAACCAGAAGGCCCCGCCGACGGTGAGCCCGAAGGCGAGCACGTTCTTGGCCGCGACGAGCACGGCATAGGGACGATTGAGGAAGCGCGCGCGCAGCAGCGCCGCGGCGAAGTCGAAGAGGCCGTTGGCGATCGCCGCGCCGATCGCGAGCGCGGCGAGATCGGCGCTGAGCGCGAGATCGAGCCCGCTCGCATAGACGAGAAGAGCTGCGCCAGCCGCCAGGATCGCCAGCCAGCCGACGACGGCGTCGAGCGTCGCGCGAATCTGCGCGCCGCCGGCTTGATCCTGCCGCGTGTAGAAGCGCGGGACGCAGTAGCGCAGCCACTCGAAGACGATGAGCTGCACGACGGAAGCGGCGGAGAGCGCGAGCGTGAAGCGTCCATATTCGGCGGGCCCGAGAAATTTTGCGACCAGCAGTCCGACGACGAAATTGAGGAGGCTGTTGGCGGTGAAGACGGCGATGGTCAGCACGTCGGGCGTCCTTTTCCTGCAAATCTCAGGGCTGCAACCGCACGCCAGCCATGAACACGTCCGCCTGGTAATTGCTGTTTTGCGCCGAGCTGTTCAACCGTTCGTGCGAATAGCTGGCCTTGAGCGCGATCGAGCGCGTGATCTTGTAGTCGATCTTGGCGCCGAGAGTATATCCGCGTTCCACGGTGGAGGAGCCCACATAGGCGTTCTCGAAGAAATTGCCGAGCGGAGTCACTCTAAGATTGCGGAAGAGGTCGTGCGCGATCTCGAAGCCCAGCGCATGTGTGACCTGCGCCGAGGCACCTTGCAGAGTGGTTTCGTTGATCGTCGTCGTCATGCGCAGCGTCATCGTGGTCAACGCGCTCGGCGTGTACGCGAGCGAGCCGTCCAGCGTCGGCGTTGAGACCGGCGGCAGGCGCGGATCGCGATATTCGCGCTCGGCGTAGCCCACGGCGGCCTCGCCGGTCAGAAGCTCGCTGAATTTGAGCTTGACGCCGCCGCGCGCCAGAAAGCCCGTGCTGTCGCGCGCATAGCCGTAAGGGTCGAGAAAGGAGTCGTGAATGCGGCTGTCGAACGCCACTTTCAGGAAAGGTCTCACATCCGGCGTCAGCTCGTAGCCGACCTCGCCGAGGACGCCATAGTCGTTGTAGTCGGTGCTCTCCAGATTGAGGGTCGAGCCGTCCGTATATGTGGCGTTCTCGAAGATCGCGCGGTCGTAGGCGCCGCGCAGCGAGACGTCGAGCCGGCCGAATTTCTGCGTGACGCCGAGGCTCGTCCCGGCGGTGACGACGAGCGGCCGGTTGGTCACGTACACATTGGGGAGGCCCGAGGAAAGCGCCGGCGCGCCGGGACGCTGCGTGTCGAGCCAGAAGCGGCCGAGCCAGTCGATCGCCGTATCGCGCGTCGCATCGTAGCGCCCGACGAAGCTGCCGGCGCCGTCGGGACGGCTGGCCGGCGCGTTGTCGAAGTAGTCGACATAACCCAAGCGGAGGTCCGCCTTGAGATCGTCGCGCGCCCAGTCCGTGCGCAGCCTGAAACCAGTATCGACGCGCAGGAGGCTCGAGGGAACGGGACTGTTATAGGCGTTGGGCGGCGCGCCGCCGCCCGCATAGGCGGGGAGCCGGTTGGGATTTGTATCGTAGCCGCCCGAGCTCTCGACGAAGGGCGAAAGACGCAGCGAACCGACGCCGACGCCGAGCGTCTCATAGGGCTCCGGATCGGGCTTGGGCTTGGGCTTGGGCTTGGGCTTCGCCGTCGAGGTCGGGATCGCGGCGCGGGTTGGCGCAACGTGTTCCTGGGGCTTTTTCCCCACCTCCTTTGACGGATCGCCGAGAGAGCGGCGAAGGCGCAGCGCGCGGCGGGCCCCGGCGGGAGTCCGATAGGCCTGGAGCGGCGGCAGATCGTGCTTGAAGCGCCGCGGCTCGCCGGCGTGGCGTCGCAGCGGCGGATACGGCCGCGGGAGCCGGATTTTTTGGCGCGATTGGCCGTCGCGGGGGCCCGAGGCGGAGAGGGCGCCGCGCAGCGCGTCGCCGGAGGGGAGAGCCTGCTGGGAGACCGCGCCCGAGTCGACTCGAAACAGCGGCGGGGCGGGGAACTGCGGCGCGGAAAGATTCGGCAGGCCGGGAAGGGCGAGAGACTTCAGCGTTTGGTCGGAGGCGTCCTGGGCAAGGACCGGCCGGACCAAGCCGCCACAAAGGAGTGCGAGGGCCGCCGCGAGAATTGCGCGCCAGGGCGCGGCGAGGCGCCCGAAATTGCGTGGTCCCGTGCCGCTCATCAGCGGTTAGGTCGCACGGCCTCCTTGCCCCGGGCTCGCTTCAGGAGGCGTGATGGCGCAGTCCCGGCCGCTGGGGCGGCCGGGCTCACCCGCATTCAAAAGTGTGGCGCCGGCGCCACAGTCGGTGGAAAAAAGTCGCGTTCCATCATTTGGGGCTGCAATTTTCTGTTCCTTACGAATTTGAGGTGTACATTCGCGACGCGAAGTTTGGACGCTTCGGACTCTCGGCGCCTTCCGCCGAGGGAGGACCCTTCACCTTTGTCGGAGGCTTCAGGATGAGGACCTGTCTTTCACTCGCAGCAACCAAAGGCGCCGTCGGAGAGTTCCGCGGGCGCTCGTGCATAAAGATGAAGCTCATCGCGCCTCTGGCTGCGGCGTTTGGATTTGCCGTGGCGAGCGGTTCGGCGCTCGCCCAGACCACCGTCGTGACCTCGCAGGCGGAGTTCCAGGCGGCGACGACGGGCCTGTTGACGGGCAATTTCGCCAGCGTCCCAACACCCAATGGCGGAGGCACCTGGGGCGGCTATCCTGCTCCTGCCGGGCTCTCCGGCTACCCGGGCCTCCAGGGAGTCACCTTCAACACGACGAACCCGGGCGGCGCCGTGAATGTTAACACGGCAAATTTCTATGGGCCCACCGATCTCGGCGTCCCCTATCTGGTCGACTCGGTCTATACGGGAACTGGGACCGACAATCTGACGATCACGCTGCCGAGCGCCCAGACCGCGTTCGGTCTGGATTTCGGCACTCTCTTCAGCTCGACGACCGCGACCTTTGGGCTCTCCAACGGTTTCTCGACGAGCGTGTCCAACACGTCCGCAAGCGCCAATGGCGGCGGCACGGAGTTCATCGGCTTCCTTTCAACGACGCCCTTCACGACGATCACGCTCGACGTGCCTTATGGGCAGTCCTGGGTCGTTCAGGACTTCGCTTACGGCGCGGCGCCGGGCCCTGCCCCGGGCGCGGGGCTCCTCGGCCTGGTCGCACTCCTGCTTGGGGGCGCCATGGTCAGAGCCCGGGGTCTTTCCACGCGCTAACGCCGGCCTCCGCAGACACGTCGACTGGATTCTCTTATCTCACGTCCACGCGGCTTCCGCGTGGACGTGAATTTTAATCAAGCGAGCCGCGGCTCTCACGCGCGCCCTCCTTACCGGGCGGAAATACTGACGGGCGCCTACTCCATTCCCAGCGCCGAAAGGTAAAGATCGAGAATTTCCGCCTCTTCCTCGCGCTTACCTTTGTCCTGGCGACGTAGCGAGATGATCTTGCGCATGATCTTCGGATCGAAGCCCATGCTCTTCGCCTCGCCATAGACGTCCTTCACATCGTCCGCGATGGCCCGCTTCTCCTCCTCGAGCTTCTCGATCCGCTCGATGAAGGCCTTCAGATGGCCGCCGTCTACCGCGTTGCTGTCCATGGGCCCATGTCTCTTTTCGGGGAAAGCGGGGGCCAAAGGAGGCGCCTCCCGCTGGGCCCCAGGCTTGCAACGCGCCGGCGCGCGCCGTCAAGCCGGCCGGCGCGGCAGGCCTCGGGTTTTCCACCCGCCTGACGCTTTATCCACGATCCCCGCGCCCTGGCCCTTGAATTGACCGAATCGACGAACGAAATGGGCGGCGAGAGCGAGAAGCAGCATGGCAGAAATTCGCGAGAGCGACCGCTTCGATCCTTTGTCGCCTCCAGGCCCGATCGCGCCCTCCATTCCGCGCGCGGCGCTGGAGAGCGTGCGCACGCGCCGCGTTCTCGCGGTCGTCTTCGACTTCGTCGCGGTGTCGCTCCTCTCGGGCGTAGTCTTCGTCGGCCTGCTGTTCCTGAGCTTCGGCATGTCGCTCTTCGTCCTGCCGCCGCTCTTTCCGCTCGTCGCCTTTTTTTACAATGGCTTGACGATCTCGGGGCCCGCCATGGCGACCCCCGGCATGCGCGCGATGGACCTCGAGGTCAGGACAATGGCTGGCCGCCAGGCGCCCTTCCTGAATGCTGCAGTGCACGCAGTCCTGTTCTATCTCACGACGCTGCTTCCACCGCTCCTCCTCGTTTCGTTTCTGACGAGCGACAAACGCTGTCTCCATGATATTCTCGCCGATCTGATCGTGCTTCGCCGCGCCCACCCGTCGCTCTAGTTAAGACGCGAGGGGAGGGGGATACACCGCTAAGCTTGAGGATCGAACCCAAGTGACGAGGGAACTTCGCGAGGCGCCGCAATTCTATCTGACCGCGCCCGCGCCCTGTCCCTATCTGCCGGGGCGCCAGGAGAGGAAGGTCTTCACCCATCTCGTCGGACGTCGCGCGGCCGGTTTGAATGACGTCCTGACTCAGTCCGGATTTCGTCGCTCGCAGACCATCGCCTATCGTCCGGCTTGCGAAGCCTGCCGCGGCTGCGTGTCGGTGCGCGTTTCGGTTCGCGATTTCGTCGCTTCGCGCGGCTTTCGCCGCGTCGCCGCGCGCAACGCCGACATATCGCTGCGTTTCGTCGCGGCGCGCGCGACGGTCGAGCAATTCGTGCTGTTTCGCGCCTATGTGGAGACGCGCCATGGCGACGGCGGCATGGCCGACATGAGCTTCTCCGACTATCAGACGATGGTCGAGGACAGCCATGTCGAGACGAGCCTCGCCGAATATCGCGAGAAAACGTCCGGCCGCCTCCTCGCTTGCTGCCTGACTGATCGTTTGAGCGACGGGCTGTCGATGGTCTATTCCTTCTACGAGCCGAAGCTCGTGCAGCGCTCGCTCGGCGCCTTCATGATCCTCGACCATATCGCGCGCGCGAAGGAGATGGGCCTCGCGCATTTGTATTTGGGCTATTGGGTCGAAGGCTCGGCCAAGATGGCTTACAAGGCGCGCTTCCTGCCGCAGGAGCGGCTCGGCGCCGAGGGCTGGCGGCGGGTGGAGTGAAGGGCGGCTGCGCCCGTTTGCCGAAAGCGTTGCGAAGACGCTCGCGGCGCCTCCTTGAGTTCGCGCTCTCCGGCTCAAAAGGCGTTTGACACTTTACAACGATCAGAACCGCGCCGCGCCGGCGTGACCTCTCGACTTTCATGCTTTACATAGCTATATGGTTATATAAACACTAGGCTAAAAATGCGGGACGAGTTCAGCGCCACCCTTTCCGCCCTGGCGGACCCGACGCGACGCGCCATCCTCGCCCGGTTGGCGCAGGGGGAGGCGACCGTCAACGAGCTGGCCGCGCCTTTCTCCATTAGCCAGCCGGCGATCTCTAAGCATCTCAAAGTTCTGGAAGACGCCAAGCTGATCAGCCGCGCGCGGGTCGCGCAATCGCGGCCCTGCCGGCTGGAGGGGGCGCCGCTTCGCGATCTTGCCGGCTGGCTCGAGAGTTACCGTCGCTTCTGGGATCAAAGCTTCGATCGTCTCGACGCCTATCTTAAGGAGTTGCATGCAGGGGATCCCAATAAGCCTCGCAACTGATCTCGCGCCTCCGCCGCTCGTCGTCTCACATCGCTTCGCCGCACCGCCCACGCTCCTCTTTGACGCTTGGCTCGACCCCAAGGCTGTCGGCAAATGGCTCTTCGCAACCCCCGGCGGCGTCTCCGCGCATGTGGAGATCGACGCGCGCGTGGGCGGCGGTTTCGCGATTCACGAGCGCCGCGGCGAGATCTTGGCGACGCATTTCGGCGAATATCGCGAGATTGTCCGCCCGCGTCGGATCGTCTTCACATTTGGAAACAGCAAGGACGGTCCCCTCAGCCTGGTAACGGTGGAGATTGAGGCGGACGGCGCCGGAAGCCTGCTCACGCTCACGCATCGGCTCTTGCCGGAATGGGCTTCGATCGACGCCAGCGTGCGGGCCGGCTGGGAAAGCATACTCGAAGGACTGGCGCGGGCGACTGGCGAACAAGGCCAGGGCCACACGCTCATCATGCACCGGACGTTCGAGGCGCCGCGCATCCTCGTGTGGAAAGCCTGGACGGAAGCCGATCATCTGCTGCGCTGGCTGTGCCCCGCAGGTTTCAATGTCCTGTTTGCCGAAAATGATTTGCGCGTCGGCGGCGTTTGGCGCTCGGGCATGCGCTCGCCGGAAGGCGAGGACTTCATCCATTGCGGCGAGTATCTCGAAATCGAAAAGCCGACCCGACTCGTCTTCACCCACAGATGGGAGAGCAATCGGCTCGAGCCGTCAGCGAACACGAAGATCACCGTCATCCTTAGTGAAAGCGGCGGGGCGACACAGATGATCTTCATCCACGCGGGTCTCGCGACGGAGGAATCGGCTTGCTCGCACCGGCATGGCTGGACCGGCGCCTTCGAAAATCTGGCGCGGCTCGCAGCCGACCTAACGATGGCGGAGCGTAGTGACGAAGCGATTCAGACGGCCAAGCCGTAAGGAGAGATAACCATGTCAAACACGGTTCGTCTGCATCGTGTCCTGAGAACCAGCCCTGAAAAGGTCTATCGTGCGTTCCTTGAAGCGGAGGCCTTGGCCAAATGGCTGCCTCCCGATGGCTTCACAAACATCGTTCATCATCTGAGCCCGGAAGTCGGCGGCGCCTTCAGGATGTCATTTCGGAATTTTACCACTGGCGAAAGCCATTCGTTCAGTGGCGAGTACATCGAGCTCGTGCCCCAAGAGCGCATTCGGTACACGGATGAATTCGACGACCCTAATCTGCCGGGTCTAATTCAGGTGACGGTGACGCTCCGGAAAGTGTCCGTCGGCGTCGAGCTCAATATCGTGCAGGAAGGCCTTCCAGACGTCCTCCCGGTCGAAGCCTGCTATCTCGGATGGCAGGAGTCGCTGCAAAACCTGGCGAGGCTCGTCGAGCCGGAAATCAATCAATAGCTGGTTTTCGCTGCACGATCCCATTGCGCCTCGCGCAAAGCGCATAGCACAACGAAAGGAGAGATCATGACCACGCACGACACGTTCCTCGCTGTTTTCCTCGGCAGTAAGACCAGCCCAAAAATGGCGGCCTGGAACGCGCTCTCTGAGTCCGACCGGCAAAAAAAGGCGCAGGAGGGCATCGCGGCCTGGAAAGCCTGGATCGAAAAACATGAGCAATCCATCGTGACGATGGGCGGCCCGCTGGGAAAAACGAAGAAAATTTCCTCGAGCGGGATTGAAAACGTCAGCAACGCTATGGGAGGCTTCACCGTTGTGCGCGCGGAGTCGCATGAGGCTGCCGCCAAGCTCTTCGAAAATCATCCGCACTTCACGCACTTCCCGGGCGAAGCCGTCGAGGTGATGCCCGTGCTCCCGATACCGAGCGCGTAGCGCGGGCGCTCCGCTAAAGCTGAATCGTTCGAGCGACGCCTTTTGCGGAACTTGCTCCAGCCGTCCTTTGTTTCGTCAACCCTGAAGGCTCACGATGAAAATCACGGTTGAAACGACGGTTGCGGCCTCAATCGATGAAGTCTGGCGCGCCTACACCAGCCCGGAAGACATAAAACAATGGAACGCGGCGTCCAATGATTGGCATACGACGGCTGCAACGGTCGATTTGCGCGAGGGGGGAACCTTCTCCTCGCGCAGGGAAGCCAAGGATGGCGGCATGGGCTTCGACTTTGCCGGGACCTATACGAAGATCGTCGCGCCAAGGCTCATCGAATACACTTTCGGCGATCGAACGGCTAAGGTCGAATTCGCCGAGATTCCCACAGGCGTCAATGTGCGGGTGACATTCGATGCGGAGACGACGCATCCGATCGAGCAACAGCGTGGCGGCTGGCAAGCGATCCTCGACAACTTCGCTCGCCATGTCGAGAAATCGCAACAACGCTCCCAGTGAGGCGCCGCCCCGGAACTGACCCAGGCCAGACGCCCTCCGCCGCAAGCGGAAAGGGACGCGTTTGACGAGACGCCGCTGTCACTCCGCCGCTTGCGCCACGGCCGCCGGCGCCCGGCGCGGCGCGCCGACGCGCAGCCTCCGGTCCGCGAGCGAGAACGCGCCGCCGAGCGCCATCACGAGAGCGCCGATCCAAATCAGCGTGACGAGCGGCTTGTAATAGAGTCTCACGTCGACGCCGCCATCCTCGTGGAACTCCCCCAGCGCGGCGTAGATCTGGCCTGCGCCCAGGGTCGCGATGCCGGCCTCGGCGCGCGTCATCTTGCGCGTCGGATAGGAACGCTTGCCGGGCTCGATCCGCGCGACTTCCTGGCCGCCCCGCTCGATCTGCATGACCGCGTAGCTTTCGAGGTAATTCGGACCGCGCCGTTGCGCGAGTTCCTCGATGCCGATTTGATAGGGGCCGAGCGCCACGACATCGCCGTGACGCATCGTCGTGATGTTCTCGACACCCCAGCCCGTCGCGGCGAGGCCCAGCAATGTCAGCCCGACGCCCGTATGCGCGAAGGCGGTCCCGAAGGCCGA
>Ga0187781_10004414_pt1 | contig 10462 bp, 8 predicted proteins | sample 0715_SJ02_MP02_2_FD_132447 | JGI IMG/M metagenome (GOLD analysis project Ga0187781, IMG submission 132447) | Tropical peat soil microbial communities from peatlands in Department of Meta, Colombia - 0715_SJ02_MP02_20_MG | ecosystem: Environmental > Terrestrial > Soil > Wetlands > Peat | place...
ATCAGGAACAGGACCGCGACGAACACAGCCCGGCCTACACCTTTCATATATGCGCTTCCTTTCCACCCCGGTCTCCAGCCAGCGACGGTCGGCTGACTCGCGTGACAAGTTCGCATTCGGCACCCCGAATCCTCTATCCGCACACCCCTACCCCCGAGGCTGGGTCGCTTCCCCCCACGCGCGGATTCCGGGCTCGCGGAGCCGTCCCGCGGATCCGATCGCGCGCCCTGCGCACGATCGGATCGGCCCAATCACGAACGCCAGGGTGCTGTCAGCCGAGGCGATCGCTTTGACCTTTGCGCTGCCCCGCGTCGCGCGAGTGGTTTGGCGACCAAACGTAATCTCGCGACGACGCGGTCCTAACCGGTAGCGAGCAAGCGAACCGGGTCCGCACCGGCCATCGCCCCGACTCCTGCCTCGTAAATGCGATCGCGCGGCGGCTCGTGACGGCGTCACTGCAATGCCAGGCGAGCAGCAGTCAGGTCGCGCTGCTCCTCTCGTACGAAGCAATCATCCGATACCTCGACGACCGGATCCATGCGGAGCAGTCGCCGGACGCGGTTGCTGCTGGCGTGGCGATGCGATCGCACGGCCCTGGCGACGCGCACCCCCTTGTCGTCGCCAAGGGAATAGCGAACCGCCGCGACGCCGTAACGCCAGCGCAATAGCAGGCATGGCGCCTCACGGACACACGCTCGTCGGCGGTTCGAGCAGCGCGCGAGCCGGGCAAGCCGGATCGCTGCATTCAATGGAAGCGCCAGCGAGAAGCACGGTCCGGCGGCCGCTACGGCGTCGGCTGTCCCGATGGGACGCGCCTGCCCGCTGCATCCCCAGAGGGCAGGCCCGATTGTGTTGATTCCTTCTTCCTTCTCGGCCGCAAGCCTCAACGAGTCCGTGGCGCCTTCACGGAAATCGGCTGCGGCGAGCCTCCCGGATAGTTCAGGTCGGGCAGGTAGATGCCGAAGGCGCACTGACCGAACGCTCTCCCGGAGACGACGTTCGGCGCGCCGCCCGAGTCCCCGAACTGGATTGCGGGGCTGTTGTCGAAGCAGGCGAGGTTGCCGCTGACCGTGTTCGTGTTGACCTCGTTGGAGTCGGGTCCGAACTCACCGATGTCAACGCCCGTGACGTTGTTCACGATCATGTTTCCCGATACGCGGTTTCGCAGCGCCCCGAACCACGCGCCCTGCCACTTCTGGACGATCAGGTTCCCGCCGATCGCCATGTCCTTGATCGGGAAGTTCACGTATGGATCGAGCGTCGGTCCCGGCCCGCCTCCGATCGAGACCACATTGCCGCGCACCGCGTCGGCTGTCAGGTACATCGTCCACGGATCGATCGCGACGATGTTCCTACCGACCACGTCGTTCGTGCTTGCCGTACAAGGCGACGGCGGTGGCGGTGGCCCGACGGCGTCGAGCGCGCACCCGAGCGCGAAGATGGCGCCGGGCCCGACCAGCACGTTGCCCCGGACGGAAACGCTTCCCATCGAGAAGGCATCCAGGCACGCCCCCGGAGCGATCCTGAGGTTCCCCCACACTCTCAGCGTTCCCGTATTCGAGACGCCTCGGTTGCCAGTGATCGTCAGGTTGCCGTAGTTGCCGGAAATCAACGTCTCCGGTCCGTTGCACAGCGGCAGAACCGACGGGTCCGCGTTGGCACTGGCTGCCCACGCGCCGAGCGCGGAAAGAACGACAACGACGACGTACAAGCGCATGCGCTTCACAACACATCTCTCCTTCACCCCGGTTGAAGACGGGCCACCGCCGCCCGGCGCGGACCCACGGCGAAGCCTCTCACCCCCAGAGTGAAACGTCAACCCCTCGCACCTAAAAAGTGGCAGCTCGCGGATTCAAGACCGGCGGTGGGCCACGTCCCAGGTCCCTCCGGCGTGTCGGTGGCGATCCTCCAGACGGAAGGCCGCCGCCGGTGCCGAGCAGGGCAAAGACGCGCCGCCAGCGAGGGCAATCGCGGCGCGGCCATCCTCCGCTTACGGCCGCGCGAGCTTCCACCCGGGGTAGGTCCATTGGGACCGCTGACGCTCTCGCCTGGGACAAAACTGAGCAGCGCGGGGCGAGATGCGGACGCCCAACCTGTACCTATGCAATGGCGCCGGCGGCGCCACGAACGTCAGCGGGGAGCGTCACTTACGAGTGTCCCAACGCAGGCCCTGTTGGCAACCAGCAAACTGCACGATCTCTTGTCCTCTACCCATGCTCTGGCGGGCGCTCGCTCGACGACGCGCGGGCAGACGTCCGAGTCGACGCGAAGGTGAACGGTTGGGCCGCCAGCGACCCCGCGGCTGCGCAGCAGCAGGTGCACGAGTGCGCGACGGCAGGGAAGCGCATGGGGCGCAGGATCATCATGATCGAGTTCGTGGCGTTATATGTATGACACCGACCGCGATTGGATCACCCGGGGTTGAGCCTGACACGGCTCGGCTCGTCCGCCTCGGCAGCGAAGATAGGGGCGTGAGCTTCGAGATGGACGAGAGCGCGCAGTCGATGCTGTGGCCTGAGACGCAGGATCGCCGATTGAAGGATCCCGAGCATCAGCTGCTTGACGCGATCGCCAACGCCGTCCAGGCGCGCTGGCAGCTGCTTCACACGGTCCGTTCCGCCCGAGCGATCGCCGAGCTGTGCGTCGGTAACACGGTCATGTTCACCAACCCGATCCGGCCTCGGTACCTCGAGGACGGACTCCCGAGGTCACCGAGGTTGACGACCGCACGGTCACCGTCCGGCCCTGGCGGCCGGTGGGGCGCTTCGGCGAACGCGAGCTTCGGTGCCCGCCGCTCGCGCTGCGCAAGCTCGACCGCGGAACCTCGATCCGCCACAGCTCACTGCTGGCCGTCGGCCAGCCGGCGTCAATACGTGAGCAGGAGGGGGCGTGTCCGGTGGTCCGGAAAGAGCAGCCGGGGTCGGCCCCAGCTTGCGGTTTGCCACGGGGGCGGCGGTCAGGTCGCGCTGCTCCTCTTGTACGAAGCAATCACCGGATACTTCGACTACCGGATCCATGCGGAGCAGTCGCCGGAAGTCGTTGCTGCTGGCTGGCATAGCAATGACGGCGCGAGCGGAAGCCCAGGCGGGCGAAGCGATCGTGCCGGCGATCGAGCCGGGATCGCTATCCCGGACGCCGGGCCACCGCAGCTACAGACGTGGCGACATCGAGATGTCACCGGAGCGATCGTCCCGCAGCGAGTCGGCGCACGTTCAAAGCGATCGTTCCCAACGTTCGCGGGTTGGATGAGCGACCCGCGGACGGCTTTGGCGTGGATCCTTATTGCGCAGGTCGGAGCATGCTGGTCAGGGGCGGACAGGCTCCGGCTTGCGAGATGCTCGTGACTCGGAAGCCGTGGCGCTCATAAAACGGAACCGTTCGGGGGTTGGGCGTCTCAAGGAATGCGGGGCTGTGGTCGGCGTCGACGCGGAACAGACATTGCCGGAGTAGGTCCGACCCAAGGCCGGCTCCTTGATGCGCACAATCGACCCCGAGCCAGGGCAAATACCAATGGGGCTCCTTCGGATGGGCGGCGTCCATCTGCTCGAGAACGGCGAACGTATCAGCCTGCTTCTCCGCCGACACCGACTCGCTCAGCGTAGCGACGATCGCGTCACGATCCGCTTGAGCACCCGGAGGAAGCCATATCGCGACAGCCGCGAAGCCGTCCAAGCTCCACACCGTCGCCTTCTCGAACGCCTCGCTAGCGAAAGCAGCTACGAACGCCGGAAACTCGGTGAGGTAGGCGAACGGTTGTGGGTAGAGCCATCGCTCGACGGGATCCGCGATGAACGCGGACACCAGCGTGGCGATTACCCTGGGTTGGTCGAGCTTGGCGACCGGTTCGAGCGTCCGCGAACTCACGCTCCGAATCCTATGTCCGAGCGTCTGACGTCCAGTTTCTCGCCCCAGCGACATCCGCTCCGCAGATCTGAGGACAGCCACGCCGCCAGCGTGCGATCGTGATCCTGACGTCGCCAATCCGATGGCGGGGTGAAAACGCTCGCTGACGGCGAATGCGATGCTGCCCGCAGGCCGACCGTCGGGCCGCACGACTGCTTCCGAAGCGCCGTCGACGGATCGACGGCGGAGGCAGATCCATAGCGATCAGACGCTGGCGCTCTTCGCGGCCTCGGGCCCTAAGCGGATTGCTTCTGCGACAAGAGCCGCGCCTAGGAGGATGTGGGTGAGCGTGTCCGGAGTTGCGATCCCCGTGCCCTCCCGGTAGGCGGCTTCGCGGATCTCGTGCCTTGGATGTTCTGATCGAGGTAGCGCTGGATCGTCGGTGCGATCGCGGCGACAACCTCGTCGTCGGGCATGGTTGCGAGCGGCTCGATCTTCCAGATGTAGCGCATGAACGCCAGTCCCATGAGCTGGGAAGCGATGAGGCTGCTTCGCAGTAGGCGTTCGTCGTCGCTGAGCGCTTGGGCTGACGGGCCCATCATGGAGCGCTCGATCATGTTCCGCAGCTTCTCTCGGATGGCTGGTTCGTTGCCGGCGATCTGCATGACGGCTCGTAGCACGGGCTCGTGGTCAGGGTTTCGCCAGTTGGCCAGCATCTGGCGAACGAGTTGCTCGCCGAGTTCGTCGGGCGGCGTCTGCCAGGCGGTGATGATCTGGTCGAGGAAGGTTGGCGGCGGTGTCGTCGCGGCGTCGAGCAGATTCTCCTTGGAGCCGTAGTAGTGATGGACCAAAGCGGGGTCGACATCGGCGGCGCGGGCGATGGCCCGCACCGTGGTCCCGGCGAAGCCGTGCTCGGCAAAGGAGGTCCGGGCCTCGGTCAATATCCGGGCGGCGAGGACACCTCGTTCGTCCCGCGGACCCGGTGGGATCGCCTTACGCGCTTGGGTTCGCTGGCTGCTCACCGCCTTCTCGACCATGTTCGAAAGTTTCCTCTTGCGTTGAGACTAATTTCATCATATCATGAAACTAGTCTCAACGCAGAGTGAGACTACGGACCACTACCGGGGAGAACTGTCATGGCCAAGATGGTGTCGGGGATCGAGCCCGGACAACGCCAGCTCAACGGCACCCAGACCACCGGGCGGGAGTACCAACGCCTGTCGACCCCCGAGTACGAGATGACGCACGACTTTGACGTCGAAGCGCCGATGCGCGATGGCATCAACTTGTTGACCGATGTCTACCGTCCCGACGCCGAGGGGAGGTTCCCGGTGCTGATCGCGGCATCGCCGTATCCGCGCCAGATCCAGAACAGCGGCGCGCCGATGGGTTTCATCGAGGCCGGGGCCAGCGACTTCTGGGTCCCCCGCGGCTATGTGCACGTCATCGCCAACCTACGCGGTACCGGGGGATCGAGCGGCACCTTCGGTTTCATGGACGGCCAGGAGCGCCAGGACCTGCATGATCTGGTCGAGTGGGCTGCCGCCCAGCCCTGGTCTGACGGCAACGTGGGCATGCTCGGGATCAGCTACTTCGCTAGCACCCAGGTCCAGGCGGCCACTCAGCAGCCCGAGCACCTCAAGGCGATCTTCGCTCTGGAAGCCACCACTGACCTTTACCAGTCGGCCGTGCACCACGGCTTGATGAGCGCATCGTTTGTCACCACCTTCCTGGCCATGATCGGCATGACCTCCGGTCACACCAACAAGCTGTGGCGCAGCCGCCTCGTCAACGGGGTCAGCGACCTGCTGCGCACGCCGCACATTCACGGGAAGTTCGCCACCTCCCAGGGGGACGCCGCCATGGCCGGCTTGCGAGTGCTCCTCAAGCTGCGCCACGACCCGCATCCCTGGGATGACATTTGGCGCGAGGTCGCCGTTGAGCACCCCGTCCGCGACGAGTGGTGGGAGGACCACAGCATGGTTCCCCTGTTCGACAATATTCAGGTGCCGGCCTATCTCGGCTGTGATTGGGAGAACGTTCCGCTGCACCTGCCGGGAAGCCTCGCCATCATCAAGGCGCTGCTGGACAGCAACCCGAACGTCCGGGTTGCTCTGGTCGGGGATCTCGGCATTAGCTGGCCCTGGGAGACCATGCACATCGAAGCCTTGGCCTGGTTCGACCACTGGCTTAAAGGACGCGACACCGGAATCCTCGAAGGCCCCCGTGTCCGCTACCAGCTCCGCAAAGGCGAAACCGACGGCTGGAAGACCGCCGACCGCTGGCCCATCCCGGGAATCCAGCACCAGGAACTGGCCCTGCGCAACGACGGCAAACTCGGTGCCGACGAGGGCGACCCCGGCCAACGGACCTACATGGTGCTCGGGGCTGGACTCAACCGAGCCCGACCCAGCGAGGCCGACCCCCCATCATCGCTCGCCTGGGAGACCGACATCCTCACCAGCGACCCCGACCTGTTAGGCGAAATCGAACTGCGCCTGGACGCCACCGCCAGCGCGGCGGACACCGCATGGATCGTCACCCTGCGGGACGTGGCACCCGACGACTCCGGCGCGGACATCACCGCCGGCTACCTCCGCGCCAGCCTTCGAGCCGTCGACGAGCACTCCAGCACTCAAGGGAACCCGGTACTGCCCTGCACCACCCCCATCGCCGTCCCCATCAACCAACTGGTCAGCTACCGGATACCCATCGTCGGCACCGGCTACCGCGTCGCCGCCGGCCACCGACTGCGGCTCGCCCTCACAAGCGACGACCAAGACCCCGATTACCCCGCCATGATGACCTTCCGTCACGCCACCGTCGGCACCAGCAGCCTCAACCGGATCGCCTCCAGCTCGCGCCTGGTCCTACCCATCGCCGCTGGCAAACCGTACGGGCCAGCCGATCCCCCGCGGTACGGTTGCTGACCATGACGGACGTGACGCGCGCATCGGGCCTGCGGCCCTGCAAGGTGAACGGCTGTGAGCGACCCTCGCATGTGCGCGCTCGCGGTTTCTGCGGGGTCCATTACGGACTGCCGGGGCACACCAACGCCAACCCGTACCCGAACGATTGTCGGCCCTGCCGCTCTCCTCCTCGCCACCGCACCATCACCGGGTAGGCAAATCGCCGAGAGGCGGCGGTCTCCCCGATTGCGACGCGCCGCTCCTGTCGTCGCGTCGGTTCGATCTGACCGGCTCTTGCTCGAAGGTGTTCATCACGCCGGTCGCTGCGCCTCCAACGGAGATGACTTGCTGCTAATGGACATCGGCTGCGTTACATGATCTCGACTGGATCGACCCAGTCCTCTGGCACCTCGATCTTCGCCTCGATACCCGCGTGCTCCTGTAACAGGTACAGCAGGTTTCCACCGTCAATCAGCTCAAGGGGCTTGCCGTTCGCGAACTCGTGAGACGCCTGGCCGTAGCCGCTCGTTGTGACGAGGATGCCTTTCGTGGCGCCTTCATTCTGCATCGTGCCGAAGAGGTCACGCACGGCGCTCACACCAACCGTGTGCTTGTACCTCTTGGCTTGGATCACTACTTTGCCTCCAAAGATAGGGCGAGCGTCATAGGCAACGCAGTCGACGCCGCCGTCGCGTGACGGCTGCGTCTGCTTGGTGTCGAGTCCCATCGTCTCGAAGAGGTTTGTGATAAGTCCTTCGAATTCCGTCGGCGTAAGTTCCATCAGGTTCGGTCGCGCGTCGAGCTCGGCGAGAACGTCTGATGTACTGACAAACCTCGGATCAGCCATGTCAAAGTCGATCACGGGTTTCACAGGCACGAACTCCGCGGGACTCTTCGATACCGAGGCGCTGAGACCTCGGAGGCAATCTGCTGGCTCGACGTTTGCGAGATTCAATTCATTAAAGTGGTCGCGGGTCACTCGGACTGTGACCAGGCACGGATGGATCGGCCGTCCGGTCTTGGTGTCGATCGTCGAAACGTGCGCGTTGACGACGGCGGTTCGACGTTCGCGTCGGCGTCGGCCGTGAAGACGTCGTGGAGCGTGCGAAGCGCCAACTGCGCCACAAGTGAGGCGCAGATGCGCTTGCGCTCAGCCGCTGGGCGTGGGGTTGACGTGGTCTCGCCGCGAGTCTTGACGAATTTGTAGGCCTTCGTCTCAGGAACGACATCTACGTCGGGCAGCTCGGCTTCCACAACAAGCTGCCTTGAGTCAACCGAGTACGCGACCCTGCAGGCCGTGATGATCTCGTATCCGTACCTGTCCGACTGCAGGACGTTCGAGAAGAACTCAGTGACGGCATCGGCATCGCCCCTCGCCAGACGAGCCTGCAACTCATCGACGGCCGCCTGCTGTTGTTCTATGCCTCGGCCACTGCCTCGATTTCAGTTTCAAACTTCGCTCTCGCCTCCGCTAGCTGCCGGCGGCGCTCCGTCTCGCGCTCGGCACGCTGTGAGATAGCCTGTTGGTACTCGGCGTTCCTCTCTGCTACGGCCTCGTGATGGCGCCGCTTGGCTCCGGGCTTCAGGGAAGCCAGGCGGCTGAGTGGTGGGGGTGCGAACGCCGTCGAGTCGGGTGCCGGTTCTTCGTCTTCGAGCGATCCTGGGTTCCACGGGGGTCGTCGCGGCTGAGCCTTGAGTGAGTCGAAACAGAATTGCGCGGTTCGATCCAGAGAACTTACGAGCACTGTTTGAAGCGCCTGCATCCGCGCATTCAGCTGCTGATTTGCTTCCTCAACATCGCCTTGCGCCGCGGCGACACGAGCCTGTTGCAACGCCTTAAGATTTGCGGCGGCTTCTCTCCGTCCGGCAGCCTCGATACGAAGAAGGCGATTTCCCTCGGCGAGGCCGGCTCTCAGCCGACGCTTGTCCCAATGGCTTTTCCTACCGCACGCACCGCAGCGCACTTCAAGGGTCCCGCTGCCGCTGACCGGACCATTGATCCGCATGACGTTCCGGCACTTCGTACACCGCAGAGCCCAAACATCCCGCTGGCAGGCCTGACAGCGCGATGCCCATGCGCCCTCGGGCACGTGTTGAACAGACACACACCCAGGCATTCACGATCAGCCATGTCAATTTCTCACTAACGACACAGCAATCTCGATAACCACCGCCGGGCACCGAGACCGCCCTCGCAACCGGAGAAGCTACCCAATCCGAGCCGTGAGGGCTAGGAGCCCTGAGGTTCCCGCCCTAGCCCACCCGAAACGGGCTGACACTCAGCCGCGCAGACCGCCTCGCTCCCAAACCATCGATGGCTGCAACCGTAAGCAGGCCGTGATGCCGACAAGCCGTTGAGCTGCTGGCATCAGGCGATCTCGAGCGCTCGCGGAGCTACGGCCTCCGACGCCGGCCCGGAGTCGCACCTCGCTAAAGCCTGCCACGGGGGCAACAGCACGGTCGCCCTATCGCTCCGGCGCTGAGGAAACATCCGAAGCGTCGAGTACCGCATCCGGGAACGAAGCATTCTCGATCCGTCGTCGCTCCTGCCGTGGCATGCGTAAGCGCGGTGGGCGGCGCCTCCGTCCGAGGGCCGGCCAGCTCGAATGCAATCGCGCGGCCAGCGGCCGAGCCGCGACGATCGGCGTGATTCAGATGTCGCCGTTGCAGTCGTCCGCCCCGTGCCAGCGAGAACAGGGATGCGATCGTGCCCGCGACGGTCACCAGGGAGACCGGAAGGCGAAGCGAAGTCGGCACTGGAGGCTCGTGGCGGGTGCCGGCGCGAACCGTGCCGGCACCCGCTGCATGGAATCTGCTCAGCCGACCATGAACTGCCTTGTCTTCGGGAGCTTGGCGATGACGTCGTCGTCGAGGTTGAGGTGGGCTTTGACCAGTGCGGGCGGTAGCACTCCCATCCACTGAGCCAGTTCGACGTCCGCGTAGTGATCCGAGCGAAACAACCCCAGGAACGCGAGCGTCTCGTCCCCGGTGTTCTCGACGTAGTGACCCATGGCGCGAGGAGCGACGCCCACGTCGCCCGCTTGGTAGTCAAAGGTGCGGGACTTGCCGCCGGACGCGAACACGGTCATGCGGCCCTGGCCCTTCAGCCAGTACTGCCATTCGTCGGCGTTGGGGTGCCAGTGCATCTCGCGTAGCGCGCCGGGCTCGACCTCGACGAGCGCGGCGGCGATCGTCTTGGCAACGGTGAAGTTGCGCGAGTCGGTGATTCGCAACTGCCCGCCGGGCACCTTGATCGGCTCCTGCGCGTGCATGTGCCACGTGTAGGACTGGGGTGGCTGGACGGCCGGAGACGGCGGCGCGTCGTCGTCCTTGTTCGCCGGCGGTACCTCGCCGTCGAACACGTACCGGGTATGACCGATGTCGCCAGGCAGGTTTTCAAACGCCGACTCGGCCACGCCGAAGTTCTTGGCCAGCACCTCCTTGGGGGTGTGGGTGAACCAGTCGGTGATCAGGAACGTCTCGTTCTCGGAAAAGTCGCCGCTGTCGAACGCGAGCAGGAACTCGACGCCGTCCTTGAGCGCCTGGATCGAGTGCGGCAGCCCGGACGGGAAGTACCACAGGTCGCCGACCCCGACGTCGTCGACGAACAGGCGGCCCTCCTCATCGAGGATGCTGATCCGGCAGCCGCCGGCGATCACGTAGGCCCACTCGGCCTCCTTGTGCCAGTGCAACTCACGGATACCACCCGG
>Ga0187781_10004415_pt1 | contig 10462 bp, 6 predicted proteins | sample 0715_SJ02_MP02_2_FD_132447 | JGI IMG/M metagenome (GOLD analysis project Ga0187781, IMG submission 132447) | Tropical peat soil microbial communities from peatlands in Department of Meta, Colombia - 0715_SJ02_MP02_20_MG | ecosystem: Environmental > Terrestrial > Soil > Wetlands > Peat | place...
CGCAATCGCAGGAAAAGATCACGCGCTGGCTCAACCGGTCCGGAGGCCATCCCAACCTGGTGCTCGACTACGACAGTCCCGAACCGATCGGGCGCACAATCAACCGGGGCGAGGATCATTCGCACCCGTGCGCGCACGCGCTCGTGGTTCTCAAGTACGTGGGTCCCAATGACTACTTTGTTCTGACTTCTTATCCGGAGTGCCGCGGATGAAAACACACAGCTCAAAACTGGACATAACGGCGGAGAATTTTCCCGATCTGCATACGTTTCTGCGAGGCTATTTCCACGAAGACGTGACGGACGAGTACGGGAGCGCTCCCGAAGCGGCCGACCAGTTTTGCGACGATGCCGACAGCGACGAGCGCATTCCGGTGGCCCAGCAATGGCAAAAAGTCATGGAATTGACGCAAGGCCAGGCGCCGGCACTGAACGCGGCCCTGAAGAAACTTGGGGCGGCCATTCGGCTGTCCGAGGCGGAGATTCCGCAGGTTTCGGCAATTTTTGCCCGCTGCCTGGTGGCGAAACTTCCCCGGAAAGCATCCAACGAATAGGCGGGAAAAGGTTTTGTTTGTCTAGCTAGGGACGTTCGGCGGGCTGGCGACTACAACAGCCTAGGCCCCAGGCCAGCGTCAGACTGCAGGCTGCGAAGGACGGAAAGCAACCGGAAATAGGGCCGAGCGAGGGCCAGGAAAAGCGCACTTAGTTATGTGATGTAGCTCACCGCGCAGCCTGCCGGCAGTCACTACTGTCTATGCGTATGGGCCGGCAAGATGTTCATGCGCGCAGTCATGAAATTCCAGTAGTCGCCCTACCCCAATTGCGCGAGCGGAAGACCACCGAGCAGGCACCACTAGGAGTTCCGGTTAGTTAATGTGCGGACAAGTTCCGGCTTCGGCCGGAACCGCTCCCACAGATTTTGTTCTTAGTCTTAAATTTATGAATATAGAAACCTCTTAGGACGAAAGGAGTGCAACCCAATGGCATTGAAGGAAGTACTGAAGCAGAAGATTGAGGAGTTCCGGCCTCATATCGCACATCTGATCAAGGAACATGGCAAAGTCGTCATCGATCAGGTAACCATCGACCAGGCCATTGGCGGCGCTCGCGACGTCCATTGCCTGGTTACCGACATCTCCTACCTCGATCCACAGGAAGGCATCCGCTTCCGCGGCAAAACGATTCCCGAAACCTTTGCGGCGCTTCCCAAGGCGCCAGGCTCAAAATACCCGACCGTGGAGTCCTTCTGGTACTTCCTGCTCACCGGCGACGTGCCCACCCAGGAAGAGGTGGACGAAGTTCTGGCGGAGTGGAAGGCCCGTCAGTACGTTCCTTCCTACGTGTGGGATGTCATCCGCGGCATGCCGCGCGACAGCCACCCCATGGCCATGCTCTCAGTCGGTTTGCTCGCCATGCAAAAGGATTCCAAGTTTGCCCATTACTACAACTCCGGCAAGTTCAACAAGACGAACGCGTGGGAATCGACGTACGAGGACGCTTGCGACATCATCGCCCGTATCCCCATCATCGCTGCGTTCATCTACAACCTGAAGTATCGCAGCGATTTCCAGCATCCGATCGGGAAGCTGGACATGGGAGCGAACTTCGCGGAGATGATCGGCCAGTGCGAAGAGTACAAGGACGTCGCCCGCATGTACTTCATCCTGCACTCCGACCACGAATCCGGCAACGTTTCCGCTCACACCACGCACCTGGTGAACTCGGCGTTGTCCGATCCTTATTACGCGTATTCCGCCGGCCTCAACGGCCTGGCAGGCCCGCTGCACGGACTGGCCAATCAGGAAGTTCTGGATTGGATTATCAAGTTCGAGGAGAAGTACTGCAAAGGCCAGGAGCCGACCAAGGATCTGATCAAAATGGCTCTTTGGGACACGCTCAAGGCTGGCCAGGTGGTTCCAGGTTACGGTCATGCCGTCTTGCGCAAGACCGACCCGCGCTACACGGCGCAACGGGAGTTCTGTCTCGCTACCCCGGGGCTCAAAGAGGACCCTCTATTCAAGCTCGTTTCCATGATCTACGAGGTAGCGCCCGGGGTCCTGACCGAGCACGGCAAGGCTAAGAATCCGTGGCCGAACGTCGATGCCCATTCCGGCGTCATACAGTGGTACTATGGGCTGCGCGAGTGGGACTTCTATACGGTCCTGTTCGGCGTCGGCCGGTGCCTTGGCTGCATGGCCAACATCACCTGGGACCGCGCTCTCGGCTACGCGCTGGAGCGGCCCAAGTCAGTCACCGTGTCGATGCTGGAGAAATGGAGTCATGAAGGCCGCGAGGGCCTCCCGAAACCCGTTCTCACTACCGCTGGCTAACCCGAGGGAGGTTCCGGCTTCGGCCGGAACCTCTCCCGTCAATTTGAAGGAGGGCGTTCTGGCATGCCACAGGACACCTTGACAATCACCGACAACCGCACTGGCCAGACCTACACGTTGCCGATCGAGAAGGGAACGATCCGGGCGATGGACCTGCGCAAGATTAAAACGGGCCCGGAGGACTTCGGGCTCATGACTTATGACCCCGCCTTTATGAATACGGCTTCCTGCCGCAGTGCAATCACCTTCATTGACGGTGACAAGGGGATTCTGCGCTACCGCGGATACCCAATCGAAGTGTTGGCCGAGCACTGTACCTTTCTTGAGGTAGCCTACTTGCTTCTTTTCGGGGAACTGCCCACGGAAAACCAGCTGAAGAAGTGGGTGAGCGAGATCACGCATCACACGATGCTGCATGAAAGCACCAAGAAGTTCATGGAGGGCTTCCGCCACGACGCGCACCCGATGGCGATGCTCGTGAGCTCGGTGGCCGCGCTTTCGAGCGTCTATCCCGAGTCGCGGCAGATCCATGACCCCGCCAACCGGATGCATCAGACCATACGGCTGATCGGCAAGGTGCCTTCGATCGCGGCTATGTCGTATCGGCATAGTGTGGGTTACCCCTATGTCTACCCCGACAACGACCTGACCTATCCGGAAAACTTCATGAACATGCTATGGAAGATGGTCGAGCCGAAGTATGTTGCCAACCCGACGATTGCGCGCGCGCTCGACATTCTCTTCATCCTGCATGCCGACCACGAGCAAAACTGCAGCGCTAATGCCATGCGGGCCGTCGGCAGTTCGCTGCCCGATCCCTACCTGGCGACCGCAGCCGCGGCAGCGGCGCTGGCGGGACCGCTGCACGGCGGGGCGAACGAAGAAGTGCTGCGCATGCTCGACGAGATCGGCTCGAAGGCGAATATCCCTGCCTATATCCAAAAGGTAAAAGATGGTAAGTGCAAGCTGATGGGCTTCGGACACCGCATTTACAAGAACTATGATCCGAGGGCGAAGGTCATCAAGTGGACGGCGGATCGCGTATTCGAAGTCACCGGCTATAACGCGAAGCTGGAAATCGCGGTCGAACTGGAGCGGATCGCGCTGCAGGATGAGTATTTCGTCCAGCGCAAGCTCTACCCCAACGTTGACTTCTACTCGGGCATCATTTACCAGGCCATGGGCTTTAAGCCGGAGATGTTCACTGTGCTGTTTGCGATCCCGCGTACCGTGGGCTGGCTGGCGCAATGGCAGGAAATGTTGACCGACCCCGAGCAGAAGATCGCTCGTCCGCGTCAAGTGTGGATCGGGCACGAAACCCGCAATTTTGTTCCCATAGAACAACGGACGGCTGTGGCAGCCCACTGACCGGCCGCTCCAAGACAATGAAACTGACAGATTGGGCCTGCGTTCGGGAGAGCGAACGCAGGCCAAATCTCTTTAAAGCGAGATCGCGGCAAAGGCGCGCGGACGCATCGACTTCCCTGAACCGGACGTACACTCCCTTTTGGGGCCCTCAGTAATCGTCAGTAACCATCGGCCTCCTATCCCTCGGCCTTACAATCGGGTTGAACATAAAGCGCAAGAGTTAGAGGTTCGATTGCAGGCCAGCCGGCTGCGAAATGGGAGCTTTGAAGTGGGCGACGAGCTCTCGTATCCGGCTTTTGGTCTTGGCGTCCGGCTTTCGATTTGTCCTGCAATCCGACCTCGGCCCTTGGCTTCCTTGGAGCCGTGAATCCTATGGCGTTTGGTTTTGGATTTAACAAGCAGAAGGTTCTTAGCGCCGCGGAAAAGTTTGTCCAGCAGGGCAAGTTACAGAATGCCATCGCTGAATACGAGAAGATCCGCAAGCACGACGAGAAGGATCTTACGGTTGCCAACACGATCGGCGATTTGTACGCGCGCTTGGGCGATACGCCCAAAGCCATCGAGTGCTTCAAATCGGTCGGCGACGCATATGCAGCGCAAGGCTTCACGGTGAAGGGCATCGCCATGTACAAGAAGATCACCAAGCTGCAGCCCAGCATGGATGGATCTTTGAAGCTGGCGGAGCTCTACACCCAGCAAGGATTGTTCAACGACGCGCGCGCGCAGTATCTGCAGGTGGCGGAAGACTTCATGAAAAACGGGGACCTGGAACAAGCGGTGCGCCTGTTTCAAAAAGTCCTTGAAATGGACCCGGAAAACGTTCCTATGCGGGTCAAACTGGCCGAGGTGTATGTCAGGTTAGGCAGGAAAAAAGAAGCGTGGGAAATCTTCAGCGCAGCCGCCGAGTCGTTGCGTGCCCGGGGTTCGCTGGCGGCCGCCGAAGATATACTGCAGCGCATGCTGGTGCTCGATCCAGGCAACAGCTACGTCCTTTTAATGCGGGGCCGGGCGGCCCTCGAGAGCGACGACGCCAAGAAGGCGATTCAATATCTGGAAAAGGCTGCCGATATCGACTCGCAACCCGAAGGGCTGCGCGACCTTTTGAAGGCACACCTGGCAAATGGCGATTTGGACAAGGCCTCGCCCCTGGCCGACAAACTGCTGACGGTACACAATGACCCGGAGGGATTATTCCTGCTGGCGGAAGGCGCCGCGCGGCTCGGCCATTACAATGCAGCCCTCGGTGTTTACAGTAAGCATAGTGAACGGCTGATGGCGGCAGATTCCGCTAAGCTGCTTGGAAACTTGCATTCCCTGATCGCGCATGTTCAGGACGACTCGGGCGCACTTGAACAACTGCTGAGCTTGCTCAAGCAGGCGGGTGAGAGTACGCACGTGAACGAAGTGGCGGAACTGCTGGCGCATGCCTCGGTAAAGGATGGCAAACTCGAGCAGGCCAGCGACCTCTACAAAATGCTAGCGGAGAGCGAGCCGCAAAATGCGTTGCACGCTCAAAATTATCAGCAGGTAATCGAGCGAATGGAGGGAAGCCAGCCGGCCGTTACTGGAATCACGGCCGAGGAAGGGGCTTTGATCGTCGAGGAACTTGAGGCGACGGCACCGGTTATCGAGCAGACATACCCCGATCAGACTGCTGTCACACTGCGGTCTGCTATCACCGATGCGGATTTGTTTCTCTCGTACAACCTTCCCGACAAGGCGATGGTCCCGCTGCTCAGGGCGCTGCCTTTGGCTCCGCGGGACGTCCGCTTGAACCAGCGCCTGATCGCGCTGCACACGCGTTTCCAGCGCTTTGCCGAGGCCGCGGCCTGCTGCCACACGCTGGAGAGCGTATACCACGACGCTGGCCACCCCGACGAGGCATTGCGCTATGGAGATTTGGCCGCTCGTTACGAGCAGAATGCCCCCAGCGCTGCCGCTGCCGATGCAGCCCTGGCGGATGCAACGTCACTCCCGACTGGGCACACATTCGAAACCGCGCAAGAAGCGCATGCGGACTTCCCGGTCGAGCAGCCCACGGCTGGGGATAACCAGGATATTTCCGGTGAATGGGAGCATTCCCTGGCCATCAGCGATGACGGGACAGCAGCGGAAGCCACACGCGCTGGCACCAGGCCGGAGGAGAGTAATCCTGAAATCGATGAGATCGCCGAGGAGATTCGTTTCTACCTCGAACACTACATGACCGACCAGGCCCAAACGGCCTTCGAAAAGCTGGAAACACTGACACACGACGTCAAGGTCCTTGACCCCTTGCGCACGGCAATCGAGTCGGCGGCGGTGAATCCGGCTGAAGAATCCGAGCCGGAGATTACGGAAATTCCCGCTGGCGATCCGGGGATGCCTGAATTTGGATTGGAAACGCCATCCGCCGCTGGAATACATTCCGGCCTTTCTGCAGATCACGGAGAAACGCACAGCGGCCTTTCCGCGGGCACGATGGGTGCCGCGGTTTCGGAGCCCCCGCGCGAGGAGAGCCTTGAGGCGATGGCTGCGCAGCCCGAATCGGCGGAATTGCAGTCCAAGACCTCAGCGGAAGACAGCGATCTGGCCCATCTGGCTGCGGAGCTGGAAAGCTTGTTGGGGGATTCTTTCCCCGGACCTGCCCCTAACGCGCCAGATGGAGTGGAATCCGCGCCAAGCGAATCGGCTCAAACGCAACCGGCAGAGATGGAACTCCCCAGCGTAGCGCTCCCCGGTTGGCCGAGTGCAGTTTCCGCAGAGCATGAAACCGCGGCGGCTCCTGCTGAAGTTGCTCCGGAGATCAGCGCGAAGGCTAGCGCGTTTGCTTCGTCCAAGAACGACGAGGCTCCTGAAATGGCGGCCAGCGCGGCAGCAACGGCAACCGGAATGAGCCTCACTCATGGTCCGGCACCAGCGCAGTTGGTGAGTCCGCAAGTTACGCAATCGACAAACAGCGTGGATCTCACGGAGATCTTCGGTGAACTGAAACACGAACTCGAGGAAGGCAGCTTCGCTTCCGACGACGATCCGGAAACGCATTACAACTTGGGCGTCGCGTTCCGCGAAATGGGCTTGCTCGATGAAGCGATTGCTGAACTGCAGAAGGTGTGCGCGGCCATCGATCACGGGCACCGCTTCACCCAAACCGTGCAAGCCTATACCTGGCTGGCACAGTGTTTCCTCGACAAGGGCGTACCGGATGCCGCCATCCGCTGGTATGAGAAGGCATTGAACATTCCCGAACTGGACGGCGAGTCGCGTGTCGCCATCAACTATGAACTGGGATCCGCCTGCGAAAGCGCGCACGACAAGCCGGCGGCGTTGCGCCATTTCACGTATGTCTACGGAGCGAATATCGATTATCGCGACGTGGCCGAGCGAATTCAGGCCCTGAAGTCGTAGAATGCCAAGGGTGGGGCCGGCAGCGCGCAAGGGATGGAGTGATCCCATGCGAATCCGTGGATGAAGCAGCTGGAAGTGGCCCGGAACCGGAAGACCCACAACAACGCTCGCGATGATCTCCGATCCCAAGCTGCCTTTCCCAGGCGAACCAGCCGTTGCCGAGGCGCCGCTCGCGCCGCCGGTCGAAGGCAATCGCGAGAAGCCGGCTCTTGCTCCGCAACGCGTTTCCTCCTCTCGTTTATGGCTGCGCCGCCTGGGAGTCTTGTTGTTCGTGTTCTTGTGCGCAACCCTGGGCGTGATGCTAATGATTCTGCCTTGGCGGCCAGAGTGGTCCGACAACAGCTTGCTTTTCTCGTATCCAGCGATTCACGAAATCGTATGCAGCGGGTTTGCCCGCGGGATTGTCACAGGCTTGGGCCTGATCAACGTCTGGATGGGGTTTTGGGAAGCAATTCGGTATAGAGAAGATTGAAGATCGTCCTTGGACCTTCGCCGTCGGTCGTTGGCGATGCGGGTGGAAATTGTAGTTCATCCAAATCCTCGATCGTCGTCCGCAGAATATGCATGCAGTTGACGACAGGCCTTCTGTTGAGAGTAGCGAGCGGGTAGTGACGAGCGATCACTTAAGAAGCAGCAACAAATTGGCACTATGAGCGAACACAAACTTAAACCGGCTCTATTGGCCTATAACAACGAAACGTTCCTGGCATCGCCCGACGGCCGGATTCTGCGGCTACTGTCGGAATACATCGAGCCGCTCTCGCGCTTCCGCCGCGAACAAATCCAGGACACGGTGGTTTTTTTCGGGTCGGCGCGCGTGCACAGCCAGCACTCGGCCAACCATCAACTGAACGACGTGCGCAGCAACGGCGCCGCGGTTGCCACGGCGCAACAGGCGGTCAACATGAAGCGCGCCGAAGCGGCCGTGGATATGGCGCGCTACTACGAAGACGCGCGGCGTCTCGCTTACCTGCTGACCGAGTGGTCGGCGCAAATTCCCGCGCGGCGGCGGCGATTCGTGGTGACGACGGGAGGCGGGCCGGGAATCATGGAGGCGGCCAACCGCGGGGCGCACGAAGCGGGAGGGAGAACGATCGGACTGAACATCAACCTGCCGTTCGAGCAGTTCCCGAATTCCTACATCACGCCTGCGCTGAATTTCGAATTCCACTACTTCTTCATGCGCAAGTTCTGGTTCGCATATCTAGCGAAGGCCCTGGTGATTTTTCCGGGCGGCTTTGGAACGCTCGACGAACTGTTCGAAATCCTGACACTGGCGCAGACGGAGAAACTGGCAAAAAAAATCGTGGTGGTTATCTACGGCAGCGAGTACTGGAAAAGGATCGTCAATTTCGAAGCCATGGCCGACGCCGGGATGATCGCGCCCGAGGACCTGGATCTGTTCAAGATGGCGGACTCTCCGGAAGAGAGTTTCGAGTTCCTGAAAGCAGGCCTGACCAAGTACCATCTCGGGCCGCAGCAGCCCAAACGCAAGGGCGAGGCGGCGACGCCGGAAATCGCGAAAACGCGGCCGTAGGGCTGTGAGGCAAGGCCGCCGGGTTCGGGTTCTCCGGCAGTGGTTCTCCCGAACTCAGGGCCTACCGGCTTCGGATGCCTACCCTACCCCCACCCCCCAACCCATACTGCTGTCTACTGGAATCAATATTTTATGAGGAATTTCCAGCCAAAATCTTGATTTCTTTATAGTTAAAGGCAAAATCTCGGAATTATGCCTTTGACAAACCCAGAATAATTTGGGGTCACAACTGTTAGTGATGGCGTTCATTGCATGGATGCGCTAGCAGACTCCCAGGTTAGCGCGCAACGAACGCGCGCGAACCTGGGCCACCAGGCGAACCTGGGCCACCAGGCCCTCAGCGGCTGGAAGCCGCGATCTCGTTGCGGCGCGTACGGCACGACTAAAGTCGTGCCCTTCCCGATCACAATCTGCACTCTACAGCAACGCGAGAAATGCTCTAGACGAGAATAAAAAAGGAGCCTGGGCGAACCCAAGCTCGAAGGTTTTGTCGTCTATCGAAAAGCCTTAGGAAACTCCGATTAAGTACCTCAGGGGCTAAAGCCCCGCGAATTTCCGGGCAATTCTGCGGACGGCCTAAAAGGCCGTCCCCTTCAAGACGCGACTTAATCAGACTCTCCTTAGAAAGTAAAGCGCAGAGAGAACTGGCCGAACCGGCGCTCGTCGTTGTTGCCGCCTTCGGCCAAGCTGCCCAAGCCTCCCTTAAGCCCTGTGACCTGCAGTGGTCCAAACGGCGTGTTGGGCGCTGGCTGGGATTGGGCGATAAGGAATGTGTTTGTGTACATATTGTGGTGATTGAAAATGTTGAAACCTTCGGCACGGAAGACCAAGCCGAAACGCTCGGTGAGCTTGAAATTCTTGCCCACTGCTGAATCGAGGTTCCAGGCACCCGGTCCGCGGAGAACATTGCGGCCGATCATTCCGCTTGGAAATGGCCCGAAGTCGGAAATACCCAGGGTCGGGTTGAGAGGAGTTTCAAGTGCTTGTGTTCCTGTTGGTGTTGTTACAGTATAAGTATTTGCCGGCGTCGGCAAGTTCATCAGAAGGAAGTCGTTCGTACCTATCGAGGTGGGATTTTTACTGACATGGTAGTTCGTGATTGGGGTTGATGGAGTGAGCCGGGGCAGAACGTAGAAGTTGAAGATGTTGTCAAGATCGTAGGCGTTAAAAGGGACGCCGGTGCGGGCGGTGAAGACACCCACAAGGGACCAGCCTCCCAACGCCTCGCCCAAGCCCTTTCCGCTCTTGTACCAGGGGGTTTCCCAGATGGGGGAAACGACGAAGCGACTCCGGACGTCATAGTCGGAGCTGCCCCAGTCCAGCATCGGGGTAAGAGCATCGGTGTAACCAAGGCTGCCGTACCCGTTGCCAGATCCTCCCTGTATGCTATCGGAGAAGGTGGAACTTAAATCGTCCAGCGAGTGGGACCAGGTGTAGTTGCCAACCAAACTCAAACCGGTGTTGTGCAGGTTCTGGGTCTGGAAGTGGGCAGTAAAGCCGTTGTAGCTGCTGCTGCCTCCGCTACCGCGCAGGTTGATATTCGTGTATTGAAAGTTCGGCCGCGTCAGACATGCCCCATTTCCGCTGACGTTAGCTGCATTGCACAGCGGGTTACTGAGGTTGGGAGCGTCGCCCAGATACTCCTGGCCAGCACCCTGGAGATTGTAGTTGTCGAGGTCATAAAGGTGAACGCCGTGAGCACCGCTGTACCCTATGTCCACAATCGTGTTGCGAGCTATTTGGCGCTGCAAGGACAGGCTCCAGAACTGGGTCTGGGCCACATGGATGTGGGGGTCCATCCAACGCAGCTCGACCGGCGGGAGGCAATACACTGCGGGGCC
>Ga0187781_10004416_pt1 | contig 10458 bp, 7 predicted proteins | sample 0715_SJ02_MP02_2_FD_132447 | JGI IMG/M metagenome (GOLD analysis project Ga0187781, IMG submission 132447) | Tropical peat soil microbial communities from peatlands in Department of Meta, Colombia - 0715_SJ02_MP02_20_MG | ecosystem: Environmental > Terrestrial > Soil > Wetlands > Peat | place...
CGGGGCTCTCCGCGGGGCTCGCGTGGGCGGGCCGGCCGGATTCGTACCCAAGTGAAGCAAGCACCTCGCGGGCCACTTCGACGTCGTCGAAGGGAATCGATCCTTCTCGGGTGGTCTGCGTTTTTTCATGGCCCTTGCCGGCGAGCAGAACGATGTCGCCGGGCGCGGCTTCTCCGATTGCGAGCGCGATGGCCTTGCGGCGGTCGGGCTCGGTGGTGTAGTTGGTGCCGGACTGCTGCAACCCGGACCTTTGTAATCCAACCAGCGCATCATTCATTATGGCGAGCGGATCCTCGGAACGCGGGTTGTCGGAGGTGAGCACGACGAAGTCGCTTCCTTTGCCGGCGGCCTCGCCCATAAGAGGACGCTTGGCACGGTCGCGATCGCCGCCGCAGCCGAAAAGGGTGATGACTCGTCCTGTGGAGCGACGGGCGTCCCCGCCCGTCGAACCGCGATTCGTCTCTGCACCGGCGCTTCGGGTTACAAAGTCGCGGGCCAGAGCGGTGAGGTTGCGAAGCGCGTCGTCGGTGTGGGCATAGTCGACAACGACGGTGAAGGGCTGGCCGCAATCGACGCGCTCGAAACGACCGGGGACGCGAGTGAGATTGGCGATGCCCTGAACGATAGCCTCGACGGGATGGCGGGCAGGAATGCCCGCTCCACACAACCGCGCGTAGGCTGCGGCTGCGGCCGCGAGCGCATTGTAGACGTTGATATCGCCGATCAGAGGGGTCCAGATGGCGAGCTGGCACGCGGGAGTGATCATTTGAAAGCGCGTGCCACGCGTGGTGATTTCGATCGCTTCGGCGTGGAAGTCGCCGGCGGCGAGCCCGTAGGAATAGGCGACGGAGCTTTTTTCCCTGGCGAGAGCGAGAAGCTGGCGGCCGTATTCGTCGTCAATGTTGAGGATGGCGGCGCGCGGCGGTTCGGTGCCGCAGCCTTCGAACAACACCTGCTTGGCGCGGAAATACTCGTCCATCGTTTTGTGATAGTCGAGGTGGTCGCGCGTGAGATTGGTGAAGACGGCCACGTCGAACGGAATGCCGAAGACGCGCTGCTGGGCAAGCGCGTGGGAAGAAACTTCCATTACGGAGTCAGTTACACCTTCTGCCAAGCCCTGAGCGAGCAGTTGATTCAGTTCGAGCGCTTCGGGCGTGGTGTGCGGGGCAGGGAAGACCTTGCCGGCGACGTGATATTCGATGGTGCCGACGAGCGCGGTTTTGTGTCCGGCGGCTTGAAGAATCGATTCGAGGATGAAGGCAGTGGTGCTTTTGCCATTGGTGCCGGTGATGCCGATGTTCGCAATGCGCTCGGCGGGGCGCTTGTAGAAATTGGAGCTGAGGCGTGCGAGAGCGCGGCGTCCGTGGGGGACTACGGCCCAGGCGACGTCGGGGTGCGGCGTTTCGGTGGCCGAATCGGTAACGATCGCGACGGCTCCTCCGGCGATGGCTTGATCGATGAAGCGATTGCCGTCGCTCGATTCTCCTTTCATGGCGACGAAGACGAAGCCGGGACGGACGCGCCGGGAGTCGTAGTCAAGACCTTTGACGGTGGGATTTCCGGCCGGGCTTCCGGCCGAGTTTCCGCCTTGGGAGAGGATCTCCGCACCATCGAGGAGTTGTTGGAAGGTCATCGAAGTGATTATAAATAGCAGAGACCGATGATTTACGGATGTACAAACCCGATGTTTACTGCGAAGGCCATGCTTAAAATCGTTAGTACACTATTGTGCTCTTTCTGCTTTCTGAATGCGCAAGTCTTAAAGGGCGGCGCGGCCAACCAAGCGGAGCAGGCTAATTTTGGCATCGAGGATCCTAAGCCTCAGCGGCCAGTGGATCTCACGCGAGCGGCACTCGACGCACTGAGCAAAGACGAGCGGGTTGCCCGCTGTCTAAAAAAGAATGGCCTAAGTGCTCAGGAATTACCGTCAAATTGGTTTGTTGCATCTGAAATTCACCTTGATGGGCCGAACGAGGAGGACCTTGTTGTCTTACCTGGGGGTCGTATACCCGATACGCCTAAAGGCGCGATTTCGCCCAACGTGTGCTTGCTGGGAGCCAACACGGGCCAAATGTGGGTTTTGAGGAAAATGCAGACTGGCTTTCAAGTCGTCCTGAGTCAGATTGGATTAGGCATGAATGTGCTCGCGACGAGGACCGGCGGTTTTCGAGATATTCAGGTTGGTGCGGCGGTGGGTGGCTACGTCGATGGAATGGGGTACCAGTTTGACGGAAACCTGTACCAAATAAGTAGACGCACATCCGAACTGGTCGGCGCAAAAGTTCCCGATGACCTTACAGGGTATGAAAGCAAGAGTCTGTTTCAGCTGCCGGGCCAATCTCGTGAATCCATTTGTTCCCAGGCAAGAGAATGGATTTGGGAAATGTGGTGGCAGAAACGCTCATATCTAACCGTCGAAATGCATGACGACGAGGCGGATGAAACAACTTCCTACTACATCGCTCCCGACTCGAAGGGCGAGTGGCAAATCACCATGAAAATACACCGGGTTTTGCGTGCGACGCCGACACAGGGCAGCATTACGGAAGACAAACTGTCGATTGCAACAGATATCGAACGGATCGAACCTACAGCAGAGGGAGCTTCGCATCGTCCCCGCGTGATTCCCGACACCGAAGTAGTCCCAGAGTCAAAGTACAGACTCCAGTTTCTCGATTACGGCGACCGCATCATAGCGACGCTCTGAAGGTCATCTGCCAAACCGCACGGTCACTCTCGCCCCCGCTGCTACGTGTGCTCCCGGCTGCGGGGATTGCTCGCGGGCTACGCCGCTGCCGATGACGTCGAGATCGAGTCCGGCGTCTTGCGCCACTTCCATCGCGCCGCGAAGGGTCTTGCCCAAGAATGATGGCACCTCGATTCCTCCTTCTTCCACGGCGAGAACCACGGTGCTGCCCGGTGGCGATTTCGGGGGTGCGTCGTCCCCATTGGAGTTGGCTGAACCTTGCGCTGATGAAGACTGACCGTTAACACTCCCACTCAAGCCAAAACCAGGCTTGAGTGGGGCACCCGGCGCGGTAGCTGAGTTGTGCGCGGCTTCGGCCGGAGACAGAGGCTCCCGCTGTCTTTGCGCTGCGGGGACGATTTGTGCGGCTACGGAAACCGGGGCTGCCGGCTGCGCTGCAGGTTTTGGCTGCGCTGCGCTGGCTGCGCTCGCCGAATTGGCTTGCGCCTCAGTTGCGGATTCAGCCACGTCGAGGCTCTCGCCCAGGTGGTCGGGCGAGCTTTCGTCGAGACTCGTCTCCGGCACGTTGCGGCGGGCGAGCAGAACCTGGCGGCTCGCGGGCAGTTCCACGTCATGCGGCACATGCTGATACTCAAGCACCTGCTGCACGATGCGCTGGAAAACGGGAGCGGAAACCTGTCCGCCCTGATGCAGGCCGACCGCGGAATCAAGAATGACGACGACGGCTATTTGCGGATTGTTGATGGGCGCAAAACCGGCGAACGAGCCCACGTATTTTGTCTTCGAGTAGGCATGAGTCTCGGGATCGACTTTCTGCGCGGTGCCGGTTTTGCCCGCCGAGGTATAGCCTTCGAGAATCGCCTTGCGGCCCGTGCCGTGCAGCACCACGCCCTGCAGCATCTGCTTCATTTGCGCGGCGGTGAGCGGGGAGATCACGCGCGTCCCCGCAACCGGATGGAAAGCGACCGTTTGAGGACCAGATTTCGGCGCAACCGTGCCGGCAACGATACGCGGAGGCACGCGCACGCCATCGTTGGCGATGGTGGAGATGAGCCCGGCCAGCTGCAGCGCGGAGATTCCGATCTCCTGACCCATGGAAATGGCGGCGAACGAGACCTTCGACCAGCGCTCGACCGGCTTGGTCATGCCGCGGGTTTCACCGGGGAGTTCGATGCCGGTCTGCTGGCCGAATCCGTAGGCGCGAATGTACTTGTAAAGGCGGTCGTTGCCGAGACGCATGCCGACCTTGATGGCGCCGACGTCGCTCGATTCGGCAATGATGTCGGCGACCGAGAGAATGCCGTGCGCCCTGCTGTCGCGGATGCGCATGCCGTTGATGACGATCGAGCCCATCTGACAGTCGAACATTTCGTCGGGGCGCGTGACCTTTTCTTCGAGGGCGCCGGAGATGGTGACCATCTTGAAAGTGGAGCCGGGCTCGTAGATGTCGCTGACGGCGCGGTTTTTCAGCGACTCGGGACGAATTTCCTTTTTGTTGTTGGGATTGAATGTCGGGCGATTGGTGAGCGCGAGGATTTCGCCGGTGTGCGGGTTCATGACGACCACGGTTCCGGCGATGGCCCTGGTTTCTTCCATGGCGCGTTCGAGTTCGCGCTCGGCGATGTACTGGATGTTCTGGTCGATGGTGAGGACGAGGTTCTCGCCAGGCTCCGGTTCCTTCTCCACGCTGGAAAACCAGCGCTTGCGGGCGTCGACCGAGATCATCAGCCGGCCGGGCCGGCCCTGCAGGTCGTCGTTGAACTCGCGCTCCAGGCCGCTCAGGCCCTGGTCATCCGTCCCGACGTAGCCGAGCACCTGGGCGGCGAGCTCTTGCTTGGGATAAAAGCGTTTGGGCTCTTTCTGAAAATGAATGCCTTGCAGATTCAGGGCCTTGATGCGCTCGACGGTTTCGGCGTCGGCCTTGCGCGCGATCCAGCAGAAAGTCTTGTGGGCTTTGCAGTCGGCGAGCACTACACGCGGGTCGTCTTTGGTGATGCGCGCGATCAGGCTGACGGTATTCGCGAGGTCCGGAGTTTCGGTCGGAACGATAAAGGCGGAGTCCACTTGGATGGACATCGCCAGCTCGTTGCCGGCGCGGTCGTAGATAATGCCGCGGCGTGGTGAAAGCTCAAAGCTGCGCTGTTGCTGGTGCACGGCGCGGCGTTCGAAATCGCCGTAACAGAAAATCTGGAGATAGACGAGGCGAACACAGATGATGACGAGCCAGAAGCAGAGGAGTCCGCAGAGGTAGTAGAGCCGGAGTTTGGAATGATTGGGAGCGTTGCTTGCTGGCATTTGAGTTCCCAGTTCCCGACTTCCAGTTCGAAGCCCTCAGTTTCCAGTTAGAGTCATTCCATCTGAGAACCGGGAACTGAGAACTCAAATCTCTATCGGACCGCCGATACCACGGCCACCGGCCGCACACTCGCCATGACCGGCGCGCCCGGGTCGGCGATGCTATCCATTGGGACTACTTGCCCCGGAGTCGGCGCCTGCAGGCCCAGCTTGCGAGCGACGGCGTCGATGCGCTCGGGGCTGCGCAGGGAAGCCTCTTCCAGGCGCAATGCCTGGTTCATACCCGCCAGGTCGTCGCGTTCTGCGCGCAGCGCTTCGATCTTGTATCCATACTCGATGGCTCGGAAATGCTGCAGGGCGTAGCCCATGACGAGCAAAAACAGGACGCACAAGGTGATGCCGAAGATGCGCATTTCGCGGGCGCGGCGCGGGTCTTCCACCTTGACAAGGCGGGAGTTGTCGATGCGCTTGCGGAAGTAGATTTCCGGCGTGCCCAGCCAGCAGGACTTGCGCCGATTGGAAGGAACCGCCATTTGCATCGCTACGGCCGCACTCATGGTTTATGCCACTCCGAGAAGTTTGGAATCGTAAACAGGAGCTTCTTCGACGGTTGGCAGCCACGCTTCGTTAACCAGGGGATCGGGGACCGGGAGTTGGTTGGCTAAGTCGGGGACTTGTGCCACTCGCATCTCCTGTGCCGCGCGCTCAACCGTCGCAATCAGTTCTTCAATCAATGTGCCGGTATACATCGTTTTGTAATTCCAATTTCACTTCCGGACGCGGCCTTGTTTTGGCTTCGTGTTGGCCGCTCCGGAACAACTCCACCACAGAGTCTGCGTTTCGCCTTTCGGCTTGCGCTTTACTGAACTTTTTACCCGGCACGCCTTACCATCACCGCACCGGGTGGTCCGGCAGTTTCTCCGGACAAACCTGCTTGTGTGGCGGCGAGGCTTGGCCCCGCCGGACGGGGCAGAGCCCCGTCCCCACACTCAAACTCTCTCCGCCGCCCGCAACTTGGCGCTGCGCGAGCGCGGGTTGCGATCGATCTCTTCCGCGGTCGCCGTCACCGGCTTTTTCGTCAGCAGCCCGTATACGCCTTGCTTTGCGCCGTCGCGCATCGCATCCTTGACGATCCTGTCTTCGAGCGAGTGGAAGCTGATCACCACCAGCCTTCCACCCGGCTTCAGCACGCGAGGCGCCGCCTCCAGCAGTGCTTTTAGATCGTCCAGTTCACGGTTTACGAAGATTCGGAGAGCTTGAAAGGTGCGCGTCGCGGGATGAATTCTTCTTTCAGCCTGATTCATGGGCCGGGCCGCGGCTGATATGACGTCAGCAAGTTGCTTTGTCGTCATAATCGGCCGCGACCGGACCAAGGCTCTGGCGATTCTCCGCGACCTCCTTTCCTCACCGAATTCGTAAATCACATCGGCAAGCTTGCGCTCGTCGAGGTGGTTTACCACTTGTTCGGCGGTCTGCCCTGACATCGGATTCATCCGCATGTCCAAAGGCGCATCCGCCTGAAAACTGAATCCGCGCGCCGCGTCGTCGAGCTGCAAACTGCTCACGCCCAGGTCGGCGATTAAACCGTCGATAGTCGCTGGTCGTTGGTCGTTCGCCAGATCAGCGAACGAACCATGCAGCAACGTAATCGTCGGCCAGTCCTGTCGTTGGTCGTTGGTCGTTAGTCGTTCGGGAAGCTCGCTGACGACTGACGACTGACGACTAACGACCGGAGCGAGCCTTCGGCGCGCGACCTCCAGCGCCGCCGGATCCTTATCGAAGCCAATCAAATGTCCCGGTGCGCCGAGGCGTTTTGCTATTTCGAAACTGTGCCCGCCCAGGCCCACCGTGGCATCCAGATAAGTTCCGCCACGCTGTACGGCCAGAAAATCGATCGCTTCTTTTAAAAGAACCGGAACGTGGCCATGCTGCCCACGCCCACCCCACTCGGGGATGTTTTGTCCAAAACCCATTCCAGCTAGATGCCCAGGTCGTTGAGCGTCTTTGTGTCGTCATCCGTGAAAGGCTCGTTGATCTCCTTGTCGAGCGCTTCCAGGTTGCGAACTTCCAGGTAGGTCAGATTGCCGAGCACTGCCACGTCGCCGCGAATCTGCGCTGCCTCGCGCAGAGTCTGCGGAATCAGCAGACGCCCCTGCCCGTCCATCTCTACGACCTGCCCGTAGTAATTCGTGCGCGTCAAAAACTTCTTCTTCGTGGGATTGAAGGTCGGCAGATGCGCCAGCTTCTGCTCGATCCGTTCCCACTCCTCGAAGGGATATATCTGGGCACTTATGCCATCGAGGCTGGTTATGTAAAATCTCAGGGCATACTTTTCGTCGATCACCCGTTTGAATTCGGCGGGGACTTTGAGCCGTCCCTTTTCGTCGACGCGAGTTGGGTGGTTGCCGCGAAACATGCGCTCTGCCGTAACCAGGACTCTTTTTTGTGGCTGCTACCACAGCCAACAGCACGACGAGGGAGGTAGAAGCGGTCAAAAAGCAGGTGGAATCGGGTTCGTTTGGGCTCGTTATTGGGGTGTCAGCTTCAGAAACCACTGGCGCCTCGAAAGTTAAAAATTCCTGGCCCGAACTCTATCGTCTGTTCCACTTCCAACCACTTTTGACCACATCCTACGCCTAAATCGTTTGTTGTCAATAGGAAACTTTGAGGTTGATGTGCCAAGATGGGACTCCAAGGGAGGAGCACAAGATGTTGCGGTTAACGAGAAATATGACCGCAAGAGGTTGGGTTTAGGAAACTGGTTCGCCTCCTTAAGTTTCGTTATTTGTTCGCCTTAGGGCAGAACGGTGAACGGCAGAAATCTGTGGAAAACAGAGTGACTCTTGGTCAGATGCCCGTTGACCGCGTCGTCCAATCTAATTCACTACCTGCGAAAGCGATGCCGAACTGCCAGTAAAACCGCTGCTGCCGCTGTAGGTCGCCGTAATGTTGTGCGTACCCGAGGCCAGCTTTGAGGTTGAGAAACCTGCTGTCCCGCTCTTGACCTCCAAAGTTCTTAGCAATGTTGTGCCATCGTAGAAGGCCATGCGCCCAGTCGGGCTGCCGCTGAACTGTGGTGAAACGGTAGCAGTGAGAGTAACGGACTGCCCCGCGGATGAGGGATTCTGCGAGGAGACCAAGGCGGTTGTGGTGCTGGCCTGGCTGACGACCTGCTTCATGATGTTCGAAGTGCTGCCATCCCCATTCCAGTCACCGCCGTATATTGCCTTGACCATGGTCGCCGGCGGCTTGAGCGTCGAGGTGGTAAAGGTGGCGATGCCGTTGCTGCCGATTACGCCGCTGCCCAGCACGTTCTGCCCGCTCTGAAATGTGACCGTTTCACCGACCGGGGACCCCTGGATGGAGACGGAAGCGCTAAGCGTTACCGCCTGGCCGTAAATGGATGGATTCGGTGAAGAGCTAAGTTTCGTCGTGCTCGGATAAGCCCAAGGGTTGGCCGCAAACACAACGCCCTTTCCGTCCGATCCGCCGCCCATGGTCGTGCCTAACAGCGCCCCGTAGCCGTTCGGTGCGGTGCCAAAAATCAGATTGCCGATCGGTCCGGCTCCGCCCGACCCGTTGAAACTTGAATTGCGTATATACTTCCAGACGTAGCCGCAACCGCAGGGGCCTCCGGTATACAAAAGCTCGAAAACGGTTCCGCCGCCGTACAAGCCGCCTCCGGATGTCGTTCCCGAAAGGTCAAGGCCGCCATCGCTCCAGAGTGTTCCCAGTGGTTGGGAGCCGTCGCCAGTTTCGCCCGTAAAAGAGTGGAGAACCGTCTGCGTCCAGCCCGTTTTCGGGTGGGTCAGCATGTATACAGTTCCTTTGCCCGCAGTCCCACCTGCCACTGTCGTGCCGAACACGATGGTCGTATCGTAAAGGGAACCCCATCCCGTCGTAAGGGAGGGGGTTGACTCTGCTCCGTATCCGTCCTTTGTCGAAGTGGATGAAAAGAAATGGACCGTAGATGTATTCCAGCCACCGCTGCCGTTCGGCGATAACTCGTAGACCACACTGTAGGCAGTGGTGAAGAGATTGCCCCAGTAATCCATGGCCACTCCCGACACGCTCGACCCGCCCGCAAACAACGAGGCAATCACGCTATTCGTCCAACCGGTTCCGGACGGGCTCAGTTCGAAGACGGTTCCACTCCCGTCGCCGCCGTTGTAGGTCTTGCCATAGAAATTTCCCGCTGCGTCGGTGATGAGACCGTTGACGGGATTGGCGCCATCGGCGCCGCCCACAAAGCTATGCAGAACAGTCTCGTTCCAGCCAGTACCTTCCGGACTCAGTTCGAACACGGCTCCGTATCCATTGGCGCCGCCGTTGTAGGCGGTTCCGTAGAGGTTTCCCGCGCTATCGATGGTCAGGTAAGAGTAATAGGGATTGGCCCCATCGTCCCCTCCGGTGAAACTGTAGAGGACGGTCTCATTCCAACCTCCGGAGCCGTTTGGCAAAAGCTCAAAAACGGTCCCATATCCCCACGTACCGCCGGAGTAGGTCGTGCCGTAGAGATTGCCGCCACTGGCGGTGAGGCCCTGGGGATCGCCGCCATCGCTACCGCCGGTGAAGTTGTAGATGGGAAGCTCGGGTTGCGCCTGCACCGAGCGAGCGGCAAGCAGCAGCAGCGCAACGAGCACGGTAAGTTTCAGAGCGATTTGTATGTGGTTTGCTCCGGGTGAGTGCATCCGCCCTCCTTAAATATGAATCTGCTTTTGTTGTGCAGTCCCCGCGTTGACCTCGTTCAGATATCGGGCGAGCGGCGCGCTTTGACTGCGCTTCTTCTTCCGGTTTCGGGGGATTTTCAGCTGAGTTAAATGGATACCCTTCAGGGCGTTCTGTCAGCGAAAGCTGTCACCCACGGATGTTCGTAGAAGGCCGCCGTTGAAACAGGACTGATTTAGGCATGCCGCGGTACGATTCTGGATACCGCACGGACTACTAGTCTGAGCCTCGTTCGGATTCCTCTACAAACACTCCCCGCGGCAAACCGCCGACGACAATGCCCACAAGCACCGCAGCCAAAATCGTGTAGCCGCCTTCGATCCAAAGGAAGTTCGGCGCATAGCCCGAACGGCCAACCACCAGCCAACCAGCGGTCGCCAACACCCACAGCGAAACTGAAACCTGGAGACCACGCCACACGGTGCGCGTCCCCATCCAGGCAAGCAAGGCGGCAGCGCAATAGGCAAAGAGCAGGCAGACCGCGACCGTGAGCAGATGGGGCATCCAGGTGCGGGCCAGGTCATGGGCTTCCTGGTCGGTAAGGCCGACCGAGCTCGCCCATACAGAACGAAATACATATTCGGAGTGCCATACCACCCCGAGCAACCAGGCCGCGCCGGTTGCGATCAACGCGGGCAAGTGGGCGATGCGACTCTCCACCGGCCGGACAGCGGGATGCGACTCGGGAATTGCGAGCTCCGCATCGGGGATGCAGGCCTGATCGCATC
>Ga0187781_10004417_pt1 | contig 10458 bp, 6 predicted proteins | sample 0715_SJ02_MP02_2_FD_132447 | JGI IMG/M metagenome (GOLD analysis project Ga0187781, IMG submission 132447) | Tropical peat soil microbial communities from peatlands in Department of Meta, Colombia - 0715_SJ02_MP02_20_MG | ecosystem: Environmental > Terrestrial > Soil > Wetlands > Peat | place...
GCCGACTGCGTCGTGCCGCTGTCGCGCACGGTCGATTCGGAACACGCTGCCATGATGCTGGTAAATCCGCTCAGCGCCTGGGCGCTGGTCGATATCGCCCGGCGCGGCCATCATCGGGCTATCATCCAGACGGCGGCGGCGAGCGCGCTCGGCAAGATGGTCGTACGACTGGGCCGCCGCTTTTCGCTCCCGGTGATCAACGTAGTGCGTCGCTTGGAGCAGGCAGAGGAATTGCGCGCGCTCGGCGCCGGGCACATCGTGGTCTCCACCGACGCTCATTTCGAGCGCGAGCTGACCTTGCTGGCCCGTCGCCTCGGCGCTACGCTTGCGCTGGAAGCGGTTTCGGGCGATCTCACCCACCGCGTGCTCGACGCGATGCCGCGCGGCGGCCAGGTGCTGGTCTACGGCGCGCTTTCGCTTGAGGCGGCCCTGGTGAATCCGGCGGCACTGATCTTCGAGGACAAACGCGTGGCCGGCTTCTGGCTGACCAAGTGGTTGCGGGGCATGAGCCTGTGGGACCGCTTCCGAGTCGCGCGGCAAGTGCAGGGCATGCTGGCGGGCGATCTGCAGAGCCGGGTACAAGCGCGATTGCCGCTTGAAGCCGGCGCCGAGGCGCTGGAACAATACGCGCGGAACATGGGCGCAGGCAAAGTGCTGTTCGTGCCGTCAACTCGGAGCGCTTGACGAGTCGGACCGCGTGCGCCGCGGGATTATCAACTGCTGACGATTGCTGATATCTGACAACTCCTCACATGCTTCAGGAAATCCACATCCAGAACTACGCCGTCATCGAGAGCCTGACCGTCGAATTTCACCCCGCCTTCAACGTACTGACGGGCGAGACCGGCTCCGGCAAGTCGATTCTGGTGGATGCGCTGGATCTTGCGCTCGGCGGCCGCGCTTCGCCGGACGTAATCCGCACGGGCGCCGATCGCGCCACAGTCACGGCCGTCTTTCGGTCCGAAGGCGGCGGACGGCGCGGCGCCAAGGTACCGTGGCGCGAGTGGCTGGAGCGTTACGGCGTGCGCGGCGAAGCCGAGATGGAGATCATTCTGCGCCGCGAGATTCAAGCCGGAGGGCGCAGCCGCCTGCTGGTCAACGACGAACCGGTCACGCTCGCAGCGGCCAAAGAGCTGACGCCGCTGCTGGTGGAGATCCACGGACAGGGCGAACACGCGTCGCTGCTCCTGCGTGAAGCGCAACTTGATCTGCTCGATGCTTTCGCGCGCGACGCCGAACGCCTGGACGAGGTCGCCGGTCTTTACGCGCGTCGCCGCGAACTCGAACGTGAATGGTCGAGCCTCAACCAGAGCGAGCAGGATCGCCTGCGCGCGCTCGATTTGCTTCGCTTCCAGGTGCAGGAGCTGACTGCAGCCCGGCTCGAGGCTGGCGAGGACGAGACCCTCGAGTCAGAACGCGCGGTGCTGAGGAATCTCGAAAAGGTCCGGAGTGCAGCGTCCGCCGCCCACGCGGCGCTCTATGAGGAAGAAGGTTCGGCGCTGGCGCGTCTCAATGCGGCCGAGCACGCGCTCGATGAACTCGGGCGCTACGAGCGGTTCTTCGAGTCTTACCGCGAGCCCCTGACTGCCGCGCGTGTGGCTCTCGACGATCTGGCCCGCGCGCTCGGCGACTATCTCGGCAGGCTGGAAGCCGATCCGGCGCGTCTCGTCGAAGTCGAAGACCGCCTGGCGTTGCTCGACCGCCTGAAGCGCAAATACGGCGGCTCCGTGGACGCGATGCGGGCATTCGCCGGGCGCGCGCAAGCCGACCTGGCAGGTCTGGAGCACGCCGACGAGCGTCGCGCCGAAGTATCGCGCGGGCTCGAAGCCGCGGCCAGGAGCTATCGCAAAGCGGCCGAGTCGCTGTCGCGCGAGCGCCGCGAAGCTGCGTCGCGGCTGGCAAAGGACGTCCATCGCGAACTGGCGCAGCTTGGCATGGATAAGGCCCGATTCGAGGTCCACTTCGAAGACGAGGATTCCAGCGCCGGCAGCGGCGGCGGGACGAGTGCTGCCGCGAGCGAAAGTGGATTTCCAGGCTTTATGGGAGGCCGCAAGGGAATCGACCGCGTGCTCTTCCTGGTGTCGCCGAATCCCGGCGAGGATCTGCGGCCGCTCGACCGTGTGGCTTCAGGCGGCGAAATCTCGAGGCTGATGCTGGCGCTGAAGACCGTCATCGCCGGCGCCGCGGCGCGCGAGGGCGATGGCGGACCGCGCACGCTGGTGTTCGACGAGGTGGACGCGGGCATCGGCGGCCGGGTCGCGGAGTGCGTGGGCGAGCGGCTGAAGCGTCTGGCCCGGAACAATCAGGTGTTGTCGGTCACGCATCTTCCCCAGATCGCCTGCTTCGCGGACCATCACTTCTTCGTGGAGAAATTCGAACGCAGCGGCAGGACGTTCGCCGAGGTGCAGTATCTCGAGGCCGAGCGCGAACGCGCAGCGGAACTGGCGCGGATGCTTTCAGGACGCCAGATCACCGCGGCAGTGCTGGAGCACGCCGCCGCCATGCTGAAGCAGGGCTCACGACGATGAATGCTGTAGGGCAGTAAATGCCGGTCGCCGGCAGGAGTCAGCGCGAGGCGCGAGGCGAAGATGATTTCGCCTCCGCCAGCGCGTCCTCGACGGCCTGCACGAAGACCTCCGGAGGAGGACCCGGGAAAGGCCGGCCGCCGATGTAGAACGTGGGCGTCTGGTTCACGCCCAGGTCCTCGCCTTCCTGGCGTCCGGCGTCGACGCGCCCTTTACTCGCCTCCGAATCGTAGCAGACGCCGAGTTTGGCGTGGTCGAGTCCCACCTGCTGGCCATAGCTCAACAGCAACTCGCGCACCTGGGCGGAGTCCGCCTGCACCGCGTTGACGTCGTTCTGATGCTGGAAGATCAGCGTGCGGTACTCCACGAATTTCGAGGGGTCAATCTGATAGGCGCATTCATTGGCAATAGCGCCAAACCGCGACCATTCGTGCATCGGGAGCGGGAATTCCTTGAAGACCAGCCGCACCTTCGAACCGTACTTGGGCATGAAATCGGTCTCCAGGTACTGCTGCATACGGGCACACGAAGGACATTCGAGGTCGGCGTACTCGACGATGGTCACCGGGGCGTTGGCCGGGCCCTGCGCCGGCTGGTCCTTGAGCACAATCGTGCGCAGGACCTCTTTGCGCGGGTCCACATTCAAGCGGTAGATGTCGTTGCTGAGTGTCATGAATTTCTTGTCGTCGGTCACGAAGAAAGACAGCGTGTTGCTGTGCGTCCCGTCGCTCGCGGTCACCTTGGTGGTCAGGAAGCCGGGGAATTTCGAAGGCGCGAGATCGGTGGCCGTCACGTTGAGGTCGGCGTGAAGCTTGAACTGTTCACGGATGACCTGGGTTATCTCGGACGGATCCCCTTTGGGACCCAGACGAACCAGTGGACCCATGAACAGATAGCGTCCATCTTTGGAAACGGTCAGCGGCTGGTCCTTGCTCTGCTTGCCGTCGTTGCTGGTGATGGTGGCCTGCAAGAAATCGGGATCTGGAGACGGCTGAAACTCGCTGAGTGACAGTTGGGTGGTGCTGACCACGCCGAAGCGCTCGCGAACGAAGCCGAGCACCTTATCATGCGAGGGCGGTTCTGGTTTGGCCGTCGAGGTGGTAGCGTGGGCGGGCCTGGCTGCGGTCTTGGTGACCGGCGTAGTCTGCGCCGCAAAAGTCGCCATCGTGGCCACCGTGATGGCGGCTAATATCGCTCCCGTGTTCATCGAACTCTTCATGACTGCTCGTCGCTCCGTTCCCTTGAATCTGGCAGAAGCCCTCACTCGGAAGATCAGGAGGCCTTCGTGGATGGAACTTCGATTCTAACGAAGGCCAGACGACAAATCAACCGAGCGCGGCAGCCTGACTTCCACTCTTATGTCGCGCACCCGGGCCCTTGGTAGTGGTGTCGTTTGCTGATTTAATATCGCCTTAAGGACATCGTCATTCCCGCGAAAGCGGGAATCCATTAGGAAAATCCTCGAGATAGCGAGCCCCATAAATGGATTCCCGCTTTCGCTGAATGACAATGCCGCAAATGACACCACTGCCGCGCCCTTAGTGTGATGCTGCACCGTCCGCTCCGTGCTGCCCGGGGAGCCAGACGCAAGTTTGGTGGCACAGCCACTCTTGGCTGTGCGCCACGAGTAAGCGCAACGAAATCGGCACAGGCAAGAGTGCCTGTGCCACCGTCGCTCGCTCAAATCCGCCTTTTTTCGCAGCCTGCTAGGCCGAAAACTTCGCCGCCTCACTCGCGGCCACGGGGAGTTTTTTCTGCTTGCGGCGCCGCCAAAGGCCATGACGCCCGGTCTTGCCGGCGCCGTTCTCACCGCCAATCGAGGGCACCAACGCCAGAGTGGGCAGACCGAGGTAGAACTCGATGTCCCTCTCATCGCGAAGCGATTTGTCACCCAATTCGAAGATCGAGGCGATTACCACGCCGATCATCAAGCCGAGTACGAGGCCGCCCAAAGTGAACTGCCACCAGACGGGAAACGAAGGATCCTGAGGCAAATCCGGAGTGTCGAGTATCTGGAAGGTTTCACCCTGTCCCGTCGTGTCCAGATTCACTGACATCTGCGACTCGTCCCGGCTGGCGAGCAGCGTGTTATAGAACTTCAACGCGGCATCGTGCCCCAGCGACAGCTTGTTATACTCCTCTTCAACAGCGGGGCTCACCTGCAGCCGCCCTTCATATGACTTGACCTGCTGCTGCAGCTTTTCCTGCTCCTTGGTATGCTGGGCGACAAAGATGTCATCCTGCTTGATGGTGGCACGAAGCTGCTGAATGGTAGGAGGGACAGGTCCGCTCGGCGTCTGCGTCGCCTTATCAGAGCCCGCGCTGGAAGTGCTGTTCTGCGCCACCGTCCCGGAACCGGATTTCGGGGCGGATGCGCCCGCCGCAGAGGTTGCGGCATTCGCGGCCGTGGCGGGCGAGCCCGGCGCAGTGGAGCCTGTGGCACTGCCGGTCCCAGCGGTGGTCGTCGAGGATGGCGAAGCCGGGGCAGCGGAGTTCGCTTGTGCGTCAATCTGTTTTTGGAGCTCGGCGATGTCCTTCTTGGTCTTGACGACATCCGGGTAATCGTCCGTGTAGCGGCCCTCCAGGATGGTAAGCCCGTCCTTCATTTTGGCGAGCTGTGCCCTCATGATCGCCAGGGAATCTGCATCCTCGCCGTTAGCCCCCATGGACTTCCACTGGGCCTCCTGATCGGCGAGCAGAGTCTGCTCATAGGCCCGGTTCTGTTGCGCGCGGTTGATCTGGTCCGTTATCGCGGCCAGTTGCGTGTTCAGGCTGGCCAGCACTTGAAGATTCGCCTGGGCATCGTTGGGGAGAGCCCCCAGGTTCTTGGTCTTAAACTCGGCCAGCTTGGCATCCTGGTCGTCCAAATCGTGCTTGGCCTGGGCGAGTTGAGCGCTGAGAAAGTCCGTAGTGTTCTTGGCCGCCTGCTCATGCTGCTGCAGGTTCTCCGACATGAACATTGACGTCAGCTCAGTGCAAACCTGCTGCGCCAGGCGGGGATTCTCCGCGGTAAAACCGATGCTGAACCCGGGAATTGATTCCTTCTGATTGCTCTTGGTGTTGGTGCCCTGGAAGCTCTCCTCGTTGACCTTGATGTCCTTGCGCATCTGGTCGACGGCTTCCTCCATCGACCTTTTCCTCTCGCTCGGATAGAGATCGTAGCGCTCGATCATGGGTTGGAGCCTCGACCGGCTCTCGATCCGCTCTTCCATGGCCGCGAGACGTGCGAACAAGTCGTCGGCGGTGACTTGCGGGACCAAGTTTTGGGGCACCGAAGGCTGCTGGATCAAAATCAAGCTTTCGGAGGTGTATTCCGGCGTAAGCACCAGGGTAATCAGGTACCCGAGCGCCGCACCGATCAGCGCCGGCAGCAGAATCACGCGCAGGCGGCGGCGCAGAACCTTAACGTAGTCGTCAAAACCCAATTCTCGAGTTGCAGCCATTAAAACCCCTCTCGGCGCCGCTAAGGCACCACGATCGTGTCACCCGGCTGTAGTAGAATATTCTGAGCAGCATCCCTGCCTTTGATGGCTTCTTTATAGTTAAAGGGATACTTGATTTGCTTGCCGTTCTCCGCGCGCAGCACGTAAATCTTCTTGACATTGGCAAAGGCGGTGAAGCCGCCCGCACTTGCCAGACCCTGCAGCACAGTCATTCCCGGCTCCAAAGGATAGGTACCACCGCGGTTTACCTCGCCGGTGATATAGATGCGCTGGCTGTTCACCTGGCTGACAATCACCGTCACCTGCGGGTCAGAGATGAACTTTTTCAGGCGTTCGGTGAGGTCGGTGGTCAAGGCGGTCGCGGTCAGGCCAGCGGCTTGAACGTCCTCGAGGAGCGGAAGGGAGATCTTGCCGTCGGGACGAACCGGAACCGCCTTCGATACGTTCGGCTCCTGCCAGACCTGAATGTCCAGCACGTCCCCAGGCGCAATCACATACCCGCTGCCGGCCGCCGGGGCAGCCGCCTTCTCTGGCGCTTTGGCAGCGGGCTTGTCCTGCTGCGGAACCACCGCCGATGCCGAGCTCAGCCCCAGAAGAATGGCCAAACTTATCGGAAGTATCCTGCGAGCCATGCGGAGTCTCCTTGCCGTAGAGCAAGACCGGCTACAAAAATGTTAACTGACGCTGACTAGAATGGCAATGGCAGATTCCCGAAACGCCGCGCCAATTGATGCACTAGACAAGCTTGTCGATACCTGCACAAGTATCATCATTCTCATCACTCCCGGTTTTTCGCGTTCTGCAACTTACCCAGCTGAGTCAAGGGCGGATTCACCGTGCTCCGACTTTTGGCACGGGTTTAGGTTCGTTCTGCCCGCGCCGCCCTTCGATTTCCCTTCTAAAGGACTTGCGGCCGCTCCTCTCGGGTTCGTTTAGGTTCGTTCTAGGTTCGTTTTTGAGGCATTTCCGTTTATTTTCAATCACTTCTCAGGTTCGTTTTATGAAATTTCAGGGTCTCTTTTTTCAATTCCTCTCTTTACCTGAGCTTCGTTCAGGTTCGTTTTAGGTTCGTTCTTGACGGTGTTTATTGATTCCAAAGGGCTTATCTGGTTCCCTGAGCGAAATTTTGACCGGGGGAGGGGTCCTCCCTCCCCGCCTCGCAACCGTCCGGTCCCCGCTGCCGTAGGTTTCATGATGCAGGCTAGATAATTGAAAGTCCGGGCCGCGGGCCTCATTCTGCCCCTCTCCGGCACCCGGGCGCGAGCTGCGAATTCCAGAGCCTGTTCTGGCATTCTTCGAGGCTACCACCTAAAAATGGGACAGTGGGGAAAGTGAGAAAAGTGAGAAAAGTGAGAAAATTTATTTTCGCAATGAATTCAATAACTTAGCCGAGCCTTGTCGTTGCCGGCCTGGGAAAGCCTCTGCCCTCCATAGATATTTGACGTGTACGTCACATTTGTGGGAAAATGACGCCCCAAGGCGGCCATCGGCCGCAGATTTGGAGGGACACAGTGGCGATAATCGCTCGAACCCAACATGCCTACGCCGGCCCCGCGGCCTGGCGCGACACGAAGCGTTACGCCTGGCTTTTGGGCCTGGTGATTCCTGCGCTTCCAATTGTCCGCGTTCCTGGCGAAGAAGACCGCTCTCGGTCTGCTTTGGTGGTCCGGCCCCATTTTCATCTTTGGAATCGTGCCGCTGCTCGATACCTTGATTGGAAAAGACGGCAAAAATCCGCCGGACAGCATCATCGCAGCGCTGGAGCAGGATCACTATTACCGGTGGTGCGTCTATCTGTTTCTGCCCCTGCAATTCGCCTCGCTGGTGTGGGCGTGTGCCCTCTGGAGCAGTGGGACGTTGCGGACTCTGGATGCGCTCGGGCTGGCTATTACTCTCGGCATGGTAGGCGGGGTGGGAATCAACGCCGCGCACGAACTGGGGCACAAATCCGAGAAGCTGGAGCGCTGGTTATCGAAGATCACGCTCGCGCAGACGGGTTACGGTCATTTCTACGTCGAGCACAACCGCGGCCATCACGTGCGGGTGGCGACGCCTGAAGATCCCTCTTCGTCGCGGCTGGGCGAGAGCTTCTGGCTGTTTCTGCCGCGGACCGTCGCCGGCTCGGTGTTGAGCGCCTGGGAAATCGAGAAGAACCGTCTGAAGCGCAAAGGAAAGCCCGCGCTGTGCGTACAAAATGACCTGATCAACGCCTGGGCGATGACCGCCGCTTTGTACGGCGGCCTGACGGCGGTTTTTGGAATCTCTATTCTGCCGTGGCTGCTCCTGCAAGCGATAGTCGCCTTCACCCTGCTCGAGGTGGTGAATTACCTTGAGCACTATGGCCTGGCTCGCCGAAAGCAGCCGGACGGCCGCTACGAACCCTGCGCCCCGCGGCACTCGTGGAATTCGAACAATGTGGCGTCAAACGTGTTGCTGTATCATTTGCAGCGGCACTCGGATCATCATGCTTACCCGTCCCGCCGCTATCAGGTGCTGCGCACGTTGGACGAGGCTCCGGAACTGCCTTCGGGGTACGGCGCGATGGCGGTGATTGCGGTGCTTCCGCCCCTGTGGCGCCGTATCATGGATCCGAGGGTGGAGGCGCATTATCGCGGCGACCTGACGCTCGCCAACGTGCATCCGCCGAAGCGAAAACAATACGGACTTGGATAGATGAAAACCGTTCCGACGCGGAAGTATCGCGAGTCAGAAAAGAGAAAGATCACCAAAGAGCAGAATCGCGCGACCATCCAGACTGCCGCGTGGAAGGTGTTTTGCACGATCGGTATGGACGCGGCCAATATCCGCGACATCGTAAACAGAAGCGGACTTTCCCCGGGAACCTTTTACAACTATTACCGGACGAAGGAGGCGATTTTCGAAGCCGTCTCGCAGGAGTTGCTCAACCGGCTTCGGGTGGAGACCCGGGCGTCGCGCGCCAAGGCGACCACCCTCGAAGAACTGCTCTTTCGTAGCTACGATTCCTACCTCACTTTTGTGGAGTCGATCGAGGGAGCGATGGATTTTATCGGCCGCAATCAGCACCATATCCGTTCCCAGGTGTACCCGTCGTCAGCGATCAGCGGCCTTCTGGAGGATCTGGCGGACGACCTGCGGAGGTTTGTACCGGGGATGTCCACACGGGACCGCGCACTGGTCTCCTCTCTCGTCGTTGCGGCCGGAGCCGAGGCCGTTTTCCGGCTCAGCCGGGAACCTGGCGCAGACATGAAATATCTCCGCGGCTTTCTGCCGAAGTTCATACTCAAGGGGCTGACCGCGTGGGGCGTGTCCGCCACGACAAAGGTATCGGCCTGAAATCGGCCAAGACTCGCCATATTTTGTGGGGAATGAGCCGCGTTCGCGCGCGAATTGCCGGCGATCCGGACGCAGAAAGGAAAGCAGGGTACTTGATGAAGCGAAAATACCCGGACGGCCCTCAGCTCAAGCTCCCACTGCTAATTCTGGGGCAGATGTTCTCGTCCCGGTTCCCTTTCGATCCGCTGGCCTTTGGTCTCGACATCGCGCGGCGATTCGGTGATATCGCGCATTACAAATTCGGGCCGCTGCACGTCTACCAGCTGAATCACCCCGACCTCGTACGCCAGGTTCTTGTCGAGCGGCCGGAGAAGTTTCACAAACCCCGCCTCCTGAAGCGCGCCTTTCGTCCCTTCGCCGGCGAGGGCCTGTTTACCAGCGAAGACATGTTATGGAAGAGGCAGCGCAAGCTGATGCAGCCCGCCTTCCATCATCGGCAATTGGGGGCGTACGCCGATGTGATCGTCGCTCATGCCAGAAGCATGATGGATTCGTTCGTGGACGGCGCGACACGCGACATCAGCGCCGACATGTCCAGGCTGACTCTCGGCATCGTGGTGAAATCGCTTTTCGGGGCGGATCTTCCGCGCGAGGCGCTGGAAATCGGCCGGAGGATGCTGGCGGTGCTCGACGCAGCCAACCAACGTCTGAATTCCGTGGTGCGGATTCCCTCCTGGCTGCCCACAGCCCGTAATCTCCGCGAGAAACGGGCCGTGGCCGAACTGGATGCCATCCTTCAGTTTCTCATCCGGACTCGCCGCACCTCGGCCGAAAGCCGCGACGATCTGCTCTCCGTGCTCCTTGCCGCCGTGGACGAAGAAAGCGGCTCCCGGATGTCGGACCGGCAATTGCGGGATGAAATGATGACCCTGTTTCTGGCCGGGCACGAAACCACGGCAAGCGCGCTGACATGGACCTGGTATCTTTTATCGCGCCACCCCGAAGTGGAGGCGGAATTACTCGATGAACTGCAGCGCGTGCTGGCGGGCCGGGCGCCTCAGGTGACCGATCTCCAGAACCTGCCCTACACCGACATGGTCGTGCGAGAGTCTCTTCGCCTCTATCCACCGGCGCCCGGAGTGGCGCGGGAGCCAATCGAGAACGTGACCATCGGGGGGTACGATGTGCCCAAAGGCAGCCTTGTCGTAGTCAACACGTACGCGATGCAGCGCGAC